>Ga0247807_10000695_pt1 | contig 21169 bp, 18 predicted proteins | sample UWRJL074202C1_FD_179931 | JGI IMG/M metagenome (GOLD analysis project Ga0247807, IMG submission 179931) | Plant litter microbial communities from Arlington Agricultural Research Station in Wisconsin, United States - UWRJ-L074-202C-1 | ecosystem: Environmental > Terrestrial > Plant litter >...
GCCATACACAAGCCTCAGATCGGTAGACTAGTAGTTGGGTGGGTGACCACCAGCGAATCCCTACTGTTGTATGTTTTTTTGGCGGCTTTTTTTTTGCCAATTCTCGTCCCCAACACTTTCAAATGATCCCTTCCTTCTTGAACCACGACTTATCTAGACAAGTCTCTATAGGTTTGTGTGGGCTTGATATACTGAAACACAATAATAGAAGAATAATAATTGTATTTCTGCGAAGTTAGTAAATTAATTTGTCTTGGAATACTGCTCTATGGTTGTTATATTTCCAGTACGTCGCCCTTGCCCTTTTTGTGCTACCCATTCCGCGATCCATACCCACCAAAACCGGATTCGATTTGGTCCATCTTCGAAGCACCGCGAGCTATTCGGTAATGTAACATGCAGGACGCTCTCAACAATGAGATGACTGGTTCCAGAGCAATGGTTCTCAGTGGGGATCAGGAGCGCTGTGATGCTCAGGAAGTGAGCGAAACAATCCAGATACCACGGGACGTCTTTACACAATTCATGGGGTGTTTGAGAAGTGTACCGCAGAATCTACGCAAACTGCTTGATCGAGTCGATGATCTTGAGAGCCTGCCGACTGTTCAAGCACCTACATCTTTTCCAAGATTCGCAGAACTTCCTACAGAATTGCGGGTGGGTATCCTCCTCGTAGAGAGACTAATATGTTCGCTCATTCTGCTTTATCAGCTCAGGATATGGAAATTTGCGTACCGCAGTCCACGGATCGTCGGAGTCGAATGCACACATGAGACTAAGTTTTGCTCAGAATCGTGCTCTCTCTATGGCCTCCATTCAGAGGAAAAGCACCACACCTATATGCTGCCGGTAACACCTAAAGTAAGTATGCTCGAAGTCAGTATTGAAGCGCGATCTGTTGTTCTGAAGGAAACTATATCCTTGCTTCGCTCAAACTCGCCAGCCCACAAATCATCTTTTCCAAATATTCGATTTAACCTGGACCAAGACATACTTTGGATTCTAGATGTTAATCACTTCGTCTGTTTCTGGAATTCTCCCCAGATGGGGGAAATTGTAAGGCCTAACCGCATCATCAGTGGTATCGGAGCTCGTGACTGAATCACCAAATAATCGAATCTTCTTGTCTTGAATTTTTGAAGCTATCGGATTGATTGACACAGAGACATCTGATGAGCCCAGCGGAGTAAATATCCAATCTAAAGTGCAGAGTCTTTTGATTACTCACTTTGAATTCATCTTTCCAATTTCTCACGGGCTCCGACCACCGCCATTTGACAACTTGCTTCTGATATCTCAAACCGCTAACTTTTCTTGTTTCACAGGCCACGAAAAGAATCGCTTTCTTCCATCATACGTGGGGAGAGTGGAATGAAGAGAATTTAGCATTCATACAATCCTCGTTTCCATTTCTAGAGGAGCTCATCTTGGTAGTAGGGGCTGAGGTAGATTTTAGACATCAGGAGATCAAGTTTGTGAAGCTAGCTCGCAAGCCATGGCACTATAATCTTGCAGGGTTTGCAGATTGGGTCGATTCCAGTACAACATGGTCCCAAATTGAGGTGGGGGTAGCGATTAAGGTAGCGAACCTCATTGAAGATAGATGGGATCACATGTTTAGCGTATTTGAAGACCTGGGGATTGACCGTAAGTATGGCAATTCATCCTTACAACACGGGCAGCGTTTTGCTCACATGGCATAGTTTCTCGCGATGATTCTGACCACATTGATGGGACTACGCCTTTGTGGCCATGGGAGACGGTTACAATATCTTATTTAGAAATTGTAGCTGCAAGCTCCAGCATTCCATCTGCACTTGCGGACAAACTATTCTCATAGCCCAAATGTAACTTTAGCCTCAATAGTAATCAAGAAGAGCTATAACTTTTAAAGAAAAGTTTTCCGCCGTAACTCGAGCGGAATATATCTTTCGAAAGGGGACATGAAAGAGTGATGCCACAAAAGTCGAACTTTCTTTCCTTGCAAATTTTCTATATTTTGAACAAGGTTTTAGTATTCAATATGATCGAGACCTTAGAAAGAGAGAAAGACGTCCATCTATATAGTACTTCTCGAGCTATGAGGCGCATGTTATGGACAAATTGCCCGGCAAATGGAACAGACTAACCGAAGTCAAATTAACCCAATGTGTATATGATCCTTGCCATAATGGGACATAGGAGATCTACCTACAGATTCCAAATATCGTAAAGCATCCTGAAGGCAGTATTGTAAGGCAAACAATCTCTCGTGGCTATGGTATCAAAAGGGTCTTATTAAATCTACTATTACACAATGCTTCATTCTACGCCAAGTACGAGCCTGCGAACCAAGCTAAAGAGCACCCTGTCAATCCTAATAGCCCTACAGCCTTTTTTCCCCACCAGTGTTCGTCTGTAGCTACTTTTGCAGCTCTTATTCTCTTCGATATATGATTTCCGAGCAGAGGAGCGGCTGTAGCATTTTTGCTTGCGGCTTCAGCATCATCAGTGCGTTCACGCAGTTCGGCAATCTTCTTGCCTAAAAGAAGAAGATCCTCTTTCCATTCCGTATCGTTCACAGCACTGTCAACCTCCACATTCTGTACATTCCCGAAGAAATCCATCAATAATCTGTCTCTTCCAGCCTGCTCACCGCCTGGAAATAGGTCCCACCTGATGCCTGGACGAGAGTGTATCTTCCCTTCATCGTAGCTGTCAAACAAATCGCCAACTGTCCTTTTACTGCTAGGTTCGCGAACTTGGCTTTCCAGAAAGTCGAGATTGTAGTATGTGTATCGATCAATGACCGCCACGCCCACATCATTGTCAGCGTGGTGTGAGTATGAAGACTGATCAATCTCCGACGACCCAGTTGCAATAATATTGGGTGAGTAGAACTTGCTGTACATAGTGTTCGCTTGGCATGTGTCGATCATAAATAGCAACTCATGGTACCTATTCAAGTCAGTAACTATATGGACCTTGGAAAATATAACATACCTTTTCTTCTCCCACATTTGCTCAAAAGCATCTGCCAAGTCAAACGCGCTGATCTCCTCCGCATCCTGAAATTTCAAAAATTCATTCCCTCCGTGTCCAGTCATATAAACCAAAATATTACTCCGATCATCAGTCAATAACCTCTTACTCCTAGGCATCTCCTCTCCAACCCTATCTGTCAACAGACGGATGAAATTCTCCACTGTGACCTCGTATCCTCGATAGTCTACCTCGATATTATCACCATACAAATCCACCGCACGATCCGCATTACTGTAAACTGTTCCTGGGAAGGCGTTTCGAGGATTGCATGCCATGTCATCCGGTAACATGAGGATGATTTGGGAATCAGGTATTCCGAGTCGTTTGACAGTTCGATATAAGGAGAGCACATTGGCTAGATGCCTGTAGTTGAACCAGAATCGTGACGTTGAAACAAGTACTGCCCAGTTGCTCGTATGTTCTGCTGCTACAGGCAATGGGGCCAGCAGTGAAGCCAGAACTAGCGGTAGCTGAAGTAGATGATTTAACTTCATGTTGTCGGTTTCGTATAGTGCGGAAAATTGGTAAAGAGTAGAACTTTGAGCTGGAACATCAAGTGTTGTTAAACCCCTTACCAAGGGGGTCGAGATGTTGTCAGCTGGTGACAAAGCTGGGGAAGTAAATACGAAGTAAATAACGGGTGTGTTAGTATTGACTTGCAGGGGCCATATTCAGCCTCAAAATCAAGGCTAGGCTGAGAATGAGTAATTATGTGGGGCAGATTGTGATAGACCCCGCCAAATTATAAGGCAAAGACGAGGTTACATTTTGTTACCGAACACCATCCTCAAACTTCCAAATCATAGGCCACAACTCTTCTTTCTCTCCAAGTTATCTGTATGAACCAGATCTCACAATAGAGCGAACATGGGTTGGCCGCCCGCAGTTGTCATCGTTGTCAGGTTAGTCTCCTCCTCTTTTCTTCAATTTTTACACCTAGTTTCTACTTGTACAACCCCGCCACGGACTACAAACTTAGAAGCTTGAGAACGTTCATCACTGACCCTGGACCTCTTGGAGACGTACCTTTGACATATCTATGGTTTTCAAGATTTTGAATTTTTTTTCTTTGCAATCTGCTAACCATTCCCCAGGCATGGTGCAAGACTCGATGCAGCTGATAATCAATGGCACCTCACCTCACCTACCCCCTACGATCCTCCTCTTACCTATGGCGGCTGGAATCAGTCCAGAGCCCTCGGATCACGGATAGCAGACATCTTGCGTACTCGAGAGACAGATGACGAGGTGCTTGAAGGAAATGAAGACGGGACTAGGAGGAAACGAAGACATAAAGTCATCATCCACAGTTCACCGTTCTTACGCTGCGTTCAGACATCTGTAGCCATCAGCGCCGGACTTGCACAAAATCCAGGTCATACATATCCTCGCCCATCTTCTTCTCCCTCAACAAAGCACTCGTCTCCCAGAATTCGATCTTTAGAAATAGGCTCTCCAAGCCTCACTCCAATCCCAGAACCAGCTTTAAAGCTTGACACTAGAACAAAGGCAGATATCAGGAAATCTACTGTTCGAATCGACGCCTTTCTCGGCGAGTGGCTGTCACCGGATTATTTTGAATCCATTACACCTCCACCAAGTTCGGTCATGATGGTGGCAGGCGCAAAGGCTGACTTATTGAGAAACGAAGATTACACATACCTCACTCCAAGAAACACTGCATCTCCATCGATAAATCAAGGATTTCCAGGAGGATGGCAGAGTCCTACCTCTGCTCCTGTTAAATTTGAAGAAGAAACCCCTCTAACCACCCTCTCTAGCTTAGCCCAAGCACTTCCTAGAAGAGACCGTACGAGTAGTCTCAGTAATATTGGAAATGGAGGTCATGGAAGCATACACAGAGCCAAAAGTCCTAGTTATCTCGCAATGGCTTCCTCTCCAGAACATGGCGTCTATCAACCCCCTAGCCTAAACTATGCCACCTCGCCCGTCGATCCAATTCCTTCTGGAATTGTTTCTCATGCTCGAGATGCTTGTGTTGACGTAGATTATCAGTGGGATAGTATGCGTGCACCACAGCAATGGGGAAATGGAGGTGAGTATGGTGAAGAGTGGAGCTCCATGCACAAGCGATTCCGGACTGGGTTTCAAAAAATGAATTCCTGGTACCAGGAAAGTGAAGATCCTGGAAAGATACTTACTAGATCCTCCTCACCTTCCAAATCCATTAGTCAAACTGAGCACGAAGATGAAGATACTGATCTAGTACTTGTTTTGGTCACTCATGGAGCGGGGTGTAATGCTCTCATCGGAGCGTTGACAAACCAGCCAGTTCTCCTAGATGTCGGCTTGTCATCTCTCACAATGGCAGTCCGAAAACCTACTCCAGTCAATACTCCAGCAACCACCCCGGGAGCTACTCCGAGATCGCACTCACGCGCAAACTCCAAGAATGTCACAGTCTCGGATCAATACGAGGTTAAGCTTATAGCTAACACTGAGCATCTGCGTAACAGCTCTATCTCCACTCCGGCATCATCCAGGACTCCTTCGATGGCAAGTATCTTCCGCGAAAGAGAGGGTTCCGTTGGAAGCGCTCAAGATTTACGCGGCTATACAATTCCTAAAACACCAAGAACCGCGCCATCAGGAAATTTTGGCAGCATTCGTCGTGCAGCTAGTGTTGCAACTGGTGGTCCTAAAGGCTACACGCCAGGTAAGTACCCATCCGCCAAACATATAATTCTGACAAACATCATGGGAATTTGCTAACTCTGATACGATAGCGAGCCAAGGTTCCTTCGGTCTGTGGAGTGCTCCCGCAACACCGGCAGTAAGCCCAATTTCAGCTTTAGGATCCAAAAATGAATTTACTGCAAGCGTAGTAGCACTTTAGCCACATGAGATAGAACTTATAAGTAGAGCTAGTGCTAACCGTCTGCACACAATAGGCAGATAACTTAGATGAGCCAGAGGATGATATGATCTTGAATTTTGGTGATGAGGACAGTGCTATCAAATATCCAGAAGTTCTTCGCCAAGACTCAGTGACCTCGGAGCAGGAATCCGATGAAAAAGAGGATGTTGGTCCCTTAGGCTTGTGGGGAAGTCCACGACCACCTGGAGAGGCCGAAGTCGGTAGAGAATTAGGATCAAAACGCAGGTGGACTGTAAATGAGCGATAATTTGAAACTGCATAGCGCGGTGGGGAAAATAGCATGGATTTCTTATAGGGAAGCCTAGCTTTGGCGTATAGGCGAAATTGGAGATTTGATCTCAGGGCTTTGGCATTCATTCAGAAAGGATGGATCATCCGGCGTTATGCACGCTTCCTAGTCTCAACTCAACAGTTATAATTTCATATAGAATCATGGAAATACTGTAATCTCTTCTTCGCATCATTAACTCTATTGCTTCCGGATAAGCAATATCTCGTTCATTGCTTTTCAGAGTCTTCGGTGTTTAATTACCATACTCCGATATTTCTCGTGTGCATTGCCCGTTTATGTTGACAAGAAACTTGACATTCATTGATATCATCCTTTTGCTCTGCGTGGTAAAGTGGACCTGCTCTCTTACTCGGAAGAAATTGTATTAATAGTCTTTGATCTCCTCCGTATATGCTTTCATCACCTTAAGATATGATTAAAGCCCAGTCATTCGGCTTCTGTATAGAGAATAGACCTCAACGACTAGGATAGTAGAGACTGCAAAGATGATGAATCAAGTAAAAGAAAAGAAATGTCTAGTATTGAGCCTCTTCATCAAAAAGTCAAAAGGTCAAATTGTGTTGCCTACCAAGCTTGATCACTACATCATGTAGATGCAAACTCCATTAAGTGTTAATAAACAACAGAGTAAGTAGAGTGCCACAAGTTATTACTGCTATCCGGTAGCAGCTCCCTGCCTTACTTTTATTATGCTACAATGCACGCAGACTTTGATTTATTGCACTCATCTTGGAAAGCGGCTATGATTGTCAAATATTTCTTGATACCTAAAATGCCATTGTTTAAATCTCGGGCAGCAGTACACATAAGATACAAAACTTCTAGATTTTATTCAGGCCTGCACCAGCTTTGACTTGTGCCTGTACGCTCTTCAGTGGTGTCAAATTATATTTGTATGGTGCATTGGTAAAGTTCCCTACTTGGGTGATGTTGATTTTGGCTGGTCCCCAATCATTCTCTGGAGAAAAGAAGTGTTAGCTCATTTTTCTGAAGTCAAAATACTCTAGAAACCAGAGCACCCCCTAGTGGATATTTTGGATACAGTAGAATGATGGAGGCACTTACTAGCACCCAAATTTGCAAAACCGTCAATCTCAAAGTCACCATCCGGTGAGGTATTTGGTGAATCCACTTTTGGAACTGTTAGCATCATCCGGAAGCGAGTCTTGATCTGTCATGATATAAGATTGGACATACTAGGTATCACTAGACCATAGGTACTTAAAGCCTCAGGTGTATCGCCCCGAAATACATTTCCTTCCACCAAGACTTGATTATCAGAACGAGAATGAATAGCTTGGTAGTGAAAGTCTTGGTATAGATTGTTAAAGAGATGTTGGTGTCCAAATCTGCCGGCTGTTGAATCGAACATTCATTAGTTCAAGGCAAGTAAAGATTGCGCATAAGACTAGTCGAAGGGAATCAAGCATACCGTTTCCTCGGGTACCAGAGTTACGCCAGTAGTTGTGGTGATAAGTGACGTGAAGATGTCCGAAGTCAACATCTCGAAGAGCATCACTATTTCCCACCAATGATGACTACGAAAGGTATTAATTAGCTGAAGCTAAATAATTCACTTTTCTACTAGGTGCTCACATACCTTCCAATGATCATGGAAATAGTTCCAAGAGACAGTAACCCAGTCAGAACCCCGTACAATATCCACTTGGCCATCCTTTAGGCTTGTCAGATAATTATCATCACGAGTCCAATAGTACAAAGGCTTACATAGTAATCAGGTCCATGATCCATGTCGGCAAAGAACTCATTGTGATCAATCCAGACTCTTGTTGAGTTCTGAATCGTAATGTCATCGTTATCTAGCACAAAACTAATCTGAACATTTCGAAGTATCACATTGTCAGCGTTTGCGATGGTGATTCCTTTTCCTACAAAGCTGGCACCCTTCGTGGTTCCGATTAGGGATTTGTTAGAGCCGATATTTAAACGACTGGAGAGATTGAAGTTCCCCTCAACATAAACTATTCGTGGAGTATTTCCCTAGAAAAGTGAATTGGTGTAAAGTAGAAAGACAAAGGCAACTTACTGCGACAGCAGTCACCAAAGCTTGAGCATTAGTGACAGTTGTCGTTGCACCAGTTTTACCACCGGTTGTCTCTCCTAACGGATTGGTCTTTGCGTATCCCACCAAAGCGAAGTCCTTGTCTTTATTAATTACTGCCGATACAGTTCCATGTACTAAAAGCAATCCCAATAGACCAAAATGTAGCTTCATCTTCACGCGAAAAAGGTAAGATAGGAATGCAAGGCGCTGTAGACGAAGCACGCTTTACTATCATCTTATACTCCATGCCTAACCGAAATTCCGGTAATATACTGACCACGGAAGCTTGGAAAAACGTAATTCCACATCTCAAGACGAAAGGCGGGTGAACTCCCACGAATATTCAGGGGCTCGGCTAAATGGATGCGGGGATATGAGCACTGATTGGTGGAAATTTATTCATTTGTTACCCCATCAGACTTGGCTGGTAGGCTAGAAGCGAACGATCTACTACACAGCACGCACAGCTTGAGGTGACCGTTCTCCCATTTTGAATGTTTGATGATACTATATATGCAGCTATGCGTGAGATACACTGTGGTATCAAAGCAAAGAGAAGCCTTTTAGGTTACATAAATACTTTTGAACGACATTCATAAAGTGTGATTGATGGCTGACCTAGAGGATGTCGTTGAAGCTGTATCCTCAATATTTACAGTTTCGCGGAGCACCATCATTGTGTACTTGCTCACATTGTATGTGTCACTCCTGGGCAACAATGGAAGACTCTTTCTTGACTCTAGGTTGCTTTCCTCGTTCCAGGTTCTCAAAGTTCTCCAGCAGAAGCTCCCCTTAGCGTTGAAAGGTGGACACATCCCATTCAGTACGGACTGATATTTGTGAAGCAGGCATCTGGCCTGAAGTAGCCAGCCGTTCCTGTGAATCTCGGTCATCGTGAGCCCCTTCCACCAGGTGCTCAGTGTAAGGTATCTTTTCTCCGTGTTTGTTGCCGGTGGCTGTTTGAAATTGATTCATCTCCCAAGTATCGTCAATTTGTGTTCCAACTCCATAGGAATTCGAGGTACCTGAACCCTTTGCTTGACGTAGAGTTTCAGAGCCTGCAGATCGCTCAGCATCGTGGTATCGACCGTCAGTTCCTTCATTTAGCTTGGACGATGAGATCTTTTGCTTGTAACGTCGATAAAATGGGCGAAGCAGAGGGATACTGTTCACACGCAAGAGTCAGCAACCTACGCGTCTAATGTTATAGACTAGATTCTTGGGGAGTAGGAAAGTGGTTACCAACCTGACGGCGAGAATGCCAAAGTTGATTTCGAAAATGCCGAGCAGAACTGCAACGTCCATGGTCCCCGTTAAATTTGTTGATAGGCGAATACTATAGAGATTTACAAGCCTGGCGATACTTAAGCCTACCGTACTTTCACGCATCATATCTGTTAGTCCAAAAGCCCTCAGTATATTAGTGTTGGAAAAAAGGACTCACCCGAGCCCAAGGAAGAAACATAACGTGAGAGCCATTTTTTCCGCAAAACGCATCTTCAATTTCCATATGGTATACATTGGCAAGCCCATAATCCAAAAGTCTGAAACGATATTTGTAGTTACCACGCTGGTGTAGAGCTTTAGTTGGTCCCCGCACCTTGGATTTTGGTCGGCTGGGATCGTTCGATCCCACTGGAATTCAACAGGCGTACAGATGAATATAATTCCGAAGTCATGAGCGAGAGCCCACACCACTGTCATTCCTATACTGAACTTGACCAGAAGTTGCATTCTTGGGGTAGGAAACATGCGCAGGTAGAAAGCCAATAAGCTGCACTTCACCATTGCTAGTGCTTGGATATATACCAAAGTGAAGCCGAAGAGCATCTGTCAAGGTAAAGTTAGTGACTGTGGGTATAGTAATAATTTCTAGTTCATCTGCTCGCTTACCCTAAGAATTTGAGGAACATTTGCCATAACTTTTGCATAGAAATAGAAGTCAGTTCTGAAAGACGAAATCATAAACTCCGTCGTGATCTAAAGAGTATGGCCATGTAAGAAGCAATCCATCTCGTACCTTGCTGAAAATAAGGCTCCGTCGGTACTAAGTTATGACCTTCTCCTAGTGTCGCCCCTATAAGATTGATTGTCAGATCGATTCGTATTTGCGTTGCAAAGAAGACCCACAGACGCCTTCCATAGCTAGCAACGAGATGGACATAAGCTACACTATTGTTTAGTGATCAAAATCGAACAGCTAGGTTGAGATGGCAACTAACAGTTGCGACAACCACCAAACCATCATCCCATCCTAGGCCAATTCCTCGCACACGCCCAAGAAGCCTAAGTCCTACAACAAGGAGAACAATGAGAGTAACTATGGTATGGGCGATGATTTCCCCTTGTAACCTGGGTACTATCGGGACCAAATTGGAGCCGGACGCCATGATGAGGTGAATCAGGAATGCGGGTTGAAGAAGAGAAGTTGCAAGTTAAGGTTGACATCGACTTATGTTAATTATAAGTAGCTAATCGACCTAGGGACACATTTCACGAACCAATAATATCGCTGGTCATAGAAGAGACCCCTACTAGATGCTTACGAAACCCAGTCTTCTTATTTCTAGACTATTGGAGAGAGTCTATTCTCTCGTGACGTTGTTACATTTGACATCTGCAGAAAGTAATCTTATCTAGAGAATAGTAGTTTTTTCATAAACTATGCAACCGGGAGCCTATATTAAGGGAGGTAGTCCCTAGCAACAGGGTTAAAGTAAGCCCGAAACGAAGATTTCTTCCCAGGCTAGTCTCATGTAGGTATATGTTCGAGTACGTTAGCAATTTAAGCTATCTCATCCCCTTGAATTCCCTCCCCTTGAATTCCCTCCCCTAAAGCTCAGATTTGATCGCCATATCCCTCCATATCTTCTTCCTCACTACATTGATGTTCTTTCGTAACCAAATTCAAAAAACTATCACTAGGGAATACGTAAGTAACTGTGCAATTTGATAATGTAAACTTAGGCAATGCGACCTCAAGACTTGTTAGATCCTTGTTACCCGGAAGGATGGGACTATCCGTGCCGCAAATGCACAGTCCTTTTTAAACTTAATCCCCTGCGCTTATAACGGCATTTCTCCCCAAGGAGTCGCACGAGATGTAACCTTGCAACTCGGTAAACTCAGTGTAGAAACGATTCGGCTACTAATGCCAGTGACCTCGGCTGAGGTAAACTTATCTCCATGGTAGGCTTTTATCGCTATTTCTTGGTGGTAGAAGTACCAAGTCTATTTATACATATACTGTGCATGTACTGTAAATGTACAAGATACTACGACACCGGCGCTTAGCGGCCTTACCAAGATGTAGAGTACCAACGATGTGAATTGCATGAAGGGATGTTACAACTGGGGCGCAGCTTGCGACGATCCACAGATTCGCTATTGGACAATTCGACTAACAACTCGGCATCCGTTGGTAGTTGACAGATACTAGGTGTGGAGATCCCCAGTAGGACTTCCGGCATTGCGATTCCGCGATAGATCTGCAATTCCCGTGCCATATTGAGTGCTGGTAAGGGGGAAAAGTCACAATTTAAGTTTCGGTAACATACCGTGCCTCTCTTGTGCTTGGGAACGAGGAGTGAAGAGTCAGGCAGTTGTGGAATTAAGCAGGATGAAGCGAGCCAAAGGAATTATATTGGCGGAAGTTGCGACGGCTACTGTTTACAGGGCCAAGTAATCGTACCCCTTGTCATTTGTCCTTACGGAGTAGACTCTTGGTCAAAATTAGAAGAGATCTGCCGATGGTCTTCTAGGAAGCAGAGTCGAACATACCAATGTATTTTAATTGAGCTTTACCAAGTTATAACATATACAGCACCATCATTAGATCACTGAATTCCCAAGGTTGTACATTGTTTCAAAATTACAATATGTGGAGCTTTAATTTTCCAACTTACGCAACTCTAGTCAAGCATCTCTAAAATACCCCAACTCTAATGGAATTGATAAATCTAGAAGGCGGATAACTGAGTATCTCTGAACAACCTCTGTTAAATAGAGATTTTAGATGTCTTTGACTTGATAAATATATTTAACTCTAAGAAATAAAAGGTCTCATAATGAGATCGAATGTATGGCCTTGCTTTAACTATAGCGTAAAGTCAAGTAAGTACTTGGAATTGTATAGCCAAATATCTGCAAGGCCAAGTCTCGCTATAATATGCAGAAAAGCAAAAGACGACACCCATGATGTATAAGTAAGACTTTAATCCTAGCTCTTCTCCTCTTCACTAGTAGGATGTTCCCGAACTAGCAAATCAAGGAGGAAGTTCCATCGTGGTGGATCTATCTATGTAAGCACTAGACTCTATGAGGAATCCAGACTGTTGACAAGACATTTAAGCGAACAATGCATAATAGAAAAGAAAAGACGTATAATGCAGGTGTACGATGTTCCTAGCTGCAAATTTCACTGTGATAATATAAGCTTACAACAGGCATGCTATTCTCCTTGAATTCCGACCAATAGCTTCCGATTTTATTTTTCGCCATCCGTTAGTCTTTCCGAGACCCAAACTTTTCCTTCAGGAACACATGGAATCACAAAGTGCTACGACATGGCCGGGAAGCCTTACAACCTTCCTAACCACTGCCAATATACTGCGTTTATGTGGCATTTGGCTGGTTTATCGCGTGTGTCTTGCCGTGTTTAATGTATCCCCATATCATCCTCTTTCTCGATTCCCGGGTCCGAAATTAGCAGCTACTTCTTTCTTGTATGAATTTTGGTTCGATTTCGTCAGAGGTGGGAGATATACTTGGGAAATCAAGCGGATGCATGAGAAGTATGGTAAGTCTGCAGAGAAATTTGCCGCTAAGCTTTCTTTTCCTCCCCTGAAAATTGACACTTATGCTCTTGTGTTCAGCAAAGCTTCTTGATATGGTCAGTGCCGTTATAGATAATACACGCCTACTATGGCAAACGCTGCTTCTTTAACTTAATGATGGAAATGTAGTGCTGATTGAATATTTAGGACCAATTGTACGTATCAACCCTGAAGAACTACATTGCAGTGATCCAGAGTTTCTGGATGAGATCTATGCCGGTGGAAATCGCGTGCGAGATAAGCAGCAGCACCACTTGAATTCCGTAGCTGGTCCAGTATCTAAATCTACTTTCGCAACTGTAGAGCATGAAACACATCGAATTAGGCGCGCTGCTGCCAGCCGTTTTTTCTCTCGGGGGCAAATGCTTAAGTTTGAGAACGAAATCTACTCCATAGCGAATGAGCTTTGTACGAAGCTACTCACATGGAGGAATAAGGCTCCATTTGACATTCAAGATGCGTACGCCTGCTTCACCGCGGATGCCATTTCTCAATACGCTTACGGCGAGCCGACAGGATATCTTGCACAGCCAGATTGGACTCCTAACTTCAGAGACAGTGTCAGAGCCCTGGGTGGATCTTGTTTTGTTTTACGCTTCATGCCTGTGTTTAGACATCTGGTTGATTTTGCTCCCTATCTTGCTCGCTATATGACAGACGAAATTGCTATGTTTATGAAAGAAACAGCCGAAGTTCTTCCCCGCCGTATACAAGAGGTAAAAGAAAACAGGTCATCGGGCAGAATGTTTTCCGAGCTCCTGAACTCAAATTTACCCGAGACAGAGAAGACAGTCTATCGTCTTTCCGGTGAAGCATTTTCACTCATCGGTGCTGGAACGGAAACAACCGCTGTAAGCTGAATCTAAGCTGAATTATCTTCTTTCTCGAGATGTGTTACATAAGCTAATATTCGCATTAGAAAGTTCTTTCAAATATAACTTATTACCTCTTATCAAAGCCCAAAATCTTAGAGAAGTTAGACTCCGAGCTCAGATTAGCGAAGATTGAACCAGAAGGACTATCTTGGACGACTTTAGAGAAGATACCCTACTTATATGGCGTCATATACGAAGGGCTGCGTCTTTCTCACGGCACATCCGCCAGATCGCCCAGAATCGCTCGAGAAGAGGATCTCAAATACGTGAGCCAGAAGGGGGACTATCAATACATAGTGCCAAAGGGAACTCCTGTCGGCATGAGCGCATATTTAGTAAACACCGACGATACCGTATTTCCTGAAGCAATGGATTTCTTGCCTGAGCGCTGGATTGACGAGCAGGGAAATAAGAATCATAGCCTCGAAAAGTATATGTTCTCTTTTTCAAGAGGCAGCCGACAATGCATGGGAATGAAGTAAGTATCTGCTGACCATTCTGTCTGGGGTCTAAAAGTTGAGATATATGCTGATGATTGTATTACAGTCTGGCTCTTTGTGAGCTTTATCTTGTTACTGCACTGATCACCTTGAGAGTTATCCCAAGAATGCATTTGTATAGAACAACAGAAGAGGACGTAAACTACGATTTTGATTTGGTTGTTCCCCAGCCAAAGAAGGGTACCAACGGCGTACGAGTAACAATTACTTGAGCTCTATCTTACAGAAAAGCTTACTCCGAACTTCTCTGGGTGTGTTTGATGTTAACATGGATGAGAGGGTTTCTTGGGTCTGAATCATATTAGGTTTCACATTGAGGAAGTGGAGCATTCAAAAGACTCAGGTCAACACAAAAGACAGTACTCTTTGCCTTTGCCTACATAGACAACGAAGACCAATTCAAAATTTAAGCGAACTCTTTACCAGCTGAGCGCGCACTCACTTACCCGTTTTCTCTTTTTGTAGGCTATCTGAGTTCTGTTTTCTTAAGATGGGAAGTGCAGGTCTTAGGGTAATTGCAAAAAGTCATACCGCGAAGCTCACTGCGTTCTAAAACCCTGGTCTAATCCACTTCAAACCAAGATCCTTGGTTCTTCACCCCTCTTCACTGGACGAACCCCCTTCATTGGTACAAAATATGAACAATTTTCATACAATGCCCATATAAATTAGTAGATTAGAGTATTTTTTCCAGCATAGTTATTGCAAGTTTTGGCAGCCTGATAGACTTCGTGGGTGCTTTGTACTTCGTGCTTTTGTGATAGCTGCTTGCCGAGAGTTAGGAAAAGCGACTACCTATTGACAGCTGTTGAGGACAGCATCTAAATCAAAAGGAGCCTGTTAGCATTGACCATCCTTTTAAATCTCTATACAGAGCTGCATCTCCATATACCTGATACTTAACACCCTAGCAGCTGAACCTCGGCATGTGAAGTGTGCGTTATGAGATCTAAGCTTATATCAGCTGCCATTCTGTCCCCATGTTTTCTCGGTTAGTTTGCTCAAATGTTGGTAAGACACATAAAAGATTCAAGGACTCGTCCAAAAAGGAAACTAAGTCGTCATTGGTCGAAGATGAGATCTCTCCAACTCGTGGCCACTACGAGAAGGTCCTGCTTGCAACTCTCAACACAAAACATCTTCGCTATCCTAAAAAATACCACCTTTGACAGTAGAATTATTATTCTTTAGAAGTTATGAATTCCACTTCTCAGAAAAAGATCCTCAATGGTCACGCCTTCAAAAATAACCTATCATCTTCTATCCGTCCTGTTGTTGCACCATTCATCCATGGGTTGGGTTACAAACCTTCCTCTCAACTCGATGACGAACTTCTCTGGTCAGTTTCGCTCATGAAAGCTGCTTCTATGGAAATGCCATGTCCGGAAAACTCAGCCAACTGGAAGAGAATGAAAGTAGGGTTTTCTTATGCTCATGTAAGTTTATCTCACCTTTCTTCGCCGAGACATTCCAACATACAGAACCTCGGGTATTGCTACAGAGCGTGCGTTTCGAGTCAGGCTTTTCGAGTACATTTTATTTTCTTTGATGATCTCATAACGTAAATCAAATTCCTAACTTCTTTTCATTTAGCATTGCTTTCCGGGCCATCCTCTGGAGGTTCAGGTGTACATCACTATATACACCCTTTTCGCCCAGTGTCTTGATGATCAGACACCCGAAGGGATGCAAGATATCGAGAAGTTTCACCAAAGACTTTGCTCTGGTGAACCACAGCCTACCATTGTCCTTAAAGGATGGGCCAAGCTCTTACTTGATGCTTATACACACTGGTCACCAATTCCAGCCAATCTCATCGTTTCATCAACCCTAAACTTCATCACATCCACTACAATAGCAAAAGGACAGTTGATACGCAGGGAAACCCAACTTGGCAGTGGCAAATCCTGGGCTTCTTATTCGCGCCAACTGGATGGCCTTGGTGATGCTTACGCAGCTTTTACCTTTCCCTCTGCTTTATACCCTGACGTCTCTCAATTCCTGCAAGCTATTCCTGATATGGCCATGTATATCGTCCACGCAAATGATATAATATCGTTAGTATTACACGTTTCGTACTCCAGTTATCCCCGTTATTCACTGACTCGAAACTAGATTCTACAAAGAAGAACTATCAGGGGAGGAGTATAATTATGCACGAAGTCGAGCTAGGTATGATGGCAAGGACGTAGTCGAAACTCTGAAAGACATCGTCAAGGATACCGAGGCATGCTACCACCGTATTAGGGAGCTTCTCACTTTCGTAGGAGGTGAAGATCAAACGTATGCAAAAGCCTGGCGTGACCACGAACAAGGATACGTGGATTTCCATATGTTTAGTGGAAGATATAAGCTTGCAGACCTAGGCCTAGATTTTGAGTAAATACCCTTGTCATATCATCACTATGATATTTCATTTACGCTTTAGCATTCTGTTGTTACACCGCTAGCGTAACGAATAAGCAAAGATGTGTCGCCAAGGGCTGATGTTTCAGGGGGTCGGCTAATTTGCCAGTTTAGGAAAGATTTACTTGAAGCTGCTAGGTGTATTTACGAGATTAGGCTTGGTTATTTGCACTTACTGGAGATCACAATCTCTCTTCCTGCCATAAAAGATTTTCCGTTAGCATATTACTCCACTGCAAACGATTTTTCCATTGTGTACTGCAACTGCAAATCCATTTTTACCAAACAAGCAGGCTTGGAATCATGCAGGGGCTTTCACAGTAAATGTTGGACCCACTGCTTATCTTACCGAAAGCCCAGCTTAAGGTCCGCTTAGCCACAGCAGAGTGGTAGCCAAGTCAAATTCCGAACCTTGTCGTAACGCTCGTAAATATTTACACATACTAAGAGGATTTACCGCTGTTTTGGAAGAGTGAATAGTTTACGCGATAGATCTTCGAAGCATTTCTAGAGGGTACTTAAGTACGGAATAAATTTTCAACCTGCTCTTACACCAGAAGGAGATGAAGCTTCAAAGCACTAGCGAAACTTCGAGGAAACCCTCGTAAACCAGAACTCCTGAACAAATACTCTCTTAGGTTTGACTTTGGACTCTAGAAACCTTTTTGAAGTACAGCACCTTGGAGTTATCTGTTCTGAAATCCATTTGAGGAGATAAGGTGTAAATTTGAACGACCAAAATCATAATAGCTTGAATCTCCAAATCCAAACTGACATGGGAATCATGAAAAACCAAAGCATTGCTTGCTCAATTGTGAAATGATTGAAAAGACATAACTTATTCATCTTTCAATAGTGTTTGAGCCAGTGGTATGTTTAATTTCATATATCAATGTAGCTACCATCACTTTTGCTCTGAATCCAGCCCTTATACGTCCTCATTATATAGATTTGTCGTACGTCATTATATGCATTACGTGTATGCCTATGAATGTGCATTAATATCCGGTATGGCGTTAAGACTAGCAAGACTCGAGACTTGTGTGGAAAGAAAATGGAATCCCAAGATCAAAAGTGCACAGTTTTAAGACGGGATTAATTATATGGGATGATACATTAACCCGGAGTTTTTATGAGGTAGAAAAATTAGAATTAAACAAGCTCTAAGTTTTCTTGGGGATTTGTGATGATCATCTATTTTGTCAGGTACTCCTCACTGAAGTCCTACTTTTGAGACGTTACTTGGAATGGTTGTTGGTGGTAACAAGGAAAGCAGTCTATCATATAGTCTTAATTCCGTTCTCCATCTTGGTCTTGGATCAATCCCTCTGCCTCTGATTCATCCAAGGCACTAGCTCTGTCTAGATAATCCTGACTTGGACCAGCCCTTTTCAGTACTCCAGCCATGCGAACTGCATCCTCTCGTCCCTTTTTGACATCGATCATCCATATCATTGGTATCGGTAAAGCCACTAGCACCGCTAAGAATATGAAGGCAGGTCTAATATGTCCAGCTAAAGGTGTTTATTCTAGTTAGCTCTCTTTGTAGAACGATATAGTAAAATTCGCGAATCAAGATGGTATTTCGGAGTCAGAGACTTCCGTCGTACGTGAGCTCGAAGTTGTGTGGTTCAAGGGTAAGCATGACCTCATATCTTTTAAGCTATCAAAAATAATAGGGATTCACTTACAAGCATCTATAATCCTTCCAACGACTGCAGGTCCCACAGCAGAACTGCCTTTGTCGGTTATGGCATATAGTGCATAAAAAGCAGCCTCGCTACCAGGAGGGATCAGTCGTCCAAAAAATGATCGACAGTACGAGCTCAGTCCTCCCATAACAACTCCATGAATACATGCTAGCGGGTATATCTCCCATGGCTGTTGTAAACCTCCTACTCCCCAACTCTGGATGAAGGGCAAGTATCCCAATAGTCCGTAGAACGGAATAATCTCCAGCAATAAGATGCAAGCAACAACTGTAGAGACCTATTGTAAGTATTTAAGAACGCAGGAATGGAAATTGGTATAGCTTACTAGTCTGGTTTGTCTGAAGCTGAAATCGACGTGATACGACTGGCCACAGCAAAGCGCCCGCTATTCCCGATGAAGTTGCAGTAATTGAAATGAAAGCAATAGCAACTGTCCCCATTTTGAGCTCCGTCCTTGCAAAAATAATCGCAGTCCCCGACACAGTAGCCATAGCATCGGATAGCAAGAACCAAGCCACCAAAAATATGACAACCTGTCGAAGTTTCACAGCAACTTTTATTGTTTTCCACAGAGAAGACCACGCGAAAACCCCATATGCCCAGAAACTACCCCACTTCCCTTGCTGAAAGAAGGACGAGTCCAAAGAAGGGCCAGGTCGAGAGCGAAGCCATATTGACGAAGGTATCGTGAATATAAACCACCAAAGACCCACAAGAAATAACACCATTCGAAGTGGAAGAGTCGTTGAGACTAAAGGTTTTTTCGACATATAAAAGAGCAGCCCGATGCTCAGAACCTGGACAAGAACGGAAGCCGCATAACCTATGCCAACACCCGTAGAAGATATTTTAGATGATAATCGTAGATCAGAAGAGTCGGACTTCCCATTGAGACCATCCGGGATGACATCGACATATCCTTCGTCATCATCATTGAAAGTAGTCCCCTGAGCAGAGGGTGAAAATGTAGTCATATTTATTGATGAATACTGAGCCTTTGGATGATTCATTACAAGTAGAGGTAGATATGAGTTGAGGAGTACAAATGACGATCCGAGACATGTCACTCCAACAATCACCAAAAGTGGCGCTATGAGATAGATTCTGGGGATGACGAGAAGGAAAAGCATCGATGTCGTAGATCCTACAAATCCAAAGGTCACTAATAGCTTCTTCCGGTAACCACCTATATAGTCACAATCAATTGTTTGTCTGATAAGAGAATTTGGATGGGCTATTACCGTGATCAGCGATGGCACTAAATGACACAAGCGACAGTGCCTGTATAAAAACAGAAAGAGAAAAAGTATACATGGCGAAGCTAGCAGATGTAATCTCAAACCCAAAGGGCTTGATAACACATTCTAGAGTAAATCATAGTTAGCTGAGACTCTCGTGGCAGGTGCACCTCTTAGCGCAACGGCTCTCTGCGACTGGAAGATATGTCTACGGAATTAACTGGACCAAGTCTTTCTGATTTGAAGTAAAAGCGTAGGAAACACTCGACTGGTTCTAGCCGCCAATGTCGCGGGTCGAATCACTCTTATAATTTTACGGTCGATACAAAATGATACAACTGAATGGGACTTACGATTGTCTCTGTCAGTTGCCCTCCTGATTAGAGCACCAATTGCATCATCGACAAGATCCTGGTCTTTCAGATTCTTAATAATACACGGTGTAGTTCTGTCCGAATAGAGCACTCCATTCTCGCGGGCAAGCTGCTCCAGTGTCACTGGCAAAAAAGAACCTGATTACACAAGTAAGTATGTGTTTTTCTACTTTGCTGAGTTCAAGAGCTGCATACCAACGCCGCAAACGGCATATACCTCTGCAGCTAAGCCATATGCATACCAACCTCGCAATTCACGACTGGTTGATTCACTTGTATCTTCGCCATTGTACCGAGGAGTCCTGCGTCCAGCGCCATGGCCGTCCTCCATAGTCCTCAACGACAACTGTACAGATTGGAGAGACTCCTCTAATACATACGGTTTAAATAAGGTAGTTTTCGATCTATGAACGTTTTCAGTTGCGTACTAGGAGTCACAGGCACATTTCAAATGAGTTGGTCATTACTTCTTCATGTGTCATCTCGAGTACTGTGCACTCGGGGGTTTGACCACGGCCTCTCTGATCCTTGTGTGTATAAATAGCCTCAAACTGTTCAAAGAAAAGGATCAATGCTATAGAAGTTGTAATAGATAACTAAATAACAAGGTATAGAACTACAATTGAGCTTATAAAGAATGAGAGGATCAGAGAGTAAAGAAGCTGACGGCTGGTCAACATCAAAGGCTAGTAACAATGCGGCAAAGTGCATGCGATGTCTTGGCAGGCAGCCTCGCGCGTGTAACTTTGGAAAGGCTACAGCGAGTATCTGGAACTAACCAACCTTTTTGTAATATACTCCAAGCCATTTGCTAGACATCTCTACAGGTTTCAATCTGGCATTGTTAAAATACCTACTAGAGCGGATCCATCGAATTCTACCGCAGCAAACTGTGTGTGAGCCTTTTCTTACGGTATTTCTACAAAAGGAACTATTCGTATCCAGCGGG
>Ga0247807_10000696_pt1 | contig 21155 bp, 18 predicted proteins | sample UWRJL074202C1_FD_179931 | JGI IMG/M metagenome (GOLD analysis project Ga0247807, IMG submission 179931) | Plant litter microbial communities from Arlington Agricultural Research Station in Wisconsin, United States - UWRJ-L074-202C-1 | ecosystem: Environmental > Terrestrial > Plant litter >...
TATGTCTAGAATTCGCTAATGATTACTTAGTATTTGCTCCTGGTGATTTGCTTTTGAACGTACCTGGGGGTTTTTGATAGGAGCTAAATAAAGATCGCCCTTTAACATCAAAGTCCAGAAATGATGACTTTGCAGTGGACAATCAGCAATCAGTCGTTGGGCAATGTTTCGATCACGTACCTAATATCTTGCTGATCTAATGCATCTTCATCACAAGGTCCCCAATGCTCCGTCGACCCTACAAAGATAAGCTTATATTGCTTCCGAGATCAAGCTGCCAACTTACCATAAGAGTGATATCTCCTCCCGTTCTCTTCTCGAAAACGCATAATACTCGAACTCAAAGAAACCGTGTCGGTCATATTAGAAAAAGCAGCACTATACGCGGAATCCCCATCAAAACCTTCATCTTCATCATATTCAGCAACTATGAAGTTGGATGGATCCTTGACTATTAGTATAAGTACCTTTAAAATGGAGCACTCCACATACTGGAACGGGTGTGCTTGCCTGATCAGCTTCGGGCATGGTCGCCAGAGTCGAGTCATTTGTGATGGCTTTAGTATCTGAGGCTCCTATATTAGTCTTTGAACCGTCAGCATTCTGGCGCAGAAAATGATTAGCTGCATACTTGACTAAAAAGGCCCGGCGAGTTGTTGAATAGAGGTGAAGTCGGTACGGGAGGACTGGTGGTAGTTCCTGAGCCCGCTCGTCTATGTTGACCTTGGTTATCCTTTACATTGTCTCTGGCAACCTTCATTCTTTGTTCGCCACCTTGTGATTCACCCATCTTGGGATTTATCCTAGGTAGGAGCGGTAATTGAGAGGAGTGAGACGGGAAATGGGTTTAGGTATGTATACTCTGTTAACACAGAGCTTTGGGATTGTCTTTAAATTTTTTGCAAATTCCCTTTGTTTACTTGCGGAATTCACGGTTGCTTTGTCGCACCGGAAGAGGCGTATGTGTTAGTTGGATCTTCCCAGTGCCCGCAAGCCACATGGATCAGTACTTTCTGTGTTCGAACCTGCGAAAGAATCTGCTGCTGTGTTTGCTGGTGACGATGTAGCCATGTAACAATGCGACGCTGCCCGAGCTTTCAATATCATGTCCAGGACAGCAAACCAGAATTGGAAGAATACTGTATAGTGTTACAATTATTCTTGGTCTCACCTAGCGGCATCTATACTTTTTAATGTAGTGGACGGAAGTCAAGCGGATTCCTTAAGGTTTCGATCACCGTGGCTGATGCCCAAAAGCTTACCATTTTAAACTTTGTGCACTAAGCCATAGACGTATGTGCAACCTTGTGAAACAGCTTCTACTATTTACACCATGCATTCGAAGTGGCTACATACATCTGACTTGCATTTTTTCCTGGTATCTGACACTAATTGATGGTTTTTTGGATTATGTGTGCGATGATCTGGGACCAATGATTCTTCTAAGATGCAACTAACCGAGCGAGTTTGTGGGCACATCTTCTGTACATGCATACGCATTGAGGAAAGACGCTGTTAATGACCTTCCCAATATGTGAGATGTGAGATCCCTTGACAAGATAACTACGGCATGCCCGCCCAAACTGCCGGGTTGTCAACTTTAACATCTCACCACTACTTCTAATCTTTCCTTCTCGGGGACTCATCTTATACCTCCAGCTCAAGTTGTGCTTTGTTCCACGGTCTAATACATAGTGTACAATGGGATCCGAAGAAACCCCTCTTCGAGTCCTGATCATCGGAGCTGGTATATTCTCCAAATCCACTCTAAAAGATCACAGCTCTTGACATGATACAGGATCCGCTGGCCTGCTTACTGCACAGGTGCTGAAAAAGGTATGTTGCACACATGCTGAACTCTATCTACCGACTGATACGTGAAGGCTGGAATTCCATGTTCGGTCTTTGAGCAAGATACAAGCTTCTCACAGCGGCCTAGGGACTGGAATTTTGGAATCTACTGGGCTCAATCCCGCCTCGATGAATGTCTCACACCAGAACTTCGAGCTTTGGTAGAAACTGTCCAGACCGATCCAAGCTACACCCCGTCAGCCGAAAGTGTTATGCCAGTACACAATGGAGCGACTGGTGAACTAATGAAGAACCTTTCAGCACCGTGGAGCCTTCGTCTGCGGCGAAAGAAGTGGTTGCAAATGATTGCCAAGGATATTGATGTTCATGTATGTAGCCCATCGTATCCTTATTTGCAATGTCTCACCAAGAGAACAGTGGGGCAAGCGTGTGAAGGAGATTGAGACTGGCGAAACCAGTGTTACGATTACTTTTATGGATGGAAGCCAAGAAACAGGAAACCTTGTTATCGGAGCCGAAGGAGCCCACTCATCTACACGTGAATTCTTACTGGGTTCAAAAGAGGCTGAGCTTTTACAGTCTCCTATTGTCGCCAGTGTCACAATAACCAAACTTGGCCGAGAGGCCTCTATTGCGTTGCGGAAGCTACATCCACGATATATTATTTCCTTCCACCCAAACGGAACTTTTACCTGGCATAGCAGTATGTATTCACAACTATCTATGTTAATAACACGTCATCTAAAACGCTCATAGTTCATGATTGCGCATCGCAAGACCCTGCAGAGTGGACCTGGATGCTTATGCAAACCTGGCGTGCTGATCAGCCAACCAACCTGACAGACCCCAAGGATGTACTTGCCGACATGTACGAGCGCGGGAAAACATTTGGGTCGCCATTCAAAGAATGCTTTTTGACAATTCCACAAGGCACAATGGTTTGGCATAATAGATTGTCTTACTGGCCTACTAAGCCTTGGGACAGTCGAAATGGCTTGGTAACGTTGGCAGGAGATGCCGCCCACCCCATGACCTTCCGTAAGCTGTTTCACCTGTCACTGAGCCTTCTCTTCCCGTACTAACAATGATAATCAAGACCGTGGTCAAGGACTCAACAATGCGATCACCGATGCAGCCGAATTCCTGGTTCAGCTGCGCGCCATGAAGACGCACACGTCTGCCGAACTGGCGGCCGCTGTCAAGAGATACGAGGCCGACCTTTGGCCGCGTGGCAATGAGGCAGTTCTTGCGTCAATGGAGAACACTAATGCAGTGCATGATTGGAAAACCATGCTGCAGAGCCCATTGTTCACTGCCGGACTCGTGAGGGCTGCGAAACAGGATGAAATGGAGGTAGGCGAGGTAGAAGTCGTATCTTGATGCGAAACTTGCTGTCATGCTGGCATTCCATTTGTTACTTGATAAGATGCTTGTCATTTGATAGTAACGAGCGGAACCCTTTGCATAGGTGTCATCTGGCATATACATACATATCAAGGAGTAACTTGATATTCTTCCTGGGTATCATAAGCATGCAAAACTTGTATAGCTCCACATATGTGCTGGCACCTCAACAGGCCTGAATAAATTCACATCATTGCCCAACGTATGCTAGGTCGCTTATCGGAACCCCTAATGGTCATGGCCAAGCCTCGTTTTATGCCCTCATAATTGTTATAAGACAACCCCGATTCCAAGTAGTTTGTGGCAGTTATGATCCTTTACATCAGGAGATGCCAAGCCGAACATGTGATTCTCGCTTAGAAAAGGAGTAAGGGGCCGTCCCAGGCAAAGAGGAATATGTCTTTCACGTTGTAGCCGGAGGTAAACACAATATTTCTAAGCTAGATCTAAGGATCTGAGTTTAGACGTGCCTGTGTAGGATTTAGACAGTAGGAAATAGACGTTGACACTAATGGTATACACGAGCTTCCTGGATCAGATGATCGCCAAGCTAGAACAAGTGATGGAGATCTTCTATATGATTTAGATCCTACTTACCAGTGCTGATAAAGCCACGGGCAGAAAATTATTGATGAAGCTTCACTGAGATCAATATCATGTGCCAAAGGGGAGCTGGGTAAGTCACTTTTTCGTAGAAAAGTGTAGCACCGCTGTGAAGCACAACCGCTTTCGTGCTGTTCTCCTTCAAGCCTCAGTGGGACTGTACACCATTGTGGTGTTAGTTCGTTTTTGAACGTTACCTTTCGGTATTCTAAGATGCAAACTCTCGCTAATTTTGACAAAATATAAATTCAATCACTCTGATGATTCCCATCAAGCATTCCCCCAATCCGCCTTTTGGATCTGTCCCATCCCGGCTATATCCTCCACCTACGTCTCTGTTCCAACACCCAATACCTCCCTACCTCGTCTGCTTCTCTCAACCACTTCGAAGCTGCATCATCGTTGTACTGCCTTCTAATCTTATTCGCTAGCTTCTCAATCGAGAATTCTAGGATGGGCGCAAGTTCGTACGGATCACGTGATATATCAGTAAAACGATATACGCCGTTGGTGCAGACGGGTATTATGAGACGGAAAGGTACGGCTGCTGAGCTTACGGATAAAACTGCGCCACCAGTATTGAGCACTGCGATGTTCCAAGCTTGCCGGCCTGCTTTGGTGGTTTGGTAGGGTCGGATGAGAGATTGACCTTCGTATTGATGGATGAGATTGGAGGCGATATCGGTGTCTTGGGGGGATAGAGAAGAGGTAGCGACGAGAAGATCTAGGATAGTGGGTATAATAGAGATGGAAGTTGCGTTGAGGGCGAGTTGGATTCTAGGCATTGAGGGATGGTGGAAGACGAGCGGCACACGCAGGTTTGCTACATGCCCGTTTTCAAAGGTGCTGTGTTCCGGAGTGTCTTCCGGAAAAGCCCAACCACTACAATGGTGTTAGTGACAAAGAAGATAGTAAACACATAGCGCTTACTGATCACCGACCATGACGACTAATGTCTCGTCCCCCACTCCAATATCTTGCAACATATCCATAACCTCACCAATCCACCGATCGGCATATTTGATCGTATTCAGATATCTGTTGAAATGGCTTTCGGCGCTATATTTACCCCTTTTCAGGAAATTTACGGTTTCTGTGCCCTCCGGTGTGTTCCATGGATGATGAGTAGAGCTAGTCATGTGAGATAAAAAGAGCCGCTGATTGCCCTCCATGGCATCACGGAACAAGTCATGTAAATATGGCTTGATCTGGGACTCGGGGTAACCGAAGTAATTTGCCTCCTTCTCTGTGGGTGGATATTTTGCACCAGGCTCAAGCAGAGTTCCCTTAACAATAACATCAGACCATCCCATGTGACGATTTAGCTGATCTTGTTTATCAAATTGATCGGTGATACTTTGTGCAAAGACCGATCTCCATGGCATGGAGTTGACATCTTTGCGTTCCGCACCCTTTGGCTTGTTTTGGTTAAATAAGCTGAGGATCTGAGGAACACAAGGTTGGTATATCTTTTGTTGTGCCTCGATAGTGAAGTCAACTGGCAAAGGTGCCAATCCGCAATGTGCTCCTACAACACTTTTGAAACTTGTCGTGCTTCCCGTCATCGACCCAAGAATGTTGATCCCTCCCCTGTCCGCTTTCAAGTCCTTCCAGCTCCCTGCAATCGAATTCGTCTTGTTATCTCTAACAAACCCTCCATCTACGCCAGTCAATAGCTCTGCGTTCACTGTGAGCTGTGCCAATTCCATCTCAGCCTTCTTTAAACTTTCTGTATCTGAACCATGCGTCTTCATGATGTTCTCATACGTGAAAGATCCTTTCTTAAGTGGAAAAAAATCACCACGTGTCGATTCCATTGTTAGCAGCACGATGTGCTTAATAGCGATTTTGCGATCTTTCAAAGCATCCACTATTGGTTGCAGAACCTCCTGGTCCAGATTTGTAATTCGCAATGGATCCTGTACTGGATCATATTTGAACATGTGCTGTAGCATTTCAGGGCTCCCATACCCACCGTGCCCCCCGTGTCCCTTTGCGCTCTTTTCTTGACCCTCATGGAGATACCATCTCTCAAATCCATCCAATTGATTCTTGGGAAGCCATGGAGGTAATGGTGCCGATTCTAGTGAGGAGACGTTCTCTCTTGGCATCCAGCCGGGGAATCTACCATTAGGTCGTTCCCAAGATTCTTCTGAAATTAGTTCTGTTAACGGGAACGTGGTATAGTCTCCTGAGTGCTGAACGCGACACAGATTTGATACGGGGATCCATATATCTACTAGGGTGTATGGCAAGGTACTAGACATATGTGCATAGGGGAAATTTGTTGGTCGTAAGGTACAAAGAAAGACGGTGATAGCGAAAGGGGCAAGAAAGGTAGTTCGTGTGATCCATACAGAATACCACTTGACATGTCCCAGCTTCTTTTCATTCAGAAGACCAGAGGCCTCCAAATCATCTCCTTGGCTGAATGCATAGTTGGTAAAATCCTCTTCGTCGGCGGTTGCAACCTGCAAATACCTTGGGCTGGATTCTCGTTCAGCATCTGTTGACGTGTTCCCCGTTCTCAAATCCCGGCCAGTGAAAGCTTTCACAAACGTTCTTACAACGCTATCTGTAACATAGTACAACGGGTAAGAGATAATTCGGGCAAGAATGAGGATCGCGGTAGATACTAGGGCTGCCTGCATACTTCCCGACAGGAGGACTTTAATGCCTGCTGGGTCATGAGCAAAATTTCCAGCAGCACCCCATTTGATTTCACCCCCGGTTTCAAGATAGAATGCAATTTGCATTGCTGAGGTTCCAAGGATAGTCAAACTTCACGCAGTATTAGCAAAAGGGTACTGGTACCAATTGTCCTATGCGGAACAAACCTAATGATACCCCTGACAATCTTCAGCCATATTGGTGTTCTAACCTGACCAAGATGCACCAGAATCCAAAAAACAATAGCGTTAATAACATCGAGACCCATGAATGTTGGTAAATATAATATGGTGATCACCGGAGGCAATGAAGCCCTGTGAGTCCAAAGATGTATAAGTTTCGGCGCAAGTGCAGCCGTGACCAGCAACGCATACTGGAAGGAAGTAGTCCAGAATTGACGGACACCCATATTGAGATTTCTAGAAAGATGAAAACCCATCTTGACGATTGAAAGGGAAAAGAAATATATGAATGAGGCGCAAGCCACGGCTTCTTCGGATGACAAAGTGCTATCGGGCTCGTACCAACGTTGGCTGCCAAGCCAAGGGTATATACAACGCGCAACAAATAATATAAACAACCAAAGGCTCGGATTCGCACATCAGAAGAGAGAAAGTAGGCAAAGTGAATGGGAAAGTACCAAGGGAATCTACATTACGAAGATGCGGAGGATGGGGAGTGGGTCGAACCCAGAGCCTGGTGAAATTGGAAAAGACGGGGAAACGCCGCAATTGTTTTGCACAGCCAGGTGTTACAGTAGTGAAGTAGAAGTAAGCTTCAATCAACCTTTCAATCAGCCAAGGGGAAGGCGGAGAGGATTCACGGATCGCCGTAGAATTGGAGAGCAGCTGTTCCCAGAGCGGAGCGATCGCACCCTGCCAGGCGCTATTATATTGAGATTTGCTTATGTCGCATGTCCAGCTCCCCTCCGATGTGGTGAACGCGGAGGAAATATTAGGTAGAAAAGGAGCACTGCTGAGCTTCAATCAAATCAATATTATCTTGTATGCTTCATGCAGGAGGGGAACCGGTGGTGCTTCACAATACCCCATCACCTTCACATTGCAGGGGGATTACCGTAACTTCCGGTACTGTCGCTGTCAGCATGTAACAGGCGGCCGTGTGATGGATTTCTGTTTTGGGTATGGCTGAGCTGGGCCTGGGAGTGACAGAGTGGTACGAGGACCAAAATAAAAAATATTGGGTGTTTTCGGTACCGCTAATCCACCTGGTTTATATTAACAAGTCGCCTCAAGCAGTTTAGTTTGGGAGCATTTGTTTCCCGGAAAATATGACACTATGATCCCCCTTTCCGCCCCCCTCCACACGGAAGTTTCTTCACGTGGTGCCCATATTCAAGCTTTGGAGTACTGTATAATGGTACAATGGGTTCTGGGGGGAAAGGAAAGGTTGCCTTTCTCTCCTCGCTCGGCCTGGGTGCACAGCAGGTCTTTCAACGACATACAATCGATCTACCCTGAACAGCAGCTTCTGAGGCTTTACTTTGTCCATCCACCCCCACGAATCCCGTCCTCTTGAGGCGTCAGTTATCCCCTCCCCGGCTTACTGTGAATTCCAAACGAAGATATGCGTCAGCAGCCATTGGATCGTTCGTAGATATGTGTTGGGAGAGGATTGCAAAGTCTGATAACGGAATACATAAGTCTGCGACTTCCACCGTCTAAAGTTAGTATTTGCGCGTTGTATGATAGACATCAAATCATGAGGAGCAACCGAGAAATTATCAGCGACCCGGAGAGGTCCTAATGGCCTTCTCTTGTACGTCGCGCCATTGCTTTCAAGCCGACCTGCTATTGAACGGCGTAAAAGCTACGGACGAACTTGTACATTCATCGAGAGCAGCCATATTTACTCTTGACACACGTCAGGCGGCATTTAGGGTTAGCTTCTATAATGCTGGTGAGCTAGGTTAGTGTCTTTGTCTGCCTATTCCCCTATTCCCAATATCAATTTCTTTCCGCTGCGCCTATCCACAGTGTGGACATTTCCGAGCTGGTAACCATGCAGATCATTTGTCAAGCAAACACGTGAAAGCTACCGTGCTTAGACTAGCGGCCGCATCTTGGTACACACTTTCCTTACTATTGTGTCGTAATTGCTTCTGGATAGGCATACATTTTAATATGTTGTTGCTGGCTAACCCTTCGTGGAAAGCGGTTCTGAGATACATAGAGCAAAAAAGACAAGCAGGCTTTAGAGCATATAGCAGAGCAGTACAGAAGAGCTTTGCAAAGCCCATGATATTCGCTAGGTATATCTGCATGTCTTCACGGTGGACAGGTTCAATGAAAGCATGCCGATAGTTAAACTGGTGTTGCAACTTGGCATTCTTTCCAACATAGATCATATTCCACAGTAATCCATCCCTGGTGATTTAATCATAACAACACATAGCTATGTCAAACATGATCTGATCAAACAAATTAATAAACCATGAGGTCTATTTAGCAGAATTTTTGCCCGGTACTGATGTTAGATAAGCGGCCTTAACTGGTTTGCAGGTTTAGATGGAGCAGTCTACGACCATAAATAACTTCTTTTGTTGTTCGCTTGCCTTGAGAAGGGGCTGGCGTTTTCCCCTTTCGTTCGGCATAAGCGAGACTCTGTACCACTCAGGCTGAAGTTAAATCACACATTTAATGGACTGTGTGTCGATCGTATTAAAGCAGGAGACATATTGAGGAGACGTAAGACATTGGTTGTCAAGAATCAAGAGAAAGCAAGTGTGTATGAAGGGGAGTGATGGAAGGAAGCATTGGAATACCAGGAGTGAACAGGAGTGAAGCAATTGCAGAAGACAGCCAGCACTCCGCGAGAAGTAAATTAAACAATTGGAGCATTAGTTGCACGCTGAAAGGTTTGAGGCATTGCAATGGTTCATCATGGATACCACAAGTGATGCAGACACATACTCATGTATAATGAGAAAGTGTTATTGTAAGACGTCTACAATAAGACGAGACGTCTTACAACAAGAAATATCTGGTGAAGTGGCCGTCAGGCGCAGGCTGCTTGTGGAGTTGGTTATGGGTATTCATTTTTTTTCCGGTTCTGTATTATTATATTCTCCTATTCTTTTTAAAGCTCCAACGGGGTATCCTTGATAAAACAGCCATCACGCCACAGGGAAAGAGAAACACGAGCAGTGCTATTTGGAGTGCTTTCGAATATAAGGTAGGGTATTATATTTACACTCCAATGATTACAACTCATTCAGTAGTTCAAACGATGTCGCAATCGGGCTCCAGTAATTGTTGCTGATGGATGTCGCTTGGAATAATCGCCTGGAAAAGAGTCGCCTGGAAAATTGTCGCCCGGGAGGGTTATTATACAGTGTGTTGGTGCGAATGCGAAACGGATTGACGATGTTCGATAGCAGCATCATCATGCACAGGAGGCCCGGCATAGTGCTTTCGACCCCAAACAAAATACCAGCCTGCGGCCAAGAGAAAGAACGCTACGAATACTACGGACGCGTAATTCATGGTTGCTGCCTCGACGGGTAGGTACGAGGGCATACAAAACAGGGGGATTGCTAGTAAGGTCCAAGCTAGGTGGAGGTTAGCTCTGTTGTCTGGAAAAGAGGAATGTGATGGGAATGAGAGAGTTTACCAAGGGACACGACGTTGCATATGAGTCCTAAGATACCCATATCAAATTGACCGTGTTTGATGTGTGTGCGGCCACCAATGAGGGACACGGCAATAGGAACTGCGTAGCTGACGGTCAAGCAAATAACGCCTACACCGGAGAAAGCATTGAAAGCGGCAGTAGATCCGAAATAGAGAATTCCGAGGATAAGCTGTACAGACATGCTGAGCATCATGGCATTGAATGGTACATCAAGCTTCTTGTTGACCTGCTTCCACCATTTGGATCCGGGAATGGCACCGTCACGGGCGAATGCCCAGGTCGCTCGTGATGCGGCAGTAGTGCACCCTATGCCACAGAACATAGCGAGCACTAGAAGCGGAACAGTGAGAATAAAAGCGCCTGTCTTATTGCCGACTGCCGAAACGAGGATACTTGGTAGCGGTTGCCCGGAAGCAAGGGCGACAAGTCCGCCAAGGTCCGGAAGAACGAACAGGAGAGGAATTAAGAACAAAAGACCAAAAAGGAAGTTCAAGACAATGGTTCCGACCATCGCCTTGGGTACTTGAGTGCTTGGATGCTGAACTTCCTCACACATACTATTCACAATTAAAAGGGCGATAAGAGGGAGGTGAGAGCGGTAGCTTACGAAATAATCATTCCTGTGGATGATGTTGCATAAGCCGCCTGTAGGAGACCAACACAGAATGCCCATCCATCTGGCCAGCCAGAAGAAGGCTCAAAATCGGTGAAGACAAATTTGGCGGATCGCCTACCATTCTTAGCAATCACTAGCGTGCTGATGACAATGGCGATAACTCCTGCAAACGTCCAGAAGATGGCAAAAGTCTGGTCGCGGTTAGATTCGAGTTAAAACAAAATCCAAAGGCTACTTACATCCAACAATGGGAGCCATTTGTTTGCACAAGACGAAACAATATTGCAAAGTAGCGTAACCGCTACAAAAACCAAAAAGATTTGATAAGTTTCGCCAGGGAAAACACCGGCTTCTGGTTCGTCCTCAAAGATATTGACACATGCAATGAGAAAAAGAGTGGTTCCAAAGTTGACCGAGAGCGTGATGGTGATGTTTCCAACCACATATGCCCAGCCACAGATCCACGAAGTAATTTTCCGGCACCATGGTGGTGCTAACATGAAGGTTTGGTAGTAGACACCACCGGCGGTAGGATATACAGAGGTGATTTCTCCCAGTGAAATAGCAACACAGAGGATAATGGCGGACAGCATCACCCAACCCCATATCACATTGGCAGGACCACCACCAATGAGTGGGTAGAATAGCGTAGTCGCAAGACCGTAGGGAATAGATGCAAGGACAAAGGACATGAAGGCGACCTGGAGAGTCGATCGGCTTCTGATTAACTCAGATTGATATCCCATAGCCTCAAGCAGGTCATCGGCCTCGCCCGGTGTCGCGAGAGCTACATGTTCCTTATTGACCTTGTTGGATGACGGCCGGTGCGCGAAGCCATCGTCCTTTTTGGTAAAGAGCTCCTGATCGGTGCCCGTAACATGATGGTTGGCCATGATTAAAGATACCAGGTGACCAGGTGAGATACTGGAATCGTAACAGAGGAAGCAATGGATGATAGAAAAGGAAGAGGCATGGAAATTCCAAAAGATGAACTAGTCGTGGGGAGAGAAACCCTGGCGGGCTAATCTGAAAACGATAAGCTCACAGCTGGGCACAAGATCTAAAATGTCACATCCTTCGTTACGCTATTCCAGGACCGACTTTTATCGGTCCTCGGCTAGCCCGGGTTCGCCTTGGATTACAGGCCAACTTTCCCGCGCCATTGGCCGACATGAGCCAAGTGGCCGGATATCACCCGCATGTCCATCCACTGTATAGATTGGATGGAGGCTGATTGGACTCGGATGGGGAATGTGAAGATGACGCTAGCTGGGGCTAGTACTTGTAGCGTATGCTGACACTTTCGAGAAAAGCTCGCTGGTGGATCCCAAGCAACTCCCACGCGAGTCGTGCATTGTCGTGCATAGCAGTCGTCATGGGAGCCCCGTCAAAAGGAAGACTGGGGATCTTCGAGAACATCGTAAATACTGGATTCGAGGATTCGAGGATACGTGCGGTCCGATTTCATGTTTACTCGAAACAAACTAGTATCGTCCCGTACCAGTTTGGCTCCTGGTTGGTGGTTTCAGCAATGGCCATGATCTGTCTTCGACACTCCCGTCCATGTTTGATGATAACGTCTTGTAAATCTATAATAAACGACGGCAAAGACCCAAGGCCGAGCACCTCCTCTATACCGGTGGCGGCGCGTGGTGGCTAGTCTTTCAACGTACCGTGGATTAATGGCATTATATTCTATCGTCGCTGGGTAGATTGACATACTCATCTACAGACCCATAATAGACCCGACCATCCCGTATTCGAATACATTTTCAATTATATTGTTTGAAAACTGCTTGGGTCAAATTTAAGGGATCTTGACATCTTGGCACCATTCTAAGAATAGCTCAGGGCAAACAACTACAAATGGATAATAAGCTGTCGTGTTGATACAAGCTCTACGAACTGGGCACTGGAGAAAGAACATCGCACAAGTCATAGAACAAACCTAACCTAGCAGGAAAAAGGTAGAAGCGCTATTACAAGAATAACCTGTGGCAAATTGCCAAAGCAGAGCGCATATGATCACTTGAACCCAAAAGCGACTAGAAGCGTCTGGTTCTGGTTCTGCAAAGTTAACAAATACCGCTCGAAAAGATCTAGACTTATTCTTATACTTCTGCTCAATTATGTACGGTTTGGCGTATTGAGTTTGTTGGAATTAGCCTTTTCCACTTGCTTCTAACAATGCGTTTAAGTTCACTTCGAGCGGCCGAACTTGGCAGAATACACAATGTGCCCTCCTTGGTTGTCACAGTGCCTCGATTCCATCGCGATCTTATTTTTCTGACAAGGTTCGATCAAATATTCCTGCAACGATGTGCATTTCCTTAATTTAATCTACTATCCCCTATCGCACTCATTCCCCAAGATACTCCGCAGTTAGCACAGAATTGCAGAAGAAATCAAGGTACAAGAGATGGTACATGAATGCCACCAATAGAAGCAAGGCAAGTATGTAAATGCCACCGTTAAGTGTAAATCTCTTTGAGTATTATGAGAGCTGATTCTATTGTCATTATTCTGTTTTCTTCTTACTTTTCCAACTCCATTTCAGATTGCAAGCGTTAAAGAGATAATCTCAAGTAGCTTTCACCCTCGTGCAGTTCTCTAGGGTCATTTAAGGTATCATTTCTTCAACTACGGGTGGCTGTCTATTTTCTGAAAGCCAGGTGTTTACCATCGTCTAACATTGCGAATTTGAATATGGAAACACGTTCAGCATAGCTAAGAAGTAATGAGTTAACTTCATCTGATTCGCTAAACTCTAGTGTGAATATTTGATGAGATCTAAGCATTATAAGTCGAAGATAAGATCTATCCATTCCTCGTGGCACTCAGCACAGCCGCTAATAGAAACTCGAGAATACCGGACTCAAAGATTTGGCGAATGAACCTTTGAGGAACTCAGGTATCCTGTCTCACAATCGCAGTTTTGTTATCTTGGGTTTTATCTTTGGTGGGTTTCTTGTGCTAAGTGGGCTACGAATCCATCCTCTGTTGCGGGTCCCTCTCTGATGTTGACGATTGGAGCTTCTACACAATAGGTCCTTAATGTGAACTTCGTACTCTGTCTCCAGTATATCACAAATACTCTGAAGGAGTATTGTAACCTCCGTATCTGGATCGGGCTGGAAGAATCTAATCGTCGAAAGCTTTCTGTTACTAGATATTTTCCCATCACCATTTAACACAAGGAATACTTCCTCTAAGCCACCAAACTGGAACAGATTACCGACGATGCTTTTACACGAGTAAACACTGGGAACTATCCGGCTTCCATCATCAGTAGCCTGTTGCTCCGTGAGGATCTCTGCCCCAAACGCGATAGATCGAAGATTTTGACGCATTCCATGTGCTGCCACGCTCCATCTCGGAAACCTCGGGGTGTTATTGTATTTGTCCCTTTTCCGTAACCAGGACGACTCCCAAATATTCAATGTCTCCCGACTGAGAAACGCCGTGTCGACCTCAAATTCGAAGTAAACTGGCTTCATACACCCGATGCTTCCCAGGTCCTTTGTTTTATACATGAATCTCAATGCTACCATTCTGGAAACCCTACATGTTTGAAGAAGTGGCGGATGTACCGTCTTTGACGCGAAGTGATGCACAGTAGTACATAAAGGTAGCGGCGTTTCTTGATTTGGATGTTCTTTGAGTGACGGAATATATATGTCCTTCTCGTGAATTTCAACAATACGGGGACTTAGGACAGCATAGCGCCAGATATGTCTTTGCAATTCTAAAGGCAACAGAGAGAAGAGAGAGAACGGTCCCAAAGGAGCTTCCTCAACTATCTCCAATTCTGGTGAAACACGTGAATCAAGGTTTTGTGCAAGCGTATTGTTGCAGCGCGATATTGGTACTGAAATCCCAGACTCGGCAGAAGGGTGGTAGAGACTTGCTTCCATCTTGCATCCGTGAGACCTATTGAACTCTGTACTGAGAAGCGGTTGTATGAGGTTTGCCGAAATGGATTAGGTCGTATAGCCCTGCACAAATTTAAGCGAACTTGTGAATTGTTCATGCATTTCTCAGGTCACTGTCGTTTCGCTTAACCCCTAATTAGAACTAGAATAGTAGACTCAAGGAGCCAATTCAATTGCAGCTGAACAAGAAAGTTATCATTGATTTGAGATAGCGTGAGAATTTTTCTTTCTTACCAAAGCGATTTTATAAGTAGTGCGTAAATGCGCAATAGGCGCAATAACAAAATTTGATGGGTAGGGTGTAATAATTGATGTAGTTTCACAGAGATAAGTGCATTTAGCATATTCCTAGTAGTGAACTATGAGCCAGTAAGAGAAGTATGCACAATATTAGGTCAGAGCTGACTTTGTCGTTTCCAGCATTAAGAATGATCCTGCATTACTCATTACTGTAGCTGCCGATTCTCCAAATTGCTAACTTATGTATTCAAATTTCCAAATTGCAAACGAGAAAGTGACATCGATTGTGTTCTTTCTCTTATGTAACCTCTTTGCTGGACTAGATATCCTGCTCTGAGCTGAAGCACTAACGCCAGACGCAACTCCAATCATTGGTATTTATCGTCGTCCACCACGTCCTCCTCCTCTGCCTCGAGGAGACTTCATGACTCTACCACCACCGCCTCGAGCGCCACCTCCACTGCCACCATGCCTCTTCTCCTCACCTAGTCCTCGTCGACCATTGGAAATGCCGCCTCTTCCACCTCTAGGGCCACCTCTTCCTCTTCCACCTCTGAAGCCACCCCTCGAGTCACCACCGAGTTGCTTCTTCACAGCAGTCATATCATCCTCATCTAGATCCATTTCATGATCTTCAGTCTTGTCCCTCTTATTAGTCATCTTTAGTCTTCCACCACGTCCTCTCTTCACTGCATTGTGACCACTGATAGCCTCTTGATATGCATCTATGGCATTCGGCTCCTCTGCGTCAACTGCAGGGGTGTCCAAAATCATCGCGTCGTCATCACTACTATCACCAAATAATAATTTGCCATCCAGATCCATCTTCGCCTTGGTCTTCTTGCCGGGTAAACGTTGTTTAAGAGGTTTTGTCGACGATATATTGGCAAGCGCTTTCCGATCTAGTAGATCCAGAGGCTCGTCGTCATCTTCGACAATATACGTTTTACCTCCCTTTTTGGACTCTCTCTTGCTCTTACCAAGCGTCTCGTCATCTGAAATATCAGAATCATCTGACGAAACGTCACTGCCGTGAAGAGCTTCATCGTACTCGCTCTCGAACCGGCCCTTGCGTTTGCCACCTGTCTCTTCATCATCACTAACCTCAGCCCCCGCAGCTCTGTTCTCAGCTCTCTGGCGCTTGGTGCGTTCCTTCGTTTTTCGAATATTCGAAATGAGTTTGCGGTGCTCTTCTGGAGTGTTCTTGTTTACTATATCAACACCATATCGACGAATCATTCGTTCTATAATGTGCTTGATCTTAGATTTGAAAGGTGGTTTAGGCTTTGCTTCGTTCCATTTGATCAAATTTTGTATAAGTGTTCCTAGTCGCGGAATCATGAGCTCGGTGGGTAGGCTGATTACACAGACCTTGACAGCACCAAGAACACTGCGAACAATTTCACGATTGCTAGAGGTGAGGAAAAGATCTAGAGTCTCGAGAAGACCAGTGAAAGTTTCGGGACTTATCGATTGGCGGAAGTGATACAATATTCTAGTGAGAGCTGTAACAGAGGCAGAGATCATATGAGGCGTGCTGCCTGCCAGACCTGCACTGACCATCATGATGTATTCGTCGAGGCTCGCGGATTTAGGCTCGGCATCATCCGGCGTATCCTCAAGCTTGCTGATATCAATCGTGGATCCAGTGGCACTTACGATCTTGTCTCCCATAGAGATAAGAAGGTCAAATGCGGTAGTGCGTGCTCGCTCATTGATCTCTTTACAGGATATGACAATTTCGGGCAATATGGCAGGGATGAAATGTAGCAAGTCGTTGGGAAGGAAGGATACAAGGGTAGCTATAGCAGCTAGTCGGTCTCTCTTGGAAGGTGCTGTTGCTTTTGATGCACTACTCAGGAGGAGTTGCTGAAGTTCAGCATTTCTCTCTTGGAGGGCTAGCTTGCCTCCTTCCGATTCAGCAAGTCGAGGAATGAGCTTGTATGATTTTTTTTGGAGTTGAGGATCTTCGTCTTTCAGGATTATGACTGATGCAATGTTGAATAGAACGCTAAAACTCTCTCGTGGTAAGTAGATTGACATGGTTATAACCAGGTCCATAAGGGTGTGGCTTGTTGGTGGCATCTTGAGCTCTTTTTGCTTTTGTTTCTCGGCGGGTGTTAAGGCACTAACTTCCGCAAGTGACGTTTCGAGAGTTTGCGTGGCAACCTCAAAGGTTTTTGCAAGCTCTGCGGATGTAGTGATGCTAAGGAAGGCATTGATACAGTGCAAAATGTACGCCCTGTACTGTGGCAATGTTTGACTGTAAACATTAAACAAAACAGCGAGCATGTTGGGTGCAAAAGTAGACAAATGATCCAGGTTTTTCTGAGCTGTTTCTTTAGTGACTCTGCTTTGAAGTACAAGGTCATCCTCTGCATCAATACCAACTATAGCCTTGTTAGACTCAATCAAAGTCTGTAGTCCTTTGCAGATGTCAGAACGCAGGTCAATCTGGAGTTGATAAAGCAAATTGGACAGCTGTTCAGCAAATGCCTGGTCAAACGACTCAGTGAGATCCAAGGGCAAATCGCAATATCCAGGGAAAAGTGCCCATATCTGCAAAACTAGCGTCTCAAATATCTTCGTTTCCATGGTCTTTTCCGCATCTCCGTGATCCACAACTCGTTGGAACATTGTTTCGCTGAGAGGAATGAATTCTTCTTTGAAGTGTTGCAAATTAGTATTACTGGTGTAGTCTCGTAAAATGGGTAGCATCCATGCTCTTCCTGGCTGACCAGCCTTGGGTTTTGTCAGATTTAATGGAAGAATTTTCAGAACGCTTTCTGGCCCCATAGCACGGATGGCCTTCCCGATGACCTCGTCTGCTTCTTTTTTCCCAGCAAAAGAATCGTTGCCTCGTAGCTCACCAATAATCTTGACGATGTTGACAAGGATTGGGTCAGATACCCAACGCAAACCATCAAACATAGCACCCATTACAGAAAATGTTTCTTTCCATGCGGCTTGATATTTGACACTCAGCAAATCTATTGCTGCTTTAGAAAGCTTTTCTAACACCTTCTCGTCATATATGGAAGGCTCTAAGAGAACAGTGTCCGGCACGCAATTTGCCATGAACGATATCAGGCATTGAGATGCCGACTCCCGAATGTTGTAAGATGAGGATGCCAAAAATCCAGATATCATATTGAATAACTCAGGTAGCTTTTGGAAGGTATCCTCTGGCTCAATTTGAGCTGATACATCGTAACCTCTTGATATTACAGCAATCCATGGTGGTAGAAGCTGCGAATCGTTTTGTGATGGCCTTAATTCCGATATCACCTCTAATAACCTAGGGAGTTTAGAAGACGACTCTGCATCTGACATGCCCTTGAAAATGATCTCGAAAACCTCGAATGCTGCCATTGTCATATATTCATTACTTGATTTGGAAATGTTTAGAAGAACTTCACACAAGTCCTCGATTTTCTTACTTGGCCAGCCACCAGAAGCATCTGCAACAGTCCTCACCAACTGTAATGCGTGTATCAACGCTGGCTCGTGTTCTGATGTTTCAGATTTTCGCTGTTTCTTGGACTGGCTTGCCTGTGCTGCCAGGTCAGTCAAGCTCTTCAGAGCCGTTTCTGCGCACATGTCTGCGGCTGGATGATCAACCGATGGACTTGGAGGACCATTTGTTAACACGTTTTTAATAGCAACTAGAGCGCCTTTTCTGATTTTTGGCCTTCGGTCTACCGCTAGGTATAGCAACCCAGCAAGAGCGCGACGTGGACCGATCGCTGTAGGTGAAAGTTCCCAGGCCGCTCCATCTTGTGCAACTAGTATAGATTCGAAACAGCCAATAGAGGGTCGAAGTAGAGGCGCATCTGCTTCTGGATAGGTCAAAGCGAGGGCGAGTAACTCGAAGATCTTTGTAAACTTTGCACGTAGCAACGCAGGTGGGGTATATGGCGTAACAACATCGAGAAGGTAGACAATGGAGGTTGCCAGGTCTTTGTTAACAACGCCCTGCGAAGTTATGGCCTTTGGGAGGAGGGCAAGAAGCGCGGAAAAGTATCCAGTTGGGGAAGATTCGCCCAAAGTTTCCTCCACTGCCTTTAAGATAATTGCGTACTTTTTTCTGTCAGTGGTAGCCAAATGGCAGTTTGCCAGATGGCGGGGGTTCGTCGTTACCTGTTGTTGACTCTGGAGGTTTGGAGACTTTATTTTGTCCAGTCGTTCTTGAAGAGAGACCGACATGTTGGGGACTTGTATACCGTATAAGAGTTTACAAGTATCAAAATACGGTTCTGTCCCTGTCCAAAGAAAAATCGAACTTTTTCGTCCACCAGCCCCAGCTTATCGGCTTATCGATTAACCTCACCCCCCTAGGTGGCTAAAGCAACGACTTTCTGCGGGGGCTTAAGCGAGACATCGAAGTCAAGGTCAAGAGTCCACTCCACTCCTGTGCCGCAATCTGGAGTTATTCCCTAGCCAACGATAGAATTCAACAGAAGCATAAGGCTTCATTTGATCTGAACACATCACCACATTTACGTTTTCGTAATTGCAGCTTCTTTCTCACCTACCTTACTTTATTCACCAGTCTCTCCTTTTCACTATCTGATACTTCTATCACAAGGTGCAGCTTGATATTGAGTTATCCGGCGTTTCCCCACCTAATTCCGTCATCCTACAGTTCGTTCAATTGTCGAGCGCTCTGATATATCTGTGAGCCTTTCGCATACAAAGTTCTTCACAACAATCAACAGCATCATGCGTTTCTCCACTCTCTCCCTTGCGGCACTTCCGCTCCTTGCGTCAGCTACCCAGCAAGAGAGCCCCATTGAACAAGCCAAAGCCCAGGCTCAATATTACTTCAACAAGTTCTCCTCCTATATCCCCAACCCTAACAAAGGCCATACCATCAACGATGCACACGCTGCAGCAGCAAAGGCTGGCGGAAAGGCACTCTCTATCCTGACCCTCGGCGACTGGAAGGAAACCATCCTCGGAAGCGTAAAGCCTGCCAGCTCAAAGCCCGAAGAATGGTGGGTTTTAGTGACTGGAGGCAACAGGACGTGCTTCGGTCACTGCGACAAAGTCGAAGCCGCATACAACGAGACTGCTGCTGTATTTGCGCTCAACCCCACTGCACCACACTTGGCATATCTCAATTGTGAGAACCAGCCAGTCCTCTGCAACAGCTGGGGAGCTGGACCACCATCTCTCTGGATTATGCACGTAGCTGCACCTCCGGCACCCGTTGACGTCCGCACCATCTATATGAATTCCACCACCACCGATGTCAAAACTTTCACCGATCTGCACTCGAGCAAGTCATGGAAAGAGAAGCCATTGTATGAGGGTTACTTTCACCCATTCGACGGACCACTTGCTCAGTTTGGGCTTGCGGTCCCTCTCGGATACTTATTCTGGGTCTTTGCCGTTGTTCCCAGCTGGCTATTCATGATCGCAATCTCCTTCATTAGCAGAAATATCATGTAAGTTTTCAGCGTCCTACGGCTTCCAGAAAACCTGCTAATAATCAAAAGGGGCAAGCGAACTCTTGGTCCTCAGCCAGGCGCCGGTGCTGCACGACCGGCTGGCGCCAGACCAGCTGGAGCTGCACGCGTAAGTGTGACTCAATAATTCGAGCAAATTCTAGCTAACTCTGTGTAGTAAATGCATGCAAATCTGCTCTGCGAAATACCGATTGTGTCTTTATCATAACACGCTCGCGATGCATAATCACACGATCCGGACTGGATCTTTTCGATGCAATCATAGCTGACAGAAATCGAATTTATGTCTCCTATGGTGTTGTACTTGAATACATATCTAGGGTCTGAAAACTGGGAGTCTGTTGTGTATTTCCAGGTTCTAGGATTGCACCAAGAGAAAGAGAATATTTCCGAGCAAGTGACGGGGGGCTATCTACTTTGTAATGCATGAAAATAGGAGGGTTTTTTGAGTTTTAGTTACTCGGTCATATAGTACTATTATATCCTGTAGTCATCAATCGTAATTCCATTATATCAAAACTTATTTCCTGGGTATCATGACTCCGAATAATTCTCGCCCCAATGGCCGAAACGCCTTAAATACCTTACTTATGCTCACAAGCAGCTTCTAACCTCTCTAGACCATCAAGAATTTGTTCTCGCAACTGTGAATTTGCAAATCGCCCATAGCGCAGATCACTTAATCCTCCTACAGTATTCGTCATCTCCTCTAGTGAAGTGTCAATCTCTACCTCCATCCTCCGAACCTCGTCT
>Ga0247807_10000697_pt1 | contig 21130 bp, 18 predicted proteins | sample UWRJL074202C1_FD_179931 | JGI IMG/M metagenome (GOLD analysis project Ga0247807, IMG submission 179931) | Plant litter microbial communities from Arlington Agricultural Research Station in Wisconsin, United States - UWRJ-L074-202C-1 | ecosystem: Environmental > Terrestrial > Plant litter >...
AAAGATCATAAATAGAGCTATGAAGGGGATGGTCATTTTGTTTTCCCGTATTTATTCACTTTCGTTATCTAATAGATTAGCTTTATCATTTAATGTGTTATATACGATCTGGCTTAAACGTGAGTTTCATTTTTTTGGCGGGGGATCAACTATTTCCAAACCAATTTATTTACATGGTGGAAAATATATAACAATTGGTGAGAATTTTAGTTGTGACCAAAGATTACGTCTTGATGCTATAGATGAATTTCTGGGAGATAAATTCACACCGGAAATTACCATTGGTGATCATGTTCTAATACAGAAAGACTGCCATATCGGAGCAATAAATAAAATATATATTGGTAATAATGTCTTACTGGCAAGTAAGGTTTATATTTCAGATCACTCTCATGGAGAGGTGACAGCCGAAGCTCTTAAAATTCCTCCTGCAAAGAGAAGACTTTATAGTAAAGGACCTGTCATTATTGAAGATAATGTTTGGATTGGAGAAGGTGTAGTCATTCTTCCGGGTGTTACAATTGGTGAAAACAGTGTAATCGGAGCTAATGCAGTAGTAACTAGAACAATTCCTAAAAATAGCCTTGCAGCGGGCAATCCTGCGAGAGTAATTAAAGAGATTAATTAATGGACGTTTCAATAATATTTGTTAACTATAATACTGTAGCGTTACTGATTGACGCTATAGATAGTGTTCTGAATAAAACACAAGGTATTAGTTTTGAAATAATTGTTGTGGATAATGCTTCTTCTGATAATTCACAACAGCTATTAACGGAGAAATTTAACAAGAAAATTCAGTATATCCCATTGCCCGAAAATATAGGTTTCGGCCGGGCTAATAATGAGGGAATGAAGATTGCTCAGGGAAGAAATGTTTTTTTGCTTAATCCTGATACAATTTTGGAAAATAATGCAATAAAACTGCTCTCTGATTACCTTGATGCTAACCCGGAGGTTGGTGTAGCAGGAGGAAATCTCTATAATGAAGACGGTTCTCCTCAACCATCATTTTCGTTTATTTATCCATCAATCGGGTTTGAGCTTAGTAATCTCTTTCATGTCTTATTCCTTTATAACAGGGAGACATTCAATCACACAGTTGAGCCAATGTTTGTTAAAAGAATAGTGGGCGCTGCAATGATGATCAGAAAGACTGTAATAGATAAAGTAGGAGGTTTTGATCCTGATTTTTTTATGTACGCTGAAGAAGATGAATGGTGTCATAGAATCAGTAAAGCAGGGTACAAAATTGTTAATATTCCAGAACCTCATATTACACATCTGGACGGAAGAAGTTTTCAGTTTTCTGAACACAGACATAAACGCAAACTGGAAGGAATAAGAACACTTTACAGAGTTTCTTATTCTCCATTATATTGTATGATATTGCGTGGTGTAGAATATCTGACGATAATTAGTCGTTTAGCTTCATCAAAACTTTCAGGTAATGAAGAGAAATTGAAATACTGGAGGTTTATGTATAATAACAGGAAATGGCAGTGAGCATAGTGGTTTAATCAGAAAGGCATGAAAAGAATTCTAATTATACATCATGGAGAAGGAGTTGGAGGTGGGCTCATTGCATTACTTGGACTTATTGAAGAGCTTAAAGTAAATAATAAAGTAGAAGTACTCTCTATTTTTGATAGTAATGCAGTTGATTATATCAGACAGGCGGGTGTTAATGTTACTCTGGCAAAAACTACATTTTATTTGAAATTTTATCGCTTATTTCTGCATAGTGAGGCATCGTATTTCAATTTAATGGATTGTGTACGGGGAATGAAAAATTTGATAACTTACTTTCTTAGCAAATATATCTTTGCCAGGAAAGAACTTCAGCGCTTACCGTTTGATTATGATATCGTATATTTAAATTCTACATTTATATCTGACTGGGCAGCTGCTGCAAACGCATTGGGAAAGAAGGTTGTTATTCATGTTAGAGAGCCGCTGTCGATGGGAATACTCGGTTTTAGACGTGCTATTATCAGAGAGACAATAAAAAAATACTGTGATAAAATTATTGCTATTTCAGAAGACAATTCAGATAGAATTGGTCTTAGGGAAAAGACAACAGTTATCTATGATCCCGTTGTGCTGAAGGATAGGAAAGGAACTGACCAGATTATACCTGAAGATGGCCTGAAGTATTTCTTATATCTTGGAGGAACACAACGGATAAAAGGATTTGAGCAGCTTATTAAAGCTTTGCCATTTCTGAACAGTAATGTCAGGATTTTTTTTCTTGGCGGAAATCATGCTCTTCAGGCTGGCCGTTTAAAGAAAATTATTCTTTGTTTTCTAGATCCCTATTTGTGGAGGATGAAGTCGTTATTACAGAAGATGCAAAATTCGGCGCATATCATTAATGTAGGAATGGTGGATAATGTTTTTGGATACTATACCCGTTCATTAGCTGTGATATCACCATTTTGGAAGCCTCATGCAGCCCTTCCGATATTAGAAGCCTTTTCGGCTGGCAAACCAGTTATTGTTTCTGATGTCAAAGGGATGGATGAGCTGGTGAATAGTTCAAATGGCCTCTTTTTTGAAAATAATAATTTTAAAGCACTGGCATCGGCTATTAATGCGATGGCTGAACTTCCATCAGAAGATTATCAGGCTTTGTCTGAAGGTGCCGCAAAAAGTTATCAGAAATTAAAAGACAACAAAACAACTGTACAGTATGTGCTCAATACTATTTAGCAGCGTATTGAAATAAAAATTTAAATTGAGTAACTGTTCGTATAATAACATTTCATGACAGAAATATCAAATAGTAATTTATCTAAACAATGGAATATCAGTTATCTGATGATATTCTTTGTGGTGATATTTGTATCTGATGATACCTTTACATTTGGTACAAATCAGAATGCCGGCTTTATAGCTTTTAAATATATTATTTATTTGCTATTGACTATTTATTTATTCTTTAAAATTAAGGCTGGTATTTTTGTGGTTTTAACCAGGGCAAATCTGGTTCTTATGTTATTGTTTTTTTCAATAATGGTTACAGCAGTCTTCAACTTAGATATAACTGGTGGTTATATTTATCAGATATGGATTGCGCTGATGGCTTTTCTGATCACACAATACATGCCACCAAAGGAACTGGTTAGAGTTTTTATAAAGTATATATATGTACTCAGTTTTATCTCTATCATTGTATATATTATAGCAATTGGTTTTCCTATCCTGTTGTCTCCCTTTCCTGTCTTTGCCAATTCAAATGATGTCCAATTTTATAATTTGCTTGTTTGTGTCGTTTTTAAAGATGTGATGGAAGTCAGGAACACGGGTATTTTCAGAGAACCAGGTGTATTTATGATTTATCTTTCTGTTGCTGTAATGTTTGAATTGTTTTATAAAGATAAGATGAATAAAAAACATCTGGTGGTAATTATCATTGCTTTATTTCTTACATTTTCAACTGCTGCCTTTATTATACTTGGCGTTATCTGTATAGCATATCTGTTTAAAGCGAATAACAGTGGCGTATTATATAATAAACTCTTCATCGTTTTTGCAGGAGTTGTTGTCATCATAGTGATGTTATTGTCCAGTGATATATATTCAAGGGTTTTCGATAAAATAGGTAAGGATTCTGTAAATGATGGAAGTGCACTCGCCAGGGGAGCCTCTGTAGTAGTTAACCTGAAGATATTCTCTGATTACCCTGTAAAAGGTATTGGTATCAGTAATTTTCCAACGGGTTTTTCAGCGTATTCACTAATGATTTTTAATTCATCATTTGAATCGGGGAACAATACAAATACAATCACGACGATTCTGGCTATATATGGTTTGACATTTGGTATAATCTTTTTATATATGGTTTTTAGCCTGACAAGAAAGATATCACATTCTGTTATTATTAACATACTCCTGTTTATTGCATTTTTAATGATGTTCAGTAACGAGGATCTCCGGTACTCTATTGGGAGTTTTGTACTGTTATTCTGGGGTTTAAGGTCTGACTCCGCGAAGAAAATTATCCGGACCAAATATTTAGAAAGAGGAGTAAATTATGTCTAGTTTTATCAATAGTGGTCCAGGTTCATCATCCCGTAAAGTGTTACTCATTACTTATGACTTTTTCCCTGACGCATCGCCCAATACCTATCGCTGGTTTAATATTGTAAAAAAATGGCAGGATATGGGGGTACAGGTATTTGTGATCTCCGCAAATAAAAATAAATTTCCTGCTTATGAAGAAGTTGATGGGATCAGGATTTACCGTACTGGTGAATTTGCTATTGGTAACCTGAAGTATAATTACAACAAAACTACTGAGCATGCAGTTGCTCAGCAAAAATCTGGTATTAATATCAAACAAATGGCCAAAGGACTGGTCCGTAAATTATATGATATAACCTGGTCTAAACTCTACTGGCCGGATTATTCATTCTTATGGAAATTCACAGCGCTTCCTCTGGCCTGTAAAATAATAGAAGAAGAAAAGATTGATAAGGTAATTACTGTTTCATGGATGTTTACAGCGCATACCATAGGTTATGAACTGAAAAAGAAATTTAATCATCTATTCTGGCTGGCTGATACAGTTGATCCTTTTAGTTTTAACAGCAAAATAAATAACACAGAATTATATGGGAAATTAAATGTCCGGACAGAAAAGAATGTGTTTTTAAAAGCAGATCTGAATAGTGTTTTAACCAAACAAATTAAAGAGGCATACAGCTCAAAATTTCCAGAGGCAAAGGACAAGATTATGGTGAACAACAATGTGTTTTTACCAGTTGATTTTGATTACTCCAAGCCTGCAAATGATAATAATTTACATCCCGTAAAACTTGTGTTCCTGGGTACATTAAGTGAGGATACAAGATCTCCGCGGAATTTGCTTGTTTTATTTAAAAAGCTAATAGATAAATTTGGTGATCATAATTTTGAGCTTAGTTTCTTTGGGGATTATACCACAAGTTTAGCGGCGTTTTCGCCTTATGATTCTTTGATAAATAAGTCTGTCTTTTTAAATAAAAGAGTAAGCAGGGACGAAGTTAATTCTATTATAAAAGATAGTGACGTATTGATCAATATAGGAAATAACAACAAATATCAAGAACCTAGCAAGGTTATTGAGTATATGTATTCAGGAAAAAAAATATTAAATATCTGTGCAATTACTGAAGATACATCTGCTAACCTATTATCCATATACCCATTGCATATGAATGTTTTTCCAAATGACTTAAATCAGGAACCTACGCTGCACAAAGTATTCGAGTTCTTAACTGAACCCGGAAAGGTAGAAAAAGAAGTCCTGAAAGAAATTTTGCACGATTATTTTCTGGATAGTGTAGCCGATAAATATTATAATAGCATTTTTACATCAAAGGGATTGCTTTAATAAAATACAAATTAAAACATCTAATTTTTTAAAATCAACTCATCATATTATGTTTAAAGATAAAGTACTTCTTATAACTGGCGGAACAGGCTCATTTGGCAGTGCTGTTTTAAATCGCTTCTTATATACAGATCATTTTAAAGAAATTCGTATTTTTTCAAGAGATGAGAAAAAGCAGGATGATATGCGTAATCAACTCAAAAATGATAAACTGAAGTTTTATATAGGTGATGTGCGTGATCTGGATAGTATAAACAGAGCTGCAAAAGGAGTCGATTATATTTTTCATGCCGCTGCATTAAAGCAAGTTCCATCCTGTGAATTTTTTCCAATCGAAGCAACGAGAACTAATGTTTTCGGAACTCAGAATGTGATAGATGCAGCCGCCGCAAATAATGTAACAAAAGTTATCTGTTTAAGTACTGATAAGGCTGCCTATCCCATTAATGCTATGGGGATTTCAAAAGCTTTAATGGAAAAAGTGGCTATTGCTGCTTCGAGAAATCTAACCAGTACAACGGTATGTTTGACCCGTTATGGAAACGTAATGGCTTCAAGGGGATCTGTTATCCCTCTTTTTTTAAAACAGATTAAAGCAGGGGAATCCATTACGATTACAGACCCTAATATGACCCGTTTCCTGATGTCGCTGGAAGACGCAGTCGATCTTGTTCTTTTTGCTTTTGAGCATGGAAATTCTGGGGACCTCTTTGTAAATAAGGCACCTGCCGGTACTATTGGTGATTTAGCGCAGGCTTTAAAAGAATTGTGCAATTCAGATGCTGAGGTTAAAGTTATAGGTACCCGTCATGGAGAAAAATTGTATGAGACCTTATGTACCCGTGAAGAAATGGTGAAAGCTGAAGATATGGGTGAATTTTTCAGAATTCCAGCAGATAACCGTGATCTGAATTATGCGCAGTATTTTTCAGAAGGAGAAACTGACATATCAAAAATTGAAGATTATCATTCACACAATACGAATCAAATGAATGTTGAAGATATGAAAGTATTACTTTCTAAACTATCATTGATTAAAAGTGAGGTTTTTGGTGATTTGAATAATCAATAAATAGAAAATAATGGAAGCTAAGCCTCAATTAATCAAAGGAGGAAAACAAACTGATGCTCGTGGCACAGTTTGTTTTGTTAACGAGTTTGATATGTCTGAAGTTAAAAGATTTTATTGTATCAAGCATCCGGATACTTCAGTTATCAGAGCCTGGAGAGGCCATCAGATAGAACAGAGATGGTTTTATATTGCTAAAGGTACATTTGAAATTAAACTGGTTGAAATTGATGACTGGAAAAATCCGGATCGTAATTTAGAGCAGTTAATATTTGTACTGAAAGCAGAAGATAATTCTGTACTTCATATACCTAGGGGGTATGCAACCAGTCTGCAGGCTTTGAATGAAAATTCAGAATTAATGGTCTTTGCGGACTTTGGTCTGGATCATGCTAAAAACGATGATTATTTATTTCCTCCAGATTATTTTAGAGCCTAAAGAATAGCAGTATAATGAAAATAAAAATAGGTATAACCGGTCAGGATGGATTCGTTGGCCAGCATTTATATAATACAATTGGTCTTTTCCCTGAAGAATTTGAGCGGATAGCCTACAACCGGAATTATTTTGATAATCCTGATCTTCTGAATGAATTTGTTGCGAAGTGTGATGTAATCGTTCACCTGGCAGCAATGAATCGTCATCATGATCCCAATGTAATTTATGAGACCAATATTGATTTAGTCAATAAACTAATATTGGCATTGGAAGACACTAAAAGTAAGGCCCATGTGTTATTCTCATCCTCATCTCAGGAACACAATGAGAATCTATATGGTAAAAGTAAAAAAGAAGGCAGAGAATTATTAGCTGACTGGGCAAACAGATCTGGCGGGAGATTTACGGGTTTGGTAATTCCAAATGTTTTCGGACCATTTGGTAACCCATACTATAATTCATTTATTGCCACTTTCAGCCATCAGCTGCTCCATAAAGAGCAGCCAAAAATAGAGGTAGACAGTGAAGTTAAACTGATCTATGTTGGTGATCTTGTTCAGGAAATAATATCAAAAATCCGAAACGGATCGGGCGAAAGCTTATATACTATTTCTTATACAGACCAAAGAAAGGTTTCAGATATTTTATCACTTTTAGCATCTTATAAGACTGATTACATCGATTCTGGCGTTATTCCTGTATTGAATGGGACATTTGAGGTAAATTTATTCAATACATTCAGAAGTTATGTTGATGCAAAGAGCCATTTTCCTGTAAAGCTGGTTAAACATACCGATGAAAGAGGAGGGTTCGTAGAGATTATTCGCCTGAATGTAGGTGGACAAGTTTCATTTTCAACTACTGTGCCGGGAGTTACCAGGGGAAATCATTATCATACCAGGAAGATTGAACGTTTTGCTGTAATCAAGGGGAAAGCATTAATTCAACTCCGTAAAATCGGGACTAATGAAGTCTTTGATTTCTATCTGGATGGTAATGAACCGGCTTATGTGGATATGCCAATCTGGTATACACATAATATAAAGAATATTGGGGATGAGGAACTATATACGAACTTCTGGATCAATGAATTTTTTGATCCCGGCAATCCGGATACCTATTTTGAAAATGTTTAAAATTAATCTTTAAAGAGAAGCATAATACATATATGAAATCGAGACTTAAAGTAATGACCGTAGTGGGTACAAGACCTGAGATTATCAGGTTAGCCAGAGTAATGTCTGCATTGGATTCCTCTGAAGCTATTGACCATGTCATTGTGCATACCGGACAGAATTATGATTATGAATTGAATCAAATCTTCTTTGATGATCTGTCAATTCGTAAACCGGATTTCTTTTTAAATGCAGCAGGTGCAACTGCTACAGAAACCATAGGACAGATTCTGATTAAAATTGATCCGTTGCTTGAGTCAGAAAAGCCTGATGCTTTTTTAGTACTCGGAGATACTAATAGTTGTTTATGTGCAATTCCTGCAAAAAAACGTCAGATTCCTATTTTCCATATGGAAGCTGGGAATCGTTGTTTTGATCAGCGTGTGCCTGAAGAAACAAACAGAAAGATTGTAGATCACATTTCTGATGTGAACTTAACATATAGTGATATCGCAAGAGAGTACTTGTTAAGAGAGGGATTACCGGCAGACAGAATCATTAAAACAGGTTCTCCGATGTTTGAAGTTCTCGATCATTATTTACCTGACATTGAAAAATCAGATGTTGTGGAGCGTTTAGAATTAGAGAAATTTAAATATTTCGTCGTTTCTTCTCATCGGGAGGAAAACATAAGCAGTGAGAAAAAATTTGCTGCCCTGATGGAAAGTTTAAATTTAATAGCAGAGAAATATGGCTATCCGATTATTGTAAGTACGCATCCGCGGACAAGGAATATGATCAATGCGACGAAAATTGAGATGAGACCGGAAATACAATTTTTAAAACCGATGGGATTTAATGATTATAACGCGCTCCAGATGAATTCATATGCTGTATTATCTGATAGCGGAACCATATCAGAAGAATCATCTACTTTAAATTTTCCTGCGTTAAATCTAAGAGATGCACATGAACGTCCGGAAGCTATGGAAGAAGCTTCAGTAATGATGGTTGGAATGAACAAAGAGCGGATTATGCAGGCATTGGTTCAGTTGCAATATCAAAAACGGGGAGCAGAAAGGAATTTCAGAAGAGTAGCTGATTATTCTATGCCAAACGTATCTGATAAAGTAGTAAGAATCATCATTAGTTATGTTGATTATATCAAACGTGTAGTTTGGAGCAAAGATATTTAATCATGGATATATCCGTAATTATTCCCATGTACAATGCTGAATCTTCTATTCAAAGATGTGTAAGCTCTGTTATGAATCAAACCTATACAGGAAATGTAGAGCTTATTATTGTCAATGATGGCTCAACTGACCGTAGTAAAGAAATAGCAGAACAGATCGCAGCTGAAAATAAAGATTTAAGATTTACATTTGTAATTATCAATCAGGAAAACGGAGGTGTTTCTAAGGCAAGAAACAAAGGGTTATCTCGTTCGAAAGGGAAATTAATTGCCCTGCTGGATTCAGATGATGAGTGGCTGCCGCAAAAGTTAGAGAGACAGGTACAGGTTATGAAGGATAATACAGCAATAGATTTTTTGGGTTGTAGCCGGAATAATGAGGTTCTGAAAATTTTATCGAAAACAATCCATACGCTTCATCGTGCAACTGTAAATGAGTTACTCATTAAAATGTATCCCCAAACTTCAACAGCAATCTTTAAAAGACATCTTTATGAGCAGATTGGTGGATATAATGAACAAATGACACATGCTGAAGATGGTGAATTATGGATCCGGTTCTGTGCAAATTCTAATTTCTATTATTTACCTGAATCTATGGTTATAACTGGTGGTGGAAAACCAAGTTTTGGACATAGTGGCTTATCTGCCAATTTAAAGGCAATGCAGGATGGGGTAGATTTTATGCTAAAGGAAGCAAGGCGAAAAGGTCTGATAAGCGTTCCGTTTTTCTTAGGTATATATGCCTATTCTAAAATGAAATATTTGAGGAGATTATTGATCACTAAAATCAGATAAAAATGTTATATAAATTATATTGGGGTTTTATATCACTTTGTTATGCTCCATTTTTCAATAAATTTTCCTTTCCTTCTCATATAGGTATACCCATTTTTACTTTGGGACTTAAAAGGGTGTCAGTGGGGAAAAGGGTCCGTATATTTCCTGGTGTCAGGATAGAAACCCATCAGAATGGAACTATTGTTTTTAACCAGGGAGTCTCTATAGGCCAGAACTTTCACATCACATCAGCAGGAAATCTTGTGATTGGAAGCGATACTACTATTTCAGGCAATGTATTTATAACTAATATTGATCATGAGTATGGTGAGATCGGTAAACATATACTGGATCAGCCTATGATTGTAAAAGAAACTACGATAGGCAAGAACTGCTTTATCGGTTATGGTGTTGCAATTCAGGCCGGAACTGTGCTTGGTGATCAATGTGTAGTTGGTGCCAGTTCTGTAGTAAGAGGGCATTATCCTGACTATTCAGTAATTGTAGGGATACCTGCCAGGGTGGTAAAAAGATTTAATGTTGAAACCAAAAAATGGGAAAAGACTAACCCTGACGGTTCATTTATTATCAATTAAAGATAAAGAAGATACAATATGAAAAATATATTAATAACTGGTGGAGCAGGCTTTATAGGCTCAAACCTGGCACTAAAGCTAATAGATAAGGGATACCTTCTTACAGTATTAGATAACCTTTCTCCTCAAATACATGGAGAGAACCCATATGAAACATCTCCGTTATATAAAAGTATAGAGGGAAAAGTTAAATTTATTAAAGGTTCTGTAACGAATAAGGCAGATTGGGAAGAGGCTTTGGATGGTCAGGATGCAGTAATACATTATGCTGCTGAAACAGGTACCGGTCAGTCTATGTATGAAATACATAAATACGTTGATGTTAATATTAATGGTACTGCGTTAATGCTGGATATTTTAGCAAACAGTAAAAACCACAATGTAAAAAAAGTTATTGTTGCCTCTTCAAGATCAATTTATGGAGAAGGTAAATATGAGAGCCCTGAGTATGGAATTGTTTATCCAATACATCGGAAAGACGACTTTATGTCAGGGGGAGACTATGATGTAAAGTATAAAGATAGTTCTGATTTAAAGCTGTTAGCCACTGATGAAGATTCAAAAATACATCCTTCTTCGGTTTATGGAATTACCAAGCAAAATCAGGAGCAGATGGTGATGACGGTTTGCCCTACCATAGGTATCTCGGCAGTTGCCTTCAGATATCAGAATGTATACGGCCCTGGTCAGTCACTAAAAAATCCTTATACAGGGATATTATCAATCTTCTCCACGCAAATCAAAAATGGCAATACCATCAACATCTTTGAGGACGGTAAAGAGAGCCGGGATTTTGTATTCATTGATGATGTCGTAGATGCTACAATTTTAGGTTTGGAGAAAGAAGAAGCTAATAATGAAGTGTTTAATGTAGGAACTGGTGTCGCTACGGATGTAATGACAGTAGCGAACTCTTTAGTAGATTGTTATCAAGTGACAGTTCCAATTAATATTACAGGTAATTACAGACTTGGTGATATCAGGCATAATTTTGCTGATTTGAATAAAATTGGGACTAAATTAGGATTTCAGCCAAAAGTAATGTTTGCTGAAGGCATTCAAAAATTTACAGCCTGGGTAAACAAACAGGATATAGAGGAAGATAATTATTCAAAATCTATAGAAGAAATGAAAATAAAGGGGCTTTTTAAATGATCATCAGAGAGGCCTTAAAGAACAAGAACATTTTATTTTTCTCTGTTCAAACTTTTAATCTTGAGAAAGAGATTATAAATAAACTGGAAGAGTTTGGTGCGAATGTTCATTATTATGATGAAAGGCCTGCTAATAACAATTTTACGAAGGGAATAATCAGGCTTAAGAGAAGTCTTTATCAGACTATCATTGATAAGTATTATAAAAAGATATTAAATAGTGTTTCACAAACAGTAGTCTTTGATTACTTATTTGTGAACAGGGGAGAGGTTGTACCAGCATTCTTTTTAGAAGAATTCAGAAAACTTCAGCCTGACTGTAAGTTTATATTTTATACATGGGATTCATTTACCAATCATAAACACCCGACAACAATTTTAGAATATTTTGATCGTAAACTTACTTTTGATCCTGAAGATGCCCTGAAATATAAGATCAACTTCAGACCATTATTTTATCTCGATGCTTATAAAAAGATAAAAAACGAGGTTTTGGAATATGATACGTTATTCTTAGGCACTGCGCATTCTGATCGTTATAAAATAAGTTCTGAGATTGGTTTATGGTGCGTTAAAAATAACCTGAAGATCTTCTGTTACTATTATATGCATGGCAGGTTGGTTTATCTGTATAAAAGAATCTTTGATAAGACATTTAAGCAGTTCGATTACAGAAAGCTAAGTTTCAAATCCTTGAAACTAAATGATATTGTTAACCTCTACCAAAAGTCTAAAGTGATTCTGGATATTAATCATCCTCATCAAAAGGGACTAACAATGCGTACTTTTGAGGCAATCGGGGCCAGACGAAAATTAATTACTACGAATAAGGAAATTGTAAAATTTCCATTTTATGATCCTGATAATATTTACATCATAGAAAGAGATAACATTATTTTAGATAAAGCATTCTTTAAGACTAATTATCAGGATATAGAAAATAATATTTACGATAAACTCTCTATGGAGGGATGGCTTTATAATATATTCATAGATCCAGAAGAATCCTTCTGGAACAAATGCTTATAATACATATTATTTTATAATGAACTCAAATATTTTAATCACTGGCGCTTCTGGTTTTGTAGGTCAAAACTTAATGTCTTATTTATCTGAATATAGTTTTTCTGTTCAATCAATATCCAGGCAGGAACTATATGAAATAAATGATAAATCTGTTGCTGATTCGCAAGCAATTGTACACTTAGCTGGTAAGGCACACGATTTAAAAAAGACATCTCAGCCTGATGAATACTATCAGGTGAATTTTGAGATGACGAAGAGATTATATGATATATTTCTTCAATCGGACGCAGAAAAATTTATTTTTATTAGTTCTGTGAAGGCAGCAGCCGATTCTGTTGAGGGTATTTTAAAAGAAGATGTTAAACCTGATCCACAGACGCATTATGGTAAATCGAAGCTGATGGCAGAAGAATATATTCAGAATCAACCTTTGCCTCCCGGTAAATCATATTATATATTAAGACCCTGTATGATCCATGGCCCGGGGAATAAAGGTAATTTGAATTTACTTTATAAGTTTGTCAAAAAAGGAATTCCTTATCCTCTTGCCGCATTTAATAATAAACGTTCTTTCTTAAGTGTTGAAAATCTATGTTTTGTGATTAAAGAACTTTTGCAAAAGCATACTGTACCGTCCGGAATTTATCAGGTTGCAGATGATGAACCTTTGTCTACCTCAAGAGTAGTGTCTATTCTATCTGATTCCTTAAATAAAAAGCCAAGGTTATGGCATATCTCTGAGAAACTTATCCGTTTATTCGCAAAAGTGGGTGATCAGTTAAAATTGCCGCTAAATACAGAGCGTTTAGGTAAACTGACTGAAAATTATGTAGTTAGTAATATGAAAATAAAAGATGCACTAAATTTAGAATTGCCTGTAACTACAGCCGCAGGATTAAAAACGACTGCCAACTCTTTTAAATAAACAAGCCAGATAAGACCAGCATAAACTGTTCATACAAAACGTAAATAACAAAAAACCTAATGACTTTATTAATAGCTTCCATATTTATCATTTTATTTATACTGGAATTGTTGTACTTCAAGATTGCAGCTCATTATAATATAACTGATAAACCAAACCATCGCAGCTCACATACTGAAGTAACGGTTCGTGGTGGTGGCGTAGTTTTTAGTTTTGCTACAATCATTTTCTTTTTTACGTATGGTTTTCAATATCCATATTTTATAAGTGGGTTAATTCTTATAGCTTTAATCAGCTTTTTAGATGACATTTTAACTTTAAACAATAAAGTTAGATTAACTGTGCATTTAATCTCAGTCCTCTTGTTATTTTGTCAATGGGGATTGTTTTCAATGTCCTGGTACTGGCTGGTTATAGCTGCTGTCTTTGTAATCGGTGTCATTAACGCCTATAATTTTATGGATGGCATCAATGGGATAACTGGTTCATATAGCCTTCTTGCAATTGCTACTTTCTATTTTATCAATGAGCATGTTGTGAAATTCAGTTCTTCTGAATTTTTAATTATAATCGGATTATCATTATTAGTTTTCAATTTCTTCAATTTCAGAACAAGAGCTAAGTGTTTTGCCGGCGATGTTGGAAGTGTGAGTATTGCATTTATTATTATTTTCTTACTGGGACAGCTTATTATAGTGACAGAGAATTTTAATTACATACTTTTATTACTTTTATATGGGCTGGATGCTGTAATTACTATTATTTTCAGATTAATACGTAAAGAAAACATCTTTAAAGCGCACAGGAGTCATTTTTATCAGTTTTTAGCTAACGAAAAGAAGATATCTCATTTATTAATTTCAGCTATTTATTTTTTTATCCAGCTGGGGATAAATTGTTTGCTGATTTTTTATGTTAAGGATTCTTCGTTCTTAAGTTTTGGATTAATTCTGCTAAGTAGTTTATTGTATTTAGGTCTTAGAATTGGTTTTGAAGGGCAGAGGCTAATCAAAAGAGATTTAAGTTTAATTAAATAACAAAGCCAGTTGCAATCTGGAATAAAACAAAAAAATGAAACAGGAAAACAAAATCTTATGGGCAGATAATTTAAGAGTGATTGCAACTATAAGTGCAATATTCTTACATGTTTCGGCCGTGCTGCTATCACAAAAAGGTTCTGCTCCAGACTGGTGGGTCGGGAATATATACGATAGTGCTGTTCGTTTTTGTGTGCCCGTTTTTGTCATGCTAACCGGAGCGTTATTATTGCCTAAAGAATATGAACTTACTGATTTTTTTAAAAGGAGATTCTTTCGGGTTGTTCTTCCGTTTATCTTCTGGAGCCTTATTTATGTTATTTTCAATTTGGGTCTTAAATTTTCTCATGGTGAAAGAATGACTCTTTTAGAAACTTCTGTTTTTATTCTGTCACAGATCAGAGACGGGAGTTCCTATCATTTGTGGTTTGTTTATATGATCATCGGGATTTATCTGTTTATTCCTATCATCGGAAAATGGATAAGAAACAGTACTGAAAAAGAAATCTTATATTTTCTATTCATCTGGGTTTGTGTGATGTTATTTAATCTGCCACCTCTTCTAAAGTTTAGACCAGCTATTGATTTCACCTATTTTACAGGATATATAGGATACCTTGTGTTAGGTTATTACCTGACCAAGAAGACATTTATTGATAAAAGTAAGGTAAATCTGTATTCAGTATTATTGATAGTAAGTGGTATCATCATTACAATTTATGGTACTTACTTTATTAATTCAGGTGCAGATAAGTTTCAGGACTTGTTTTACAACTACCTTACCCCTAATGTGCTGATGGTTTCTGCAGGAGTGTTTTTGTATTTCAAGGACAAAGACGTCACCTGTAGCAAAACGGTCAAAATCAGAGATTTTCTGAGTAAATATAGTTTTGGAATCTATTTAGTTCATATACTGATCCTGTCCATATTGTCAAAATTTGGGATAACAGGAAATTTAATTCACCCTGTAGTAGGGGTGCCTTTAACTACTGTGATTTGTTTAATAGTTTCTGCAGGAGTTATTTATGCCATAAATAAATTCCCATACGGAAAGTATATCTCAGGATAATCATTGCTGGTGGAAACAATAAAGGGATATCTATGATATTGACCTCTATACATTAAATAATTTTGAAAAACATATCTTTGTTTTATGAACTGTAACAAACTTCGCTTCATTTGCTGTGTCCTGCTTGCTTTAGTCTTTAATAAAGTTAACGCCCAGTCTGAACTGATCCCCATAGATAACGACCTTAATCGTAAATTAGGAAAAGAAATTTATTTTAATGGTTCTAAACGTGTTCACTCAGCATTGCTTCCTTATATAGCAAGTGATATTGATACTTTAGGAAAAGATAGTTTGTTGAAAAGTGTAATGCCTCTTGAGAAAGACTGGCAAAGTAAAAACTGGCTTTTCAGAAAAATATTTCAGCAGCATTTAGTGGAGGTTAATGATAAGGATTACTCCTTTTATCTTGATTTCCTGCCGGATATGCAAATAGGCAGACAGGGAAGTAATACGATCTGGTTAAACACAAGAGGTGTTGAACTGGGGGGTAAAATCGGAAAGAAATTTTCATTCACCAGTCATTTCTATGAAAACCAGGGGAAATTTGCCCGGTATATGGCAGATTATATCCGGAATAATAGAGTAGTTCCGGGGCAGGGCTATGCTAAAACATACGGTACTGGTGGATTTGATTATGCTTATTCTGGTGGAACTTTATCCTATACTCCTTCAAAGTATGTGAATTTTCAATTGGGCTATGATAAAAACTTTATTGGTGACGGATACAGATCTTTATTATTATCTGATAATTCCTTTAATTATCCCTTTTTTAAAGTGACTGCAACACTAGGTAGTGTACGTTATATGGCTATGTGGGCCCAGTTTATCGATCTGTACGATACTCCGTTTGATGATGAGACCCCTTATCCTAAAAAATATGGTCTGTTTCATTATTTGAGCTGGAATGCAACAAAAAGATTAAGCATAGGCCTGTTTGAAAATGTAATGTGGAAACCCAGAGGATTTGATTTCAGCTACGTTAACCCGGTTATGTTTATGAGACCTGCTGAATATGCAAATGGTTCTCCTGATAAGGCCCTGATCGGATTAAACGCAAGTTATAAGATTGCTGACCGTTACGTTGCCTATGGTCAGTTAATGATCAATGAGTTTACTTTTAAAGAAGTATTTGCAAATACCGGATATTGGGCTAATAAGCAAGGTGGACAGTTAGGTATTAAAGGTTTTGATATTTTTAAAGTTAAAAACTTAAGTGCCCAGATTGAAACGAACAGAGTAAGACCTTATTCTTATTCTGCTACAGATCATTATAAAAATTATGGCCATTATAATCAGTCATTGGCACATCCGTACGGGGCTAATTTTGCTGAATACCTGGGTATCGTAAGTTATAGATATAAAAGATTTGATATCAGGATGCAATTAACTTCCGCTACTTATGGGCTGGATATAAATAATCTTAATTATGGGAAAGATATCTATAAATCATACACCACCCGTGTAGATAATTATGGAGTAAATATCGGACATGGTTTAAAGACAAAATTGCTTTTTGCTGATGCCAAATTTGGTTATCTTCTTAATCCTAAAAATAATCTGCGTTTAGAATTTGGTGCTACTTATAGAAAAGAAAGTAATAGCGAGTTCAATGATAAGCAAAGATTTTTTACGATAGGACTACGCTCTTCATTTAGAAATCTTTATAAAGATTTTTAGATTTTAAAGACACTATTATTTATAGAATGTTCATTATTTAGGTCATAAGTAAACTATTGCTTTTATTTTTTCTTGAATTATAAAAATATATTTTTCAACTGTTTTCTTATTGAAATGAGAAATTTCAAAGAATCAATGTTTATAATTTTAACTAATCTGGTTGTTGGTTAAAGAATTAGTGATAAATCTATTCTATCATTTTAATAAATGAAATTGTTAAAATGAACTTGGTACGATTTTTTGATTAAATTAGCGGATTATTAAAATATAAAATCTTGTTCAGTCAAATAAACATAGTACCCAGATGGATAATATTTACGCTTGACTTGACGATATGCTTTGTATCGTTGACTTTAGCTTATCTGATCAAAAGAAATTTTGACCTCTCTACATTAGATTATGTAGAATTCAGCCGTAATGTATTGGTTACAACCGTTATCAGTACTTTGGTTTTCTTAAAAGTCAAGACCTTCTCCGGTATCATCCGTTATACAAGTGCTCAGGATACTTTTCGTATTCTTTATGCCGTAATTGTAAGCAACAGTACATTCTTTCTGGTTAACATGGCGTTTGTAGCCACTGGTAACCCTGCAATAATACCTAACAGTATACTTATTATCAATGGTTTATCCAGTTTTCTGTTGCTGATAACTTATCGTGTACTGATCAAGTATTTCTTTATCTATATCAAAAACTTAAAACTTGATAAGATCAGAGTGATGATTTATGGTGCAGGAGAAGCAGGTGTTGCCACTAAAAGAACTTTTGACCATGATCCCAACGTCAATAAAAATATAATAGCCTTTGTAGATGATGACCAGCGAAAAATGGGTAAAACGATTGATGGTATCAAAATCCTTGATGCCAAAGATCTGGTGAACCTGATTGTAGAACATCAGCTGGATGAAATCATTTTCGCCTCCTATACCATCCCTAAAGAACGCAAAAATCAAATTGTGGATGTTTGTCTTGAAAACGGGATTAAAGTATTGAATATTCCGCCTCCAAATGTATGGACAGATGGAAAATTACAACCTACTCAAATCAAAAAGCTTAATATCGAAGATTTGTTAGACCGTAAATCTATTCATATTGATATTGAAGGAATAGGGCATCAGCTTAAAAATAAACGCATATTAATTACGGGTGCGGCAGGTTCTATCGGAAGCGAGATTGTACGTCAGCTGACTAAGTTCGAAATTGGTTTGATTATTCTGTGTGATCAGTCTGAAACTGCCTTACACGAATTATACCTGGAACTGACCGAAACGGCAAAGAATCAAAATTTCCATGCTTTTATAGGAGATGTACGTGACGAAAAACGTATGGAACACTTATTCAGCACTTTTAAGCCTCACTACGTTTATCATGCCGGTGCTTATAAACATGTACCTCTAATGGAAGATAATCCTTGTGAGGCCATTAAAACGAACGTACTGGGCACAAAAACGATAGCAGATAAGGCGGTGAAGTATGGCGTACAGAAATTTGTGATGATTTCCACAGATAAAGCTGTAAATCCAACTAACGTAATGGGGGCTTCTAAGAGGATTGCTGAAATCTATGTGCAGTCGCTTAACAATTCTCTGCATAATAATAACCATATTTTCAGTAACGGATTAAGTTATATCAATGAACTTGATATAAAACCGATCACTAAATTTATCACTACCCGTTTTGGGAATGTTTTAGGATCTAACGGATCAGTAATCCCAAGATTCAAACAACAAATTGAAAAAGGCGGGCCGGTTACTGTTACCCATCCTGAGATTACCCGTTATTTTATGACTATTCCTGAAGCTTGCCGTCTTGTGCTTGAAGCAGGCTGTATGGGTACAGGTGGTGAAATCTTTATTTTTGACATGGGTAAATCTGTGAAAATTGTTGATCTCGCTAAAAAGATGATCCAGCTGGCAGGACTTGTACCAAATCAGGATATACAGATTGAATACTCAGGACTGAGACCAGGTGAAAAATTATTTGAAGAGCTATTGAATGATAACGAGAATACCATGCCTACACATCATGAAAAAATTATGATAGGCAAAGTAAGGGAATATGCTTTCGACGAGATTCAGCTTCAGATTTATGCATTGATAGAACATGCTAAAAGATGTGATGATTTACAAGTTGTTACCATGATGAAAGAACTGGTTAAAGAATACAAAAGCAAGAATTCTATTTTCGAAGAATTAGACGTGAAATCATAATAATCTATCTTACTTTTTGATCCAGAGTTTTAATGCTTCACCAGTAACATGCTGTACTCTTTTATAAGATGGAGGTACATATTCATTGTTACAATGAAAAGTTGCCACCCGTGTTCCAGAGGGCTTATCCTGCAGCATTTCATAAAACCTGTTAAGATATTCCTTATAGATATCTTCTGAACAAACAATCAGGTTATCAATCGGTTTATAGTGGAACAGATTTTCGCTAAAAGAATTGTAAAAATAAATGTGGTCAAAATCATCCATATCCAATTCATTAAAATTGGCATGAATGAACTTGACATTCGTAATGTTTGTTGCATTTTGGGCAATAATTGCCTCGTCTATTAAGGCTTTCCGCTGCTCCACCCCGTGAAAAATGTGATCCGGAAAAATATGAGCAGCTACAATACAAAATTTACCTACACCGCTTCCTATATCAAGAATATTTTTTCCAGTCTGACCACCTGTAAGATGTGCAGCTGCCTTTTTAGCAATTTCAATTGGAGTCCAATGCATAGAAGACAGCTGCTGCGCTCTTAATGAATATAAACTGTCAAATGCTGCATCGCTTAAAAAATTGTCAATCATAGTAATTTCCTGCTTCCTGCAAAGGTACTATGTAATTTTATGAATGTGCGATTAAGTGCTCTGTAAAAAATGGAGTAACTTTTGCTATTTTATATTCAAAATTTTAAAATTTTATGGATAGAATAAAACCTTCTCTTGTCATTTTAGCTGCAGGTATGGCTAGCAGATATGGAGGAAATAAACAAACTGAATCTTTTGGTCCTTCGGGAGAAACTATAATGGAATATTCTATTTATGATGCGGTAAAAGCCGGATTTGGAAAAGTAATATTTATCATAAGAGAAGAGTTCTCAGCTGCGTTTAAAGAAGTTATAGAACCAAAACTAAACGGTAAGATTTCAACCGGGTACGTATATCAATCACTTGAAAGTTTCAGCGGAGGCAGACAAATCCCTGCAGACAGAACTAAACCATTCGGAACATCACATGCTTTATTATGTTGTAAAGACATATTAGACGGACCATTTGCGGTAATTAATGCTGATGACTTTTATGGTTTTGATGCTTTTAAACAAGCGTACAATTTCCTGACTACAGCAATACAGGTAAATCAATACGCATGTATTGGTTATGAGCTGAAGAATACGCTAAGCGATAATGGATCAGTAACCCGTGGAGAAATCAATGTAAATGCACAGAACGAGATTGTAAGTATTACAGAACGTAAAGAAATCTATAAAGAGAACGGTAAAGCATTTACTAAAACTGGTGATTCAGTGCAGGAACTGCCTCTTGATACTAAAGTAAGCATGAACTTCTTCTGTTTTACACCGGATTTCGTAAACTGGTCTGAGGGAGAATACTATAAATTCCTGGATAAGAATATAAATGAATTAAAAACAGAGTTTCTGATCCCTGAGGTTGCAGATA
>Ga0247807_10000698_pt1 | contig 21065 bp, 25 predicted proteins | sample UWRJL074202C1_FD_179931 | JGI IMG/M metagenome (GOLD analysis project Ga0247807, IMG submission 179931) | Plant litter microbial communities from Arlington Agricultural Research Station in Wisconsin, United States - UWRJ-L074-202C-1 | ecosystem: Environmental > Terrestrial > Plant litter >...
GGTCACCGCGGTTGTCGACCGTCTAGTCGCGCTCGGACACGTGACTCGCACGCAGCATCCCACCGACCGACGCGGGATAGTCGTCGTGCCCGCCCCCGCGTCGGTGACTCGCGCGATGGAAGCACTTATCCCCATGATCCGCGGCATCGATGGTGTTCTCGACGACTTCGAGCCCGACGAGCAAGCCACGATCACGGCGTACCTCGAGCAAGTGCTCAGTGTCTATCGCGCCCAGATGGAGTAGAACCCCCTTCGACAAGCTCAGGGACCGTGAGCGCTCAGGGACCTGACACGCGCTACGCGCGCGGGTGCGCGATGCGATAGCTCTCCTTGAGCCGCTCCGTCGAGACGTGAGTGTAGAGCTGAGTCGTCCCCAGGCTCGCGTGCCCGAGCATCTCCTGCACGGCACGCAGGTCGGCTCCCCCGTCCAGCAGGTGGGTTGCGGCCGTGTGACGAAACGTGTGGGGCCCGGCAGGCCCAGAACCCGGGATGCTCTCGAGCAGTCGCGACACCAATTCATAGACGGTGCGGCTCGTCAGGCGCTTGCCGCGAGCGCCCACAAAAAATGGCGCGGTGGACGCGGTCTCCTCCGTGAGCAGGGGCCTCGCCTGTTCGACGTACTGCTCGAGCGCTTTCCTCGCGGGGATGCCGAACGGCACGACTCGTTCCTTCGATCCCTTGCCCAGCACCCGAACCGTGAGCCTCCCGAAGTCGACGTCACCCAGGGAGAGTCCGGTGAGTTCGCTCACGCGGAGAGCGGATGCGTAGAGCACCTCGATTATCGCGAGATCGCGTACGGCGACCGGGTCTCCCGTGTCGGCGCGCACCGCGACCGAGCCAAGGATTCCGTCGATCTGATCCCTGGTCAGCACGCGAGGCAAGTGTCGGTCTGATTTAGGAGCGCGCAGGCGCGACGCGGGATCCGCCACCACGAGACCGGAGCGAGCGAGCCACGCACCGAGGCCCCGCGCCGCCGCCGCGCGCCGAGCCAGCGTCGACTTTTCGAGGCCCTGCTCCGACGATTTCCACAGCCAGTCGCGCAGAAGCTCGAGGTCAAGCTCCCGAGCATCCACGACCGACCGCTCTGCGGCAAAGTCCGCGAGTTGCACGAGGTCGGATCGATAAGACCGCACCGTATTCTGACTGAACCCGCGCTCAGCACCGAGGCTGATCACGTAGTCGTCGACGGCACGGTGAAGGGTCACAGTCCATGGTGGCGCACGATCTCGCCACAGAGGTTCTGCACGCTAGCGTTTCACCATGACGTCACAGCTCACTGCCCTCGTTACCGGAGCAACATCGGGGATCGGCGCGGAGTTCGCGCGTCAACTCGCGGCTCTCCGCTACAACCTCGTGATCGTCGCGCGAGACGAGGCACGCCTCGTGTCTCTCGCGACGGAACTCACGGATACTCACGGAATATCGGTCGAGGTGCTGGCTGCAGATCTGCTCGACGAGACGCAAATCGCGACCGTCGAAGGGCGGCTGCGCGACACATCGGCACCCGTCGACTACCTGGTGAACAATGCGGGGTTCGGGCTCAAGGGTGACTTCGACGAGAACACGATGGATGCCGAGCTCGCCCAGTTCGACATCCTGTCCCGCGTGCCACTGCGTCTGACCCACGCGGCCCTCGAACAGATGTTGCCGAGGAAGACGGGCACGATTCTCACCGTCTCGAGCATTGCGGGGCTCGCTGGCCTTGGCAGCTACTCTGCCGCGAAAGCCTGGTCGATCGTCTTCGCACGCTGGGCAAACCCGCACTACCGGTCACGCGGGGTCACGTTCACCGCTCTGGCCCCGGGCTTCGTGCGAACAGAGTTCCACGAGCGCATCAATGTGACGCGCGAGTCGATGGCTCCCGACTGGCTATGGCTGGATACCCCGTTCCTCGTGCGGCGAGCGCTGCGGGATGCCGCGAGGGGTCGGGCCGTCTCCATCCCGAGTGTGCGATACCGCGTCATCGCTCGTGCCGCGCGGGTGTTCACGCCCGTGGTCGCTGCAGCAGTAGCCCAACGGTCACGGCGGCATGGGCGCTAGGCCGCGCTACTAGTCTGAGCTCTGGGTCTCGCGGGAGTTGTACGCGGAGTTTTTACGGGAGAAGACCTCCATGCGCTCCTCCGGTGACATCGCGGCGATCTGTTCCCAGCCGTCGGCGGGAACGCCAGAGACCTCGGTCGTGTCGCCGACCGGGATGATCGAGTGCACGAGCGAGTCCTCGTAAACGTGAACAACGTTGACCGACTGGCCGAAGTCCACGCCGGAGAGAATGCGGTCCTCGGCGCTGAGGTCGAGCGTGTAGCAGGTTGCGGATGCGACTGACACGGGGATGCCGGCGAACGTGCTGTGCGTGGAGTAGTGCAGGTGGCCGGCGAGGATGCCGCGAACATCCGTTCCGCGAATGACCTCGGCGAGGCGGTGCTGGTTTTGAAGCTCGAGCATGCCCATCGCCTCGAGGAGCGGGGTGGGCACGGGAGGGTGGTGCACGGCGATGAGTGTCCCGTGTAGCGCGGGCACAGCGAGCTCGCCTGCGAGCCAGTCGAGCTGATCATCGCTGATATCGCCGTGGTGGTATCCCGGTACGGTCGTGTCGAACGAAATGATGCGCAAACCGTCAATGTTGTAGACGCGGTCTTGAGGCTCGTCTGACTCGGTTCCGAACAGCAGACGCGAGTAGTCGGGGCGCTCGTCGTGGTTTCCCATGACCCAGATGATCTCGGCCCCCATACGCTCTGCAGCGGGCTCGACGATCTCCTTGAGCCTGACGTAGGCATCCGGTTCCCCGAGGTCCGCGAGGTCGCCCGTAAAGACGATCGCCTGGGGCTTCGCGATGGACCGCTCAAGTTGCGCGAGCGCCTGCGTGAGGTTCTCGATCGTGTTGACCTTGCCGTAGAGCGGCCTGCCCTCGGCGAGGAGGTGGGTGTCGCTGACGTGAGCGATCACGTGACTGGGTGCTGGATACTGGCCGAGTTGGATCACCCGCCCAGCCTATGCGGGATAAGCCATTACGAGGCGGCCATCTTGAGCCAGCCCCGGGGAGTTTCACGCACACGCGCCTCAAGTTCAAGCGGACCTAGCACTCCCCTAACCGAGGCGACCGAGAGCCCGGAACGAGCCGCGATGTCGGCCGTGTCTCGTGCGGCCCTGACGCTGAGCGCATCCAGAACGCGAGTGATGTCGGATGTGTCGCGGGATGCCTCGGCTAGCTCGATCGCGGTCGATCCGCGTCCCGAAATCGACCCGCTGCCCTGGGCCGGGTCGCTGGACTGGATCGGGAGCGGCGCGAGCTCCGCCATCTCTTCCGCAGTCGTCACGCACACCGCGTCGTACTCTCGGATCAGTCGGTGGCACCCAGCGGATGCCGCACTCGTGACGGGCCCCGGCACCGCCCCGAGCGGGCGCCCCATTTCTGCCGCGTGTCCCGCGGTGTTGATCGAGCCCGATCGCCATCCCGCCTCGACCACGATCGTCGCCAGGCTCGCTGCGGCGATGAGACGATTTCGTTGCAAAAATCTCCATTTAGTGGGTGCCGAACCACACGGCAGCTCGGAGATCACGACGCCCGATTCAACGATTCGGGTCAAGAGCGCATCATGCCCGCTCGGATAGAACCGATCCACTCCCCCGGCCAGAAAAGCGATCGTGTGCCCCTGGCTGGCGAGAGCGGCCCGATGGGCCATCCCATCGATCCCGTATGCGGCACCGGATGCGATTGCGTAACCGCGGTCGACGAGTCCCGCCGAGGCTTCCATCGTGACGTGTTCGCCGTATCCCGTTGCCGCTCTCGCGCCAACGAGCGCAATCGATCGGGACAGCGCCGCATAACCATCGTCGGTCCCTCGCGTCCAGAGAGCGATAGGCGCGCCATCTCCCAGACCCGACATGCCCTCTGGCCAGGACACCTCGCCGGGAATGCGCAGCTTCACGCCGAGACGAGCCGCTTGGCGCAAGTAGTTGAGAGCAACCGTGGAGTTCACCCGGGGCTGCCATCGGTCTATGCCCGCCTGAAGGTCGGCCTCGGTGAACATGTCCTCGAAAACAGGCATGACGTCGACCGCCTTCTGTCGCCGCACAACGATGTCGAGAGCGCGAGCGGCTCCGATTTGCTCGATCAGTTGTCCGGCAGTTCGGTCGCCCGGTTCGGCAATGCCGGTCCAGGTCGCGCGGGCGAAGCGCTCCTCGATCGCATCACGATCGTGATCCTGCCCCGACACCGCTCTGATCAGCTCGGCGACGACCGCTTCCTTCAACCCGAACATGCTCACGTGGCCATCGCTTTCCTGAGGTAGAGCGCCTGACCCAAGTGGTCGGCGGTGGGGCTGGTCGCGCCAGCCAAATCACATATTGACCACGCGACGCGGAGCACGCGATCGTACCCACGCATCGTCAGGCCGCCCCTCTCGAGGGCCCGATCTATAGCCGTTGTGACTGAGCTACCCAGTCGCATTCCCGGTGCACGAAGCCAAGCGCCAGGAACCTGGGAGTTGAGCGTCCACGGGGTATCAATCAAACGTTGCCTCGCGATCTCGCGGGCAACGATCACTGCCTCTCGCGCGGCGCTCGTCGTGAGCCTCGATGCATCTTCCGTGATCCTGGCTCTCGCCGAGGTGATGCGCTCGACCCGCACGCGGATGTCAATGCGGTCCAACAACGGACCGGACAACCGCCCGACGTAGCGGCGGCGCGCCTGCGGCGGACACGTGCACTCGGAATCCCGTGCGCCGTACTGCCCGCACGGGCAAGGATTAGCCGCCATGACGAGCTGGAACGATCCGGGGAACTGGGCAACCGCGTTAGCGCGATGAATGGTGATCTGGCCCGACTCGAGAGGTTGGCGCAGAGCATCCAGAACAGAAGGTTTGAATTCCGGTGCCTCGTCGAGAAAGAGCACACCGTGGGATGCACGAGCCGCCGCGCCTGGGCGAATGACACCGCTTCCACCTCCGATCAGCGACGCGGCCGTCGCCGTGTGATGCGGACTCTCAAACGGCGGGCGGGTGATGAGTTGACCACCAACCGGGAGCCCGGCGAGAGAGTGCACGGAGCTCACCTCCAGCGCTTCGTTCGCCTCGAGATCGGGCAGCAGACCCGGAAGTCGCGAGGCGAGCATGGTCTTGCCAGCACCGGGCGGTCCGAGCATGAAGGAATGGTGACCTCCCGCCGCCGCCACGAGCATCGCCTCGACTGTGTCGGAGTTGCCCATGACATCAGCAAGGTCGAGGTCTTCTGGCGGGGCCTCGCCCAGGACCGCCCCCGCGATCGGTTCGACAGGAACAGCCTCGAATTTTCCGCCGTGCCAGATCGCGGCTTCGAGCAGAGACGGTATGCCTATGACCCTGATGTCCGGCACGAGCGAGGCCTCATCCGCGTTTCCCGATGGCACCATGACCGTGTCGAATCCCGCCCTGCGCGCGGCAAGCACCGCGGGCAAGACACCTTTCACTGGTCGCAACCGCCCGTCGAGTCCCAGTTCTCCCAAGTGCAGCACGCGCTCAATGGATGCAACGCTCACCAGATCGGATGAGGCCAGAGCCGCGAGCGCGATACCCAGGTCGAACGCCGAGCCGTGCTTGGGAAGCGCCGCGGGCGACAGGTTGACCGTGATCCGCCGGTTCGGGAGCGCGCATCCCGAGTTGAGGGCCGCGGCCCTCACTCGCTCTCGAGCCTCATTAAGCGAGGCGTCGGGAAGGCCGATTAGCACGAAGCCGGGCAAATTGCTGGAGAGATCCGCCTCGATCTCGACGACCGCGCCCGTGAGGCCGAGCAGCGAGATCGCATAGGTGCGCCCTATCGCCATCAGAAGACCCGCTTGAGGTGCTCGATCTGGGGAGCGGATCCTGGCGGGGCGACCACCGCGATCGCGTCCAAGCGGATGCGATCGTGTCGCCCCGGATGTTCGGAGCACCACGCGGCCGCCAGGCGGCGGAGACGCGCGAGCTTGACGGCGGTTATCGACTCAAGGGGATGCCCGAAGGCCACGCTCGATCTCGTCTTAACCTCGACGAAAACGAGTTCCCCGTTATCCAGAGCCACGATGTCAATCTCGCCCTGCGAACACCGCCAGTTGCGCTCGACGATCGTGAGACCGGACGCGGCGAGATGTCCCGCCGCGAGATCTTCACCTCGTCGGCCGAGGACGTCTTTTGCTGCCATGTGGCAATGGTTGCCGAGCCGCAGCCTCGGCAATGGGCGGAAGGGGCGATCGGTGGACTACCGAACTCGATCAGGAGCGCGCGGAGAGGATGATGACGCTACTCAACCACCGGTGACACAGAGACGCTTACTCGTCGAGCGCGAGTTCCTTGGGCAGCTCGAGTTCGCGGAGAGTTCCTCCACATTCACGTCCTTATCGAACTCGTCTTCTTCTCTTCCAAGACTGAGGAAAAGCCCCAAGGGACTGGCGATACATGGCCCGGTTCGGAAACCCCTGGCGCACGTGCGTTCCTTAAATGTGAGCAAGCTCCGCCGCCGACGAACCAGTGAATCCCCACCGGCTCTTACCATCGTCCCACGGTTGAGGCGCGCCCACGATCCACGGTCGAGCAGGCTGTCATCGATGCCTTCCACGCCGACCATAGTCGGTGGACGCATAGGCGTCAGTCGAGCGTTGAGGGATGCCTTCAGCGACGCCCAAGCAGCTTGCGCAGCGAGCGACATTCGGCGAGCGCGTGCGCGAGGCGAGGAAAGATCTCGGCCTGAGCCAAGAGGAACTGGCGCATCGAGCGGGAATCGATCGAAGATACGTAGGCCAAGTTGAGCGCCGCGAACGCAACGTCACTTGGCAACATCTATCGCTTAGCGAACCGCGTGGGCGTCGAACCGGAGGGATTTGCTTTAGCGCATTGATCAGACGATCAGCTTTTTCGCATTTGCGCCATAGATGCGGTAGCCAAGAGCGCCGGTGCCCAAATCCTTCCAAATCACAGTGCCTGAATAGGTCGTCTTGTTCGCGTCCGTCAGCGAGGCATGCACATCCTGAGTGATGTAGGTGGTGTAGCCCAACTTGAGCCCAGCCATCTTCGCTGCATTATTAGCGGCGTTACCGACCCATACATAGTCGTTATTGCCACGAATACCCGTATTGGCGACTAGGAGCTGAGAAGCGTCAATGCCTATCTTCGACTGAACTCTGAATGATGTCGTCGAATACACTGCCTTCAATTCTGGGTTGAGGATGTCTTCAACCATCGCATCGATGTGCAGAGCCGCGTCCACAGCGTTATTTCGTCTGTTCTCTCCAACGAAAACACCCATCACGCGGTCACCGTCATAGGCGGTGACCGACCCATAGTGAGCCCTTACTGACTTCGCTGCGGCATAGACATAAGCTTTGTAAACTTCGGCCGCGAACATCGTTGTGTGACCGGAGACTAGTCCGGTTGAGTCCACCAAGTCCGCGTAAAGAACAACCGCGTCGATCAGGACGCCCTGGTTCCCGAGCCCAAGCGCATCACTTTCTGTTGGCACTTCGTCCGAATCTTCATTGCTCCAAGCGCGCTTGAAAGTCTCCTGCGCGTACTTCCTAACCTCGTCACCAACTACGGTCATTGGATTCGTTCCTGTCTGGTTATCGGATCACTACGGCGGCAAGACCCAGCAAAAGCCCTGCGGCCGAAGCGAGGATCAGGGCAGCCCGAACGTATCGGTATTTCTTCAAGACGAGCCGCGAGATAAGGAACAACTGGTCCGACGCACGCGCCATGTTGGAGACAGCTTGCTTCTCTAGCGCAGCTTGCAAATGCTCTGCGTTCTCGAATGCCGCGGCGTGACCCCAGTACGTCATACCGTGCGGTGGCGCCTTGTCAAGGAAGTAGCGGGGCCACACTGCCATCACCGCGCAACTGACGGCAAGGACAGCGAGGACCACCCCTGTCCACCAGATGTTGTGGCCGAGAGGTGTCAATTTGCCGGAATCCCACCCCGCGGAAAGCTGCCCGCCTAGAACGGCTCCGAAACCCAGACCGAGTGCGGCGAGGATCATGGTCGCCTTCTGATCTGCGTGCACAACATCGGCGCGGGCTTCCATAAGCATGTTCTCTGCCATGGCTAACTTTTCGGTCATCAAACTCCTACGTTGCTGCGAGCTTACTGACTGACCCTCGGTTCTCAGGCACCCCAGTCCACGTGACAGCGCCTGTGACCGATACGCTCCGATCATGGATTCAGTAACGCCTGCCGCACCGCCCGAGTTCTGGGCGACGGTAGCCCAAGTGATTCCCGTGCTCGCGTTGGCGCTCGTTTTTGAATCAAGAGTGCTGGCAAAACGATGGAGCAAAAAGCGCGCCTATAGAGATCATCTCGCCCGTCGGGCTTGGGCGATCACTGCTGCATTCGTAACGATCGGAATGGTGAGCGTAGAAGCCGGAGCCATAGTTGAGCTCTACTTCCCCACGCCGGATGGGACCGTCGGCACCATCCGCTTTGTTTTCGCGGTCGTCTTGATAACTGTTGCGCTGTTCTTGGTGATCAGCATTCCAATAACTTCCATAGTTGTTCCTGCCTTTAGCGACATATTCGGTCCCGCATATGTCCGCTATCTACTTCGCACCACAGCGCGCATGGGTGCTTACGGGCGAGTTTTGATTGCGCCCACTGCGGAGAGGCTGGAATCCTTCCATCTCGACAAGATGCGAGATATTGCACGACGCCGATGGATTCAATATGAGTTCGACGGCGCAGATGACGAAAGACGGGCAGTCCTGACTGAAGCGCATGGCATAACTGACGCCTGGCCCGCGACGACTGCAGCGAAGCGCCTCGCCCTAAAAACCGACTACGAGGAAATCCAGGACGGCATTAAGCAACTGCGGGGATCGGCGGAAGAGATGGAGCAGCGCTCCCGCGATCCGAAGGCCACTGCAAAGTCGCTACGGAAGATAGAAAAACGATTCCGAAAAGCACTTCGCCGAGTCGCAGAATAGCTAGCTCCGATGCGCGACACTTCGCACGCTGTTTGGATGCGACCGCACTCCTCTGCCCGGCAAAGGCACCGAATCAGCATTGAGGCTGTCAGCTATCGCCCTGTACGTCATGCCTTGGCCGCGAGCGCGGCGAATGCGACGGACAACAGCCGGGTCTTGAAGACCGGGCCGGCCAACTCCCACGCCTTAGCCTTGGCAGCGGCGAGCGCTTCCTTGGTGCGTAGGCCGCTCACTTCGCGTTCCCACTGGGCGAGGCTCGCCATGATTGAGGCGACTAGCTTGCCGGTGGTCGAGGTACCTCTAGGTTGAGGTCTAGTGCGACGATGCTCCGCCGCTGTGCGGACGAGACTTCGAGCATGCGCGCGAAGTCAGGCAAGGATCGACTGAGTCGGTCGAGCTTAGTCACGACCAGCGCCTCAGCCTCGCCCGCCTTGAGCAGCCTCGACGCCTCGACGATTCCGGCTCAATGGTCTTGCGCGACTTGCCTTCGTCACTGAGCAACATCACGGACCAGCCTCGCTTAGTGGCCTAGGCAGCGATCGCTTTGCGTTGAGCATCCATGCCGTGCTCTTGCTAGGAAGTGGAGACACGGAGTTACCCCACCACCTTCATGCCACGTCGCCAATAGGATCGAGCGAGCCGAAAGCAGGATCATGCAGCCAATCGAAGCCACGGAGAACCTCACTTGGGTTGCGCCCACTATCACCGGGATCTTCGCCGGGATAGTCGGTCTGATTGCCCTCCTGAGCGGTTACCTCACAAGACGGGACCAGCGCAATGCACTTCCCCTTACTCCTCTTGACGAGAAGATCGAGCTGGTATCCGTAACGACTGGACAACTCAGCAGACTGAACGACGAAATAAAGGCTGAGTTCGAAGCACGACTGCTTGAAGTACAAAGGCTGCAACGAGAGGCGGATGATGCGATCGGCGCGGCGTCCCTCCACAAGGAAGCTGCGGAGAACGTCCAAAATCTGGTGAAATCCCAGATGCGCGCCGTCTCTAAAGAGAATGCCAAAAGGGACCGATTCTTTCAGGTTTCCCTATCGGCGTTCTTTTTTGTTCTTGGGATCGTCGCGACTCTGCTTTTGCAGGGTCTGGGCAAGTAATCTCACGTGTTCGCCTCGGCGTACTCGCGCGCCAGATCTTCCTAGTCGTCATAGCTGAGCGAGCCGATCAGTCCGGCACGGCGGTTGGCTAATGCCTTCACCTTGCCTGTTGCCTTCGTAGGTGGGCGATAAGCTCTTTGCGGTTCGGTAGGGCAGCATTCGCAGCCATCAAATGTCCTTCCACCATCGAATGATTCTTGCTCAATATTTATTTCAGGCAAATACCCTTGCGACCTCTTGTCAACTATCCCTTCAATTCGTTGACCGACGTCCGTCCGAGCGCGGCGACGTCTTCGGCCGACAGAGAGCCTGAAGATGCAGTACCAAGATCAGGCCGCCTGCCCGGCTTCGATACGTCCGCTAGAGCGGCCCACTCGACCACGAGGGGGCGTGAGACGGACAGTTACTCGTCGAGCGCGAGTTCCTTGGGCAGCTCGAGTTCCTTTGCAGAGAGTTCCTCCACGTTCACGTCCTTGAACGTGAGCACTCGCACGGCCTTGACGAAGCGGTCTGAACGGTAGACATCCCAGACCCACACGTCGCTCATGTTGAGCTCGAAGTAGAAGTCGTGCTCGGTGTCGACGCGGACGAGTTCTACCTCGTTGGCGAGATAAAAGCGACGCTCGGTCTCGACGACATAACGAAATTGGCTGACGACATCGCGGTATTCGCGGTACAGCGCCAGCTCGACCTCGCGGTCGTAGTCTTCGAACTCGTCTTCATCCATGCTGGCTCAAGTCTAACTACTCAGACGATCTCAGCGACCGGGCTCTTCAGCCAGGTGTGACGGTGCATATCCGTGGGCCCCAGCGTCTGAATCGCCGCCATGTGCTCGCTCGATCCATAGCCCTTGTTGCCGCGCCATCCGTATCCCGGAGTCACGTCGTCCGCCTCGATCATGAGCGTGTCGCGGTGCACCTTTGCTATCACCGACGCGGCTGCCACCGAAGCACAGTCACGGTCGGCCTTCACTCGGGTGACGACCCGCGGCGGCTTCGAGAGCGCGGGAGTGAACCAGTCGTGAGCGCCATCGAGAAGCACGACGCTCTCGTGGATGCTGACGCCAGCCTCGTGCAATTGCACGAGAGCCCGCCGCCCCGCGAGCCCCAGAGCCGCAATAATTCCGATGGAATCGACCTCGGCCGCGCTCGCGAGCCCAACCGACGAGTGAAGGGACCAGGCAGCGGCGAGCGGAGAGAGCTGTTCTCGCCGCTTCTCGCTCAGCATCTTGGAGTCGCGAAGGCCTGCAGGCTGTGCGCCAATGCCCCGCCCGACGACCGAAAGACCCACGGCCACCGGCCCGGCGATGGCACCACGCCCGACCTCGTCGCAGCCGATAACGAACTGCGCACCCTTGCGATACAGGTGGCGCTCGATGTTGAGCGTGGGATCCGCTACCGGCATCTACTTGTCGTCCACACCGCGGAACGTGCTGGGGTAGTTGTCGAGCCAGCTCCAGCGGTCGATGGGCCAGCTGATGAAGAGCGCGCGACCGACCACATTGTCGAGTGGCACAAAGCCACCCGTTGGGTCGTTGCGGTGGAACGCCGAGTCTGCTGAGTTGTAGCGGTTGTCACCCATGACCCAGAGCGAGTCGGGGGGAACGGTGACCTCGAAGTCGTCCCGAGTCGCCTTCGTCGTTCCCTCGGGCAGGTTCGTGTAGGGCTCCTCGAGCGGGATGCCATTCACCGTGAGCTGCCCGAAGTCGTCGCAGCACACGACGGTGTCGCCGGGGAGTCCGATGACGCGCTTGATGAGGTGATCGTTGCTATCAGACGCAGACAGTCCCACGAAGGTGAGCACGGCATCCACCGCCCCCACGAACCAGTTCGCGGGCTGAGCTTCGATTGTCGGGGTGAGCCACCCGCCCGGATCGCGGAAGACAACAACATCGCCATGCTCAACGGGCATGAGGTCGGGAGTGAGCTGGTTCACGATGATGCGGTCGTCGACATGGAGTGTCTGTTCCATCGACGAAGACGGGATGTAGAACGAGCGAATCAGGAACGTCTTGATGAGAAACGAGATGAGAAGCGCGGCGAGAAAGATCAGCAGGATGTCGCGAAGAAAAAGCATCCAACCGCGTTTGCGTGTGGATGCGGATGCCCGACTGCCGATAGCCGCATCCTGTGTGTCCTGTGTCATTAAACCCCTGAGCTCCCAGCAAGCATATGTTGCTGGGAGCTCAGTTAAAGCTGTGAAACGCGAGGCAGGTCGAGCCTGCCAAACGCTTAGAAGTCGCGCTTCTCCTTGATCTTCGCCTTCTTGCCGCGAAGAGCACGGAGGTAGTAGAGCTTCGCGCGACGAACGTCACCGCGGGTCACTACCTCGATGTGGTCGATGACCGGGGAGTGCACGGGGAACGTACGCTCAACACCGACCTGGAAGCTGACCTTGCGAACGGTGAAGCTCTCGCGAACTCCCTCGTTGGAGCGGCCGATTACGACGCCCTGGAACACCTGGATACGCGAGCGCGTACCTTCGATGATGTTGACGTGAACCTTGACAGTGTCACCGGCGCGGAAGTCGGGGATGTTGTCACGGAGGGATGCTGCATCGACGCCGTCGAGGATATGCATGAGGATTCGCTCTCTGCGCCCGCCACAGGTCGAGTCGCGCTGTTAGTGTTCAAAGAAGAAGGATGTGTGTTCCGCGGCACACCGGTACCCCTGTGGCAGAGCCGGACGCAGACACGAAGGTTTATTCTCGCACACATTCGATTGCCTGTGCCACCTGCGGCCGCCAGGTAAGTAGTTGTATGTTTTTGTATGGACTTCTGGACCATTCCGCTCGAGTGAGGAAACACACTGATGGAACTGACCACCGAATTTGTCCCTGCGATAGAAACGCGCACCGAACCGATTCAGCAACGTAGCGCGGCGCGGGTCACCGCGCTTCTGGATGCCGCCGCCAGTCTCATTGACGAGAGTGGCATCGACGGACTCACGACGAGCGAGGTTGCGTCGAGATCCGAATCATCGGTCGGGGTCGTCTACCGCTACTTTCCGAACATCCAGTCATTGCTGCGCGGGCTCGCCACGCGCAACATGGAGTTGTTCAGCACGAGAGTTTTCGAGGAGCTCAATGCTGATCCGGGTCAGTGGCGCACGGCGATCCACTCGACCATCGATGTGTTCGTCGATCTCATGCGCAACGAGCCGGGCTTCCGCGCTCTTCGATTCGGTGACGTCATCAACGAGCGTTTCCTCGATCACGAGATCACGAGCAACACCGTCATCGCGCGGCGATTTGAAGAGCTTCTCGTGGAGAAGTACGGCCTCATCCCCTCCCCCGCGCTGTCGTTCGATCTCGAGGTCATGGTGAGCATCGCCGACGCCCTAATGCACCGAGCGTTCTCGTACGAGCGCGATGGCGACATGCGTTTTGTCGATCGACTGCGTACCGTTGTCGAAGACCTTCTTCGTGGTCACGAGTCGATTGAAGATTAATGATTGAACTGCGCACCCCCGCCGAGATCGAACAGATGCGGGCGGCTGGCGAATTTGTCGCGAGCGTTCTCACCGCAACCGCCGAGAAGGCCGCCGTTGGGGTGAATCTGCTGCAGCTCGACCGCCTCGCACACGACATGATTCGCCAGCGTGGCGCTGAGAGCTGCTACATCGACTACCACCCCTCCTTCGGCGCATCGCCGTTCGGCAAGGTGCTGTGCACGTCGGTCAACGACGCCGCGCTGCACGGGCTTCCGTTCGACTACAGACTTCGGGATGGCGACGTGCTTTCCCTCGACTTCGCCGCCTCGGTCGACGGCTGGGTCGCAGACTCGGCCATCACGATCATCGTCGGCACGCCCCGCGACGAAGACCTGCGACTCATCGAGGTGACCGATCGTGCTCTGGATGCCGGAATCAAGGCCGCGACCGTCGGCAACCGCCTCGGCGACATCTCGGCCGCCATCGGCGACGTTGCGCGATCCGCCGGACTCTCGATCAACCTCGACTTCGGCGGACATAGCGTCGGGCGAGTCATGCACGGCGACCTACACCTGCCGAACGATGGCCGCCCGGGTCGCGGCCTTCATCTCAAGCCCGGCCTGGTGTTCGCAATCGAACCCTGGTTCATGCTCGGCACCGACCGCATCTACACCGACCGGGACGGCTGGACCCTGCGCAGCGCGGATGGATCCCGTGCTGCGCATTTCGAGCACACCGTGGCGATCACGGATGAGGGCCCGATCGTGCTGACGGCTCGCGCTTAGCGACCCCGGATAAGTCCGGCCGCAAGCGCACCGAGCACTGCGAGCGCGGCCGCTCCAACGAAGACCGCCGCGAATCCTGAAGTGAGCGCGTCCGCCTCACCGACGCCGCTCGCGACGAGGTTCTCGGTGCGCGTCGCCGCGATCGTGGAGAGCACCGCGAGACCGATTGCCCCACCGACCTGCTGACTTGTGTTGACGAGTCCACTCGCGAGTCCTTCTTGTCCGCGCTCCGCTCCGTTGACGGCGAGTTCGGTGCCCGCAACGAATGCTCCGCCGAGTCCGACACCGATGATGATCGTCGGCGCGAGCAGGTGCCCAACGAACGAGGCATCACTCGGGGCGAATGCCAACCACACCAGTCCGCCGGCAAGCAGGAGCAGCGATCCGATGAGAGTCGCACGCACTCCGAACCGACCGATGATGGTCGGCACGATGCCAGCGACGAGCACGAGGGCTCCCGCGAGCGGAAGCTGGGTGAGCCCTGCCGTCAGCGCGTCGTAGCCCAACACCGCCTGCATATACACGGAGAGCGCGAAGAACAGGGCGACGGTCGCGCCACCGATCGCGAGAATCCCGAGGTTACCCGCGGTGATCGAGGGGTTGCGGAAGATTGAGAGCGGCACGAGAGGGGCGGACGAACGCGCCTCGATGAATCCGAACGTGAGCAACAGGGCAACGGCAGCGCCAAAGAGGGCAAGCACGAGGGGATGCGTAAACCCGAGCTGCTCGGCCTGCGTGAAGCCGCCGACGAGAGCAACTAGTCCCGCCGTGACGGTGACTGCGCCTGGCACATCGAGACGCTGCTTGGCTCCTCGCTCGTCACGCGTGACGAGGAACGGGATCGCAATGACGACAAGCACACCGACAGGGATGTTGACGAAGAACACGGCAGCCCAACCGAACGCGGCCGTGAGAATACCGCCGAGGAGCACACCAGCGGCGCTCCCGATTCCGGCTACCGCACCCCAGATCCCGAGCGCTTTCGCGCGATCTGCTGGGGTGCGGAATAGGTGCGTGAGAAGGGCGAGGGATGCCGGCGCGAGCAGCGCGGCGGCGGCCCCCTGGAGCGCGCGAGCGGCGAGAAGTATCTCGCCACTGATCGAGAGACCGGCGAGTGCCGATGCCGCAACGAAGCCGACGACTCCGATCAGGAACACACGTCGATGACCGAAGCGGTCGGCGAGGCGTCCACCGAAGAGCAGGAGCCCGCCGAAGGGAAGCACGTAGGCCGTGATGACCCAACTCAGCGCAGCGGTGTCGAGTGCTAAGTCTGCACCGAGCGAGGGCAGGGCAATGTTCACGATCGAGGCATCCAGCACTACGAGGAACTGGGCCAAGGCGAGCACCGCGAGGGCCCACCAGCGATGTGTGCTGCGACCGACGGTGGATGCGGTCAGGAGAGTGGTCATGATCTTGCCTTTCTGTAAAAAATTCTCTGGTGAGTGACTGGTCAGTCACTCTTGTGGGAAAAAATATGGAGCGAGGGCCGACAGGGTGGAACGCTAGGAGCGCGGTTCGGGGTGACGGATACCCTCGAGCAGGATGTCCGCCCACGGTCCGTCTCCAGGCTCGACGCCTGTCGCCACGATGAGGTGGCACAGCTGCCCCACCGCCATCATGCGCTGGACGTCCGCATCCGCTGCACCCGAGCGCTGCTTCACGAACATCGTGGTGCGCTGCAGCCCCCGGCGCACAGCATCCCGAATCTCCGGAATGTCGGTCGCAGCCTGGGCGTGAACCTGGAGCATGAGCAGGCGCTTGTCCGAAATGAGCTCGGCATAGGTGCCCCCCATGGCGTAGAGCACGTCGCCGGGCGACTGACTGGGTGCAGCGTCCGCTCCCCGTGCCAGGGCTTGCTCGATGAGAGTGAAGCAGTGCTCGAGGGCCGCAACAAAGAGCGTTTCTTTCGCCGGGAACAACTTGAACACGTACGCGGTCGAGATCTTTGCCGCTTCCGCGACGGCCGAGGTCGGCGTGCCGAGGTAGCCCTTGCGGGAGAACTCGGTGATCGCCGCGTCGATGACGGTCTCTCGGCGCGCCTCCGCAGTGGAAAGTACAGATGATCGCTGGGCCATGTGAGTGACTGTACACTCACTCTTGCTCGAGGACAAGTATAAGCACACCGATCGCCGCGATGAGCCCCTTTTCCACGGGCATCACCCGCCGAGGCTGTCGCGAGAGAAGGATCGCATGGCTGATCCCGAGGGAGACGATCAGGCCGGGGAAAACCAGGAACGCAGTTGCTAGACCGTGAGACGTTCGCGCCTGAGGTTGGATGCCCAGCTGAAGGATATTGAGCATCTCCATCACGATCGTCACCACGATGAAGGACACCGCAATCAGCCCGATCGCTCGCAGCGTCCAGATCCAGAACTCGCTGCGGTCCTTCATCACTCCCCCAGGAGGTCGGGACGCACGCGCCTCGTGCGCTCGAGCTGCTGCTCGTGACGCCAGTCGGCAATCGCCTTGTGGTTGCCACTCAGCAGAACGGGAGGAACCTCGCGTCCGCGCCACTCGGCAGGCTTCGTATAGCTGGGGTACTCGAGCAGGCCACCCTCGTGGCTTTCTTCATCGAGACTCTCGGGATTGCCGATCACCCCGGGCACGAGCCGGCCAATGGCTTCGATCATCGCCATGACAGCGACCTCTCCCCCGTTGAGCACATAATCGCCGAGGCTGATCTCGCGAACCCGACCCTTCGTCGCCGCGTAGTCCACAACCCGCTGGTCGATGCCCTCGTAGCGTCCGCACGCGAACACGAGCTGCTTCTCGAGCGAAAGCTCCCTCGCTGTTCCCTGGGTGAAGCGGGTGCCGGCCGGGGACGGAAAGACGATGGTGGATGCGTCGTCCAGCACCGCGGCATCCAGTGCCTCTCCCCAGGGCTCTGGGCGCATGACCATGCCCGCACCACCGCCATAGGGGGTGTCGTCAACCGTGCGGTGCCTGTCGTGAGTGAAATCGCGCAGGTTGTGCACGCCCAGATCGATGATCCCGCGTTCGCGCGCCTTGCCGAGCAGGGAGATGTCCAGCACTCCGAAGAACTCGGGAAAGATCGTCACGATGTCGATACGCACTCGTCAAGAGTAGACGGAGCGGGTCTCGAGGCCTCACAGCGCCGTCGGCCGGGTGTGAGAGGACGTTAACCGAACCTGACATCAAGGGACACAGCGGGGAAACGGTAGCCGCCTACCGTCGGAGACAGCATCCACAGCTCACCGAACGCGAAGGGTAGTCATGTCCTATGTCAAGCCGGTCGATCTCGTTACCGCGATGATCGACTCAGGAGAAACCAAGATCTTCCTTTCGACCCGCGACACGATCGTGCGGTCGATCATGGGTGGGGCGCTTCTGAGCCTCGCTGCGGCATTCGCCGTGACCGTCAGCGTCAACACCGGAATCCCGCTGCTGGGAGCCGTGCTTTTCCCTGTCGGCTTCATCATGCTCTATCTGCTTGGATACGACCTGCTCACGGGCGTCTTCGTGCTCGCGCCGCTCGCCTGGTTGGCTAAGCGCCCCGGCGTGACTCTCGGCGGCGTGCTGCGCAACTGGGGCCTCGTCTTCGTCGGCAACTTCATCGGTGCCTTCACGGTTGCTGTGCTCATGGCGATCGTCGTGACGTTCGGCTTCACGACCGCTCCCAACGCCGTTGGTGAAGCAATCGGACACATTGGTGAGGGTCGTACCGTCGGATATGCGGAACACGGGTTCGGCGGAATGCTGACGCTCTTTATCCGCGGCGTGCTGTGCAACTGGATGGTGTCGACGGGCATTGTCATGGCCTTCATCGCGAAGGATGTCATCGGCAAGATCGTCGCTATGTGGATGCCGATCATGCTGTTCTTCTACATGGGCTTCGAGCACTCGATCGTCAACATGTTCCTCTTCCCGTCTGGCCTCATGCTCGGTGGGCAGTTCACGATCATGGATTACCTCGTCTGGAACGAGATACCCACGGTTCTCGGCAACCTCGTCGGCGGTCTCGTGTTCACGGCCATCCCGCTGTACCTCACCTACAACCGCACCAAGGCCGCGCGTCTGGTTGTCGACCGTCGCTCGCGTGGCAAGGCTCCAGTTGTCCCGGTTGGCGGGCTCGATGCCGAAGCTGAACTGCTCGAGACCGAGGTGCTCAGCAGCAAGTAGCTCGACTCGCTCCGCGTTCGGGGGTGGCCGCCTACGGGTGGCCGCCCCTTCGTCGTTTTCAGGAGATACCCGTATGCCACGCGCACTAGGTTGACGGCAACGAGTATTTCCTGAAAGGGGAAGGTCAGTCCGGATACTTCGGAAGGCTGGATGGATCGGCATCCGGAGCCACAGTCGGATCGAGGACTTCGATCACGAGCGGGTCGCTATCCGGACTACGTTCAGCACGCCAGACCTTCACGTGCGCGCCCACCCCCGGCACCTGCGATTGCAGGAGAGAATTCGCTGAGGGATGTGGTCTCCATTCCCCGATCACGAGGGCACCGCGTTCCGTCCTGACCGTGAGTGCGAAGCGAGGAACTGCCCCGTCTTCGCGAGTCGCCACGTCTCTTGAGACGACGATGCCGGTGCTCCCGCGAACCTCGCTGAGAATCTCTGCCCATCTCGCCGAAGCCCGTTCACGGCGAACGCCCGACCGGAGAGCCTCGACGTAGGCCATGCCGATTCCCAGGGCAAAGCCGCCGACCATCACGGTGAAGATCAGGGAGAACCACCAGCCAGGAGTCTCGAAGATCCAGAGAATCAGGATGAGATACACGGCGAGCGCCGCGGCCACTGTCACGAGCAGCCCAAGAGCCATCCGAGACCCGGAACCGAGCTTCGGCTTGACCCGCAGGCTCATGGGAGCCGCGGCGTCGCCCCAGTGCTGCAGCAGATGAACAACGTGGCCGTCACGCGGCGTCGATATCGACATGGTTGGACCCTAGGCGGGCCGCGTTAACAGTGCCCAAACTCTCCCTTTTCAGGAGAAACCGGTAGGTCTCGTGCGCGTCGTCGATGGCAGGTCAGATCTCCTGAAAAGGGAATCAGCGACCGGAGTAGCGATCGAGTACGAGATCGACGAGCTCCCTCGGAGCGGGCTCGCTGGCGCTCAGCAGCGGGCCGGACGTGAGGTCGGCCGTCGTCGCGTGAGCGAGGTCGTTGAAGTAGCCGGGAGCGAGGAGATAGGTCGCAACGGCAACGCGCTGGCCGGACTGCCGTGCGATGTCCACTGCTTCGTCCACGCGGGGCGAGGCGGCGGAGATGAACCCGACGATCACTGGGCGACCCAAGCGGGCGGACAGTCGCCGACCCATCTCGTGGCAGTCTTCGACTGCACGGGAGTCGCTCGACCCGGCGCACGCGAGCACGACGCTGTCGGCATCCCGGAGCCCTGCCTCGGCAAGGCGGTAGGCGAGCACCGTGACGAGTCGGTCATCCGGCCCCATCGCCTTCGCGAGGGTTGACCCCGGGTGTTCCTTCAACTCGTCCCTCAAGTCAACGTGCACGTGGTATCCGGCAGACAGGAGCAACGGGATGACGACGGCCGGGCCGTCGAGGGGGCCAAGAGTGGCCGAGACATCCGGCTGCTGTACATCAACGAATCCCGCGGCAACGTGGAGGTCGTCGCGAGCGTTGGCGACGGCCGTGACGAGCCCAGCGACAGCCCGCTGCCCCTCAGGCGACGAGGTTCCGTGAGAGATCGCGACGAGAGCCGGCGTGATCGTCTGGGGCGCTGTCCACTGGGCGAGCAGCGTCATGCGGCGACGTTCACTTCGACGTAGCCATCGACAACGCGGGTTGGGTATGCGCGTAACGACAGCGACGGGTCGGTGAAGCACTCGCCCGTGCCGAGGTCGTAGACCTGCTTGAGCAATGGGGAGGCGATGGTGGGGCGCTCCCCCTTCGAGCCGACAATGCCACGAGCCATGACATAGGCCTGGGTTGCCGGGTCGCGGTGGCACACGGCGTAGATCTCTTCGCGGGAGATCATGACGATGGCAATCTGGCGCTTCTCGATTAGCAGAGCTTCGCCCCACGCGGGCTCGAGTTCATCAACCGCACACGCGCGTTGCCAGGTGCTGCGAGCGCCGGAAGGGGTGACACGGGCGGGAGCTTCGAGGATCGTCATGGTGAGCCTTTCATCGAGGAACACGTATTAAAAAATCAGGTAGTCCCACGACGTTGTGCGGCTACTACGACGCTAGGCAGTGTTTGTTTCGCCTCAAGTCACCCAATGTTTCACGAGCGTGAAGCTCTCCTCACAGCCCGGGTCGGACCGTGTGCGGGGTTTGTCATGCGGGAGATACAGGCAAGCAACGGTCGCGAAACGGCACCCGCCTACTCTCGGAACACCTGCTCTGAAGGACTGAGGACTCATGACCGCCAACGCCCAGACCCAGAGCTCACCGAAGAGCTCCCGCCACGTCGTGGTGATCGGAGGCGGCCCCGCCGCCCACCGGTTCGTCGACGCTATCCGATCACGAGACACCGAAGGCACGATCCACGTCACCGTGCTGATGGATGAGCCGCACCGGCCATACGATCGGGTCGCCTTAAGCACGCGCCTCGGCACGTCCGCCGACCTGACTCTCGCGCCAGCAACTCTGTGGGACGGGCACACGACGCTGCGCACGGGCACCCGCGCGGCATCCATCCAGCTCGATGACCGCACGGTGACGACGGATGCCGGAGACCTACTTCACTGGGACGAGCTCGTGCTCGCGACGGGGTCGAGCGCGCCGGTCCCCGAGTTGCCGGGTTCTGAGCATGCGCGCGTCTACCGAACTATCGACGACGTCGACAACCTCACCGCCGAGGTCGCTCGTCTCGGTCGCACTCTGGGCAGGCCGCCGCGCG
>Ga0247807_10000700_pt1 | contig 21024 bp, 27 predicted proteins | sample UWRJL074202C1_FD_179931 | JGI IMG/M metagenome (GOLD analysis project Ga0247807, IMG submission 179931) | Plant litter microbial communities from Arlington Agricultural Research Station in Wisconsin, United States - UWRJ-L074-202C-1 | ecosystem: Environmental > Terrestrial > Plant litter >...
GCTCGTGACGATACCATAGATAGTGTCCGTTGGAATGACGGCGATAACGCCTTCGCTGATATCTTTCATATATATAGTGTACTGCAAAATATGTTCTACAGTATACTGTCTCTATGAATAAAAAAACCCTCATCATTATCGCGATTATTATTGTTGCATTTGTTTCTGGATTATTTTTGTATACTCCTCCAATCCATACTACTCCGATTGAACCGGGCTCTACTGAGCAAACTCCCATCAGCGACGTAGTGTCTATAGAAGAGGGGAAGTATTGTTTTGCTCGTACTCAGGGTGCAACAGCTGATGCTCCTTATAGTAGTGAAGAATATATAGCGGTCACTATAGCGAACGATTCTGTGAATGGTACAAAAGAAGGAACGCAACATGGTCCTGGCATGTCTAATGGATTCACAGGGGTATTACACGGTTCAATTAAGGGAACAGAATTAGAGTTACTCTATTCGTATATTGTCGAAGGTTCCGAGGGAAAAGAACTTGAGTTCTATACATTCGAAAATACTACGTTGGTAAAAAGTCGTTGGCCGTTGATAGAGAAAGACGGTATACTCGCTCCTAATAAAGATGAGACTCCATCCAGAATTATTTATGGCGCTGTAGAGTGTAAATAAAAATCAGTTACTATATGTCTTATTGCGCTGCAATCCCACTACTCTCTCCAGAAAAGAAACTACTCCACGGTGCGTATCATGATACGCAGTATGGTTTTCCTATATATGATGACAATGAATTGTTTTGTCGTCTTGTTCTTGAAATCAACCAGGCAGGACTAAGTTGGGAAACGATTTTGAAAAAGGAGAAAACATTTAGAAAAGCCTATAGCAATTTTGATATAACTACAGTTGCTGGCTATGGAGAGAAAGATCGAGCGCGACTCATGCAAGATCCAGGTATCATTCGCAATCGATTAAAAATAAATGCTGCCATAGAAAATGCGAAGACTATTCTCGAACTTCAAAAAGAGTTTGGTTCATTTGCATTGTGGCTTGCTCACCATCATCCAAAAACAAAAGAAGAATGGGTAAAGCTTTTTAAGAAAACGTTTAAATTTACGGGAGGAGAGATCGTGAATGAATTTCTCATGAGTATCGGCTATCTTCCTGGTGCACACGATGAAGATTGTCCTATCTATAACAAGGTATTAAAAACAAAACCCGCCTGGAAGAATTTGGTATAATAAACATATGAAAGAAATCTGGTTTAAGCGAAAACGATATGGATGGGGATGGACACCGAGCACCTGGCAAGGATGGACGATAGTGGGGGTATATATTGCCGCCTTTGTTTTTCTCGGTCTTTCTGTAGATCCAAGTAATCCTACAGAGCTTTTCATAGGGTTTATTTTGCCGTGTCTTATCTTGACCGTATCGCTAATTCGTATCTCTTATAAAAAAGGTGAATCACCACGATGGCAGTGGGGAGAGGATATTAACCAAAATGGTGATAAATAATAAAGAAGGTACACTTTATTATTTATACGTTATAATCATTTCATGGAACTACTCCCACACATAGGTATTTTTGCTGCAGCTATTGCTGCTATATGGTTTTTTGCAGGATTAATTGTCGAGGCGATTGATCGTGTTGCGAGTCGGTTTAATAATAGTGGATTCGTTGTGGCATTTTTCTTGCTCGGATTTTTGACTTCTCTCGGGGAAATATCTGTTGCGGTGAACTCAATGATTAGTGATGTGCCACAGGTCGCTGCGGGGAATTTGGTAGGTGCTTCATTTGTATTGCTGGTATTGATCGTGCCAGTACTTGCGGTCGCCGCAGGGAAAATAACGATGCACAAAATCTTCGACGGATGGAGGCTTGCCTACGTGCTGTTGATCATCGCGTTACCTTCGTTATTTTTGGTAGACGGAGTGCTTTCTCCTCAAGAAGGAATAGCATCACTCTTGTTCTTGGTGAGTTTGCTGTGGGTAATCAAAAAATACGATGTTCCTGCAAATACTAAGAACGTAGTAATTCAAGAAAATAAACGATTGCCGTTTCTTGATGTAGGCAAAGTTATCATTGCTGCTGTAGTAATTTACTTCGCAGGACATCTGTTGGTAGAAGAAGCTGTGTACTTCGCGGATATATTGAATACCCCTAAGTCTCTGATGGGTATGATTCTTCTTTCAGTGGGGACAAATATTCCTGAACTTGCTATCGCACTTCGTGCTGTATTGAAACATCGTTCTGAAGTTGCACTTGGTAATTATTTGGGTTCAGCTACGATGAATACTGCAATATTTGCAGTTCTCGCACTCGTAAGCGGAAGATTTATTGTTGATACATCGGAATTCGTTATTTCTTTTGCATTTACCTTGGTTGGATTTGTTCTTTTTTACTTATTTATTCGATCAAAAGATGTGCTGTCACGAAAAGAGGGAATAGTACTCTTGGGGCTCTATGCGACATTTCTTATTGTTCATGTTCTGATGATTGCGAACGTTGTCCAATAACATAAAAACTTTATCTTTTCTTTAACTAATTCTTGCTATACTTTTGTTATGAAAACTACCTATAAACTTACTAACCATGATTTTATTTTGAACGAAGCATTTCCTGTGAGCGACAAGGAATATGTGTTGAAGATAAAGGACATGCCGAGCGAGGACAAACCTCGTGAAAAACTTACCAAATATGGCCCTACTGCACTTTCGGTGCCTGAGCTTATTGCGGTGTTATTGAATACTGGTACAAAAAAAGAAGATATTATGAGCATGTCTTCTCGTATTGTGAAAGATTATGGAGAACAAGCACTCTCTGCACAAACTAACGCTCAAACTCTTTCAGAGAATTTGGATATTCCACTAGCAAAGGCAATGCAAATAGTTGCTTGCGCAGAATTAGGAAGAAGATTTTATACCAAGCGCACTACTGGTCCCCAAATTATTCGCACGGCAAAAGATGTATTTGAATATCTCGTAGATATGAGAAACCTTCCAAAAGAACATTTGCGTGGAATTTATCTTAATACTCATCACAGAATTGTTCATGATGAAGTTATCTCTATTGGTACTATTAATACCAATCTTGTACACCCTCGAGAAGTGTTTAAGCCAGCGATTGAATACGGGGCAGCAGCGGTGATTCTTGCTCATAACCATCCTTCGGGCGTGACCACACCAAGTGAAGCTGATATTGAGATTACTCGACATATTGTTTCGGTGGGGAAAATCATTGGTATCCCTGTGATTGATCATGTTATAATCGGAAAGAACAAATTTACCAGTATTGCTATAGACTATTAAATTATGAAATCCATGCAGACAACCAAGCAGTACACTATTCCCTCAACACCAGGATACTTTACTAGTAGTGAATACGGTGTGGTACTTATCAGAGACGAATTTCGTACCAACGAACACGATGAATTACTCTGGTATTTTAATGATGTCTACAAACTATTCTTGCATCATTACGCAGCTCTCGGTCACGACGTAGAGTTTTCAGAAAAAGAAGAAGCAAAAATGACAGCAATGCTTGCCGAGCTTTGCAAAGTAAAACGAATGTTAAACGGTTCTATCGAGTCTCTCTAAGAAGACCTTAGTATGAAATATATCCATGAGCAATTGAAACAGAGAGTATTTTCTTCCCACCGCCTTGTCGTAGTGCTCGGGATGCTTCATTCAACGTTGCGCCTGTGGTGGTAACATCGTCTACTACTATATAAATGGCCTTCGGGTCGAGTGAAATTGTCGTACGCATAGTGTGTGCGACATTTTGTTTTCTGGCTTGTTTATTTTTTGTTTTTACTTGCGGAACACTAGGAAGACTTTTGAAGAGTATTTCTTGCACGGTGGTGTCTGGGAGGGAGGCACTGATCCATTTCGCAATAAGAAGGCTTTGGTTATAGCCACGGCTGTATGTTTTGGATTTGTGCTGAGGGACCGGAACAAGAATGAGACGGTGAGGAGTGGTACTTTGTAATCGTTCAGACAAAAATTCCATGATATGAGGAATTGCTAGTCGTACGAGTATCCGAGCTCGGCTGGCGTGATGATGGTATTTAAATTCTTGTATAGCTTGCTTAACTTGTTTGTTGCCGTAATCAAATACTGCAAAATCAGTATCTTTTTCCAGTGGTTGAGCAAAAGTCAGAGAAAGTGCACAAGTATCACAAAGTGCAATCCCAAACCGCCCACAGCCGCTACATCGCTCAGGGAAAAGAAACTGTGCAATTGTCTGCAAAAATGAATTCCTCATGTATACTACGTATATATGGATAGTATACTCTCTGGATTGAAAGACGTGTTTGCGGGAATTTTTAGCGCGAAAGGGGACGGTCGGGTTGTCGGTATTGATATCGGTACATCCGCAATCAAAGTCGTAGAACTTAAAAAGCAGTCAGGACGTGCGGTACTTAATACGTACGGAGCACTTGCATTGGGGCAATACGTAGAAGGTGGACGTGTAGGTCAGGTTACTAACTTTGACGCAGACACACTTTCTCGCGCACTCGTAGATGTATTGAAAGAAACCAAAATCACCAGTACGAATGTTGTGCTCGCCATTCCTTCGGTATCTTGTATTATTTTTATTCTTCAACTTCCGTCTGCAATCGAAGAAGTAAACTTGCCAATGGTAATTCCGGATGAAGCAAAGAAATATATTCCTGTACCCTTAAGTGACGTATCGCTCGACTGGTATGTAATCCCTCGGCGTGAAGACTCAGGAGTGCAGAGTCGTGTGCTTTCAGAAAGTGGTGGGGAAGCAAGTATGTCAGTGCTTGTAGTTGCCACACTGAACGAAACACTTACCAAGTACACGGAGACTATGCAAAAAACAGGGCTACCGATGGACGCGCTTGAGATCGAAGTCTTCAGTCATATTCGTAGTGTGCTTACTCGCGAACTCTTCCCAGTGATGATCGTGGACATTGGTGCTTCAAAAACTAAGCTTACTATTGTAGAGCACGGTATCGTAGAGACTTTCCGCCTGGTGAACAAGGCATCTCAAGATATGACGCTTGCTATCATGCATAGTACTGAAGTCTCGTTTGAAAGTGCTGAGAATCTCAAAAAAGAACACGGTCTTATTCCGTCTCCTGAACACCCGCACGTGCCGGATATCATCAAGACTCACCTCGCTGATATTTTCCAAGAAGTAAATGCCACTATGCTTGCATATGAAAAACGCTATAACAAAAATATCGGAAAAATTATCTTCACTGGTGGAGGTGCAATGACTCGTGGACTTATTGAATATGCAACACAATCATTCTCTGCAGAACTCGCAATTGCCGATCCGTTTTCAAAAGTTGAGTCTCCGGTGTATTTAGGGGGAGTATTGAAGTCTACTGGACCAGAATTTTCTGTTGCACTTGGTCTTGCATTAAAAAAGATTCAGTAATCCACTACTATTACTGTTGTTTCTCTCACAATGTTGTTATACTTGTGTGAGTAATGGATCCATCTATCCCGACATCATTTATACCTAAGCGACCCGTAACATCTGAATCTTTTCAGAGCTCTTCGAGCAGTGCTAGTCGCTCTGTTGGTTTGCTCACAGTTATCACTGTAGTGATCGTTATTGCGACCGCTGTTTCATTTGGCGGAGTGTACCTCTACGAACAACGTCTTACTTCACAAAAGTCTACACTTGAGCAATCGATTGATACTGCACGCGATGGTATCGGAACTGAATTTGTTTCTGACATGCAGCGATTGAATGCTCGTATTAGTGGGGTGCAAGAGTTGCTTACTAATCACATCGTTGTCTCTCCAATCTTTGCCGCACTTGAAGCGACTACACTTCGTTCAATTCAGTACAGTCAATTTAAATATGAAATCGGTATTGATCCTCTTACAAAAGGTCAGGCGGTGAAGGTAGACCTTAGTGGCACTGCTCGTAGTTATTCAACTATCGCACTACAGTCTGATGCATTTTTGGATAGTAAATTGATCAAGAATCCCGTGTTCTCAAACTTAAACGTTGATGACAAAACAGGACGAGTAGAATTTAAATTAGCATTTACCGTTGCGATCGGGGATCTTTCTTATCAGAAGTTTTTTGAAAGCTTGAATCAGCCCGTAACAACAGCACCTCAAGTGCCAGTAATACAACAATAGTTATGAGATACATTTTTTTACTTATCATCATAGGAGCTTCAATCGCAACATTTTTCATGGTGATCAAACCTCGTTATGACAACCTTCAAACAGTGAAGACAGAAGTGTCTACGTACGACAGTAGTCTTGAGACTGCAGAGAAGCTCAAAATTTCTCGTGAAGAATTGATTGCAAAATACAACAGTATCCCCAAGGCTGATCTTGATGGTATCAAAACGTTGCTCCCTGACAGTGTGGACAACATTCGTTTGATTATTCAGCTTGATTCTCTTGCGACAAAAAACGGACTTTCAACACTTCGTAGTGTGGATTACAAGAGTGATAGTATCACTGCTCAATCAGGAGCTACTGAAGCACCGAGTGATGCGCCGGTTCAGTCTGGTAAGTCATATGGAGAATTTACTGTGTCATTTCAGACGAGCGGACAATACAAAAACTTCTTAGCATTTCTTTCAGACTTGGAACAAAATCTTCGTCTTGTTGATGTGACTTCTGTAGACTTTACTGCAGCAAGTAGCGAGGGAACAGGTACTGGTACAGGACAAACTTCTTCGAATAACCTCTCATACAAAGTCACGCTGAAAACCTATTGGCTTAAAAAATAATTGAGTATATATGAGTAAAAAGTTTAAAATTTTTGTAGCAATAGTTCTCGGTATAGCAGCTATTATTGCGGCAGTGAGTTTTCTTGGCGGATCATCGACAGATGATGCAGATCTTTCTCAGGTACAAAGTGGCACAGGAGGAACGCTATCGACTACTGCATTACCACCAGGCGTAACCATTCCAGGGCAAGACGTGAGCACTAATGAATTCGCCGGACTGCTTTCAAGTATTAATACTATTTCTATCGACACTTCAATCTTTCAGAACCCTGCGTACCGTGCACTTCGTGACTATCCTGTATTGCTCGGTACGGATATTATTGGACGTGTGAACCCTTTTGCTCCTATTGGTAGTGACTCTGGTGCTGCAACTCCTACCACCACTGTCAGCGTGCAAACACTTGCTCCAGGAAAGGTCACTACAACTACAGCCGAACTTGGTGCTCTTATTACTCTTCCTGATGTGATCAGTACTAATGTACTATTTCAGTACGGTCCGACTGATACATTCGGTAATTCAACGACACCAGTAACTACTACAAAAACAGGTACTACTCTTGCAAGTGTTACAGGACTTACCCCTGGAACAAAATATTTTGTACAAGCTGTAGTTGTGCGTGGTTCGAGCACAACGATCGGTAACGTTATGACGTTTACTACACAAGCTGCAGTAACACGCTAACACACATGTTTCTCGACTATCTTCTTTCTCAAAACATCATTACGGAACTCCAGTACAACCGTATTATGGCGGAGGTGGATAAGGAGTACGAAGGGGACTGGAACAAGGCTATTCTTGCGACAGGGATCTCTGAGGAAACTATCACTCAAGCTAAAGCAGCGTTTTATAAACTCCCGTATCAAGATGTTGATACTGATAAAGTAACGCAGGAAGTAATGCGGTATATTCCTGAAGATGCAGCACGACACTATAAGTTCGTGCCTATTGCGTATTCAGAAGAGGTACTCTCAATCGGTGTGACAGAACCAGAAAACATCGAAAGTATGAATGCGTTGCAGTTTATTTCTGCAAAGCTCGGTATACCGTTTAAAGTATTTCTCATTTCTTACACAGACTTCATTGGAACAATGGAGCATTACAGAGCACTCTCTGAAGAGGTAGATAAGGCTGTAGGAGAATTTTCAAACGAACTTGAACTCGCCAACAAAGAACTCGCAAAAGATTCGGATCCACTACCGAAAGATAAGAAACAACAAAATGCGATCGTAGAAGACGCACCTATTATCAAAATTGTGGCGGTGATTATCAATCACGCTGTTGAGGGGGGAGCATCTGACATTCATATCGAAAATACGGGTGCTGCAGTAAAGGTTCGTTATCGAGTGGATGGCATATTGCATACGACTCTTACGCTACCACTGACAAGTTTTGACGGTATCATTGCCCGTATCAAGATTCTTTCGAAGCTTCGTCTCGACGAAAAACGAAAACCACAAGACGGAAGCTTCGCTACCATTATTGAAAACCGAAAGATTGAATTTCGTGTTTCAACATTCCCGGCCTACTATGGTGAAAAGGTGGTAATGCGTATCCTCGACTCTGAGCGCGGAGTAAAAAGTCTTGAAGACTTGGATCTTACTCCTCGTAATCTCAAGATGATCACTGATGCACTCGAGCGCCCCTTCGGTATGATTCTTATTTCAGGACCGACCGGTAGTGGTAAAAGTACTACCTTGTACTCGATGCTTGGTAATGTTGACCGTGAAGGAGCAAACGTTGTTTCACTGGAAGACCCGGTTGAATATCAAATCGCTGGTGTGACACAGTCGCAAGTAATGCCGGAGATCGGCTATACCTTTGCCTCTGGTCTTCGTTCTATCTTGCGTCAGGACCCGGACATTATCATGGTGGGGGAAATCCGTGACAAAGAAACAGCACAGCTCGCGATCCAGGCCGCACTTACTGGTCACTTGGTGTTTTCTACTATCCACACCAACTCGGCAATCGGTATTATTCCGCGTTTGGTAGACATGGGAGTTGACCCGTACCTTATTGCGCCAACACTCTTGCTTGCTATCGCGCAACGTTTGGTTCGTCGCGTGCACCCAAGTGCTCGTACCGAAGTACCGCTCGATACTATTACGCAAGAATTTATTAAAAAAGAATTTGCTGATCTTGATCCAAAGTATCTTGAAGAACTTAATCTTCCTAAAACAATGTTTGAGGTCAAACCTTCAAACGAAGCACCAAATGGTACGAGAGGACGTATTGCGATTTTTGAAATGTTCCCGATTGATAGAGATATTCAACAGGTAATTCTTAAAAACCCTACAGAGCCAGAGCTCTACAAGATCACTCGATCAAAAGGAATGCTCACGTTGAAAGAAGATGCATTATTGAAGGCATTAGAAGGAGAAATCATGATTCAAGAAGTATACGGATTCTAGTTCGGTAGGGTATACTGTATTCATTATGGCAGAGGAACAATTACCTTCTATCGGAAGAGCAGTCATGATTGTCGATGATGATAGTTTTCTTCTCGACATGTACGCGATGCGCTTCACTCAAGCGGGATTCACCGTTCACACTGCCATGTCAGCTGCTCAGACAATACAGAAACTCAAAGAAGGATTGGTACCAGACGTAATGTTGCTCGATGTGGTGATGCCGGGAACGGATGGATTTGAACTTCTTGAACAAATCAATCAAGAAGATCTCGTGCCGAAGACCATTAAGATCTATCTTTCGAACTTAAGCCAAGAACAAGATCTGGCACGCGGAAAATCTCTCGGTGCCACGAGCTACATCGTAAAAGCAAACAGTACGCCAAGTGAGGTAGTCGCTCATGTACAAGATATAATGAAACAACATGGAATATAAAAAACTTTTTGATGAACTAGTTGAAGCACTGATACATGAAGACGGCTCAGACCTGCATCTTGCAGATGGCCGTAATCCTTCGGTGCGCGTCAATGGTGAGCTGGTACTACTACTTAATCGCCCCGTAATGACCAAAGAAAGTCTGATGGGAATGCTTGAAGCAATTCTTTCTCCAGATCATTTGAAACATTTTCATGAAGTACAAGAGCTCGACTTCTCGTATGAATTCCAGGGCACAACACGTCTGCGTGGTAATGCATTTGTGCAACAAGGCAAGATCGTGATGGTACTTCGTTTGATCCCTCATATCAAAACACTTGAAGAACTCGGTCTTCCCCCAATCCTGGGAGAGTTTGCTCGCAAGCGACAAGGGTTCTTCCTCGTGGTAGGACCTGTAGGACAAGGGAAGTCTTCAACACTTGCCGCTATGGTAGGACTGATTAATGAAGAACGTGCTGCACATATCCTTACTATCGAAGACCCAGTAGAATATGTTTACGAACAAAAGAAGGCGATCATTGATCAGCGTGAAATAGGAATCGATACTACTGACTTCCAGGCGGCACTCCATAGTGCATTTCGCCAAGACGTGAATGTAATCTTGATCGGAGAAATGCGAGGAGCCGAAACTATCGGTACTGCAGTGACTGCAGCTGAGACAGGACACCTCGTGCTCTCTACGCTTCACACCAACAATGCGTCTCAAACAATTGACCGTATCATTGACTCGTTTCCGGCAGGACAGCAAGATCAGATTCGTGTACAGCTTGCGAGTTCACTCTTGGGCGTGTTCTCACAGCGTTTGATTCCTCGTATTTCCGGTGGACGCGTTGTCGCGTATGAGTTGATGATCAACAACAATGCTATTTCAAACTTGATTCGTGAAAAAAGAACTCACGAGATCGACATGGTAATTGAAACAGGAAGTGAAAGCGGCATGGTCGACATGAACCGTTCTCTTATCGAGCTCGTGAGAGCAGGGGAGATTACTGCAGAAAACGCGTTTCTTTATTCGATCAATCCTAAAAACCTTCAACGGTTAATGTAGAACTACTGCCATGAATTTTAAATACCACGCCATCACAGACAAAGGAGAAAAACGCGAAGGTCTCATCGAGGCTGTTAATCGCGACTTGGCGGTTATCGGGTTGCAGAGACGCGGATTGATCGTAATAGACATCAAGAGCGAAGAAGAATCAAAAGCATGGTTCGAAATCACGCTCTTCGAGAAAGTTGCCATGAAAGACGTGGTGATCCTTTCTCGACAGATGTCGACCCTCTTCGAAGCCCAGGTGTCTGCACTCAAGGCATTTAGTTTGCTTGCGGACAACACTGAAGGGAAGCTTTTGAATAAAAAACTTCACCAGGTTGTTTCTGATCTCCAGGCCGGGTCGTCTATTGCCGGAGCGCTCTCCAAGCACCCTGACGTGTTTTCTGATTTCTATATCAACATGGTCAAAGCCGGGGAAGAATCCGGGAAACTCACGCAAGTGTTTACGTTCTTGGCCGACTACCTCGACCGTCAGTACGCGCTGACCTCAAAAACTAAGCATGCATTGGTGTACCCAGGATTCGTTATCGGTATCTTCATCACGGTGATGATCCTCATGTTTACGGTGGTGGTGCCGAAACTTTCTGCGATCATTTCGGAAAGTGGGCAGGATATTCCGTGGTATACCAAGCTGGTGATGCAGACCAGTTCGCTTTTGGTGAACTACGGTATCTTTCTCGCAATCGGGGTGGTGGTATTTATCGGGTATGTGGTGCACCTCACTCGTACCAAGAAAGGGAAAGAATTGCTCGATGACGTGAAGCTCAATGTTCCTATTCTTGGTAACCTTTTCCAAAAACTGTATCTTGCGCGTATTGCCGACAACATGGACACGATGCTTTCCTCAGGTATTCCTATCGTGCGATCGATTGAGATCACGGCGAACGTCGTGGGGAACAAGCGATACCAGATGATCATGATGCAGGCCATGGAAGCGGTGAAAGCCGGCAAGTCACTTTCTCAGGCACTTGAGATGCACAAGGAGATTCCGAAGATCATGCCGCAGATCGTGCGCGTGGGTGAAGAAACGGGGTCACTCGGTTCCATCTTGAAAATGCTTGCGAAGTTCTACAACCGCGAAGTTGATGAAGCGGTGGATACACTCGTGGGATTGATCGAACCATTTATGATCATCTCGCTTGGTCTCGGCGTGGGACTTCTCCTGGTGTCTGTGCTGGTACCGATCTACAACATTGCCGGCGGCATCTCATAGTGTGGTATAATATCCGCATTGCAAAATATTGTAATAATCGATTTATTATTTACCGTAACGTATTATTTTTATGAAAAAGAATCTTAAGACAGGTTTCACTCTCATCGAACTTTTGGTTGTTATCGCGATCATCGGTATCCTTGCGTCAGTTGTCCTCGCTTCTCTTAATACTGCAAGAACCAAGGGTGCGGATGCTGCAGTAAAGGCTAACATGGCGAATGCTCGCGCACAGGCGGAACTCTTCTATGATATTGGTTCTACATATCTTAACGTTTGTAATTCTGGCGTAACAGGAAGTATTTGGCCCATGGTATCTGCTGCAGCTACTGCTGGCGGTACTACTCTTCCTGCGAGTCCTGCAACTACCATTCAAGTTGCTAGTAACCCGGTATGTCATGATGGGGCTTCTGGATGGGTTGCTGCAGTACCACTTAAATCTTCAAGTACTACTTACTACTGTGTAGACTCAACTGGTGCTTCAAAGACTGTAGTTAGTACTCTTATTCCTGCCGAAGGAACCTATCCTACAGGTTTCGTTTGTCTCTAATCATTTAACTTGATTAAGAAAAACTCCCCTATTTGGGGAGTTTTTCTTTTCCTTTTATAGGAGAGTGCTATACTTACTTCGTTACAAAGTGATTTGTAATAATCGATTATTCTTATTAAATTTATTCTTAAACCTCTTATGAAAAAGAACTCACAAAGTGGTTTCACTTTGATCGAACTCCTCGTAGTTATCGCGATCATCGGTATCCTCGCTTCAGTGGTGCTTGCATCACTTAACTCAGCTCGTACTAAGGGCGCAAATGCTGCGGTGAAGGCAAACCTTGCCAACGCTCGCGCGCAGGCAGAACTCTTTTACGATACTGGTTCTACTTATACAGGAGCATGTGCTACTGGTACTACTACTATCAACTCAATGGTGCAGGCTGCGTCAACAGCTGCTGGTTCTGGTACGGTTATTGTAAACAATGCTGCTGCTCAAACAACTACAACAGCAAGTTGTAATGTAAAAGCAGACGGTAGTGCGTGGGCCGCGTCAGTTCCTCTAAAGTCTGATACAAAAACTTACTACTGTGTGGACTCAACCGGTGCTTCAACAGGAACTAATACCGCTCTTGCGGCTGTTGGTACTGGTTTCGTTTGTGTGATTTCATAATCACTTAACTTTCCTTTGATTTCAAAAACACCCCGTCGACGGGGTGTTTTTGTTTAATACGTTTAAGTGGTTTGCACTCTTAACAAAAATGTTATACTTATAACGTTGCAGAGCAATTTGTAATAATCGATTATTTCTTATTTAAACTATTATCATTTATGAAAAAGAATTTTAAAGCAGGTTTTACCCTCATTGAGCTCTTGGTTGTCATCGCGATCATCGGTATCCTCGCTTCAGTTGTCCTCGCGTCTTTGAACTCAGCTCGTACCAAGGGTGCGGATGCTGCGGTGAAGGCAAACCTTGCGAATGCTCGCGCGCAGGCAGAAATCTTCTACGATACAGGAACTCCTACGTATGAAGGTATTTGTACATCAACTACTGCTGGAGGTATCTGGTCTATGGTATCAGCTGCAGCTACTGCTGGTGGTACAACTCTTCCTGCTACACCCGCAACTACTATTCAGGTTGCTAGTAACCCAGTTTGTCATGACAACGCGTCAGGATGGGTTGCAGCAGTACCGTTGAAATCACTCAGTACTACATACTACTGCGTAGACTCAACTGGTGCTTCAAAGACTGTAACTACTACTCTTGTTCCTGCTGAAGGAACATATCCTGCTGGATACGTTTGTCAGTAATCATTTAGTTTGATTAGCAAAAACACCCCGTCGACGGGGTGTTTTTGCTTGCCACGTTCTACGTGGTTTGTGAAATCTTTATTTTTTCTTGAAGAAAACTTTACGCAATCTTGAGGGGTGTTTATATATACTTTTGATATGAATAGAATATATAAAAGTGTAGGTGGTATTTTATTATTTGGTTGTGTTATTTTTGGATTTAGTAATAATGCTCAAGCGGCGACTCATTCAGTTTCTTTCATACCTTGTTATTATAATTACGGTATTGACTCTGATACTTGTTTAAGTTTTGATACTTCTGATCCTGTTTTTGATACGGTAAGGGGTTCAGGTTCAATAAACTCTTATCTTCATAATATTGATACTTCTTCTAATCATCTCCTTAACCAGGGATCTTCGAATTATGGTAATCGTACTCTTAGAGAGTGGTTGTTTACTTTTACTACAGCATGTACCTCAGCTTGTCCTTGGGATAATACTTCTCCTACTATTGGAGATAATGCATCAATTGGTTATATGTTGAAAAATATCGGTACTCCTCTTCCTGCGGGTAGCTATACTTACCGACAAGATGCTTCCGGTACTACCGCTGGTACAATTGAGGATTTCGGTCCCTTCTATTGGAATGGTAATGCGGTGAAAAAACATACTGAACAAATCGATACAGATATTGTTAGTAATGAAACTTGGGATAAAGCAGTTACGTATGTAATCTCAGGGAATATTGAAATTGATCCAGGGGTTACCCTAACCATTGATCCTGGAACAATCATTAAGTTCGATACTGCTACTCCAAGTAGCTTAATAGTAAACGGGACACTGACGGCTGAGGGGGAAGAATTTTCGGATATTTTCTTTACATCATTAAAGGACGATAGTCTTACGATGGCAGGAGATACCAACGGTGATGGAAATACTACATCACCTGCTGCTGGGAACTGGGGAGGTATTACTGTGAATTCAGGGGGTACGGCGACATTCAAATATGCAACAGTTCGATACGCCGGTTTATCAGGAACATCCGAGGCTCAGATTCATAATGACGGTGGCACTGTTACTATAAGTAATAAGTCATTTGTAGTTCACGGCACAGAGTATGGAATTAAAAATACTGACGGAACATTAAATGTAAGTAATACTGATATTGGATTTAATGACCACGGAATCTATGTCGAAGATGGAACGGTGAATCTCGATGGTGGAAACATTATTCACGACAACAGTCTTTACGGTGTTTATAATGATACGAACGTAGAAATTGATGCTGAGAATAATTATTGGGGACATCCGACTGGTCCGTATCATTCATTGAATTTCTTAGGAGAAGGAGACGAAGTTTCAGATTATGTAGAGTTTAATCCCTGGACAACAGGCCTTGATTATACGAACGAGACACGTCACCCACTATGTCTACCGAATAACTGTACTTCCGTAATAAATGATGAGTTATTATGGAAGTCATCTTCAGCATACTCTACCGAACTCGGAGATGCGATTACTACGTGGGAAAATTTAGGAGAAGTTGATTTCATTAATGAGCTCAGTACACCTGATCTTGAAATTTTTGACACTCCGGATAGACCAGATCTCTTTTACAAAGGTGAATGGAACCCGTTTGGCCCAGTAGATACATTGGAGCTTAATACATATTATCTTAATGCTGGTACTACTACACAGATTCAGCATACTATTACTCATGAGCTCGGTCATGCACTAGGGTTAGCTCATAGCTATACAGGTAACGTTATGTACCACAATCAGACTTCACAAATTGTTCCTGGACCTCAAGACCTTACTGATTATCATGATCTCTGGAATTAATATAAATCATATGAATAAAACACACATTTTAATTGCGAGCGTTACTATTGGATTATGGGTTGTAGGTAGTTATGCGACTACTCGTCTAATTACTTCGCAAGATAATTCGCACGATGTTGCGCTGATCAATGATTCAGTGGAGTCAAAAGAACAGGAGTCTACGGTAGCTGCTACTGATAATATAACGTATCAAAAAACTTCTGGTACACCTCCGGTAGTTTCGAGACCTGTTTTTGGGCAAAGTATTGCCGACTTTTCAAATGACAGGGCACTAGTGGGATCTGCACATAATATTTTTATTGGAACTGTTGCAGGACAATCTAAGGAAAAAATAGAAAGCGGCAGACTGGAGACGCAATTTGATGTAGTTGTTGTTGATAACATTAAAGGAGATCTTTCGGGTACTGTTAAGGTTAATCAGTCGGGAGGATATGTGAATGGTGTGTTACATATCACAGTGGGGGATACTCCATTTGAACAAGCGAAGAAAGAAGGAGAATTACTACAACCCGGAACGACCTATCTCTTCGTTACTCGATATAGTCCGAAATATAATTGGCACACCATGAACCCTTATCCAGAAGCGAGTGTGGTGGTATCCAAGGAAACTCTTCCACAAGAACGACTTAAGGCTTTATCGAATGAAAACAAGCGCGTTCAAGAATTGAGAGCTGCATACCCGAATGAAATACTTCTCGATGCTGATATTAAGAATAATAATACTAGGAATAGTTACAAATCGATTCAGTAAATATATAATAAAAAAATGATTAAATGGCATGAAGTCACGTGGTACTCAAAGTTAGGTGCGGCAATTGTATTGTTCGGAGCGTTGCCCGTGTTATCTTTTCATATTGGAAAGGAGTATGAAAAAATCAATCAAACAAATAATATCTTTATAGAGATGTCGGGTACTCAAGAACCTCTTGAAACTTTGATAGTAAATAATGTTGATCAAGAAGAAATTTCTAATACTTTAACTAAAACACGTGATTTGTCTGACTCAGAAATGACTACTGCAACTTCTTCACGAGGGGCTGTTTTTTATAATCATCCATATATAGCCCTTACTCCAACAAATGAAATGACTTCAATTGCGCCAACTGGACCTAATAAAACATTTACTAAAGATGATGCAATTCTTGCTGCAAGACGAAAAGGATTTTTTAAGAGTAAATATGTTGCAGCTGTCCCCGACATGGTTAGGTTGCGCCCATCGATTGAGACGGGGAGTGGCGATGCTTGGTTTGCTGAGGATACTGATTATCATGCTTCTACTACAATGTGCAAAACTCCCGCTGGAGATTTTTCAAGCATAATTAGAGCTATATTTGAAATGAATCAGTTAACTGGTCAAATAGTAATTACTAATAAGTGCAGCGCAACACTTTTTGATTAATAATGGTGAGCAACAACAAAAACATCCTGTCGACGGGGTGTTTTTGTTTTAAAGGTTCATTAAATGCTATACTTTTTACATTAATAAATTCATTATCTGGTATTTTATGAAAAAGAACTCAACAAGCGGTTTCACTTTGATCGAACTCCTCGTTGTCATCGCGATCATCGGTATCCTCGCTTCTGTCGTATTGGCATCGTTGAACTCGGCGCGAAGCAAGGGCGCAGACGCTGCTATCAAGGCAAACCTTGCAAACGCTCGCGCACAGGCAGAACTCTTCTATGATGGTACAGGTGCTAGTTCTTATACTGCAGTATGTACGAACACAACGGATGGTATCAATACTATGGTAAAAAGCGCTGCAACTGCGGGAGGTATTGCTCTGGTGAATACGAATACGAATGCCCAGGCTACTAACGGGGCGGTGTGTCACGACAGTGCGACTGCATGGGTAGCGTCAGTGAGACTGAAGACTGGAGCAAACTATTACTGCGTGGACAGTACCGGCGCATCGAAAGAGGTGAGTGCCGTTATCGGATCAACTGGCATGGCTTGTATCTAAGCTGTTAGCTTGAATGACAAAATACCCCACTACTGGGGTATTTTTGTTTGCCACGTTCTACGTGGTTTTGTTTCTTCCTTGTGACTTGGTACACTGTAGACATGATTATTTTGCTGCCGGTATTTGTCTTTTTGTTCGGATTAATTATTGGAAGTTTTCTCAACGTTGTTATTCTTCGTATCAATACGGGGCGAAGTATTACGACCGGTCGTAGTAAATGTGCGCACTGTTCTCGAGTATTGAAGTGGTACGAATTGGTACCAGTATTCTCATACCTCGCTTTGGGCGGGAAGTGTCGCACCTGTAAAGCCAAAATTTCACGACAGTACGCGCTTGTTGAGTTGGTGGCTGGTATCACTTTTGTAGTGATCTATATGATGACTCTTGTTAAAGGAGGATTCACTCTTCTGTCACTCGTTAGTTTTGTGTTTGTGTGTGTTATCGCAAGTTTGCTTATGGTGCTTACTGTGTATGATGGCAAGCATAAGATCATTCCTAACCAAATCGTGTACCCATTTATTGTGCTTTCTTTCTTATCTATTCTTTGGAAAGCATTATATGTTCCAGACTTTATGATAGGGGAAACGCTGGCGGCAGGGTTTATTCTCGCAACACCATTTTTCTTGTTGTGGTATCTCTCCAAGGGTAAGTTCATGGGATTTGGGGACGTGAAGCTGGTGCTTGGTATTGGGTGGCTCTTCGGTCTTTCTGTAGGAACAATGGCGATACTCTTTTCATTTTGGATCGGAGGAATCGTGGGGATGTTCCTGCTCGCACTGACTCATCGCTACTCGATGAAGTCACAGATTCCTTTTGCGCCATTTCTTGTGGCAGGTATGGCTATAGCTGGACTGTGGACTATAACTATTAGTAGTTTCTTTAGTGTATGGCAGTAAAAAATTCACAAGCGGGACTTTCTATTGTTGAGATGATTGTTGTTGTCGCTATTTTTGCCGTGGTAGCTTCGGTACTCTTCTTTAACTTCTCTGATTTTAATACCAATGTTTCTATTCGTAATCTTTCTCAAGAAGTAGCGCTTATGGTGCGAAAGAGTCAGGTGTATGCGACAGGGGTCCACACAGTAGATGGTACTGCTATTTCAAGTGACACGTTTGCGTCCTATGGGATTAGTTTTTCTGCAAAAACGAGTTCTACCGGATATCTTGCCAATAATAAACGTTTCGTGCTCTTCACCGATGCGGTTAGTGGAGGTACTGCAAATAGACGATATGATACTACAGGTACCTGTGGTACTCCTGCGGTGGGAAATGAATGTGTTGAAGCGTTCGGTATTACGAGTGGAGAAATAATTAGTAGTCTTTGTACTGAAAGTGGTTGTTCGAGTACCAACGTTGTGAATGTGATTTTTAAACGACCGAGTCCTGATGCGATCATTTGTATTGATACAGGTGGAACATGCGTACCTAAGTCTTTTCTGAAGGTTGTGCTTCGTTCTGTTCGAGGGGTGGAGCGATCGGTGACCATTTGGAATACTGGTCAGATTAGTACACAATAATATGATGAAGGTTTTTAGTAACAAAAAAGAAGAAGGATTTACACTCGTAGAGTTATTGGTCGCTCTTACGCTCTTTACGTTTATTGTGATCGCTGCAGTGAGTTCTCTCTATGCAGTAAATAATGCATCACGAAAAGTAAATGCAATGCGCGGAGTACTCGACAACCTCAACTTTGCCATGGAAAGTATGAGTCGTACTATTCGTACCTCAAGTAACATTATTTGTGATGGTACTGGTGCTCCTGTTGGAGGAACACATAATTGTCCATTCCCTTCAGGAACTCCAGCGAGCCGGCTGTCAATGGAATCAACACTTGGAGGAGAATCAGAAGTAGAGTATCGTCTTAATACTACTACTCACCAAATTGAAAAAAGAGTAGATGAAGGGTCTGGATATGGAAACTGGATTTCTATTACTTCGCCAGAGATTTATGTGCAATCATTGAAGTTTTATGTTAGTGGCGCTGATGTGTATGACTCCGCACAACCCAGTGTCATTATCATGACACAAGGTATCGCTACTGCGACGACAGGGGACACAACACCGTTTGCGCTCCATACATTTATTTCTCAGCGAGCCACAGAATAATATGAAAAAGAATTTGTTACAAAAAATAAAAGGACTCGCCCCGTGGGCCCGAAGGGTCTCTGCAGGGTTCACGCTTGTTGAAACAATCGTTGCAATATTTATATTGAGTATGGCAATGGGGGCGCTTCTCACTCTCGCTGCAAATGGATTTTATTCAGTGCGTTATTCACGTAATCAAATTGTTGCTGATAACTTGGCCCAAGAAGCTATTGAGTATGTTCGCAATGTTCGTGATACACAATTTCGTTTTCCAGAACAATGGAACTCATATTCTAAGTGGGTAACATTAAAGAGCACTATCATGCCGGCATGTTTTACAGCGAATGGATGTATCGTGGATATTTATAGTACAGGATCACATTTCATCGCCTGTGGAGCAACTTGTCCCTACATGAAATATTACGAGAACCAGGGAATCTATGGATATACCTATGCCTACCCATTTAGTGGGGGTGCGTCATACGATACCTCATATATTCGTACAATTAAAATGACTCCTTCCGCTGGAACAGCAGACTATTTTGATATGACGGTTACGGTGCAATGGCTCAATGGAGGAACAGTGAAAACTATTTCACAAACGGTATACTTTAGTAACTGGAGAACCTATCAACCACTATGATGAAATTATTTAAAAAACAATCTGGATTCGCAATGCTCTTTACGGTACTTATCGTGAGTATCATTCTTTCTCTTGCTATCGGTATTTCAAATATCACCTTCAAGCAAAACTTGCTCTCAAGTATTGCTAAGGATTCTCAACAGGCATTCTTTGCGGCTGACACGGGGATGGAATGTGGACTAATGAATGACCTTATCTATGCTTCGGCATATTATCCTCGTGGTGCGGGACCAACCCAGGTAAGTTCGACACTTGCTATTCCTTGTGGTTCGATGACTTTTCAAATAGATACGGCAAAAAGTTCTACGAGTTATTTGGTATATAAAGAGATCGTGAGTGATGGTAAAAAACCATGTCGAGTTATAACCTTTAATAAGCAAGATCCGACACTTAACAAAGTTCAGGTACGAGGATATAGTATGTGTGATAATACTCCTCGACAGGTTGAACGCGCGCTCGAGGTTCAATACCAATTCTAATGACCAAAAAAGAAGCTCAAATAAGAATAGCTACGCTCAAAACGCAGATTGATAATCTGCGGTTTCGCTATCATGTAGAGAACGATCCTACAGTTACCGATGACGTGTATGAATCCCTTATTCGTGAAGCAAAAGCTATAGAGCAACAGTACCCAGAACTCGCTATCACGCATACCTTTGACCGAGTCGCAGGAAAACCGTTGCCTTTTTTTACAAAAGTTACACACACGTCACGAATGCTTTCATTAAATGATGCATTTAGTCTAGAGGAGTTAAAGACATGGAGTACTCGTATGGAGAAGCTTCTTGGGGGGCGACCGCATCATTATTTTGCAGAAGTGAAGCTCGATGGTCTCGCAGTATCGCTTCGTTATGAAGCTGGAGTATTAGTACAAGCGGCAACGCGTGGAGATGGATTTGTAGGAGAGGATGTTACAGAGAATGC
>Ga0247807_10000702_pt1 | contig 21005 bp, 22 predicted proteins | sample UWRJL074202C1_FD_179931 | JGI IMG/M metagenome (GOLD analysis project Ga0247807, IMG submission 179931) | Plant litter microbial communities from Arlington Agricultural Research Station in Wisconsin, United States - UWRJ-L074-202C-1 | ecosystem: Environmental > Terrestrial > Plant litter >...
CAGGTCATGTGCCAAACCACGTGACCCTCGGCAAGAAAAAGGAGACTCTGTCAGTGCCTAAGGCATCCAGAGTCCAATTCTATGTCACACATAGGCCTCCCTGTACTCTACAAGTTACTTGGGAAATACTAAGAATAACTATAAGTATTTTCTTCCCTAATGTGCTCTGTGATTCACTAGTACTCGTACTGGCACTGTTGCAGCCTAAAGTTTGCCTCCTCTTTGCACTTTATACTGCATCTCTGCTCTTTTCCATCTGGACTAAGCGTGTTGGCGTACTACTTGAACTATCGTACAGCCCTCCGCCAATAAAGGAGGGTTTGTTTTTGGATTCCGCTAGACGGGCATACCAAGACTACTGTAGTGCCTAGTGATTATTGATACTTATATGCAGTCAACGAGGCGACCAGAAAAATCACTGTAGGTTTTCATATTCTTACATGATCTCAAAGCTAAAATTAAATACAGGTTGAGTTAGAGAAGGACCGTGCTTTCCGACCTGGTTGAATGGAGCTCTGTGAGTCTTTCTACTAATGTTACCCAGAACTAATTGTGTTAAAGTTGGCTAAATGTCAAGCTGGCACATTTGAACTAAGGAATTAATTGATCCTTGTTAGCGAGATATTGAACAAGATCTTGTTGTTACAGGATATATGGCTGTCTATTGTTGGTTCTACATGGATGAGATAGAGCTGAACCTACATGACATAATTTCAACCCGTCCATATGCTGATATCAGTGAGCAAATTCTCGGGCCGTTCAACACTATTGGCATTGTAGGAAATGGAACTGTCGTGTGTCAAATTAGTTCTACGCTGTACCGTGACCCTGCAAGGTACCATTTCTAAAGAAGAACTCTTATTAACGCTGCTCGTCATATATAAAGCGCCCTCTATGCTGGCTGACCGCTATAAAATACATTTATACTTTACATTAGATACCCAGGAGAAATGTTGGAGAGCATTTTCCTGCCTGAGAGTGTCGCTATATTTTAGTGGCTAATGAAGTCTGTGTTGTCCCGAGCGTTACTTCAACAGGCTGCTCTCATTAGCAGTTCATTTGATGTTTGCCTTGTGCGATACTATGGGGCTTGTGGTAAGTCCATACAAATTGAATCGCTTTGAGCTAGGCGAGGTTGCGAGGATATGATCTGTCGAGGGCCCGATAGGCTATTAATTGAGTCAGCAATGCCTCGATAGCTGTTCAGTGAGCACATGTGGCGGGATCGGAGATTTTATCTTTACTTGCTCAATGATCACTCTCTTCTAGATTAAGGGGAAAAGGGGTGAGGCATACTTGACTAGAAGAAAAAATATCAACCACTTCCTCTACACTGCTTGTCGGATGGGGTGCATAATTATGTGCTGTACTCAAGACTGCCGTGCCATCAAGGTTCTGGGAGTGTACGGTAGGGGTGGAGCCCGGTGTTGAATAAATCGGTTCTTCAGAAGCTAAGTCTACAGAGGATGTGTTATCATGGAAAGGAAAGGAAGCTGGCTGGGTTGCATTTGCTGGATCCATTTCTAATAGAGGAGGTGTATGCAGAGGCGTTCCATGGCTAGATCGAGTTCTTGTAGTCATGGGAATACGCCGATCCAAAAATTGTGCGCTTGATGTCCTCACTCGGGAAACAGAAGGTGGTCTTGAGACACTCTGCCTGCTGTTATGAACATTTTCATCGTCTTCGTTATCGTTCATGGATAGAGCGTGCACAGCGCTGCTGCTATCCCCTCTTCTCCTCCCGGATCTCCGTGGATTCACTTGGAAACTGCCTGTTGTCATCCGTCGCAGGTCGACCTGACTCGGACTGAAAACAACGCGTGCGCGTAAAGTTTGTACAGCGGCATCTAGCTCAAGCTCTATTGCACAACGATTTCGTATCCTGCTTAGCTTTGGCCATGTAGCTCGCTCACCAGAAAGGCACGTAGTTAACATGAATGCTGCTGTTGGGTTCTTCAACATTCTTGGGAAGTCCCTGTAATCTATTTCCGGTAAAATCGTGATATCTCCGGAATATTTCTGGCTCAAGACCGAGCGAGCTTTAGTGACTAAATTTGGAAAAATCCCTAGCTCAGAGAGTACATGCATACGGTGTAACATCTCGTTCTTCGCCAAATGCGTAAGCGTGTATACCCAGCCTGGGCCAGAATCTGCATCACAATTGGCATCTTTGGTAACATCCTCATCTTTTGCGATAAAAGGTACTACATGAGGATTAACCTGAGAGACAATGAAGTGATTCACGTTAAACATCTCGGCCAACCTAGTCATGGGAAGGTCGTTATCAACGCTACCATCAATCCAATGCTGTGGGGTTGGATTCCACGAAGAATTCTCGCCTGTAACAGGGTTCTTAACGAGGAGTTCTGCAGCCGAAAAAAGAAATGGTACTGAGCATGATGCAGCAACAGCAGACCAGATCATGACATTGGGAGCAGTTACGTAATTGAGTAACTGAGGCAGCTCATAAATTGATGCGGATGAGACGCAGATGTTGAGGATCCTCCTGGTTCGATTGTAGGCATCTTGAAAGGTCATGTCTCCAAGAAGCTCCCACATGACCCTCTTTAGATGCCTTATATCGATCCAGACACCTTGTGTTAAGAGTCTCCGAACTCTCTCTAAAACACTATCCTCTTTGCCAGATTCTTCAAATACTGCCAAGTCGCCATTTGGGAATTCCTCTAAGACACCCGGGATTTCCTCATCGGTGCGGGTACACAAAACTGCGCAGACGATACTTCCTGCAGAAGCACCTGAGATAATCCTAGGTAGTAATTTAGCCTCAAATAGCGCCTTTAGCACCCCAACATGATTCATCCCAAAGGTAGCACCTCCGCTCAACAGGAGTGCACTTCTCCCAAACGCTTGTCTAGCATAAACCACTTGCTCCATTATGTCCTTTGGCTCCAATCCGTATGGCATAGCATGCTTGCTCGTTGCTACCAAAGATCTGATTGTAGCGACAGTGGAATCTATATAATCCTCAATTAAATATTTCGTTCCGATATGGGCATGTCTATACAGTCGAATGTTGTCCATTCCTCCTAGGTCCCTAGACAGGGCTGTCCGCACCAAATATAGCATTCTACCAACGTCGCAGTTCGTGCGAGCATCATCTAGCTGCTTAAGTCGAGTTTTGATAAGGTCGACGTCGAAGTCTGATGAGTTGAGACTGTATTTCCAGGATTCGTTATCTTCTAGGAGGTCCAGGTCTTTTGCTGCATCTGCCCATACATGCAAAGATCCTGCATTCTTCATACGTAAACTCAAAATCTGACGCTTCTCCTCAAGCTTCTGCTTTGTAGACCGCTCATCTTCTGTCATGCCATCCCGAAGTGATAAGATCGTGTTGTTCAAAGAGAGAGCAATCCGCGCAGCGGGCGCAAAGGGCGAGAACAATCCGCGCCCAGCCGATACCGTTTGTCGCTGTAAACTAACATCGCCATCGTAATATGCCTTACTTGAAGATACCGTGCTGGTAGTGGTGCCTCCATCGGTGCCCAGCAGCAATGAAGTGGCTACCATGATCTGTTGCTCTTGCCGTGCGCCATGAACGAGTACAAAAATGCCCAGCGTTTTCTGGCTTCCTTTGGCTATACCCTCTATTCAAGGTCTAGAGCTAGATGCATTACAGCATAATATGTTTGCAGGCCCAGATAGAGAACTGGCAAGCTGTTAATTGCGATTTGGAGATGGGGAAGGTGACAGGTAGTAACGAGTAAGGCTTTGGGTCACAAGACATGGCTACAACGGGCGTGGTACAGACTACTTCATGTACACCGAGGCAGTTTTGAAATCCACGTGTACATAAAGACTACAAGAAAAGAACGACAGAACAACAGAACAGTACATATAAAACAATGTCAGAACAAATATCGCGACAGTCATTCATATTTATCAAAGAATAACTTTGTTAGAGTGCTTACTTTTTGGAGTATCTCGGCATTTAAGCTGCACAGCTCCAATTCTTGTAAGTAGGTGTGCACAATTGCGAAGACGTATTAAATTTGGTCCAGTCTGTATTGATAGTGTGATTATTCTTTCCTATCTTCAAGATGAAACTAATATATGGAAAAGGGGGTATCACGCTTAGTTACGTTGAGACGCCGTGTCCTTTCCGTTATGCCTGACACATCCGACGCCGAGCCATGTATTCCTCCTACTACAAGTTTGAGTTAAACCAGCAATCAAAACACCAGGGAACTTATAAAGTCTGTCTCGTCTCATAATATGCTGTCCGATTTATTAGTAGAGCATTCCATCTGGACCAGTCACGCCCTCTGAGCTTGCCATGTTGCATTGTCGAAATAAGCGCTGCTCGTCAGGTGCAAACGCACCAACAACTGTGTGAAGCACACCTTGATTGTTAAAGAGAACACAGTCACCCTCAGCCCAGTCATGGGGATATACAAATTGAGGTGAAATACCAGGTCGCTGCAGACGGTGAATCACTTCTCGAACCTCCTTCAAATCCGTCATTACTTCTCCGTTGGGAAGGTGAATGGCTTTGACGGCGCTGGGATGAACGACCAGGGCGAGTTTACCAGTAATAGGGTTTTTCCAGCACATGGGAAGTATCTTAATGTCTCTCCCGTTCACAGGAGGCAAATCCGAGATGGGGAGCTCGAGACTGTCAGATACCATGCCAAGTCCATTCGAACGAGATCTGGCTGAAGACATCCAAATGTATGGGTGTGGAGCATGTTCGACCTTTGCGGAGCTAACAAACTCCTTGTCTTCCTCGCTCAACAGCTCGTACATCCGTTGACCAGACACGAAAGCTGTCGTTCCGAGTGGGACATCCAGCTCGTCTCCTGTCCCGTCATCATAATGTACTGTTTGGCCGTCTACCAGCAGGGACTTTAACGGCCATAAGAGATGTGACCTTGGGCGGATTGAGAGCATACAAAGCAGCATCGATATGCCAGCGAAAGAACCGTGTTACAGCCAAATCATCCTGCTCCGGGACGGAAGTTTTGTGGAACTTCTTGTGATGAGGGTGACGAAGTGTGATGTTTTTCAAACCTTCGTAATTCTCATAAAATCCATTTCCGATAACCTGAACTTGTGGCTGATTGGGAACGGTCTTCAGATCCGGGTGTAATACTGAACGCTTTGCATCTAGTGTTTTCCCATGCCCGTAGCTGCTCGAGGCTGGATCGAAACGCTTAGTGAGCTCGTATTGGGCCTTTGGAGAAAGACTAGACTGATTCTTCAAAACCACTACGTGTTGGTGACAACCTCGGAATTAGTTTGCATAATACAGTGATTGTATGAGGTTGATACAATGTCTTGGGTTTAGCCAAGCTTAGATCTCATCAATCTCTAAAGCTTTTATGCATGTTTCAAGAGCACCCAACTGTGATAGTGTCTGAAATAGGCTATTCAGCTCTTCAAATTATCAGAACTTACGTGATGGTGGTATAAAGCATTGCGAATAACCTGAAAATTCTCATCCGTAAGATTCTCAAGCTCGACATTGTATATCTCGACGCCAAAGTCTACGGCGGAAGTGGATGCTACAACCAAGGGTTTAATTTCAAGAGTTTTGATAGCCATAATACTTCAAAGGAGGTTGAGGCCAAGAGTTGGTACCTGCTCTTAGGATTGAAAGGATATACTTTTAAAGAAAAGCAGAGGAAGCAATGTTCATTAAATAAGTTTTGAACGGACAATATGGAAGTTATGATATCTAACCTACCTAGCTCGAGCTAACCAACACGGTGGCTTCCGTTTGATAAAGTTCTGTTAGAGGCGGTTCATAGGCCGATAAATGGGGTGGTCTCCGATGGGCAATTCCTACTTCTGTTTAAGTGGTGAACGAGAATGCCGCCACATAATTTTGCGGAACTGCCCGATGACATTGATAATGATTTCACCGGGGCAACTCACTCACTATCTGGATAAGAACTAGTCTTCTATTCATCTTAGAAGAAATACCTCAGTTGTCAATCTACACATCCTTGAATGCTCTGGAACAAAAGTTCCACAAGATCTAGGATTGTGTAGTTTAAGTCTCAAATAAGAACAAGTTCAATATGGCCATTTGCTGCTTTATACCATGCTCATACCGCTGGCTGGAATTCAATACAATGGGGCACTGGTATGATGCGCTACCACATTCCGGGTCATGCTTACATATGTACCATTTATACCTTGGCATCACTTTAAGAATGGTGTGCACAATCCGAGGCGGTATTCCCACCAGAGCTAGAGCTTCCAAATCGTTTCCTTGCTTGTATCTCAAATGCTTCTATCATGATGCCAGCAACTCGAGGTGCTGCCGCTTTACTCAGTGCAGCATATATTGGATTTGCAAACTGGAATTCAATGGTCAAGTGAACCTCAGTCAAACAATCTGCTAATTTGATCATTGGATTGGTTTGGTGTTCTGCAAGACTAGGCCTACTACCGAGAGGCACGACATTCCACCTAGTAGAGAGAGACTTAAAGATGGTATTCGACGTGCGTGGATTGGGCAGACCAAAAGTTGCAGAGTAGTGGGATAGTTTTGAGATAGGGAGAGTCGGAGTTGCTTCTCCGCTGAGAGCTTCTACAGCTGCGGTAGGAACGCAGAATAACCTGCTGGTAAAGGTTTCTTCATATCCACCCCATCCAACTTTCAAATCCGCCTCTGAAGGCCAGCATTTGCCATTATCATCTGGCGCAGACCATCTGGTAACTTTCGAATCAACGCAATAAGGAACGAACGATGAATACGCATCAATATCCGCAATTAAGGAGTATATACTGGAAGGTTTGTATGGTAAAATTCGAGTTGCCTTGAGAGTTTGAGCCTCAGTGCCGGGAAGTGTAATGAAGCTTCGACGAATTGAGGTTTGCTTGAATGATTCAAGGTGGTATCTGCTTGGGCGACGAAAGCACGAAAGTAATTTAGACGGCATAGTAAAGTAAAGACTGATGCGTCCAGCAATGGACAATGGGAAAATGAGTGGCACGGAGCACGAATCAATAGTACTCAAGAAATAACGGAGATTCAGCAACTGTACTGCCAGGCGGGCGGCACACTCCTACCCTAATAGGACAAGCGCGACCTCAAACAAATTTTATCACTTAAAACCGTTGTCCAAATTTATTTTCTCTGCTCCTGTACACCCATCGCGCAACGCAACTCTTTACTGAACCATAATGGAAGTGGGAACCGAGCCAGTCTTGGTCGATGGCGTTGCTTCTTTGACTGTCCATGTTATACCTCAAGCTACTACTATTCCCGAGATAACATCGGAAGACTTTACCCCCCATCGCTCTCATGATCCTGAGAGCAATAGCAAGAAGACTGATCCTTTCCAGTTTGGCTCTCGCCTGCTAAGTGAGCAGGATAATGTCTTTGAGTTTAACGCATGGGATCATGTTGAGACTGATGACACTTACAAAGAGTTTGCAGAGCTCCAATATGCAAAGCAGCGAGAAGCCCCAGTTTCGGATTTTGACAAAAGTCAGTATATCTCTATCTTTCCCTCCTTCATAGATGCTCCAACATCTGCAACATGATGATTCAAAAATAATGCATAGTTCATCTGAGGTCTACTAGCCAATGAACGAAACAAATTAGCAAATGTCTTTCGCTCCTATCTGAATTGCACATCAACTGCACTATGTTTTTCAAATCTTGTTGATTTATATACTAATGTTTCTGAAGACAGGTTTAATTCAGATCCAGTAAAGTGGTGGAATAACTTTTACAAGAATAATACAGCAAACTTTTTCAAAGACCGCAAGTGGCTACAACAGGAGTTCCCGATTCTCTCTGAGGTTACCTCCTCATCCGCTCCACCGACTATATTACTTGAGGTCGGTGCAGGCGCAGGTAACACAGCCTTTCCTATTCTTAAACAAAACCAGAACAAAAACCTTAAAATTCATGCCTGTGATTTCTCCAAGAAGGCAGTGGAAGTTATTAGAGCAAATGAGGCATATGATGACGGGGTTCATATACAAGCAGATGTCTGGGATATTGCTGGAGATGATCTTCCTCCAGGCCTAGAACATGGCAGCGTAGATGTTGTTTTGCTGATCTTTATATTCTCCGCTTTATCACCGAGTCAATGGGACAAGGCAGTGAGCAATATCTACAAAGTCCTCAAGCCAAACGGTGAGGTACTATTTCGAGATTATGGTCGGGGTGATTTAGCTCAAGTGCGGTTTAAAAAGGGACGATACCTGGAAGAAAATTTCTATATTCGTGGCGATGGCACGCGTGTTTACTTCTTTGAGAAGGATGAGTTGATCAAGATATGGTCTGGAAAAGATCCCTCCATACCTGATGAGTTTCAGGTAGAAAAGCCTGGCTTTCAAATCACTGACCTTGGCGTTGATAGGAGGCTATTGGTAAACAGAGCCAAGCAGCTAAAGATGTATAGATGTTGGATGCAAGGACGCTTTAGGAAGCGTGAAAATTCTGGTCCTGGATAATATATTCTCCTTCTCTGTCCACATCGTAATTTTCCGTGTATTTTGAATCTTCAATGAGAAGTGAGTTGAGAAGTGAGCAAAAGTACCTTTCCATTCATTTGAATCCAGAAAAAAATATATGTGTCATTTGAGATTTTCAACCTATTTCTGCTTGAAATTGATCTTGCACATACATATAAGTCTCGCGCTGTCCCTCAGCTGGTTTAAAACACAACTTCGTAAAGCTGGATAACCGTCAAATTCTCTAGCAAGCAGGAAGTATTCTCCTGATGAAATTCCAACCCAGGTTTCTACCTAAACAGTCTACAATGTAGCTCTGATGAGCTTGTACGCCTTTTCCAAGAATCTAGCTTGCTTATCGGGATCAACGCGTAAAATAGGTATTATCTTGGGTGGGTAAGAACTAGGAAGTGCTTCCTAACATATCCATCTCAAGGACTCCTTGTATTCGTCTTGGTTAAGTCCCTTAACTGCTTCTCCAAAGTTTCAATTTCATCTAACTCAGAAATCAGATGTTGTGCCTTGTTCCGCAAAAAAAAGAACTGAGTACCTCTTTTATCCCTTTTCATTTCCTCCTTCTCTAGGTATACCCAACCCCAATATGCCAGTTGGTATGTGAAGGTTGCCATCAGCAAAACTTTTGCGATGGGGCGGGTGAATGTCTTATAGAAACCAACCTAGGTCTATTAGTTATGGATGCAAGTTCGATTTCCGGCATAGGTACATGAGGAGAGAGTGGCTTTGGTCCTGACGTGGTGGGAGATTGTGTGGAAAGCCAGCGGACACCACTCTGTAACTTTGTGCTCTTTATCGGAGTTCCGAGTCTCCTAGAAGCAACGTATGCCCTCATAATTGCCACGGATGTTCGATTGAATTCGGGATTGAAAAGGTGGCTACTCTTTAGGATGCGTTGACATGCGACCATTCAAAGGATAATGCATGTGGCATAACATGAGGCGGCCGCACCGGCCGAGCTACCCCTGTATTTCCATAAAGTATAGTGATTGGGACACATATTCAATCCCCCGTCCGCAACATCCTTCTTCACATTCTAGTTCCCCGCGTCTACAGCATTTCTCTCTGCCTCAAACTTAGTACGCAAAGAGAGGACTTTACCGTACCAAAGATTGAAGCCGCCTTAGCATTCCGTCAACCATTTTCCATCTACGAAGCCCCTTCCCTTCAAAATGGTATACCTCAAGTCTCCCTGCCATACAATGTAAGCTACGAACTAACAATATAGGTTCAAACTCCACAACAGCGCAAAGCGAATTCGAAATTCAGCAAGGATATCGAGAAGAAAATGGGCAAGCCAACGCAAGATATAAAGAAGAAGCAGGAATTCAAAAGCCCAGTCTCGCCATTCTGGCTTGGTGTGTTTCCTCCTATAGAGTCGGCGTGTGAGGAACGATCATCGGCACATGTGGAAACTAACAAAACCTCTATTCTAGGTGTCTTGGGATTTGTCGTATTTGGTGGACTGGTGTTCGAGCTTCTAAGTCGGTTTTTTATGTGAAGGGCGTGGTGGATCCTTAGGACTAAGAGATCAGAGTTTGGCAAGAAAATACCCGGTGAAGTGTCGAAGAATGAAGCGGCACATAAGGTCAGGATCAGTAAAATTGTACATTATGAAATAATAGCGAGGAAATTAAGGGAGTTATATGGAATGGGTGATAGATATAACCAGTACTCAAATAAAGAAGACACAGAACTCTTGCAAAACCGATAATCGTTTTGAGGAGATTTTATTCCTACAATATTTACTATCAAGCCCCGAGGCCTCGTCTCTTGCTGCCACCATTATGCTTTAATTTCATACCTGCCTCATATTGCTTCTCGAGGTCATTCTGAACTCTTGAAATATCGGTAATTATTTTGTTGGACGTGGTTTGTTTCGGCTCGCCTCCTTTGGCCTTTCCAGCTCCAAGTAGTCGTAGGAATTTTTGCTTTCTCGCTTCGTCTCCTGCCAAAGCATCTGTGTTCCAGTTTTCGCCGGTAATGCTGCGATCATTCGAAGCTGAGTCGCTTATCTCGGACTTCTTTTTCTTATGCTTTTTCTCCGTTGGGATGACCTCGACTATACCCGCAGAGACTGGCTCAATGGCCGCACTCTTCTTATGTTTCATCTTTTCTGAGCCAACAACCTCAAGAGCTTCTGTAGATTCATGTTTTTCAGCTCTGGTTTTATTCTTCTGCTTTTTCATGGGTGTTGTTTGAATACCCTGCAAAGGCTCAGTGTCACGTTTGGCCTCTATATCTCTCTTGCGCTTCTTTGCAGGATTTTCAGTCACTTCCTGGGACTCGCCCATCTTCGCAGCTAGTTTATCTTTGCGCTTCTGCTCTTTTCTAAGCTTGAGCTGTGCCTGCTCATCTGTAAACTCTGGCTCTAATGTCTGCTTGGAACTGTCCCTTTTCCGATTCTGGACTGGCTGACTGGGAGATTTACTAGCTCCAAGTTCCGCTTCCGTGTCTGCAACAAACCGTTTGCGCTTTTTGGGGTTGTCGGCGTCACTAAGGGGAATAGGCCCAGAAAGTTTTACTGATTTCCTGGGGGTCTTAGGCTCTCCACCCTCACCCTCACCTTCACATTCTAACCCTGACCCCGAACTTGAAGTCGAATCCGAATTAGAACTAGAATCAGTATCAGAGCCTGAATCTGCCATCTTGCCTTTCAGCATATGCTTCTCCACTTCTTCACCTAGAATTATCTTCTTGGCCTTCTCTGTGTCAAAGAGCACCCCCTTAATGGCTGCCTCCTTCTTCAAAACCTTCATTGCTTTGTTGAATTCCTTTTCGGCTTTTTGCTTCCTTCGGAGTGCCTTCCTCTCATTTTCTGACTTTTGCTTTGCTAGGCCAAGTCGTTTTTTGATCTCTCCATCCGTCAAGTCCCACATGGCAATGAAGTTTTCCTCATCTTCAGGTAAGTCGTAGCCCTGCGGAATTACAGGTTTCAGTAAAGTAGATCGTGGAATTGATTTCTCATTCGTCATCTGTTGCTTGTTGCTCAGTCGCCGGCTGTGATTTGGAGTTGCGACCTCTCGGGTAGTTTTTATAAGACCAGCGCGTTGTGGATTGACCCCATCTAGACTAGGAAGTGAAGACTGGGCCAAAGTTGAAGATGGCTTGCTTGCTTTCTTCGCCTCTGCGACCAGATTGCGTTCTTGCTTTTCCTTCCTATCCACCGCCCTTTGTTCCTTCACGTCTGCAGTTTTCTGAAGCCTCTCGACACTCTTTGCTTGACCGTCTGGCATAATAATCACCTCTCCAACATTGAACAATTTTCCGCTCAAATCATATTGGCCAGCTAATTTCTCAGCCTGTCGAACAGCTGCTTCGCGAATCTTGTTGCGTTCCATGTCTATTGCGCGTTCCATGTTACGATCTTTGTTCTTTGAGTATTTTTCATTGTTCCGAGTCTGGTTTGTATTGTTAGTAGGTAAAGCTCTAGATGTAACGCAGTAGTAAATCTTTACTTCGCGTCGCAGGAGGATCGCATTCTCCTTCCTCTGCTTCTTAGCATCTGACTTCCCCTTCTTCTTCTCTTTCTTTGCTTTTAGACGGTATTCTCTGGCAATCAACTTCTTTTCCTCTACAAATTAGTCAATATCAAGTCTCCAAGAGTAACATCGTAGAACAAATGGTCATATACCTTTGGTAGCACCAACAACATCGGGTTTTTCGGATTGTTCGTGGAACCCACCGTCACCTAAAGGAATGAAGTTTGCTGAATCCATATTTTGTATGCAATAGAACAGGTCATTTGAATTCACAGAACTTTTTTTCCCTTTGCATCTCAAGGAGGGAGCTGCTAGCGCAGTAAGCGGCCGTATTACCGCGTCATGTGATAAATAAATATCAGTAGACTATTATGTTTGTGCTTGACTAATGTTACTGGAGGATGCAACCTTTTATAAGATCTACCACTAAATACTGCAATTGGAAGTATCGGCCAACTAAGATATAGCGCACCTAGGATTTTAAATCAGCAGAATTTGGCAATTGGATTCGATATGGAAGTAAAATGTAGCTCGTGTGCTGCGTGATATTATTGTATGATGGACAGCTTAGTATCTATTATATACGAGTTACTCTGGGCAGTCGGTCTCCTACAGACACCATTTCCAACCCCAGCCATGCTCCTAAGTACATAGTTTATGGCTCCTGTTCAGCAGCTACAACTTGCACCTTCTTCTTTTTCTTAGGTTTTATAATTTCCTCAATGTTTTTCGAAGAGCTATTAATACCTTCCTCCATTATCGTCGTATTTTGCGCTTTCTTCTTCTTCTTCTTCTTCAGAGTTGTAGACTCATCGCCTTCCGCAGCTTTTGATTTCTTCTTCTTCTTCTTAACAACAGTCCCTTCTACCCCTTGAGCAGCTTGTATCCTTTCATTGGCTCTTTGCATTTCTAGCCGTAGTTTCTCTACTTCTATCATAGCCTTCGCCATTTCAGCATCCTCTTTGTTTTGACGATCATAATCAATCGCGCCACTTCCGTTTTCTTCAAGAGAAAATGCTCCAATGTGGCTTGAGTCGACTTGAAGCAAGGTTTGCTTCCCTTTGCTTGGTCGCAGCCTGTGAGATATCTCATTCTCCGATTCATCATGAGGTGTTGAAGATCCACTGTTGAGTGTTTCATCTGCTGCAATTTGTATTCTTTGCCTCGCATTTGAGATGACCGACTTTCTTGGAGAAACTGGTATTGTGGAAGAGGCTATCTTGCTGAGCTCCAATTGCATGATTGGAATTGCATCGATATCTAAATCTGTCCCGTTATTGCTTTGAAGGATGTTATGTAAGGGCGTTGATGTTCCTGATGTATCATCGGGAGCAATGTAGAAAGGGTCATCTTTATTCCGTTCGAGACGTTCAGCACGCCTTCTTGACACGATGTCTGGATCCAGGTAGGTATCTTCCATAGCTTGCTGATATGATTGTGTCGTGTCATCTGCTGATGAAACAAGACGAGTCATTGCAGGCTCCAGTATGCCTGTTACAGATGACTGTGATTTGTGGTAGTAGCTCTCAAATTCGTCAGCCTCAGGCTCCTCTAAAGATAGGGAATCAGCGGCTTTGAGTAGGCTGTTCAAATTCGCATTAATATGCTGGTCCAAATCCAATGTGGAGGGAAGTGGTACATTCCTCTGTGCACTGATAGCGACAGAGTTGAGTTCGATGCCAGCAAAAAGGGAGGGAATAGCTTGCGTGATGAGCAGGGGTGCATCCTGCTGTATATTATCTAAAGAACTAACCTGCCCTGAGGCAGCTTCAGCAGCAAGCTTCAACAGTTCTGAAAATTCAACTGCTCTCTCTTGAACCTCCAATTCAGGGTGCATAGCAAGTGGCTCCAGCACATGGATGACACGAGCAAACAGGAGAGTGATCATAGACTTCCGTTCAGATGTCCAGGTGATCTGATCGTCCCCTATTATGAATGCTAAGATTTTGGGTACTGCCTGTACATAAACAACGATTCCATCAACTGCGACTGAAGCCTTGATAACATTGAGCAAAGCAGTGAGAACCCCATCTGCAGATGCCAAAGCTGACGCATATTCGCCTACCATCCAAGAAATTGGTTTCAGCGCTCCATTTCTAGCATCAAATTGTGTGGAGGTATCATTGTAGGTGGAAATAAGAATCGACTCAGCAGCCCTTGTTGCTTGCAAACGAAAAGCTTTCACCTTAACTGCAACATTTCGAAGCTCGATGCCAACTTTCTCAGAAGTGCTGACAGTGGATAACCATTTCATACCGCCATCGGCAGAGGTTGAATAAGGCGCCGTTCTTACTAATTGTGTCAGAATATCAATATACCAGTCGAAATCGGCAACGTTTCCATAATTATTCGTCGAACACATCTCAAGTATTCGATCAATAACACAAATCTTGTATTCATCAGGCAGGATAATCTCTTCCGACTCCCCTTCCCCGGACTTCAACGTGACCTCAAGATCCTCATCGTCTGAGTCTGCAGTTGGCTCTATTGGTGATGGTCTGAAATTAGTGACCTCAGTCGGAGCTGGGCGTGAATTCCGGAGTTGCCTCATTAATCGCCCAATTATTGACATGAGATTGTCGTTATTGACCATACCAACCACTAAGTCAAGTGCTCGTAAGCGAATGGAGATATCAGCGCTGTCTATGCAGTCCATGATAACATCTTCCTGTTGAGCCACAAGAGACGGATGTGTTTTAACAATTTTGTTGAAAGCAAGAAGCGCGACGTATTTCACTAGGATTGGTTATAACCTAGTAGAGCAAATAGTTTCTGGTCACTCACAGTTTGGATCTCCCTCCAACATAATCATACCACGAAGCTTGCCTACACATAATGTGGCTACTTCTTCGCTACCAACTGTATCGTCATTACTGTCTAATATGCCACCCTGTATTATCCCATTGATACATTCATACAGAAGAGACATAGCAGGAGTTGTTCGAATAATGTTTGTGAGCGGCGGTAATAACTTCCGTGCTAAACGAGGTTCTAAGGGGGTAAGAGTTGCAAACTCAAGTAAAGTTAGCATTGAAAATCTTTAAATAATATGAACCTTACAAGTTTGATCAATTTGATTGCCATCCAATTATTTCCACTGTCAACGAGAAGCTCGAAAAGTCGAGGTGCCAGTGGCAGAAAGTCCTGCGGCCTTCTCCACCCCAATTCACAAACAACATTGACAATTGCAGCAGTGACACTTGGGTCTTCACCCTCATCCATTAACCTCTCTTTTATCTTTGGCCATGCTGGCCGCAGAGTTTCTGGATATACTAACGCCAATCTATATAGCGTTACAATAGACTTTTTACGGATGGCTGGGTGAGAATGAGTCAACCGTGGAAGTAGGTCTGAAAGAACGGAGAGTGCCAGAGATGGCGTTATGACGTGCGGGAGTGTAATTATTGGAAGCGCAATAGTAGTCGGTGCTGTGGATGTCAAATCCTACGCGATATCAACAAGTATCCACAATATTGTTACAATAGTAGTTACCTTTTTCAACAGGTTTGTAGCCAACATCAATACCTCTGTGTCTGGTCTGAAACTTTGAACAGCACCAAGATACCCAACTCGTTTCTGGAGATATTTGGCGGAAGACATAACTTCAAGGACGTGAAATGAGGCCCAAGACATATCATGACCGAACATCTCGAGATAAACTAGTTTTAGTAACGCTGTAGCTTTGAGATCTGCCGTTATGTTCAGCCTTTGCAATCTCTCTATATAACGTTTCAAGACTGACCCATATCTTGCCCTCGAATTTCTGCCCGACATTCTTTCAAGCTATTCTGGATATATTCCTTTTCGTTGCCTTTATGGTTCCGCAGGCCTCGAATAAGGTCGTAGAGTGATTTTTCGAACCTTCAAGATATTATTAGCAATACATATAGACAGTTTTCCAGAGTTGACGTACATGGTAACTAGCGATGATGAGGACTCCTATTCCTGAGGCGACCTAGTGAGCTTCTATCGAGGAGCTGTAGTCATCTTGCAAGCCTTAAAATATGGTACCTACCATACCCATTGCAAGAAGAAGAAATCGAAGTAGTGTTGTAGGGCTGTAAAGTTGTAGTACAAGCACTGAAGTGATGTGCAAGTCAACCCCCACCAACAACAGCTTGGGGCACCGATGCCTCGAATTAAGCATTTTGTTACATAAGCGAAGCCTCCCCATGAGATTGAGCACCTGAACACCAATCTCATCACAAGAACTTCTATACAATCAAGAAATTGATCAAGAAATTAAACATCTGTACTAGCTTCACTTCCTATAATAGCAGTCATGGCTTCTTCCCTCCTTCACCCGCCTGCGCACCTAGCCCCAGCAACAGCACTTCAATTGTCGCAACAAGCACCCGCACTTCTACAAACCACACCCTCATCTATCTCATCTTACTCAGTCAGCTCACTATGGTCGGCTGCAGAAACAGCGGAGCTCTGGATCGTATACGAGAACCTCATGCTATCCTGTTTACGTACCGGTGATGAGGAATCCGCACACCTATGCCTAGAAAGGCTAACCGCCCGTTTTGGGACAGACAATGAGAAGCTGATGGCTTTAAGAGGTTTGTTCCAGGAAGCAGTTGCACAGGATGATATCGCGCTGAAGCGAGTGCTTGACGAGTATGAGTCTATATTAAAGAAAGATCCGACAAACATGGTAAGCACACTCGCACGCTGTCCTCTCGCTCCTTGCTAATCTGTAAGCCCGTTTCCAAACGTCGTATCGCACTCTTCAAGACTCTGAATAAGCCGACAGAAGCTATCACTGCGCTGAATAAGTTCCTAGACAATTCCCCAACTGATGCGGAAGCTTGGGCCGAGCTGGCTGATTTGTACGTTTCTCAAGGAATGTATCAGCAGGGAATGTTCGCATTGGAAGAAGTTCTCTTGGTGACTCCTTTTGCGTGGAATGTGAGTCTCATTCTGAAGTCACAAGAGCAACAACCATAATCCTACGATAGAGATCAAGACCTGTGTGCATTCTATTAGCCACTCTGACACATCCAGAGCTTCGCTAAGCGACTATTCCAAGTCTATTAGTCGAATTAGCCACTTTCTGGTCAAGAAGCTTTGGATGTGTCTAGTTGCCTTATACATGAATGTGTCGGGTTTTGAATTATTCACTACCAGCTCCCAACGTTACAATGCCTAGGCTGAGTAGAAGCTGACTAGTTTAGATACACGCAAAGTTTGGGGAAGTTTGCTATATGGCAGCAATTACAAATGAGATCGGGAATGAGAAATTACTGGCCGAAGCACTACGGAGATTCTGTAGAAGTATCGAGCTGTGTGATGACTACCTTCGCGGATATTATGGATTAAAATTGGTAAGTGGTTCTCCGGCAATATTGATGCCGGACTGCTTCTTAACAAGTATCTAGGCTAGTAGTCGACTATTGGACGCAATTCCACAACTTCCTCGCCAACCAAAGACTGACGGTGGGCTGCCTTTGCCAGATCGGAAGACGATAGAACTTCTTAACGAAAAAGCAACTTCGAAGTTGTTAGAGATTATTCGCCAGACTGGGAACAGTGGATACCAAGGCTATGACGAAGGAGAGATTATTGCCGCCAAAGAGCTACTGAACAGAGATTCTAGCGCAATTACTCGATGATTCTGCGATTCGTTCAGTCAATTTCGAGGGGCTAAGAGCATGTGAGGCATCAGCTCAGATTTTGACTGGAGTAGAGCGACCTCTTGCCCCAAGGCGAGATCTTCTGGCTCAGGTTTCGGATAGGATTTCGTTTGACATCTAGAGTGCAAAATTATTTTTATCTGGTCTACCTTTACCCGGCATTCCTCCAACGTGTCAAGCTACAGCCGCATTGGAAGCGGGACTACCCGGACTTTGGAGCCAGAAGTACGCACATTGACCAATAGGGAGGAAAGGCTGAGACAGTTGGGTAAAGGATTGGGCTTGATGGATGTTAGGCATCAAACTTGGTTGGCGGCGGCGGCTGACACGCGGTACTGACCGACTTTTCTCGTGGTTTTGGTTGAGAACACACACCAGGGTGGTGGGTGCATCTAGATCGAGTCATCGTGAGAAAGCTGCCAGATCGCCTTGACAACACATCAGGTCCAGCAGAAACATGAATAACAATCCCTATAAGAGCACCACAGCCTCGAGACAGGCAGCCAGAAAGACATCTGTTTTGACTTCCAACTTGACCCTTTTGCCTCGTGGATAAGCCTAACACTGCAGCCTCTAAATTGCATTTTGACTACTAGCTTTCTATCTCAGTAAACCTATCACATCCTTTTCTGTTCGTCGCGGGTTCCTAATCAACTCAACAACCACTTTGCAGCACTTCCACTACCTCTTCTACTCCCCTTCCCCCCCGCCCACCCGCAATAAGCACACTTTTACGCCAGGCAATCTTGAGGATGTCCCCAGCACGACTACAATTCCATCACCACCGCTGTAGACAAAAACGATTGCCAGGATAAGACGACGGCAGGTTTTTATCCTTTATTCCGCTTCATGCTGGCGTAGAGATTTAAGGGTGATCGTCAACATCAACATCAACATCAACATCAACATTAACATCAACATCATACGAAGCGGGCCGAAGCGTGCATAACAAACCACACCCAAACTTCGAGATACGTCTTGCAAAACAACAACAATAACCACAACAAACTATAACACGGACTGTGTACAAGTCCCAAAACAACACAATTTACAGCTAGTACGTATCCCTATCAAGATCTTTCATCGTGTAAAGTGTGCCTCAATATAGCCCCATGTCTTGGTAGCTGTGCCTTACCTAACCGTCCTTTGATCACATTTCTGCCTCATCCCTGCCCAATTACTGCGACGGACCCCGCTCAGGTACCAAATACTCATGCCTTCTAGTTGATCCAGCACCTCAAACTTGATACACCACCCGCAACCAACTCCCGGCCTTGGTGTTGACCTCATCTGATTCTCACTACCAAAATAAATCCGCTGCCTCACTACCTTACCATCGCGTCTTGCAGATCTTGTTCGGAGACTAAGGCTATTGCATCTCCTCCTACTTTGAATCTACTTCGCGCCAACCCAGCGCAACGGGCCGTCCAAGATCCAGAAAAGTAGACGCGCCAACGAAGGGACATATACTTCCCAATAACAATAGATCAATCCAACAGCGCCTTCAGCGCATCTGAAGCCATACAAGAACATCAGCACGTTGATTCCTCGACTCTGGGATACATTACTGGGCAGTAGCCCCTCACCACAATTTCAAGGTATCTCAGCTCAGGAATCCTTGAGCTGAAGATCTCCTTGAATGCGACGCTCAAGCCAGATGCCGTGAGTGACGATACCTTTCCGACCCCTCTACTAGGAATTGATGCTAATCAGTCTCGCAATCGTAGCACAACCATTACCATCGACCACCACTCCGACCAGAATCTAGAGGTTAGTGCTGTTGGGGATGAATAATTGACCAAACTGTTAAACTCTCTCTCTAGTCCCCAAATAGTTCATCTAGCCGCAGCGCATCACGATCCGACTCATTCACAGACGAAGATAGTGGCAGTTACGACCTAAGTGATCAATTAGGAGACGAAACCTGGGAGGAAATCGAACCATCCGAATCGGCTTCTCGTCCACGCGCATCATCATATCGAACACACGAGAGCCAACCTGCTCCACGAGCAACACGGAGGCATACAAACGAAAGGCCACCGGCCCACCGACAACCCCGAGTTCATCGACCGGTCCATAGACCGCCGTCAAGCGTGGATCAAGACGACTACCCTGGCTATGGCCGGGGCTATCCCCAACCAGGGGGATACGCTGCCCCTATGCCACGGTCAGGTTATGCAGCCAGCTCATATTCAACAGGCCCTCCCGCAGGACCATATGCTCCGCCGTTTGGTGCACCTCCTGGAGCACTGACACATTATGGACCGCAGGGAGGCTATGGGCAATATCCAGGGTCAAATCCATTCTCACCACAGCCTCCCCCAGGACCGCCGCCAGGAGGAGCTGGCTACTTCAATGGTGCACATCACGCTATGTCTACTCACGGCGGGCCCACGCCGTCACCTTACGGAGGCCATGAGATGATGCAATACCCACCGATGCCTGGATATCCACCACAAGGGATGTATCCAGGTTACCCTCCACCAGGAGTGTCTCCACAGCATATGTACTATCCCCAGCAATGGCCGCCTAGTGATCATTCTGCTACTGGCGACCCTGAGGTAGAGAAGAAGCTCCTGGTATTCGAGGAGACCATGAAGAACCAAAAGATCGAGTTCGAGAAAGCACAAAAGGAGATTGCCGCAAGAGATGCAGCGGATGCAGCAGCGAAGAAAAATGCAGAGGCGGCTGCGCTAGCATCTCAGAAAGCCGCGGACGAAAAGGCAGCGTGGGAAAAACGGCTCGCAGAGGAAAAGAAAGAGGCACAAAAGCAAGGTGCAGATAATGCCAAAAAGCAGATCGAAGCTGAGAAGAAAAAGGCCGATGAAAAAGCTGCCGAAGAAAAAGAAAGGGCTGACGCAAAAGCTGCTGTAGCGAAAGCTGAAGCAGATTCGAAAGCTGCGATAGAAAAGGCCGAAAAGGAGCGGAAAGAGGCTGTTGATAAAGCTGAAAAGGAAGCAAAGGAGGCCGTCGCTAAAGCTGAAAAGGAGGCAAAAGAAGCTATAGAAAAGGCTGTAGCGCCAAAGGACGACAAAAAGAAGCCAATAAAGTTCAAGGATGCTGTGGGAAGGAAATTCAGCTTCCCATTTGAGCTTTGTGCCACCTGGGCGGCAAGTTGTTCTCTCGTGAGCTTGTATTTAATTCAACTTTGCTAATAATTCTTAGGGGATGGAAGACCTAATAAAGCAAGCTTTTATGCATGTAGACCTCGTCGGCCCACATGTATTAGAGGGACATTATGACTTAATCGGTCCAAATGGAGAGATTATTCTCCCACAGGTATGGGAGACAATGATTGAGCCTGACTGGTCTATCACGATGCACATGTGGCCCATGCCAGAAAAGCGACCTGGGCCTCCTCCTGGTCATCATCATCCTTTCGAAAGGCCTGGAAGCCGTCATGCACATCGACAAGGGACCGCACCACGAGCAC
>Ga0247807_10000703_pt1 | contig 20931 bp, 19 predicted proteins | sample UWRJL074202C1_FD_179931 | JGI IMG/M metagenome (GOLD analysis project Ga0247807, IMG submission 179931) | Plant litter microbial communities from Arlington Agricultural Research Station in Wisconsin, United States - UWRJ-L074-202C-1 | ecosystem: Environmental > Terrestrial > Plant litter >...
CTTCATGAGCCACTCCCTTTCCAAGCCAGATAATTACCCTGCGCGCATTCTTATATATTTCTCGCATCAAGCGGACCTGACGCGTCTTCTCCACGTCGTCATCCTGGTTAATGCAGATCGCGTCAGCCCAAATCAATGCAGTTGACTGGCGTTGAGCTAGCTCCCGAAATACTTCTAAGAGAGACTCTCCAATATACATTGACCTGGCGTTGCACTCGATCCGCCGCTTTCTCGATCGTTCTCCCCACACGTATGAAATTGCCTCGAACTTCGCATCCCTCAAGTTATGTTCACTTCAATCGATTTTCAGTGTATCTGCATGAGAGCCGAGCTTGACTGCAACAAGTCGTATATTGTGGCCCTGTAGTGGTGGACCATATACGAAGCTAGCCTCACCAGCCATGGAAGGGATCGAGAAAGTCTCGGGACAAGCGATAGTGTGCCACTATTCACTTGAATTCAGATAATCGAACTTCGATTAGGTAGGCAAGACAGCTCTTGTTTCAGTTGTAGCAACGCTTAGGTTAGGGTGTAGGGGTTTTGTTCAAAGGAGAAGGAGTTTAGTAGCACCTGTGAATTGCAGTACAAATAATTATGACTTAACTTTCGGCCAGCAACAGCCTGCATTAGCGCATGTTGCATCAATGAAACTGGATGAGATGGAGACAAAAGGACAATCTCGATCGCGACCGCTGGATAATCACGGCACACAAAGAAAGATAACTAGCTTTGTAATGAGTTAGAGACTCTAGGTCGGAGGAGGATAGACATGATTTTAGTATTATTGAGGTGCTATATGCTTGGAAGACTACCAAAGTTGAGAATGACGTCTGCCATGGATCATTATAGGATCGAATGCTTTTGTGCTTTTCTAGGCGGCAAAGTCGGCACTGATCCCGACGAATAACCGATAACCGACCATCGCCTCACTGTAACCGTGCGCGTACCTTTCCACCAATCTAATGCTCCAAACATCTCTCAAGGCTTTTAAATTTTGGGAACCAGGAAATGTGCCCTTCCATAATACGCGGATATCCATGCTCAGGGCCTTGTTGGGGCTAGACAAGGTGAATACTCTCAATACTCCCAGTTGGCGCGGGGGGCTGAGCTTCGCCGTGTAGCTGCTGAAATTCCTTGGCTGCCCAAACTCTGACTTTCTTAATAACTTATAAGCTCGGCCTGGTCCCCAGGTTTTAAGAGACAAACCACTTCCTCGCAATAATATAATTAGAGATCTACGATAAATATCAAATATGCATTTATTCCACTTCTTCCTTACGGCACTTTTACCGGCGATGGTCAGACCAGCGGTCAATGACCCTGCAGCTATCTACCTGCGTCAGATGTGCTCACCTCTAATATCTAATTTTACCCGGGGACAATCTGCTCCAAATGATCTCGCGAGCGCGATTGCCAACTCTCCATACCCGTGTGAAATGGCGTTGTATATGCGTGGCCTATGCATAGCAAATGGGACCTCCCCCATTGATTTTTTCGCCGAACAGCAATGTCTTTGCAATGGGGATTTCTTCGAGGCTACACTTGTGTGTGATTCTTGCATGTTTCTCCATGGCGATACGCGACAAAGTCCGGAAGTGGCATCTTCATACGTTTCATCGCTGAGCATGGCCGAATGTAGTCCCAACCCACCCTACCAGCCATTTACGAATCTCTTGCCACAGCTCGATGCCACAAGCATTCGCAACAGTCCGTCTCTTACGCTGGGAGTTGATAAATTCCCAAATAACACAGAAATATCGAATTACTATACCTCCACTAAGCCCTGGACGGTGGGCGAGATCACAGGAAGTGCGACTGCGCGATTGACGAGCTGGACAAACTATGAAGGAAATGTTTTTACGCCTACCACTACACCGTCATCATCGCCAAATACGACTCCTCCAGTGTCTAGCACTCCTACACCTTCTGTGGCTGGAGTTGATACAGCCTCTACATTGGCAACTTCAGAGTCTACCGGGGATGCCATGACTAAAGGGGCGATGAAGCTTCCAGGAGGGTTCATGGCTGTCATATTTGTAGTGGTAGTCGTTGCATCATCCCACTGATAGCCTATTTAATAGAGATTTGACTTGCTCTTCAAGCCTTATTCATTTTTTTCAGGGTCGCTAGAAACTGTGATCAATGATGATAGATCTCGTCCCCTTTTTGTGCTGTGATCCAAGTGAGCAGTCACTCATTTCTCGTCTAACAAAAATTACGTCTAGCAATTAGTCTATTTTCGGCAAACCAGCTCTTTTTTCGAACAGTATACTGTAGAATTCATCTTAGGTATCAACTCACTAACACTAAAAGCAACAATCACACCTCTTTTACTCATATCGGATCAAGCGACTTTACTGAATAGAAACTAACCCTGAAATGGCTCTAGTGGAATAGTCAACATTCATTACAAGGACATCAATATGTTTGAAAATACTACAGTCTTCTGAAGTGACCAATCCGAGTAACGTATAGTCCTGTATAGATATAGCATTGCAGTAACCGACATATATTGAAAGTACCACCAAAACTTTCGTGGGCATTATAAATTAACAGAATACAAAAGCTACATGCGAAATTTGTGACAACGAAAATGGCAAACTATTAGAAGATTCCATCAAATCTTAGCACTGCTATTAAAGCCAATGGTTTAGAAATTTTGAAGAGTCTGACCATGCAGCCCCACAGGTCTCTCTGGGTTAAGTTTGGAGACGTAAATGATAATGCGGATGCTAAAAAACACCATGTTGAATTTTGCAAGCGGGGACGACCAGGAGCGTGGTGGCGATTAGTTGGAACGCACTCCCGAACGGAAGTCGATGATTGGATTACGGCAGTAGGTCTCATTTGTTCCAACTTACTTCCAACTGCATATCAGGTTGCCCGCACAGCTGCATCCTTGATTCTAATTGCGGCGTAGTCTGACAACTAGTATTCCTGGGAGAACAGAAGACGAATTTGTTGAGATACGTTCATTTCTACTCTCATTGAATTTAATAAGAGGACAACTGCTTCAGCGGGATGCAAGATTTTACACGCACTGTACTTCATACAAAGCGAGGGTCTAACGACAGGCTTTCTCTTCTGATCAAATCTGGGTGACTCTGGTAGGTGACGCCGGTTAAATTTGTAGCTGGAATGAAGCTGTTTGAACTTATTAGAACCCATGACGATTAGCCTTTTGTTTGTTCTTCTTCGCTACCTGATTGTCAAACTTGATTTGTCGGCTCCTCATTTCTTCATTGCGAGACGTAAATAGACAGCATACATGCTAACTGCAGCCCGCGCACTTGTTAGGGTTCTTGAAAAATTTATCATCTTTTCAACTTGGGCCATAATTATCAATGAATTCCAGCATGTCGTTAGGCACGGTCTTAGTGGTCGGTGGTTGCGGCAATCTAGGTCGCCGGCTAGTCGACGACATCCTTGAGCGACAACTTGCTGTCGAGCTATCTGTCCTTGACCTGACAGTGGAACCCAAGCGCAATCCACGAACCTCTTACCATGTGTGCGACATAACAAACAAGGGACAAGTTCTCGCATTTCTAAAAAGAATTCGGCCTCAAGTTATATTTCATACTGCGTCCCCTCCACCAACAATCAATGACATGGAACTACATTTACGCGTCAACGTAACCGGCACCCAGAATCTTGTCGAATGTGCGCGAGCTATCGGATGTGTAAAAGCTTTCGTTTACACCTCCACCGCATCTGTGATCCATGATGCTAACGGCGACCTAATCGACGGGGATGAAACTTGCCCACTGGTTTTCTTACCAAAGCAAAAAGAGGTTTATTCTCACACAAAAGCATTAGCTGAACAGATTGTTCTTGCTTCGAATGAGCGTGGGAAAATGCTTACGGTTTGTATACGGCCATCTAGTATATTTGGGGAGAACGACACTACGCAAGTTAGGAATCTTATTGAATCAGCCGCAGCAGGCAAACTGAGGGTTCAGATAGGAGACGGCAAGAACTTGTTCGACTTCACGTACGTTGGTAATGTGGTCGATGCCGAGATATTAGCAGCTCAGAGGCTCGTGAAACAAACTAGTTCCAATCGTGAAGAAATTCCCATTGCCGAGAAGATAGATGGTGAGGCTTTCACGGTGACTAACGATGAACATGTACTGTTCTGGGAATATCTGCGTTCTTTGGCGGCAGCTGCAGGATATCCTGTGGATACGTCGAAAGTTTGGATACTCCCAACAAATTTTGCGATTGCAATAGCAATAATAGTAGAATGGTTTGTGTGGATGATCTCATTTGGACACCGTAGGCCTGGGATTACAAGAGTTGCCATAAAGTACAGTTCGATGACAAGAACTTATAATATCGACAAGATCAAAGAGAGACTTGGCTATCGGCCTCGTGTTGGTATGGAAGAAGGGATTTACCGGACTGGGCAGTCATTTCATATCGACAGAGAGCAGCTCAAGAAGCAGCTTTAACATAAGAAAAGCCCCTTTCTTACGATGAAATGTATTTTTTCAGTCTTACGTAATTGTGGAAAGTCAAGAGAGGTATAGCATCTCGGAGGAAAGTTAGATGGGCAACGGAGCATATAGCACGCCCGGCTCCGAAAGCTTTGGTACAGGAAGTGGAGAGCTGAGAAGCTGCCTAATGTTCTCCCTGCATATTTAATGTGTTCGTCCAGTTAATATAATAGTGTCAATCCACCTTGAATACAGGTCACTGGTGCGTTTATTCTCAATTATGAGCTCTCTGTACTCGGTGATAATCGTTTTGTTTGTATTGACTACGTAAGAGGGGTAGCTGGTATGTTAATGTGACTAGACTTTATGCCTAACATGAATGTACTATTTGAGTATGCAAAAGAATGGTTTGCAGTATCGAAAAGAGAAATCTAGGATGATACATGTTCAATAACCAATCATTTTCAGGGAGAGTTGATTGTGAGAAGCTCAACAGTTTAGCTCTGAGGGTTCTTTGTTCATGAATTTTACAAGAATTACATTGATTATGGAGTTTGAAGGAACCACAAAAAAATTATTGTTATGATGGATTGCAATCAGCAAACTACGGCCAAGTCGTATATTAAAAGGTTTATCAATCCTACATACCATATAACAGTGGAACGGCGGTATATCAAATACAAACGTCCATTCGAGGGGTGCTAAAATTTCTTAGGTATCAAGAAAAGAATGGCGTGGCAGACTTTGTTCAGAACATTTGAAGAAGAATACATACATCTAAAATCAACATGGTCTCTCCAAATAATTTTATTCCTCTGTCTTTAAATTATTTATAGTTCCATCAATAGTTTGAAGACAACCTTCTATGCGATAGTGGACTCCCACCACGCACATATATATAACATAATCCTGGGTAGAAAATAGTCACCCTTTTTGTGAAACCTCTCTTCCTCTTCCAGGATAGTGCTGGGAAAGAATTTCTGGCTGCATTTTCATGCCATGTAGATTGCATGGTTCAGCTCTATTGAACTACTAACAATTAATCCTTGTGAGCGGCTCGCTTGTAAGCCACGCTGCGTTAAGGTAAGGGGATTCAATAATGAATCATGGGAGTACTTGCTTTCTTTTTAGCCTTGGTCTGCCGCCCCTCATAGTTAAATCACATCAAATTCTTTACCAATTACCTTCAACATTTATTCTCGGGGTTATGAACAGCATGTCAATCATCAGTCAGACAAGTATTGACCAAATTCTGGCGACTTTTCGCCAATTCTCCAATTATGAAGGCAAAAACATCTGTGAACAGAGCAGTGGGTATGAAGCAACTGTCGTCTCCAAAATCAAGTCATTCGAGGCTGCCAAAGAGCCAATTTCTATGATACTCCCAGCTTTCCCATGGAAGAACCCAAATACCGAAAAAGTCCTTGGTCCCAACCCAGATTTGGGGGAAGAGTTAGGCTTAGCAAGACTAAATCATCTTTGTGAAGAGATCTCGAAGCTTTATCCCTACAAAGCATACGTGACATTGATTGCTGATGGCCCAGTTTATAACGGTATATTTTAGCTAAGTCTTTTTTGATACAAAGTTCCATGGAAGCTGACTTGTACTTCTAGATCTTCTTGGTATCCCTGCAGCAGACTTTTATGATTATGGAATCCAACTCCGTGCCATGGCGGAGGAAAAAGGATTCATGCATATAAAGTTCCGACGATTGATGGATGTTTTAGATCTAGGAGACGGCGACAAGATGTCGAGAAGTGACTATATCGCAAGATGCGAAATGTTCCAACATGAGATGGAATCAAAATTCCTCAATTCAAACTTTAACCTTGATCACGAGATTAAAAGGAGCAAAGATACGGATTTAACATATCAAAAGTTCATTAGATCTGCACGAGAAGATCTGCGATGGGGACCAGATATCGACACAGCAATTAAGGTAGATGCCGAAATATATAGTACTGAGACTACCAGAGTGGCAAGACGCATGATGAATCGACTAATAGTAAATATGATTTAAATCTTGTCACAGGTTAGCTTCTAACTTCTCATAGGCCTATGAAAGAGCTCTGCAGTCTAAGTACGCTGAATTTATAAGACTTTCCATACACGCCTCCACAGGCAAGGGGAAGATCTCGGTACCGCTAATTCCGCAATCTGGTGTCTTTGGGCTTATGCCATGGCATTCATGCGTGGTTGTTACCGCAGATGGGCAGTTTCACACCTGCCATGCAAATGATTTTCGTAGTCTGAACAGCTACGAGCTTATCTTGAAAGACGGAAAGCCTTATTGCCTGCGCGAGAAACATTCTCTTTTCAATTGGCCTGCTCATATCCAGATATACCACGAGTATGGTGGGCAAGTTATCGTGGTAAATACTTCGACCGATGAGACCAAGAGAACTTTAAGCAAAGATGAGAGACTAAAAGTTGCTGAACTGGGAATAGCTTTTGGGGGAGTCCGAGTTGACGGCTTTAAATTATAAATAGTCTGTATTTGACTCTTGAATGAAGTTTCATATGGTTCAAGTATAAAAATTAAGAAGAGTCTATTGTTTCAAATATCTTTCAACTAAACAGTCATTTTCTACAGTACAATTTGGGAATCATACAGAGCAGAAGCTCCCGTGGTTACATTTTGCACTACACCAGCATCAACTAATTTAATGACGAGGTCTAAAAGCATCATATCACACCCTTTGGCAGCCATGAGATTTACGGTAATTGGTAGGTACTCTACATGTTGTGTTATTTTCGAATGGTAAGGCGTCTGGCCAACTTCGGGGGCAGATTAGTTGATTGATCGAAATTTCAATAAGAATTCTCAATCCACGTACTAGTAAGAACTATATCAGGAGTATCACTCATAACACTCCAATATCCGGCTGGGAACCCAAAAGGAGCTGTTGGGGGATCACGGTATGTATCTCGATAAACGATACGTGGAGAGAGAACGTATACAAGAATCGAATCAGAACAGCTCTTAGTATTGGGACTGAGTACGCGGTGTTGAAACCAATCGCTGAAAATTGTCTTGTTTTTTAGTGCGTCTGCAGCTGCGGTAGGAGGAAGGCTTGTCCCGTAGTTCCAGCGTGCTAGTGGAACCGGATTTATAAATGGAAGCCTTCCGTCGTGTTTGATGGCATAGTCCGCATAGAAAGGGTCTCGCACTAAACTGGACTGGCGCTGACCTATTAATGTCGAGTACGTTGTGTTAAGAAGCCCGACTAGACTTTCTGGTGCTATGCGAGGCTTAGAATTTCGCCATGTCGTGTCAATGTTGAATTCTGTGGCGTGAGATATTCTTAAAAATCGCTTCAAACCATCCATAAACCCGTCTAATGCCGCGGTGGTGTCAATGCTTAGATTTGCTGGCCTTATTGCAGCGAGAATTTTGCAAGGGTAATGTTTGAAATCATTACCACTCGTTTTCCCATAAAGCACCATAGCTGTATTATGTAATAGAATGGGATCTCGTACAATCAACGCAGCAGTGTCAAGTTCTGGAGCTAGGGGGGTTGTGTGTGTCAACGGAACCAGCCCATGCGATGGCCGCAGAGCGTAAAGGCCCTGCGCTCTTGCTGGTCCACGAATGCTCCCACCTGTATCCGATCCCAGAGCCACATCTAACCATGGATATGACGCAATTCCCACAGCTGGCCCAGACGACGAAGGATGTGGGTCTTGATACCCATCACCCCTTGGATTGAATGGAGACTGATAGTCAATCCAATCCGAATTCGCAAATTCGCCATTGGCAAATTGTGCCGTCTTCATCTTGCCAATTACTATGGCTCCTGCATCAATAAGCCGCTGGACTGGTAATGCAGTTACATTTACTTTTGGATATAAGCTCCACCATGCACGATTTCCGTTGCTAGTTTTAAGGCCCGACATATCGAAGATGTCTTTCACACCTAGTCGAATACCCGCCAGCGGTTCTTCTGGCGATCGCTTATAGTAAAGACGGGATGGGACTGCGAGAGTACTGGTACCTAGAGAACGGTGCTGGCCCTTGGAGTTTGTGTATGTAGACTCGCTGAATGCAACCTGGAAATCTGAATACAATCGATAAGCACGGTGGAGTCCACGCAAAGAGTAGAAGTAAGGACCCTCTGGTAATTGTTGGATATCATCGACTACATCCCGTACAGACAAGACGCAGCAGTTCCTTATACTTTCGAATGATAAGGTATTCTCAATCCTGGAATCATTTCCTGCCTTGGATAAGATGTAAAGGACTAAAATTGAAATCATATTAATATAATGTGCACATTTCAACTAATAGCAGATGTATTACCTTTTGAAAACTCTTCTTGCCAAACATCATCTTCAATTTTGAAGCGTGAGAAAGTGTGATTAATGGTCTGATAAATGGAGTCGTTTCCAAAGCTTTCATGGACAACTGTGAAAGGTAGGAGACCGCCAGCAGCCACAGCATAGTTGCGAAACTTATGCTCAATGCGAAAATCGCTGATATTCCCAAATGTGTCTGGAGGAATCCAATAGTTTATGCCACTTATAGTAGCTGTTGAACCGCTGAATTCTACTCCTTGATTATTTGCATAGCCAGCAATCAACGCAAGTACCACTTGACCGATTGCCATAACTATAATACGTTCCAGAGAGTCCCAATCCTCTGCTCTTCATTAAGATCGTTCAATATAAATGGCATTTGTAAATTTTTCGTTTGGCTATAGATTCAGCATTATCCGAGACATTTGTAATACCGACTATATGCTATAGAATTTCTCTCCTACCCTAAAGCTGAACGTATCAGAAATCATAAACGTTCACTCTAGCCTCCGAATGAATTTTAAGCGACATTAATCAGATTGACATGGAATATTAGCTTCACCTTCAAGCAGTGTTTGCCAAACAAATACTTGGTGTTTCAGATGTAATGGGCACTTGATTTATGTCTAGCGGGAGGTAGGAGTTCTGTGAGTGGATAGCTGAGATTCCTGGTGACTGGTTCGTGGACCCCACCCGTCTGCTATTGCTCGGCTAAAAGCCTGGGATCTACGATTGAACAGAGGTGTACGACGGTGTTACATAATTAAAAAGCACCACGGATGAACCTTATTGCATAAAAAAGAAAGTGAAACCGGCTGGAAGCAATTCGCGGTGACCAGCCTGAATTCTTCTTTTTCTATGTTTTTGCAGCTCTGCGTGCCATTAGCTTGGAGAGTTCTGTCACAACTGCCAGTATTTAGGTAACGTTCCCCAAAATGCTACTGTTCTAAAATTAGCATTCAACTTGATCTTCTGGCACGTACTACAAGGGTGGCAAGATTCCCATGTGTATTATAGATCTTAGTTTTTTCACAATTGAGGATATAGCCTTCTTGCAGTTACTCAGGAGCTACGACATCAACCCTGCCTATCTTTTTTCTTAAAACATACTGTCATCGTGGACTTCTTAAGTCAAAAAAAGGTTGATCTTTGGCGCTTCAATTAGCCGTTTCGCATCCATATTGTGATCGCATTGCCCTTCCTGCACGCTTACTTCCTTACTCGTTCCCGCGGCCAGTTTCTTTTTTCATGGTCCCGGTCACATCTACTACGCTCCTAGAAACGAACAATAATCTACTCTGTCTCTCAAGTATTCAATATTTGCAGCCTTTGACAAAGGTTTAATACCTAATCCAACATGAGCAGAGAAGAAGAACCGTTATTAGGACGATGGCCGGAATTGCACAACACCGAGTCTGACTTAGATGATCTTCCAGATGGCGGCCTTGTAGCGTGGACACAGGTTTTCATGGGCCATTTGGTGATATTCAACAGCTGGGGTTACATCACTTCGTAAGTTCATTAGGAGGAACAGCAGATTCCTGCTAGTAGCGAAGAAATATTTAACAATTTCAAGGTTCGGATTTTTCCAGCAATATTACCTGCAACATCTAGACAAGACGGCTTCCGAAATATCCTGGGTTGGATCTTTGCAGATGTTTCTGCTCAACTTTGTGGGGATATTCTCGGGTAGAGCAGTTGATACAGGCTACTTTAGACATGTATTGGTTATTGGTTGTACTTTGCAGGTCTCCGGAGTGTTTATGACTGCGTTTGCTACAGAATACTGGCAAATACTTCTGGTTCAGGGCATCTTCACTGGTCTTGGGCATGGATTTCAATTTGCGCCACTTGTCTCCATTCTTCCAACTTATTTCAGAAGAAATCGAGCGCTGGCCGTGTCACTAGCAACCTGTGGAGCAGCGACAGGTGGTATGGTGTTTCCAACCATTGCATATACGTCAATAAACCGGCTGGGCTTCCAGTCAACCGTAATAGTCATGGGCTCCGTGGTAACATTGAATGCTGCCATGATACTTATTTTTACCAAAACGCGTATCAAGCCAAGAAAATCTAGGTCTCTCCTCGACTTAAGTGCATTCCGAGAATTACCGTTCACAATGTTTGCTTTGGGTTCTTTCCTCATCCTGTGGGGTGTCTATTTCGCATATTTCTATGTGAGTCTAGAAATTAGGTATTTTAATTAAATAGCACTAACATGAAATAGATAGGAACATTTGGACGTACGGTTCTCGATTTCACCTTAGAGCAGTCATTGATTATAATCGTAGTCATGAATGGCATGGGAATATTTGGACGGCTAGGCGCGGGCTTGCTCGCCGATAAATACTTTGGGATATTGAATACATTGATTCCTGCCGTAGGTATTGCTGGTATCATTCTGATAGGTTGGATTGATGTTACTTCGGTAAGTGGTCTGTTCTGTTGGGCGGCCATATATGGTATCGCTGCGAACGCTACCCAGAGTCTTTTTCCTGCAGCAGTAGGTTCTCTCAGTGTTGATCCTACCCGAGTCGGAACGAGAGTTGGCATGATCTTAGGCGTGGTCAGCATTGCCTGCCTCACCGGTCCCCCAATTGGAGGTATGCTAATATCTCTTTCTCATGGCGATTTCTTCTATGCGCAATTGTCCGCGGGAGTGTCGTTGCTCGCGGGTTGCATGATTTACCTTGCTGTAGCTTTACTCAGGCGCTCGAATTAGTCACTTTTGAATGTAGGCCTGACAAATACATTGCACAGTAAACTAAAAGAAATTATCCTGTTTCACGTCTGCCTTTGCGATCAGCGGGCTAAGTTTTGCATTTCTTTCTTTTTCCGATCAACAGCCCAAAGGCTGAGAGGATGAAGCTTATAAACAATGATTAGTCAGCTTCAACATTATGTGACACATGTATATCGCCAAGCCGCTGTGTAATGCTAAAATCTTATTTATTATCTCCCTCAATCCGGAACTCATACCTTGAAACGTTGGCTGGTATGTTCAAATCTGCTATAAAACTTCGGCCTCTTTCCTTAAGCTCTGTAAAGGGGCCATTTCAGTCTGTTCCGCTTTTACTGCTTAACTTTGCCTCGACAACGTTGACCGCTTGGACTGTTACTCCACGGCAGCTCAGAATGTCTCACTCTACATCCCGTCAGTGAAGTTACTTGCGTCAATAACCGTTCTATAACAATTTTCTGACTTGTGGAACAGCGAAGCCTGTCAATTTTGGCGTCATTGTCTTCCCAGCTTTTCAAGCACTTGATGTGTTTGGCCCCCTGGATGCACTCAATATCTTGTCTCGTTCATATAAGATGAATCTCTATATCATTGCAGACTCACTTGAGCCTGTATCTACCAAGTTACTCGGATCTAGTCAACAGATGGGTTCACAATTTGAACAGCGCATCATACCAACCCACACATTCAAGACTGCTCCTCCAATTGACGTGCTTCTTGTTCCAGGCGGTCAAGGAACTCGGGCTAAAGAAATCACAAGCTCTATTGAATACATGAAACTGATATACCCAACGCTACAGTACTTGATCACGATATGTACTGGATCAGGACTTGCAGCGCGTGCTGGCCTCTTGAATGGAAAGCAAGCAACCACCAATAAGCTTTCATACAAAGCAACAATAGCGCTTGGTCCGGACGTGAATTGGGTGAGTCACGCACGCTGGGTGGTCGACGAGAACATCTGGACCTCATCAGGTGTTAGTGCTGGTATCGATGTAACGTTTGCATGGATGGCAGAAGTGTATGGATCAGAGGTTGCGGAAGGCATTGCCAATAGGATGGAGTATACGCGCGTAACAGAGTCTACCTCAGATGAATTCGCCGTTCTGTATGACCTCATATAGATTTAGACAGTGTTCCCAATCAAACTCACAATAGCTAATATAATACTTGTCAAGCTGTAAATTCATTATTCATTGGAAACCTTTCAACTGAACATATTCTTGTAAAATCGCAAGCGTAGCTAGCTTTTCTTTATCAGAGTCAGTCAAACATCCTTTAGTCTGGTACACTCCTCCAATATTGTGCACAACTAGGCCTCGACCATATAAATGTTCAAAATCAACCTTTGCCTCCCATTGGTACAATGGTGACCGTGTTCTAAAATAGTACGGACGGCCGTGCTTGTACACCAAATCGTGAGTGTTGCTTAATCCGGTGATATGTGTTGTTTTGAAGTCACCATGGATGTCGACGACTACTACTGAGTGCCACTAGAAAGCCTCGTTTCAGAATCTCCTCTTATTCTCTCTTCAATGGATTCTCAAGAATATGCTTACTGGCGTCATAGAAAAAGAACCTGCTGTTGGAATCATGGGCATTGAAATCTTAGTCCGTCCGGTGGATGGATGAATCGAGAGGCGCACATGCTCTGGATACTTCTCGAGAATGAGTCTCGAAAATGCCTAGGTATTTCCCTATCAGCGCTGTGAATAGACTGGTTGGAAAGATAGATAAACTTACTACACCCCTAGCAATCATTGCCTTGGCAGTCTCATGAATTTTCGCCTTGTACTTCTTTCCACTTTGTACGGACGATCGAATAACGCCGTGAGCCAAGTCTTTCTTCAAAAACTTAGCATACCCATCATATGTCATCTTGTAGTCAGGGTCGTTCTTTATGCAGGCATTAGCATCAAAGTTAGGATCTCCATATACACTCTCTAACTTCTTCCGAGATGGCTCAAGAAGACTTATGAACCGTTCTTTCGTTATTTGACTGTCATTGTGAAGGCCGAGAAGATTCATAATGCGTACGAAATCGATGCAGTTGTATTGTTTAGCGACAACCATCCTCCGAAGTTCAGCCCCGTACTCCCACAGACTATTCTCTGTAACTCCTGTAAGGTCTTCCGCAAGAAATTAGTTACCAGCCAGATTGACCTTAAAGTTGAATTTTTATTCATACCATTGTAGCAAGCTCCATCGGTTGCAATCAGTACCTCTGCTCCTGGCTCATAGACCCGCTGGATACTCTCGCAAAGATCATTCAACCTTTCTAATGCGAGTTCTTCCCCCAAGTCTGGTAATGTTCCCAGGACTTTGTCAACACAGTTTATACTTTTGGCTGGAAATGCCGGAAGCACCATGGGAATTTTGCACGCTGCAACGACATGCCGTTTGATTCGAGGTGAAAATACAGCTCTTCCCATGAACATACTACCATATTGGTGCAGGCTAAATGTCTCGATTACGTCCATGATAGCCCGGACTGTTTTATCATGTTGTGAGATAACTTCTCTGACCCCAATAATCTGGTTGATATATTTTTTGGCGTCTGCCTTTCCTCTAACCTCCACATCATTGCCGTTCTCCTGTAACGTTCTCTTCAAGACTTCACTAACACACTCTTTGGAATATGCATCAGTTGGTGAAGGGAGATACTTATTTGCAGCTGCCATATTGGATCTAATACTCTTAGATCAATCTGTTGATTTATTTATCCGAAATAAACTCATGAAGTGAAAGTCTCCTAGGAGTTCAGAGTCTAAAGCTAAAAATGTGCGCGAAGGTCATCATGAATCTTCCTAGATGGTGATCTTGTTCGTTTCAATTCGTTATTGGAATTACTAATCAATGTTTGACAGTGATTTCACCGATCAACCATCAATAGGAGAAGATCCATCGGTACGGTAACGTGGATAATTAAGCAGCTGAGCATTCTTTTTCTGAGACCTGGTCAATGATGTCTCATACTAGGTGCACATAGCTTAACTTGCATTACTGAAATTCCGGTAAATTATCAATATAGCCACCCCCGCTGAACATAGGACGCAGGGTGTAGCTACTCGAAGAAGAGCTGAGACTTCCTCAATCACTGAATGACGTACAATACATGAAATCTGCCAGAGTCAAACTTAAGTTTCGCAAAAATGTAGCTCATTCAGCAGTGCTATGTCAAAACATCGGCTAAAAACCCTGTTGAAATCATTCAAGCTAGCGTGCAGTCTCCCACAAAATCACTATCTTTTCTCATTCTTTATGCCTCACTACAAAACTCCAAATTTCTAAAGTAAAACCAAATCCCCTTGTATGCTAGAATTTTCTTCTTTCAGGTCGCTTCCCAACCTTTGATGATAAGCATTGATCTACCTCTAAGCCCAATCTAGCCTGAGACAAGTCACTGCTTCAAGATTCTTTTCACGTTGACTTTGGATACATGGGCTTAGGTGGATCAAGCCACAACAGCTAGTACATGTTGAATTACAAGTCATGATCGTTTGATTTACTATTTGAAGAGTCAAAAAGCAACAGTGATACATAAGACTCCTTTGTTTCATTTTTCTTCTTGCAAAATCTGACACTAGAGCATCCTCATTTCTTGGCGATTTTGACAAACCAGATGCACAGACAACACACGCTGCGTCATATTATTTTAGACCGGTTTCAACATCAACTGACAGAGATGTACGTGTAAACTTTACCAACTAGCAACATTACCTTCTAAAAACAAAATACCATCAAATTTGCCTAAAATGCGAATTAATATAAGCAATTGGCAATTTGATTCATAAATTTGCTTTGTCCAGGATCTTTCTGGTTTTGTTTGATGTACTTTTTGTGAATCTAGCTGAGTTGATATAGAGCTCATTTGGGTCTCACTGTATACTTGAGATTACATAATTGATGTCAAAAGTCAGAGTTTTGCAAGACCTAGATGCAAGCCTCTATGCATCTGATAGGCCGAGACACTGGTTCACGTACATAGCCAGTTTGCTCTTTATATTTATCATTGTTTCTGCAGCTAGCTTCTAAACAAGCTACTAGTGTAATATTAGGCTTGTAATCTCTAAATGCTTCGTAAATATTCCTGCATCTATGGCAAAAAGATCTCGTACATATTCGCTCGTATTGCAATTGAAGTTTATCATATGGAAATTGCCAAGTATTAAGTATGATTCTGTTCGTATTCCTCTGACTATTTGGAGAAAGTCGACGTAATACCGAAGAGACTTCTATCATTCCACGCCTATACGTAGTCCAATTCACATAGCTATCATCGCTAAATAAAGAGAGCATATTACTCTACAAAGGCGTAATTTTTCCAGTATTCAAAGCAGATCGACAGGTTTAAGAAACTTGAAAGTTGTTGCATAGCACTTATCAAAACTTGCTATTCCTCTGATAATAATCGAAGTCTCCAATGGGATATCTGATATATCAGAAGTAGAAAAACCAGGCACATAAGTCACTGCTGGTGTCGCTGCGTTGTGCTGACACAAAGCAATTTCCGATTGAGATCAATAGCTAATGACTGACTATTGACTAGACTAAACCTGGTTAAAAAGGAATTCGGCTGCGGGTTATTTGCCCGAATCATGCCGTGTTAGCCACCGACGGTAGAGTAAGTGGTTTCAGACCCATGGGGCTGGTACGCTCGAAGGGAAGCGCGTTTATGATACGAAAATTCTATTATCAGGCGGACGAGATTTGCAGCTGCCCCTTGAATAAATAATTATACACCCGAAGAATACCATAACCTAGTTGCCAAGCATTAACCCTCCAATAACAGATCTTAAGTTCGTATCCCAACAAGAAATTGTGCTAATTCCTGTTCTTGCGTATGTGCTAGCTTTCTGGATAAAGAAATCATTAATATTATTGAGACTATATAATGTATAGATTTATGAAACATACTTCTGCGTTTAGGGATGGACGTATAGTCATTTGCCGAGAGCATGCATGGTACTACAACCCCTAACTAGAGCTTTATTGTGAGAGGAGATTCCCGTCTTTTTCCTTACTGGTTTCATCTTTGTTCTGACTGACCGTATTACTCTTTTGTCGTTGGAATATTAATCTTTCCTACTGAAATGTTAGCGCCATCGTCGAGCCTAAGCATGGATGCCACCACCCTCTCAACTCATGAAAACGTTATAAGATCTATTTTCGTTTTAAATTTGGTACTCCCAGCTTGTGAATCAAAAGTGCAGACAATTCTCTACACTCTTGCACCAAAGCCGTTATCTGTATCGCTTTCACCAGCTAAATCTTCGGTGATAGTCGTACATGAAGAGTTGCTACAACCTACACGCATCCTCGATGCTCTCAGAACTGCTGGCTTTGAGGTAAGTAATTCATCGTCAAAGCCCGAAATATTTCGACAGATCGTACCATCCACTCAGAGTTGGGAAAGCAATGTTAGAGAACACGTAGTAAGTCAATGAAGCCGGGCATGAAGAGTAGTAATTAACGCTAAGAATCAGCAGCAATCATATCTTGGGACCGGAAAGCATCCTGGTATAGAAGAGAATACCCAGGTACTCCCATTACCTAAGACTGCTATTGATCAGCGAGAGAGGAATAAATACGAAATACCTTCAAATGATGAATCCCAACATTGCCAGCTTGTTGTTGTAGATTCTACAATATCGGAAGAGTCATTATGGCAGGCGTCCCTTGCAGTTGGAGGCATCACATGTGCTGCGTGTGTCAAAACCATCACGGAGGGATTGAGGAAAAAGGACTGGATCAGAGATGTTTTTATCAACCCAATCGCCCACAACGCTCGAGTCGTATTCGTTGGCGAGCACAAAAATGAACTCCTTGAAGCTATTGAAGATCTTGGATTTGAAGTGGCATTAGATACTGTGGAAAATCTCAGCGCGTTAGAACCCGATCTTAAATCAGGCCCGCTGAAAAGAACGGCTGATATCCTTGTTGAAGGCATGTTCTGTGAGAGTTGTCCAGCACGGGCTCTTGCTGCTCTGGAAGTTTTTGGCGATAAGATCTACGTTGAAAAGGCTCTTACAACCGAAGACCCAATCTTGAGGCTTAATTACACACCTGAAGTCCCAAACTTTACCATTCGACACATTGTATCTGCCATCGCCAACGCAGATAAAGCTCTACAGGCATCGATATATCACCCCCCATCACTTGAGGAACGTTCTCGACAGATTCACGCACGGGAGCAGCAAAGCCTCATAATTCGGCTCTTTGCGTGCTTTATTGTTGCTATTCCGTCACTAATCATTGGGATCATTTACATGAGCCTTGTTCCAGTTCACGATCCTGGGCGTCGATTCATTGAAAAACCCCTAGTTGGTGGGATTAGTCGTGGCCAGTGGGCTCTATTTGTCATAGCCACTCCTGTCTACTTTTCATGCGCTGATGTATTTCACAAACGAGCCATAAAGGAGGTACAATCTCTCTGGCGGAAAGGCAGCGCTACCCCGATATTCCAGAGATTTTCCCGGTTTGGAAGCATGAACTCACTCATGTCTTTAGGAACATCTATAGCCTACATATCATCTGTCGCTCAATTAATCGCTGCGGGTGTTTATCCGTCGAAGAAAACTGACAATAATTCATTTTATTTCGACTCGGTAGTGTTCTTGACCCTCTTCCTTCTTCTTGGACGACTCATAGAATCATATAGCAAGTCAAAAACAGGGGACGCTGTAACGATGCTTAAAAAGATGAGACCTAACGAAGCGCTCTTAGTGAACTGCACAGAAGGTAGTATTACGTCTACCGACGACTGGGGAAAGATAAATCGCAGCGATTCTGTGACCTTGGTAAATGTTGACTTACTCGAACTTGGGGATATTGTAAAAATTCGACATGGTAGCTCACCTCCTTGCGATGGAGTTGTAGTGCACGGTGAATCCAAATTTGATGAATCAAGTCTTACAGGAGAATCAAGAGCTGTCAAGAAGTTTGTTAGTGATTCGGTTTTCTCTGGAACAATCAATGAAGGAACGCCTGTCTCCATCAAGATCACTGGCGTTGCTGGATCCTCAATGCTAGACCATATTGTAAAGGCAGTCCGCGAAGGTCAAACTTGCAGAGCTCCGATAGAGCGTATCGCAGATACTTTGACTAGCTATTTTGTTCCTTGCATTTTTCTCACCGCTATTGTCACATGGGCTATCTGGTTTGCGTTGGGATGTTCTGGGATTCTCCCAGATAGTTATATGGACCACGGTTCCTGCTTTACCTGGTCTCTTCAATTTTCTATTGCGGTTGTTGTTGTTGCCTGCCCATGCGGTCTTGCACTTGCGGCACCAACTGCTTTGTTCGTTGGGGGAGGTCTTGCCGCAAAGCATGGAATTTTAGTAAAAGGCGGTGGCCAGGCATTTGAGAAGGCCAGCAGACTAGACTGTTTGGTCTTTGACAAGACTGGTACTCTCACTGTAGGTGGTGGCCCTCTGGTCACCGATTACAGGATTCCAGAGGATTTCCAATTGAAGTCTCTGTCAACTATTGATGAAGACATGATTCTTGGATTTATTCATGCTCTCGAAGTCAACAGCAGTCATACTGTTGCAAAAGCCGTCGTTTCATTTTGCAGGACAAGTAGTATGCAAGATATTGCTATTGAAGAAATTGAGGAGATACCTGGCAAAGGAATGAAAGGAGTGTACCGCGATACTGCAGAGAAGATATCCGCAATGATTATTGGTAACGAAAGTCTAATGGTAGAAAACGATGTCAAGATATCGCCTATGACTCAAATAACTCTTAACGCCTGGAAAAGGGAAGGGAAGTCTATCGCTCTAGTGGCCATTACATTCAACAATACCACGTCACTATCACCAGTATACCACCTTTGCGCCTCCTTTTCCATTTCCGACCCTATCCGCTCAGAAGCCCCTAGCGTGATTGCTGCTTTAAAGAAAAGCGGGACAGTTGTTTGGATGCTTTCGGGAGACAACCAAATCACTGCAAATGCAATCGGTGCGCTGGTTGGAATTCCATCAACGAACATTATCGCCGGTGTGCTCCCTCATCAGAAATCGGAACGAATCAAGTATTTGCAACGGACTCTCAAAGCTTCAGATGGAGTGTCAGCAACTGAAAGAGCGCTGATTGGTATGGTTGGTGACGGGATCAATGACTCCCCAGCGCTGACGACTGCTGATGTTGGGATCGCCATTGGTAGCGGTTCGGATATAGCCATATCCAGTGCAGAAGTCATTCTTATCACCTCAAATCTCAACTCTCTCGTCACTCTACTTGACCTTAGCAGATCTGTGTTTCGACGGATTAAGTTCAACTTTATCTGGGCTCTTATTTACAACATGATTGCTCTACCTGTCGCAGCAGGTGTGCTGTACCCACTTACCAGCCATGGAACGCATGTGAGGCTTGACCCGGTATGGGCGTCATTGGCCATGGCCTTGAGTAGTATTTCTGTTGTATGTAGTAGTTTAGCTTTGAGGAGCAGAATTCCCGGTCTTGGATTTCGGGTCAGAAGTGACTTACAAAATATGGAGAACTAAAAACAACGAATCGGAATGGCTTGCAACCCATTGCCTACCTGCATCTTATGGTGTTTGGATTTTAGAAACTTAATCATATCTATTAATATGGTCGCTAATCAAGTACCTTACTAGAGCTGTGTGCTACTTCTTCACTCTGCCTCCTAGAGATTAGACACATTACTAGCCGGAATGTTCACGATGAAGTAGCAGGTAGCATAACAAATGCTAAAAGTCTTGAGTGATCGAGGTTCAGAAACCTAGCCAGAACAGTACATGCTCGCTCAGTGAGGAGTTGGGTATTGTTAGATTCTGTACTGGTAGACTAGCTCGTTGTGAAGGGGCTGAGGCTAAGAATGGGGTGGCGGTGGGGCAGAGGCTCACTGATACAGTAACGGCTTTTAACCGCCACTCTACATAGACGAGAAACGTTCCCTCGATCGTTATGCTATAATCCCCCGCCTAGAGATCGTCTACAATTAACGATATTCCTTGTTAGAATATGCTTATCCGGACCTCAGCCCATACTGGATTTATTGATATGAATTGAAATGCCCCTCTTTGACCTGGCCGATCCGTTATACGGTGCAGCACACTCGCTAGCGATATCCTTGTACAACTGCAGATTGTCTTGCATCTTTCATTTCCCATACCCATGAAAAACAGCGCCACTTACATTTAAGTCCTTGGTTTCCCTCAAAAGATTTTGCCGTTTTCCCATCCGCAGCACATTTTCTTGAGCTAGGAACAACCAGCCACATTTGTGAGGTATGCTGGAGAAGAGTCCTCGTCCATGGTAAACGGTAGCTAATAGAGAAGTGTTTCAGGTCCATCAAATAAATCGTGAATGAATAACATACCGAACGGGAAAGCGATACAGCTATGAAACTCGTTACTCTGTTTCTGGCACTGCTGGGAGCGATGTCGGTGGCGGCCGGCGATTCTGCAAATGGGCTGGACTTTGTTTACCCG
>Ga0247807_10000704_pt1 | contig 20921 bp, 23 predicted proteins | sample UWRJL074202C1_FD_179931 | JGI IMG/M metagenome (GOLD analysis project Ga0247807, IMG submission 179931) | Plant litter microbial communities from Arlington Agricultural Research Station in Wisconsin, United States - UWRJ-L074-202C-1 | ecosystem: Environmental > Terrestrial > Plant litter >...
GGTGTTGTCAACTCTTCCTGTGACATATTTGCCTCATGTTGAATATTCAATTCCTTTGAAATATTCTCTTTTAATCCCTTCCAAATCTTTTCTATAAAATGAGTTGGTTTGCCATTTAAATGTGTGCTAAATCCTAATATCATAATTTTAAGTTTTAAGTGAATTCTAAATATTCGTTGCGTTTGACAATTGTTGTGGTGAATGGAAATTTATCTTGTGGTATTTTTTTTATTGTTTGAATAAGTATTGTTGCGCCTGTAAATACAACTCTTTTACGCTGATCAATCTCAATTTGTAAAGTCAAATAATCTGAGTTGGCTTTCTTCTTTGACGGTTCCACTTTGTAACCGTGGACTTTGATTAACACATTCAATATTTCGTCTATTTTTATACTTTTTCCTGCGAAGTGCAATACTTCGACTTCTATTCCTAAATCCGAGAACTTGGTCATTTGGGCTTATCTTTTTTAGTAAGTGATTAGAATCACAGTACATAATCCAACCCATATAGGCGGCTATAACTGCTTTGTTGTTTTTGGTAAATGCTTTTGCAGCACGTTTTTTGATTGTTTTTCGAAGTCGTGTATGGGTGTGGTAGAAAACATAACCTACAAAGTCAATTCCTCTTTTTGAAACTGGGAAAACTTGGTAATTTCCTTTAACCTGTAGTTTTAAATTGTCGTTTAAATACTGTTTAATCTCACTTAAAAGAATATGTAAATCATTTTTTTTGTCTGTGAGTATTACAATATCATCCGCGTATCTGAAGTAATATTTTACTTTTTTTGTTTCTTTTATCCAGTGGTCAAATGCTGTTAAGTAGAAATTGGCAAAGTATTGGCTGAGATAGTTTCCAATTGGAATACCTTCAGAACTGTCAATGATTTCATCCAGTAGCCACAAAAGATCATTGTCTTTAAATTTTCTTCGAAGTTGATTTTTTAAAATGTGGTGATTTATTGATGGATAAAATTTGGTGATATCCAACTTCAAGCAGTAAGCTGTTCCAGGCACATCGGCCAAAGCTTTTTTAACAGCTTTGGCAGCCGAATGTATCCCTTTTCCTTTTATTGAACTGTAGGTATCAGTTGTGAATAATTTTGTAAATATGGGCTCCAAAACATTCATGATAGCGTGGTGTGTAATACGATCAGGAAAGAACTGTAATTTAGAAACGATTCTTTCTTTCGGCTCATACACTTTAAAGGTTGCATAATTTGAAGTTACGTAATCTTTGTTTTTCAAAATTTCGTGAAGCTTCAAAATATTGCTTTCCTTATTCTTATTGTGAATGATCACACCTTTTTGTCTTGATTTACCTTTCTGCGCTCTTTTATCAGCCAACATCAGGTTATCAATACTAATTATTTCGCTATATAGATTGTTGTATCTTTTCAAAGCCTTTGTATTATTGGGTCGCTTTCTTGACAAGAACAGAATACTAACGACCCGTTAAAAATTGAGTTTTTTTGCACTGATGGCAGGGTTTGCACCGAATAATATTTTTTACATGGTGGGAGCTGCAGTTCGTATTCGTGTTCCAGTTATCGACATTGTTCAACGACCAACCCGAAGAGGGAGAACGACTCAAAAACCACAGCATTCAATGCACAACCTTTTATTTTATAGAATCTCTTTGATCAGATCAGAGAAGTTTTCCCAGAAGTAACGGCCAATCGCTCTCGTTCTGAACACACGGCGGGAGCCGCAGATCGTAACCGTGTACCAGACACCGACATCGTACAACGACCAACCCGAAGAGGGAGAATACTCGTACCAGTTCTCATACTTTATCTGATCTCTATCTGAATAATCAGCAATCCACGGTTTGTCCTGACCTTCGTTGTTTAATGCTCTAATCACTACATCAGCTTTGTAGTTGTTAATTATAGAAGCTTTGTCGTCTTCGTTTTGCAAGTGATCTACACCAGGCATTAATGTAATATCTAATCCCTCAGCGATAAATGCCTTTTCAATTGTGTTTATTGTTAATTCCATTTTTGTTATTTAATAAGGTTAATGTAAATCTCTTTGAATGTGTTCCAAGCGTATTGTGCGTGCTCGCGATCGAGGAACGCCAGGCGGGAGCCGCAGAACGTATGCGTGCGCCAGTGATCGACACTGTCCAACGACCAACCCGAAGAGGGAGAATACTGATAATAGTGTAAATACTTTGATTGATTACCATTGCCCCAGTCTAATACTTCTTTTGTATCAGCATTAAAACAACGGCTGATTAATAATGCTTGACGCATAGCATTTGCGGCGATATCGTCAGGATCATCACTTTCGCAGATGTATTTTTTTGGACTTACGCCCATTTCTTTGCATACATCATCAAAGGATTTAATTCGTTCCATGATGTTAGGTTGAAAAATTTTGATTCCAAAAAGGTTTTCTAAAAACACTTTTCTACCGCCTTTTGCTTTGTTGTAAGCGGTTAATACTTTGCCTTTGTCGGCTGTTAATGTTTCACTCATTTTATAGTTGTTTTTAAAGTTATTCTGTTTTAAATCTTTCTTGGTTAATAATAATATTGTCGTTTTCATCCCTAGAGTGACATTTCTCGCAATAATGCTTTTGTTTTTCAACGATCCATTCTTCAGATGTCACCTCTTCGTTTGCATTGTCTTCGTCGAAGAAAAATGCGTGATCTTCCGTTTCTCTAAACTGTGCTTTACAGTTGTCACATATAATCCCTGTGAATGTTTGTTTTATAAATCCCATTGTTTTTATTTTTAGATTATTTTCTGTTTGTTTTTTTCCAGGCTAAATCCTGTATTATTGGATTGAAATTTTTTGTACTTATTGGCTCGGAATATTCATCATTAAATCGCTGTTTGTGTATCCATGAGGACAATAAAGCTTGCGATATTGTAGACTTTGAAAGTTTCTTTAAATATTTCGGTACCTGGATAAAACACTTAATCTTTTCAGCTTCTGTTAGCTTCTTAAATTTCTGTTCTGCTTCTTTTCGAGACTCCTTGTAACCGTACATATTCCACAATGCTTCAAAACTTAAATCGGCAGGCGACATGTCGATTTCAAAAACCTTTGTGTATTTTTCATCTTTCATCCAAATAGTTTTCACAATCATTTCAGTAGCTGGGAAGTTTTCTGAAAATAGCCAGTTTATTTGCTTTAGATTCAATTCTCCTTCTGAAATTTCAAAGAGCTTTAAATTGCCGTTTAGATCGTATTTAAATAGGAATACTAGTCCTATTTCTTTGCCTTTGGCTCTATAGGTTGTTAGTTGTTCCATTATGCCATTTGTTGATTTAAAGATGACTTAATAAGCCTAAGCACATTTCGATCATAATCGTTCATTGGAAAGGTTTCTGCTACTTCAATAAACTTTTCCAAGTAATGAGCCTCAAAATATTCCAGGCTAAACGATACTTTTTTTGGTTTGGAAAAAAGAGTTGCTTCATGTTTAGTTTCCAACTGTTTTTTCTGCATTTTTAAAGACACTTTTTCCAAAACTGACCTGGCAACTCTTATCTCTCTATTTTTCTCTGGTGTAAATGGAGGTTTTGGAAAATGAAATACCAATGCGTTTAATTGTTGTGGTGATAATTTTATATTTACTTTCATCTTAACATTCTGTTTTAGGTTCTGATATTTCAGCACCACACTGGATACAAACGAGTATTGTAGTTTCGCAGGTGCAGGCGGTATTGAGTACTCTGATTTTTGTGTCTTCATGTGGACAATCTTCCGTGATGCTGTAGTTTTCCATTTAGTGTTTCAGACCACAATTTGAACATTGTAGCCGACCGTTTTTTTCTTTTACTGGCTTTTCAATTTCACATTCGAAGCAATACAAGTCATCTAATGTATGAGTGGCCTCATCGTCATTTTCGTAGTCATCTAACTTTGATAAAAAACCTCCGAGCTTATATCCTAACCACAAAAAAAGAAGACAAAGAATAGCGAGTATGATATATTTGTAATCCATATTATTTGTATTTTTTAATTACCATTGATTCAAAACAACTGATCATTTTTGAAAGCTCCTTTTCGTCCATTCTATTTAAAGGCTTATTAACTGGTGATTTATCACTCTTTAAAAACTCGCTAAGCCTGTTTAAGTCTGGAACTTCTCCCCACTTTTCATTAGGTACAACCCATTGAAGTGTTCGCAATTGTGATAGAATTGTTTTATGTTGCTGATTTTTATTATCGAACAAGCCCCAATTACTTTTGCTGTGGCTTCGACCTCCAGTTAAAATGGTTTCGAGTTGTTTCTTTGGGTTTTGATAGTTGTCTACAGCGGAACCGGTTCCGCTGTAGACTTGTGGTTTATTTGATGTCATAGTTCTTCTACTTTTTTAGTTGCATCACACCCTTTGTCAAATCCTGCTTTATAAGCATCATCATGTATCTTTTGTAAATAATCCTGACCTTCTAATAACTTTTCAATAGCTGATGATACAGAGCTGTTTTCAGCCACTTTAATGGTTTTCATTAATTCGTCAAATGCTTTTATCTTGTTGAAATTTTTCATATTCTTTATGATTTGTATATTGATTTGAAGTGTTTTTTTATTCTAGGATTTTTTATAACTACCTCTTCATATTTTTTAAAAGCTTGAAGTTCTTTGTTTGACAAATCCTGTTTGCATGACCAGTTATTTAGATGGTCTTTATAGACCATATGACCATTAACTTCGTATTGTTCGTGATCTGTTATTGGAATTATTTCTACGCTCATTTTTCCACTGTTTATAGATTGTTCTTATTCTGAATTTAAGCCACTCATTAAAAGTGGCTATTGGTTTACGGTTTGTCATATATAGCGCTATGGCCAATACTATGATCGTACTAAGATTCGACTGGTTCATTGTAAAACTCGAATTTGTAACCTTTTGAAAAATCAACTGAACTGGCAGAAAGTGGTATAGTTGTCCTTGTACCGTCCTCAGCTATCAAAGAAGCTTCGATATACCAAACCGAGCGAATCGGCTTATAAGATTCTGAAATGATGTTTACACCGTCGGTAAATTCTACATCATCAATCTTCTTGGTTAATTTTTGTAGTTCTAAAACTCTACTTCCTTTCAGATTTCCTTTTGCATCCTTCTTTAGGAGATTAAAAACAATGTCAACAAGCGCAGCTGTGGATTCATTTGTAGCCAGGGAACTAATATATTTCTCAACTTTGGCGATGCCGGCACTCACTGTGTCATCCCATCCGTCAGTAACTCTGTAACCGATTGTTATTTCAGCGCCCTTGCATGAAAATGTGTGTGACTGCTGTTTTTCTTTGATTCCGAACGTATCTGCTTTTAGCTTTAAAATATCTTCAAATAATTGGAACGCTTGTGTTTTAGCGTTTGAAATCATTTCAGAAGCTGCGCAAAGCGTATAAATTGCTTTTGGGACTGCCTGCTCTACAAGTTCTTTATAAGCTTGTCGGTCATTGGCTTTTTTTGAATCTACTTTATCTAAGGCTTCTTTTAATTGTTTAGCTGAGAATTTTGTTAAATCAATTGTTTCTATTGGAGTTGTTGTATTCATAATTGTATTTTTTATAATTAGTTTATTTTTAAATGTTCTAAAAAGTTGCTTTGAGGATAACCTTTCCATTCCTGATCAATAATGTTTTTTAAACATTTTTCAATTTGTTGATCTAAGGAGACTGAAACTTCTGTAGTTCTCATTTGATTCTCTGATATTTCACCAGCTAAAAAACTTAAGTACTCATATTTGGACCCGCGCTCTTGGTTTATCGCAATTCGTTCTCCGGTTGTAAATACTGGCCTTTTTCCTTTTTCCTGTTCTGTAGTGCAGAATTGCAAAACCAGGTACAGTAACTCTAATCTCTGTAATGTTTGGGTTTTAGTCATAAGTTAAATCTGGCTAGTTTAATTTTGCAATTGATATTGAAGTTCTGATGCCGTGAACTCTTGTAAGTGGTAGCTTTTCATCTCGCTTTTTTGCTTCGTCGAGTAACGCTTTGGGAAATCGTGACATCAATTTGCTTATACATTTGCAGTAGAGCCAATCTTTGTCATTTCCTTTTGTATCAGGATAATGTGAGATAAAGTATCTAAAGTCGCTTTCCTTCTTTTTTAGTTCCTGCATAAACCACTTATTGACTGGTGCACATGCAAATACTTTTAAAAACTCGACTGAATTGGAAGTAACGCTTTCAACCCAATAGAACCAAAATGCGAGAATAAAGTCTTCTTTGGTTTCGCATATTTCTAAATGGCTCATTAAATAATCTTCTGCGGATTCTTTTGTAATTTGTGTTTTCATATTATCCTTGTTCTAATAGTTTAAAATGCTTTTCGTTGTATCCTTGTTGCCAAATTATTCTTGGTTCATAAGCTTCAAATCGATTTTTCTCAACTACTGCTTGGTAATTTTTCACTTTAATTACAATATCAGCATCGTAATAAATATCATTGGCTATCTGTCCTTTTGGGCTTTCACCATCTGCGCCACTAATCCAAATGAATGTTGTGTCTTGAAACTTGCTGATAAAATCGAAATAATGTTCTGTTCGCATCTTTCTAAAAAAATATTGAACAGAATCAATCACAACTATTTTTGGTTGACGTTGACGGCTTAAACGTGCTGTTAACTGAGTAAGATTTTCATTGTGATAATTGAATCCAGACACGCCTTTCATATTACTTCGTTTAAGTGCCATTTGAAAACCTTTCTTTAATCCCTCTTCTAATGTGTTGTAATGAGCTTTTTGCGAATTCAGGCATATTTGCTTTACAATTTGTAATACATAAGTTGTTTTACCTTGCCCTGATCCCCCATAAACAAGCCAATGACTATTGCCTAATTGCGGTTCGCCTAGATGTTGCTGCCATTCATTATCTACTTTAATGGTTTTAAATTTTATTCTTTCAATGTCTTCGTAGCTGTATGCTCTGGGAACTTTTATCATTTTACGCCACCTTTTTTTGATTTAGAAAATAGCTTTCAACATCTTGTTTCACGCGTCTTAAATCACCTTCGCAATTGCAAAAAACAGTTTCGATTCTTTCAGTATCAGTTAATCCGTTTTCAACACAGATAGCCGTTACGTCTGTTAGTGTTAGAGGTTTAAGTTTTAGAAATTTTCTTCCGATTCTTGACCATAACTCGAAATACCCGGAGCGATCGGCTTTTACGCCTCTTTTTATTCTCTTTTCCAGTGCTGGAACTCCTGAGAGTAGAAAACCACAATGGCCTACTAAATCATTATAGAAGTCTATAAAGAAATCCATTGATCCATCTTTTAACTTGTCCATCTGGTCAATGATCACTAATGGTTTATCCAATCCGCTTAAATGATCTATAAAGCGTTCTACTAAATCTTCGGTAGTCCCAAAATCATCTAAACCACACGCCGTAACCAAAGCTTTAGCGTAGCTTTTTGACTTCCAGAAAGTTTTACATTCGATATAGATTACATTAGGCAATGTGCTAGCGATTAACTTATAAGTTTGGCTTTTACCTGCTCCAGCATCATAGGATATTGCGAAGCTGATCGATTTTTCTTTTGCCTTTTCAGCATGCCTGTAGATATATTCTAAGTTGGTGGTTTTAGCGGTTTTCCAATCCAACTCAATGCGAAGCTTCACTTTGACCTTGCGCCACATTTCGTCTTTAATTAAATTCCAGTTTTCATTTATCATTTGGCTAATGGTAGCCGATGATACACCTGCTTTAGTAGCAACTTTATTTTGAGAAGTTAAAACACATAAGTGTTTTATTTCTTTTACTATCTGATGTTTTTGTTCTGTTGTCATTTGTGAGATTGGGTTTAGTTAAAAATCGTATTGGTTGTCTATTGCTTCGGTGATCAATTGCTCTACTTTTGTAATGTTTCCGCCCATTTTAATGAGTAAATCGGTGTCTTCTATTAATGTTTGCCTGTTAATACCTGTGCGATCTTCCAATGCTTTTAATTCACGTTGTGTTCGCTCAAGTTCTAATTTTCGTACCTGCATATCGGAAAACCATTTTTCTTTGTCGCCTTCTTTCATTAAGGCAGGTATATTTTGATGTTTTCGTTTCGGTTCTGCATTGGCCATCCATACATAATTGTCTTTTTCATCTTTAATATAGAGTTGGACATATCCGTCAAGGAAATCAGGATCATATCGCACTTTGAATTTATTTCCGATGTTTTTGTATCTAAAATCACTATCGACTTCGCCTTTACTGTTGTAAACTTCAAACTCGTAATCTACTCCTGATATATTTACATTGATCCCAGACCCTTTATAGGTTACTAATCGTTTAGTTTCTTCAATCCACATCTTATCCATAATATCCCAAAGCGTCAAAGGCTCTTTCATTGGCATTTCATGTTGATAAACTTCATTACGGCTCATTTCAAAATGCGGATGCTGTTTGCAGTTCCAAAGATTTACTGCTGCCAACCAAGCCTTTTGCAATTCCTCAACCGTTTTAAGATTGGCTTTGTTTTCGAGGATGAAATCAGTATTCATTTTGTTGTCATCACGTTTTACCGTTACACCTTGACCATCTGAAAACCAAAATTTTGTAATCACTTGCTGTTGAAAACGTGCAAACAGTTGTTCTGACGGATTTGAGTGATTTCGGGCTTTATTTGGGTGATGTGTTCCCTGACCATCGACAGCCATTAAAGAATCATATAACGATTGCATCCTGTCCATTTTATGCCCTCCCTGATGGTCATACGTTAAATAATATGGCCTGCATTGTGCCTCATTTACTGCCATTTTGATTGCTTTGAAGTGTTCAATGTGGCTTTCGGTAAATGATAAATCCCAACCGATTATTTTTTCGCTGTAAACATCAAACATCACATCTATTTTAAGTTTCGCACCCATTTTATTACTGCTGTCATCCCAATAGTGTATCCAGTCAAGTTTTGTTCCGTCAATCGCCCAATAAGCATTCGGGAACCAATCGCTTCGATCTCTGGTGATTGTGTGTTTGTATTTTTTATTATATGCTGACAATCCGTGGCGGGCTAGTGTCCAAATACGTTCTCTTTCCGGTTGATAAAGCCAATTGTAAATAGCTGCCTCAGTCAAACTTTTCCAGTTACGTTTTTCGGCTTCAACATCATAAGCATACAAAACTTCGGGAATAGACATTTTTATCGGTAGACAATATTTAGCCAGGATAAAATCGGCGATTTCTTCTTTTATGATCTGAGCGTTTTTTTGTCCTTCGCCTTTATGCAGAAAAACCTCGTAACCATTTTTTAAATAATCTTCATATTTTGCTTTTAGTCTTCGAGGGTTTCCGGGTAGTGAGAAAATCCATTTATTGGTATTTATTCCATTTACGGCAATGCTTACTTCATCCCAAATCTTACTTGTTTTTGCTCCAAAAGCGTTTCTTTTTAATTTAGGATCATTAAACAGCATTCGAATACCATTTAAAATCATTGCGCTTGTGGCTTTTTCTCGTTGGTCTTCATCTGATAATGGTCGGCCGTTTGGCTTGCGGTGTTCCGCGAAAAATCTTATTGATTGTACGTCTGGAACAATATAGTTTTCTAACTTATTTCTAACGAGAACCTCTTTAGGTTCTCCAAGTCCTTCGATGCATAATTTTTTAAAATCAATGCCCTGGTGAACCGGCAAATCGTGAAAACTCACGAACGGTTCGTTACCCGGTCCTCGACCTTCTTTGGTACGTACTAACTTTCCACGTTTGCATAAATTTTGGTAATTGTTATAAGTAATCAATCCCCAATCTTCATATAGAAGCTTAGCAGGTATTGATAGTGTGTTTTTATGATATTCGTACATACTTTAAACGGTGTTTAAATGGTGTTTTTTTGTTCCCGCCCGGTACTCGAAACCGGGAGTGTGCCACTCAGGATGATTTTCTATATTTTATATAGTTACATTATTAGCTTCTGACAACAACAACTCTTTTGCACGAGCGCGAACCTTCTTTGCAAGCTCTGAGTTGTTGTAATAGTCAAGTGCAGTTTTTACATTTTGCTTACTTGTATTAAATTCTTTTGCCATTTGAGTTTTAAACTCGGGAGCGATTCTTATTTTCATATCTTTGCGTTTTATACTATGTTTTGAAAGCGTGTTTTGAAACTTGTATTCTGTATTTTGTTTTACAAATATATAAACAAAGTTTATGTTTTTCCATAAAAATATAAACTTTATTTACATTAAATAGAAAATAATATTGTAAATGACTAAAATTGAACGAGTTAGGAAGTTAAGTAAATGGCTTATTTTTGATGGATTTGCAGATAACGATGCTGATTTAGCTAAAAAATTGGGCTATTCTAAGTCTTCTTTTTCTCAAATAATAAACGAAAAAGTGCCGCTTTCAACTAAGTTTATTGAAACATTATGTAATGCAAACGAAAATATAAACAAAGTTTGGATAACAGATTTAAAAGGTACAATGCTTAAAAACACTTCTAATCCGTTAACTAATCGTGAAGACAAAAAACTTATCCCCTTGTATGATGGAGTTGTTACGGCAGGTATGCAAGAAACCGCAATAATGGATGCAACACAGCAACCAGCAGAAATGATTGACGCCGGTGATTGGTTTCGTGATGCAACCGCGGCAATGCGCGTTCACGGAGATAGTATGTATCCTGAATATAAATCAGGAAGTATTGCTGCTTTAAGAGAGGTAATGAATAAACGTTTAGTTGTTTATGGTCAGGATTATTTAATAGAAACAACAGAGTACAGGGTTATTAAGCGCCTTCAAAAAAGTGATATACCACAAAATTGGTTGGCTTGTTCTGTGAATGAAGAAAAGTACGAGAGCTCCGGGCGATTAGTACATGAGCCATTTGATGTGCATATTGACGATGTAACAAGACTGTACCAAGTGTTAGGAAATGTCAAAAGAAACCAAAGCAGTACCGTTATACATACAAATAGAACTTAAAAACAGTTTAATTTGCTATTTTTCAACAACTTGAACATTGTTTATGTTTTTTTATTATGTATTTAAACCCCCTAACTCAGAGTTGTTTTAAATACAAAATTCCTTATTTGTGTTATTTCAATTATTACTCAATCAAATATTTTATCAAATTTTGACCATCTATTTGACCATCTATTTGACTATCTAATGATTTTTTACCTAACTATCTTTTTTCTTTAGTTTGATTTTTAAGTAAAAAAAAAGCCTGCCATTATTGGCAAGCTTTTTTATAAAATGGAGACTTTAAGGCTTATAAATAAAGGTTTAATGTATATTTACCGACTAGACGGTAGTTCGTGTCTTAAATGGTACAATAAATTCGTTTAGAATGGTACATAAACGATACTTAATGGTGCATATCTGTACATTTTAAAATATATCTTTTTTTAAACTTTTTAGGCCTTAGGTCTTGATTTTATTGGCTTTTTCGACCTTTTTTGTATTAGTATCCATTGTACATTTTATTTAATGGCCTATAGTTTTAAAAGTATCAATAGTATTTCCGTATTTATCCAAAATTGAAGAGCTTAGCATTGACATAAAAATATTCATCTTTTTTGAGTCATCAGCCATTAACTTTATACTTTCGCTCTTACTATACCAAGGTGTAATTATGAGATAACGAATAATATCATTTTCATTTACTTCAGATACAATTTCTTTAATTTTTTGAGAAAGCTCATCAGTATGCTCTTTTGGGAAATCTTGTCGAATTGTAGCTAATTTAAATTTGCCTCTTTGATCAGAATATTTTTTTTCGACCTCTGCTATTTTTACCTTATTTTTTACTTGTTGATAAATTCTCAATGCATTTTCAGTAAATGTAACAGATGCCATATTTCCACCTTCCTCAGCATCATCAGAAAGTTTTAGATAAAGTTCAGCTTTGTATTCTAAAAAGCTACTAATCTCTTTGTTAGTTTTTTTAGCAATTTCGATATTAACATCAGTTATATAGATAGCTCCCCAAATATGATTTTTTTCTATTTCTTTAGCTCCTTGGTTATTTTTAATTAAAATGTTATCATAATTAATTTTATTCTTAAAAGTTTTAAAATATCCAGAAGTTAAGTTAGATAAATCTAATAGCACACGAAGTGTACCATCCATTGATATATTCCATTCATTATGTGTTTCCGAAAGTGATTTTGTTATTAGATCAAGTTCTTCATTTAATTTAGCCGTAGAAGCAATTAAAAATGCTTTTTTAAAAGTTGAAAAATATTCTAATATGTAGTGATTCTTATTGTTTGGGTCTTTAGCTTTGGTTAAATAATATTGACTTAGATCGAAAAGTTCTTTAAAAAGCGATTTTTTAAAATCAATATGTTTAGAGTATGCTGTCTGTGTTCCAAAATAAACTAAAAGACCAAATTCTGTTTTTGCATATAAATTTTCACAAAATTCATATCTTTCTTCAAAATATTGAAAATCCTCAAATTTTAATTTTCTAACGTCCGGCCAATAAAATGGTCCAGTAGAACCATCCTCAAAAGTTTGATTTCCTGACATTTTCCAACTCAAACCACTGATAGTTCCATTGTCTTTATCTTCAATTTTTTCAAAAGATTTTGTAATTGCAAAAGCTTGTCTTTCTAACTCTGAAATTTCCAGATTTTTATAATCCCCTTTTTCATCAAATATGGTTGAAATTTTAAGTAATTCAGAATTTATTTCGTGACTTGAGCGATTATCATAATTACTTTGATTTAGTTTTTTATAAAATTGTTCTAGTTCATTCATAAGTTATTTTAATTATTACATTATTAAAAGTATCGCAAGAGTTTAATTAAAAGCCATTTTCTAATTTTAAAAATTTATGGATTTATAATAGACATTACATGTTCTGTTCATTTTCAATTTCACATTAATTGTTTGATAATGTAGAAAAATTATTTTAATTATTTATGATCCAAAACTATCTACGTAGTGCGCAGTTATTTTGCGTAGATTTATATATTTCCATTATAAAATAATTCTAATACAAATATTATTATCTAATTTTAAACTTCATTACGTAAAACCATAATGATTAATATTTTATTAGTTATAATTTTGAAAAAAAACTAGACAATAAAAAACATAGTAATATCCGTTTTAGTCTTGGCTTTATCTATGAGCCAAGCTCAAGAAGAAAAAAGGATCTAATTTTATTTTAATGAAAGATTTTTTTAAAGAAAATAAGGTAGTTTCATTGTTGATTTTTATATCAGTCTTTATTTGTTTAATTCCAATCACTTGTTATGTAATTAAATTTTCTGGACATGCTTTATCAGATGATCCGCTAGTATGGGGAACATTTGGAGATTTTTTAGGAGGTACAATTAATACAATACTTTCTCTGAGCAGTTTGGTAATCTTGGCAATTTTAACCAGTTCAATTAATAAGCAATCAAATGCAGAGAATAAGAAAAATAGTTTTTTACTTAGAAGATTAGACAGTTTTGATCAATTGTCTTCTTATTTAGACAAAATTGGTCATATTACAATTTATGTTAGTACAGTCTTAAATGAAAATAAGGTAACTAAAAAATTGAGTGATGAACATGATGTTTCGAAGTTAAAAGAGTACAGGCATTCTCTAATAGAAATTACTGTTTATTTAGGTACTTTTCGCCAAAGGTATGGGCATTTATATGAATATGATTTTTATTCAACTGAGTATATAGATCTTCTTACAAGTTCAGATAAATTTAAAGACCTTTTTGATACAATGATTTTAATTATTAATGGCAAGGATAACCATAAAGAAATAATAAGTGATGATTATGAAAAATTTACTAGAAAATTTGATCAAGTCCTGAAAAATTTGTCAAAGGAATTAAAATAAAATTTTAAATAAATTTTATCAGAAACCATCTTAATATTACAAGTTAATTTACAACTTTTTTAGAATGTTTATTTGTAAAGTCTTGCCAAAAGATAAGTAAAATAACAAAATGTTTCTCTCTTTTAAACAGAGGACTGAAGGTTCGAATTTTTCCAAATTAAATATAAATTGAAAAATGTACAAATTTAATAATCGTTAAACTTTTATTTCAAATGAAATTAATTTTCTTTAAATCATCTGTAAAATGGTTCGAGTCCTGTTCCCGCTACTAGAAAAAATTCAAAATCCACTTTTATAGCGTTTTTTAGTTTAAAAGAACACATTTTTAATTAAGAAGCTCAAAATTTGTACGAAGCACTTCCTAGTAGCAGGAACAGGACTCGAACCAAAATATTTTCAAACAGCTCCTCTGTCCATCTCTCTTATAAAATTATTTAATAAAGAACCTTAAAGTAATCCGCTCATTCAAATCAACTGATCACTCCAGCCAACCTCCCCTTTACCGGCCAAAATCAAAATCAAAATCAAAATAAAACTAACTAACTAACTAACTAACTAACTAACTAACTAACTAACTAACTAACTAACTAACTAACTAACTAACTAACTAACTAACCAAAGCAAGAATCAAGCGGCAGTTAAAGGATGCGGAGTGCTATAAGTCCCGAAGGGCGGACGAAAGGTAACTGGAGTCCGTTATGCGCATGCAGCAGACGGCTGGCGCTATCTTGGCTGCCCTTTTTAGTCGTTTCGAATGAAGACAGGCTTATAATAATCTTACACTAAAAGAAAAAATGCAATTTAAATTATGGTTACGGAAAACCGTAATTATTTAAAAACAATAATTAATATATTTAAAGCCTAAAAACTAACCAGCTAACCATGTACATTGAAAGACTTACAATTACTAAATTCAGATCTATTGAGCATTTAGTGGTTGATTTTAATAAAGGGGTAAATATTATAATAGGGGAAAATAATGCAGGTAAAAGCACTATTATGGATGCTTTGCGCATTTGTCTTAGTTTGGGCAGACAATGGCGAGACATTGGTATAAAAAATCCGGAAGATTTTTATATAGACAAAAGTATAATTTCCGATGTTGTGGAACCTATTGAATTCCTTATGGAATTTAAGGTAGAAGATGCTGAGGACCGGAATATCTTTCATTCACTCCTATGGCAGGATCCTAAAAAAGCTAGCAATATCAATTTAAGGCTCCATTTTCGATATGAAATTGAAAAAGATGCGGCAGGTAACGACAAATTAAAATGGAAAGCAACAGGAGGATCGAATGCTGTAGTTGAGATCTCTGAGCTACAGCAAATATATTATTCATATCTGGAACCATTGCGAAATGCAGAACAGGAGCTTCGTCCCTATGCAGTAAACAATAAGATAACTTCCCTATTCAGAGATATGACATCTTATGAAATACCTGATCCACATGGTGCAAAAAATATCCCTCTTACTTCTGATAAAAAAAATGAGCTTTCGCAGGCTCTTGAAGCGGTTCTTAAAAACGAGGACTGGACTGGTCTGATTAGTACCGGACAGCAGTTCATAAACGAGCATCTGGATAAAGCTGATATTAAGAAAAAAAGCTCAAAAGTACATTTGAAGCTTTTAGAATATAAGTATGATAACATTGTAAAAGGGTTTCTTACGCGAAAACCTGTCTATTCAGATACCGTTCTGGGAAAAGACATTCATCTTCAGAAATACTTTGATATCAGCCAGAATGGTCTGGGTGATAATAACATTATTCTATCATCAGCTGTACTAGGCGATCTTAAAAGCAGAAGAGATCAAAAAATAGAACATTATTATGCACTGCTTATAGAAGAGCCTGAAGCACACCTGCATCCTCAGAGACAAAATACTTTTTTTAATTATCTGAACACGCTTCAGGATCTTGGGGTACAGATTTTTATCACATCACATTCCCCAACTATCACAGCCAAATCTGACCTAGACAATTTATTGATACTTCAAAAAAATGAAGAAAACAATACAGCATTATTTACAACTAAAAAATCAGCTCTCTCACCAAAAAATAAATCATATCTCAGAAAATTTTTAGATGTTACCAAATCCCAGTTATTCTTTGCCAGCGGCTGTATTCTTGTAGAAGGGATATCAGAAGCTCTTCTGCTTCCAACTTTCGCAATAATGATGGGGTCTGACTATGATCTGGATAAAAACGGAATTGAAATTGTAAATATAAACGGTGTTGCTTTTGAACCTTTCGCAAATCTTTTTAACAGTTCAGATGAAAAAAAGAGATTATCCACTTTCTGCACTATTATAACTGATGACGACAGAAGCATAATAAAGGCCGGAAATTTTATCAGTAAAACTGAAAATATAACAAAGGCCAAGGCGACAGATATATTCAAAGAGCTGAAAAACTTAAAAGTAATAGACGAAAATAATAGGATCAAGGATTTTAATCCAGCCAGCCCAATAAAAATTGCAGGGTACGAAGATAAAGAGATTTTTATAAAAAAAATATTAGCTGCCAGATTCAACAAGTTTTCCGACCGTGCAACTAAAGCACAAAATTTAGCTTCTGAAAATCTTCACGTTGAACTGGCAGAACATACGTTTGAATACGAGCTGATAACGGCTTCTGACATAAATGCCAATATTATAGGATCACTTTATAATAAAATGCATTCGGCAGGTTATGTAGATCCGAAAGCAGATAAATTCTTACTTGCTGCTGATATATTAAAAAAACTGAAATCAAATAAAGATAAATCTGAGCTAGCCGAGTTTCTCTCATACGCTTTTGACGAAATTCCCGATTTCCGAAAGAATTTTGTTATTCCAGTTTATCTTCAAAACGCCATCAGATGGGTAATTGATAAAAAGATATAGTTATGTACAGCACTTTATCTAAGGGACAGAAGAAGATACTGGATTACAATAAAGGAACAGTAGTTGTTAAAGCATGTCCTGGAAGCGGAAAAACTTTCTCGCTGGCAGCCAGAATATCGCGATTATTGAGAGAGCAAAGTTCAGAAAAAAAAGGTCTTTGCGTAATCTCATTTACCAATATTGCCTGCCAGGAAGTTGAAGATAAGCTTTCCAAAGTTTTCTTCACACACGTCCCCTTAAAACATCCTCACTTTTTTGGCACCATAGACAGTTTTATAAATACTTTTATATTCCTTCCCTTCGGACACCTAATTATGGGCTGTGATTCACGACCTGAATTAGTTGGTGAGCCTCATGGTGCGTGGAGTATAAAAAGGCACGACAGAGATTATGACCAGTTTTTTGACAAGACCACTTTTGACTCTAATGATCAGCTTACTGCTATTGCGCCTTATCAGGCTTTTAACTTTATCTGGAAGTATCATAATAATAATGGACAGGTAAATGGAAATATTCTGGCAATTATAAGATCTAAAAAAGCATTGTTTAAAAAAGGATATGCCAATCAGTCCGACGCTAATTACATTTCTTTAAAAGTCCTTCAAAAATATCCTTTAATTGCCGAGAATCTCGCTAACAAATTTTCGCATTTTTTAATTGATGAATGCCAGGATACCAATGACGTGCACATGCAAATAATAGATATATTAAATGAGAAAGGGGCTGATAATATTATGCTTGTCGGGGACAGAGACCAGTCAATATTTGAATGGAATGATGCACGTCCTGAATTGTTTGATATAAAATATGATTTATGGGACAAAATACTTTTGGATGAAAACCGAAGAAGTTCACAGCTTATCTGCAATTTCATTAAGAATCTGTCTTCTTTCTCAGAAATAAAGGCAGTCAACGAAAAAGTCAAAGAATCCGTTCTGGAACCTTCTATCGATAGTTACATTTTACCTAAGAAAGCTACCTTAAAAGATACTACTATAATAACGTTGAAAGAAAGTACGGAAAGCTTCAATGAAATCTTAGAAGATTTCCTCAAAGAGTGCTCAGCAAATAATATTCCAATAGATAAGGAAAATACTGCTGTCTTATATAGAGGCACTGCCAGTTCAAAATATTTGGGCCTTAGTTCAGATATCCATGATTTTAAAACTATACCATGGTTTGCAAACCATTATCATGTCAGAAACATTCTCAAAGGTAAACATATGTATGAGAATGGATTATTCAGCAAAGGATACAAACTGATGGAAAAGGGATATTTTGAAGCACTACAGCGTCCCTTAGAAGACCGGTTTTATTGCAGCTCACAGTTCTTAGCAGATCGGATATCTGTACATGGAATCAAAAATCATAGAAATGAGGTTTTTAATTTCATAAACTCTCTTCCCTTAACTAAAGATAAAACTATTACTTCCTGGGTAAATGAAGCAAATGCAGGATTTAAGAAATCTTCAATAAATCTCGAATTTCAAATTGAACTTCAGTTTGGTAATGTTTCTATCGATGATTATTTCGGGGAAGATTTAAACAGCGAGAAACTGCATCCATTCTATTTTGGAACCGTGCACTCAGTAAAAGGAAAAACTTTTCAAGCAGTTTTATTGCTGCTTGGCAAAAGAGCCGGTAAAAATTATGATACTCTTTTGAAATCCGATCCTACGATTTTAACCCCTAAAGATCTGGAAGAACTTCGAATAGTATATGTTGCTTTATCGCGTCCTCAAATTCTTTTAAAGATGGCTGTGCCTGCATCAGATCATAAACTATGGAACGATAAGCTCAATAAACTACCCAGAAGCAATCATTAAAAAAATGTTAGCTTATTAATTTGTACATTACCAGAGAATTCAATGACATTTTTATAAAAGCTCTATTCAATCTTGATAATTACAAAACCTAACATACTCCATATTTCAATTCATTTTATATCTTTAAATACCATAAAATAAATGAGCTCCTTGGACAATATTAGCGCTTCAGAAATTTTAGATTTACTTGCTGATACGAAGAAGATATCCTCGGTTTCAGCATATGGCACGAAATTGATTGCTCATAAAAATATAACTGGAATACTGGTTATCCGCAGCAGGAACATAAAGGAAACTATAACATTCCTAAACTGTACTTTTGAAGATGTCGTTATCGACAATACCCACTGCGAAGATTCCATAGAATTTAAGCAATGCACATTCTCAAAAGATTTCAGGATCATATTCATTGAAGCAAATACTTTCAACCTGGAAAACTGCCAGTTTGAAAAGGCTTTTATAATTCAAAACTGCATTTTACAATATCTTATATTTCACAGAATTGAAGCCCGGAACGGAATAATGATCGAAGGCGGAAAAATCTTGCTTCTGGATATAAGACCCATGGATGAAAAAACGAGTTTTTCATTTACCGGCATGTTTTTGCTTATTCATACGCTCTCTGTGATTTCGCAGTCCGGCATCACAACTTTTGCTAAAACCTGTGTCATCAACATTATCAATTTAACAGGATATTTAAACACTGCCTCCAGACTGGATTTTACCCGAATAAAAAATAAAAAGATAGCGATTTACGAATTGAACAACGGCGGTAAAATTTACTTTTCGAATATAGAGCCAGCTGGAGCTGAAGGCTTTATCGAAAAACCTCTTGCTCCCTTTATTGAAAAATATCGAAAATCTGCATTGCCGGATGTACGGGAATTCACTTTCCTTTCACAATTATCATTAAATATGGGTTCTCTTGAAATACTTACGGGCAACTACCCTCTTTTTGGATTCCGCAGATTCATGGAACAGAATCATTCCAATGAATTTCTGGCTTATTTAGAAACAATAGAGGTTCAGTTCAGCGTTCATAATTCCTCGCCGGGAATTCTCGAACTTAAATCACTGCTGTTCGAAAGCTATAAGATAGAAATTAAAAATTCAGATCTTTCAGCGGTAAAACTGCTGCATACGAAAATACCGGATGTTAAATCTCTGGATGATTATTTAAACTATTATAATGTTTACAATGATTTATACACAGCGGCAGTCAGGCAGAACAATACCAAAGATAAAGCCTTCTATTACAAAATTTCCCAAAAATATCTTTATGAATATTTAAAAAATGCCTCTAAGGCAGGCGATGGTGATTTAGGATCTAGAATAGCCATTACAGCTTCCAGGATCTTTAGCAGCCATGGTACTGACTGGATAAGGGCATGTTTAGTTACTTTGCTTATAACCTTCCTTTTCTTTGGCTTATTTACTGAAAGCCTTAAAGAAATAAATGTTGATTTAAGCGGAAATGGCGCTGTTTATTTTTGTGAGGCAATACTGCCTTTCTTTTTCGAGTTCATTAATCCTTTACATAGGATAGATTTTATGTCCGACGTAAGTCCGCTTGGAGGATGGACAGCTTTATTTGATTTTGCATCAAGGATATTTTTAGGTATCGGGATTTTTGAAATTGTCCGATCTTTTAGAAAACACGTAAGACAATAATATTAAACCAAAAATAAAAATGAATTTCCAATATGAACCTTTAGGGGATGAATACAGATTCCAAGCTTTTCTCAAAGATTTGTTTAATGTTATATATGCGACTGAAACATTTGAAGAGTATGGTTCAAAAGGTAATCTACAGCATGGAATAGATATTTACAGTCCTATTTTAAGAACTGGAATACAGGCCAAAAAAAAAGATTTAAATAGAAATAAAAAATTGATACTGAAAGAACTTCTAAACGATCTATCAGAAACTTTAGAACAAGTCAAAAATTTTCCATTTCCAATCGAAAAGCTCTTTTTTGCGACAACAATAAAGAAAGACATTACGCTGCAAAAGGCTTGTTTCAATGCGAGCATCAGTCATGGAATAAATGTAATCCTATTTTCCTGGGACGAAATACAAGAAAAACTTCCAGATTGCCATTCAGTAAGGAACAAATATTTCCCACACTTACACCAGGCAAACTTACAGGAGGCTGAAATAAGTAAAAAACTAAAAAAAATCAAGAAATTGCTTTCGATGCTGGAAGTTAAAAAATCCACTGAAAAGAAACAATACCGAGACATACCCCAATGTGAAATTTTGCTCCCTGAAGCTCCTGAAAATATCCAAAAGATGCTGATAGCTTCCATAATAAAAGTTTCTCTGTATGAAACATTTTCAAAAACCAGCTATAAGAAATTTGGCTGTCTGATTAATTTCTCAGCGACCTATACACAATTTTCCGACGGATCCTCAGGACCAGGCCTGCAACTAATATCAGGTGAAGTAATTTTTCTTGGA
>Ga0247807_10000710_pt1 | contig 20787 bp, 18 predicted proteins | sample UWRJL074202C1_FD_179931 | JGI IMG/M metagenome (GOLD analysis project Ga0247807, IMG submission 179931) | Plant litter microbial communities from Arlington Agricultural Research Station in Wisconsin, United States - UWRJ-L074-202C-1 | ecosystem: Environmental > Terrestrial > Plant litter >...
TTCGCCGTTTGCTGTCTTTTCTTTTTTCCTGCCCTTTTTTTTCTTTCGCTGTTTGTGTGGCAGAAAGATGTCTTGTAGTGGACGGCGAACTTGACAGAATCACTTGTACTGTTGAGTTAGGCTTGACTTAGGAGGAAATTCTATACTTCTTTTCTTTATTGAAACCTACCTGACTAGATCAACCCGGGAAATGTCTGAACCCTACCTCAAATTAATTCCGACGAAAAGCCTCTCAGTCTTTCCGTTCTGCTTCGTGATATCGTCAAATGTGGCTTAATCCCCACCCTTCACTTATCGTCAAGCTCAAAGGTGTACGCATTCCGAATTCTCAACTACTTTCCAAGTTCATTCTATACTGAATTCCTCGCAACCAAACAGCAATTGTTCTCATAAATTATGGAAAACTCACATGACCAACTTGATTTTCTCCAATAGGAATTGTCCCAGAGGATGCTGATTATCAAGGTGGTCTTGTTGCACATCGTATCGCACCCGGGAACCATCCGGGCACAGTTGGTGTTGGAGCTTTGACATTCACACCCCTACCACTTGCGATTAAAGTTCACGATACCCTCACAAGCTTGACTGCCGGATCTTGATAGGTTTTGAGTCCAATGAAATCGAAAATATGGAGAACGCACATACAGGGTAAAAAAGCAATTTCATCCGAAGTGGTGTAGTGACGTGAGGAATTTTGTGGATTGTCAACCGGTACGTGTGAACAGGGGGTGGGAAAGGACTTACATTACACGCATACTCAGTGCTCACAGTTATCCAATGGTGCTTATTGTGTGCGTATTTTAAGAGCATTCGATGTCCGTGAAGTAAAAAATAGTAATGAAAGATTAAGTCAAATTTTTCGAGGCGTAAGATGGGCAGAAACTGTAGCGTGATGAATAAAGCTAGTCTATCAATTCAACATTTGTAAATTCCTTCGTATTCTTTCACTCCATGATTGTAGGACTCAGAGATTGAGATATGCATTTTCGGGGAGTATACTTCTGAATGGGCATTAATAATTCTTCTAAATCTCTCTAGATTATACTTAGATCATGTTAATCGATTAAATTCTCAAGCTATTTTTGAAGCGCAACAAGTCATAAAATTGTAGCCATAATAGCAGATATTCACCGATGGCTTAGGAAGTCTCTGAACTTCTTCCAAAACCCGACATGTGCTCCGTCAGACGTCTTCGTATTGCACTCCTGTCAGTAACTCAGTGTTTCTTTTTTTACTTTTCTCAGAAGGCTCGTTTAGAGTAAGAAATGTGGTGACTGAATGACCAGACATTGTTTGATCCCAATAATCAAGTTTCTATTTTCCAGAGCCTTATTGAATAAATCAGCTTTACGGATTACTGCTCTTAGTTAACATGTGGGATTTTGAAAACACTGGTGGTTAGTTACAGGGGCATTGGCTCTGTATCGAGTAATTATCCAGGCATTCTTGGGTATGGAGACGAAACTTAAGTTTCCCAATTTCCGTCATTTATGAAGAAAATTATTGGATTAGAAGAAATAAGCCTCTACCCTGATATCATGACTTTCCATTCAGGAGTGAATGTGAGAAAAGATATATGTCTGCGAATGTGTTTGGCGAGTGGTAAAGTGGGGAAGAGCTAAGGCAAAGCTGGATCAAGCTGTACCTCCAAGTGTGATGATAGTCTAGGATTTTCTTGCCAAACGTTGACTCCAACTCCTGTACTGGAATTTCTGAACGTAAACATTTCGGAAGGACTTCTACAATTGCTCTAAGTACATTGAACAAGTTTGTCTCGAATCGAAGCTCGGTAAACCACACGACACATCCACTTGATATTCTTCCTTATACAAGTATCGACACAGACTCCTGACTTTACGCAACATGGGATATGTAGAAGTTTCCACCAGGATAAGCATCCGTTGGCTTCCAGATGCTCCTTCAGAGCCAACTGATACCCTCGTCTTCAATGTCGGTTCCTACTTCCTCGACCTTCGGGTCCGCAAATCTGATACTACTATCGAATGGGCCATGGCTGGGGAGCGCCAAGTTATATCTACTGAACCTTGTTCGTCATCTCTTATATGCAGCAAATGCGGGTGTTCTAACAGCTAAACTTTGAATTAGTGAAGTGCAGATGGGTTCACATCATAGACTCTAATTCTGCGCATGCAACACCGGATGAAGGCTCATTCAGCAAATTACCCAATGGTGACGACCTTGAGATAGGCTCAATGCCTTGTCCTGAAAAAGGAGGTGTCATTACACCATACGAAGAGATATGGAGAAAGATCCCACCATCTTCTGGATCTAATCTGTCGTGGATTTTGCAGACGACTGGGGATGGAAATACTTTCATAGGAAGGATTGGAGGTGGATTCATTGCACTTCAGCAGGGAGAAAATGGGTTTGCAGCTAGAAGTGAGAGTTGGGATGATGCTAGTGGGAAGTGGGTAGAGAAATACGCCATTGGACCGTTGGAGGGATCTCCAAGTATGGTGGCGATAGGCGAGAGAGCTTTGGATGGTGAGGAAAGATGGACTATTGGTGAAACAGTTGAAGTTCAGGGAAGGAAATATGTAGTTAGAGCTTTCGAACTGTTGGCTTGATGGGAGGTGTGAACAGACTCTCTAACTTAATCACGAGTTTTATCTATTTCTATGAATTTTCTCTTTCCGTGGTTATTTCGTCACATCCCGAGTCTTTAAATACACGATCGAAAAAAAGATGTCCGTTGAATACTTTGTAGGATTCAACTAATCATCCTCTACGTAGCAAGCCTTATTATCCATGGAGATGTTGCTTCCAACCCTTTTTTGGCTTGCATCTGTAGATTTTTCAGTATCGAGGCACGCTCACAAATTTAGTGGCTCGAAAGCTGGGTATTATAGGTATGAAACGTTCGGCTAAGATAAAGCATAGAATAGGCAGGGAAAGCAACTGCTTGAGCAAGAGAAACACCGTCAAGTGCCTAGCATGGGGATCATTACTCTCTTTCTTACTTGCTAGAACAAGCAAGTATTTGTCACTGTGAGTCAGGGCAATATCGCCATCTTAATGACTAACCTCTCTTATATTGACTTTTGAGAGTACTTACTTTCCGCGCGATATTACATTCTCTGGGTCCAAAAATCACGGAAGAGCGAAGTATTTCTTCTTGAAAGTGACTTGTATGTTCACAAATGGTGAAGCTTTCATAAATGCAGATATTTATCTCAGATAACTTCAGAACCTTTTGGCAAAGTCGGGTCAAATACCTCATACTTTTGCCTCTTTCCAATTTTTATTTGAGCTTACCAACCAGAGATATGTTGCCAAGTATACAACTTTCTCTTGAATGTTTGATCACTAGTGATTCTCGGTAACGAAATGACGGACTCGAAATGAATCCGCTCGTGGTTTTAGCCTCTTGATTTATCCCCTTAGCCGGGATAATTCGGTGCAATCAGATTTTATTTCCTTCTCCGTGCACTATATACACCCGCTCCAACACATACATTAACCGCAATCTACAAGTACCGAGCAATGCATGCCGATTCTTTATCAAGAAATGTATCTGGTAAGTGAAGATTTTCGTATCGTGCTCAATTTTTTCATATTATCATCTACGTATTTTCGACCATAAAACAATGATAGCCATAAACATTCATGATCACGTTGAGCAATACCCTTTTAGTACTTAAGGTCAATATGTTGGACGTAACATTGCGAAGCGACTTGATAATGGCTTGACAACAAAGTCGATGCAAGATTCATAAGTCTGCTTAGCACCTACACCATACCACCACCACTGAATAACCTATTCAAAATTGGTTAGCATAGTTGAGCTTCTTCACCACAGCTCAAATTAAGGATCACTTACACATTCACCAGCAGTAGCACACTTTCCTCCAAAATCGGTGGGTAGCGTCACAGAGAACGCAGAATTGTTAGCGGGCAATGCCGGCAATTTCTCATTGGCATAGTCTGACCAGTAGAGCAATTGGCTTCCGACAATCGTGTTACTTTTAGTATCAACAATGCTGACATTTGCAGTTCCGGCATGCTTGATTCTGATGTACACTTCTATGGGAATCACCTGGCCAGGGGAGTAGCTCCTGAAAATTGTTTAGCTGCTGTTGCTTGATTCGTGGCCAAGTTGAGAAAGGATGATTAGAGGTACTCACTGAACTGATGATGTTTCTGGATCAAATTGAAGACCTCTGCAAAGCCCTTGAAATAAAAAGTAAGCAACTGTTATGTTCGGTCACAGGAAGCTTTGGGCAACTTTATTGAAGTGCTTATTTGTATGTATCAAATTCTTTCAAATCAAGCAGCGCAAAGCATGTGCTAGCCTGTGTGATTGGGAAAGTTATACATGCAGATAGGCGACTTCAAGAATGACTATCATGAGAAGTATCAAGAAGGATCTTACAAAGATTGCATTTGGCAGCATGATAACCACTATCCTTTGCCGCAGCCTCAGGGAGACCTTCGACGTGGTCAGTAACATCTGCAGTGATTTTTTTGGTAACAGCCGTTCCACACGCTGCAGTGGATGCAGCGTTTACTACACGGGGTAATGGCTTGTTGATAACTCCATGAGCGAAAACAGTGCTGCTCAGTCCGAGAACGGTAGTGATGGCTGAAAGATGCATGATGTATGTTTAGAGTTTGATCTATCGATTGATGCTACTAGAGATAAGACATATGGACGTACTGATGAGGCATACTTATATAAGGGTAAAATTGTACCCTCGGATGTGCTCTTCCTCTTTGAAAATCAGCCTGTGAGAAGCTATCTGCGTCGGGCCATTTGATGATATCGGTAATCTAAATTTCCAGCGTGATTGACGGAAGGTACCTCTGAGCTCCGAAGTCCCTTCTTAGCTCACCAATGATTCTGAGGCATACCTGGTTTTTCGAACTCTTTGTAACAGCATTCCCGTTTAGATGCCGTATACGAGAGACGTGAAGCGAGTCGTGGACCACTTCTCCACCCAACACCTGGGGAAACAAAACTAGTTCGACTAAGTATGGGAAAGGGAGCGGCTGAAAGGATTGATGACCTGATCTGTCAACCGATACCCTGGTACCCAGAACGTACTTAATTTGGATAAACTGGATGGCATCTCTTGATCTTGTGGGTATGTGTTCATACCACTCCGAAGTCTCGTGACATACGATCGCTACGGAATTTCTATAGGATTGAACTCTGGTTATTTGAGTATTTGAGTACTGTTTTCTATGCTGCTGCTAATAATATTAGTATTAAGGATAAATCATCTTTTCTAAGTGCGATATTGAAGGTTGTTAGTTATTTAAACTATAAAATAAGTAGAGAATAGTAATATTGTAAGTGGGTGTTTTAATGCTGGCTAGTACTTTAGCATATAGTATTGACTTTGCAATGTTCATTCCAGCAGTTGTAGCATATCTTACTTAATCAACTTGTGATTATCTGGGTACTTCTATTAGCATCTGCGCTTTTTTAGAGGACCCACGACTTTCTAATATGTGCTTAAATGAACTTTGGCCTATTTCACATGTCGATAGGAATAATTACCTTGTTTAGAAATTCTAAGGCCATACCTCGATAGGGTGGCTAAGTTTGAGTAGACTGGAGTCTTAAATATTGATTGTACTGAAGGTTTGGCCTAGCCTTGAGATAACATGAAATGAGCAAAATCAATCTCCGTCACCCTTAGCACTTCATGGAGAACCCACGGCCACAATTCAGCATTGCGCATATGTCTGGCTTGCTCAGTCTCATCTGACAGACCGTTCTATCTCTGCCTTACGAATGGCCCTCTTTCCGACGACATCCCAAATTTTTTGGTTTAACTAACCCACTCACCAATGTTCTGAATCTCGAGATGGCCACTACAAGAGATTTCCAACCATTTTCGTGGCAGCAGAAACATTACAAGCATGCTTCAACTAAATATTGATCAACGCACATGTACAAAACAAAGCATTGTTAATATAAATATGATGCTGTAGCTCGTTCACATTCGAATGTGCCCGATGAAATACATTGTTCCCTAGAATAGGCATGTTCGATAAGCTTAGCCATCCAGGAAAGATATGTTTTCAGCAATCCACCTATTCATTGTCCTAAAGGTCACCAAGTGGCGAAGAAACCAATTAACGGACTGGAATTGTACAAGGCTAAAATTTACTGGCAGTGCGCGCAAGCAGGAGAGAGGTCACTCCTTACCGCTGCTTAATAAGTCCAATTGAAGTACCGGTTATTTATGCAAGACATAGGTAAGAGCCTGGGTATTACCATCTTACTTAACCAAGAGTTTGATAGTGGCAGGATTTAAAAGCTTGTATAGCAAACACGATTCGTAGATATCATCACACCCATGGGGAAATCACCGGGATTCCGATCGTATCACAATGATAAACTCCAAGTCTAGCAATGGATTTCTGGGAGCTAGGATTTAACAGACTTAAGAGCTTCTATCAAATCCGGAATATCATCTGCTGCTGGAGCAACTGGCAAATTGATTAGCATCCAAAAAGGGATCAAGTAAAGCACGAGTGTTCAAGTTGCCAAACTAAGAGAGAGCCATTGCCGCAAGACGATTAGAGTTGTATCTTACTTGTCCCATGTGATCTGAAACCTGTCCCAGATCTCGGGGCAATAAAGATGCAACTATATAATGAAGATTATTGAAGGTAACCTTTAGTCTTGTTGCATTGATGGTAAGACGACACAAAGCAAAAAACATGGCTTTAAACATATGAATTGTACTAGACGACCAAAGCAGATTTTCTTGCTTTTCGATCTTACCGAGAAACATGAGAAGACAATATGAAAGGACGACGAACCTCTTGCCCATTCGACTATTCCATCCTTATCAATTGCAAAACTGCCAGCTGTCTGCCATCGACTCCCGCTCTCAGTGGGCCTGTTCCAAATCTGCTCCTTGTTTCCAAGAGAAAATACGTTCCACAAGGACCAAGGATTTAAAACATGCCAGGCGCTGGAAACCCCTAAACCCCATTGTGCGTAGATCTCTCGATCTGAATCAACAATAACTTTTGTCTCTCGATGGCCACCCACACTGATCACCCATTTATCCGTACTCTGCTCATCTGAGTGTGATACCGCGATGAAATCAACGTCATTGTGTTCATCTGCAAGCTGGCGAAGATCTTTGAAGGTTTTCTCAGCAACTGCAATCATATTAGCTGAATACTTAGTGTCATGATTGATGAGACTTACAAGGGCATCCGCAATGTCTCAGGAATGTTATAATAGTTGGCTTGCTATTTGGGTTTGGGAATATCAACTTTGAGGAAGTTGGAGCAGTACTTCCTACTTTGGGCACAGGGGAGGTAGAGACTACAGAAGGCGTCTTCCAAGACTCGAACTCTTGTTGATAGGTCATTTTCTAATGATATTAGATTAGAATATAGTTGTTGTTAAAGCAGTTTAGTGCTGGTATTGAATGGTGTGGGGAAACTGAAGAAGGCTGTCATGAAGTCATTCATGCAAGGCTACCAAAACCCAATTCTGATCAAGTCGCTGAACAACCGTACTCACAAAATTTCAGTCACATGATACAGATATTAGAGAACCTTTGGTATGGTGTTTACAACGTCACTATAGCAGCATATACCACTAACCTGACATAAAATTTTGTGGCGCATTTCCCATTTCTAACTTCTAGTTGCTGAAGTTTACATTTTTGAGAGAACGTTTTGGAAACGTCAAGCACGGCACGAGGCAAGGAGAGACTACTAATTACAACTACGAAGTTCGGCAACTTGACAAAAGGAAGACATGAACTATGCATGAAATTATCACTTTACAATTAGGTCAAAGGGCAAACTATGTCGCTACTCATTTCTGGAATGCTCAGGTGAGAAAGATGGCCTATAATCCTCACAATATCCCGTCAATTGAAGCTTTATAGGAATCTTATTTCACGTACTCATCAGATCAAGAGTCTTTGATTGATCATGATATCCACTTCAGACCAGGAATGGGTGCTGATGGAACAGAAACATTTACTCCAAGAACGGTGATCTATGATCTCAAAGGTGGCTTTGGCTCTTTGAGAAAAATCAATGCTCTTTATGACATAGACGAACCTACCGTACCTGACAACTTATGGTATAATTATTTTCCCCACGGTTAGAAGTTGGTTGGAAAATACTAAATTATATAGGAGCGGGCCTACTGTTATCCAACGCCAGACAGCAATAGAGCAAAGTGCGTATCAGCAGAGTCTGGATGAAGGGGTGGCTCCTCCCAAGCTCACAGCCGAATCTGTGAGATATTGGTCTGATTTCAACAGAGTCTACTTTAACCCAAAGTCAATAGTGCAACTGAATGAATACGAACTCAGCTCATCACTGATGCCATTCGAAAATTGGAGTGCTGGTGAAGAGCTGTTTAATTCACTGGATAAAGAGCACGATCTTTTGGACCGTGACCTGCGACCCTTTGCTGAAGAAGCTGATCAGATGCAAGCAATCCAGTTAATGGCAGGAATAGATGATGCCTGGGGAGGCTTTGCGTCGAGGTATATGGACCGCCTTAGAGATGAATATGGAAAAACTACTGTGTGGGTTTGGGGCCTCGAGGATGGAATCACTACAGTACCTCGCGTAAGTCTATGACATTGTCAGTGACGAGACACAGAACCTAACACCGGAAGGAAAAACGCTTCTTGAAGCTATCAAATACTGCCAGGGCTATCTCGGAGATTGCTCCTCAAGCATCTCTGTTCATTCCTATGACAATGCCGTCAAAAGCACTACCTAGCTACGTCATGCTGAACCCTCGTTCGCAATGGCACATTTCCGGTCTCTTCTCTACGGCGCTTGAAAGTATGACCCTGCCGTCTCGTCTGAAGGCTAAACGTGAAACTCTGGATCAGCTAGAAAGCTCCCTGAATGTAAATGGTAACCAAAATATCGCCAAGCTTCGTATGAGTATTAACCAACAGGCCACAACGAATGGTCATTACCGGGCAGGAAGGTTAGAAGTAAGGGCAGAGAGTCGAGATGCGAGGCTTCCTTCTCAAGATCGAAGTGCAAACAATGACCCTAGTTTGGAAGATGGAGAGCTATCAGTCTTCGACATCGACTTCTTTCCTTCAGAGTCTGCTGACCAAAGCCGAGGACGCAACCGGCGAGTACAAAGACCTCACGTTTTTGGGCAAGCTGAAACGTACCGCGGATCTGGAGAAACTGAGGATCTGGAAGCCAATAAGGAAGATGAAGGAGCTGAACGTGCCCACCGACGTGCCGCCGGTCTTCCGCTTATACACAGGTAAGCTTGTTCCAATTTTCTGTCAGGTCTCGTATGATTGCTTGCTCGGGTAATATTCCAGACATAAAGCACAGCAGGATAACTTTTGTACAACTTTTATTGATTTTGTGGTCTCGCTAATACTTGGCTCTTAAAGATCGAGAATTGCCGTGTCATTCCCTATGCTCGACAGCTTTCCCCACATATTTGCCCAGGCTCAAGCTGGGCCTTCGTCGGCTTTATCAGTCAATACATCACTATCAACCGACACTACAGTTGCGTATCGCATCAAGAGCTTACAACAAATCGTGAATCGATCTATCGCTATAGATGAACGAGAAGCGCTTAGTAACTCGTTAGGAGAAATTGCTGAGGCATATGAAGAAGGCTGGGACAGTGGTTCGGATGAGGATGATGATTGATGATTGTAGCCGAAAATAACTGATTTCGGGAATTCAAAGAGCAAGACCTGGTACTGTGAACCATGGGAGGTCTGCATAGTTACGTGAGATCAACTTAAATCCATGATGTAGCCAATCAAACTTTTCTATTTGGTCCATAGAACTGGAATATTGATGCTACCGTATGTATGTGTTCACTCATCCACGGCTGGTTGCAGCCTTTCCAGCACCTGGGCTCACAAAATAAAATCTATATCGCACAATACATTTTCCTTTTGCCTGAAAGAATACGAGGTTAGAAGAATAAATTCAGATATTATAGGTCTAGGAGATCCTGTAAAGTTTACGCCCATCCAGCTTTTTCGAGTGTATATGCGATGTCCAACGACTTAAAAGCTATGACGCAAGCTGATAATTGTATGCATATTAGGTGGCTTCCCTGTTCTGATCGCCTACCAAATCTCCGAGCGATTGACATTGCCCCGCACATCTTTTGTATGGCAGTAATCACGAAAAAGAAAACTGATGACGAGGTAGCGGTGTATTCTATTTTTATGATGTGAGAGGCAAAAAGCAACTGGTGCTGCTGCGGCTCGGCACCAACGCCTAGATAGGTGAACAATATGACAATCACTTATTAACACCGATTGTTCTTCGGCAGCCAAAATACTTCTCATATTTCGATGAATCTCTAGATTCGAATGTAGCGACTTCGAACCTCGCAGTTATAAGTAGAGCATGGCATGTTGAAATTGACTTGACCAATTAGAGACACGAATCACGGCTGGGTCAGGCGTAGCCAGAAATCAAGGCCAATAATCCACAACATGTCAGGTAACGAGCCACTACCAGCGAATCATGTGGGCCAGAATCAAGCATTTGGTAAAGCGTGGACCTGTCAGGATATCCCCATCTGCTTGAAGGTAAGAAAAGGCTTCTGGGACTACAACTACTTACCACAAAGCGCTGCAGACATTTCGAAGCTTTAGAATACACAATATCTTGGTTCCTATTTTGAAGGCGAGCGAGACGGATCATTGTCTGAGATAACCTCTCCTCTCCAATCTATGTGGATTTGGGCGACTTGTGATCGAGATGGCCTTCTGTGGACCATCTTCTCCTTCTCAGAGAGCACCATGGTCAGGCACGGATGCGACGTCCTGAAAATCCATACCAACCCCTCCCAACTACCCTGCCTCGTACTTTTACATCACCGACCAGGTTTTTTTCGAATTTGCCCCTGGCAGTAACCCCGCCACAGGCTGATGCAGGGTTTACAGCACAGCTTCCCCTGTGAAAAGGGGCTCGAGGGGCTAAGCGAAGGCCAATAAACAAACAGCACGCTCCGACAATCCCTACCCTGCCTTCACCCGTCACCTTATCCCCAGATCAACCAGCCATTCGCACCAAATAATCTGGCAATCAAGACGTCAGTCTCCAGGTTTTGTCCTCCCAACCAACCTTTTTCTCGCTGGCAAGCAATCTGTGGTCGGCCTCTACGCGGAGACTATGTGCACTTGCCAGCTCCGACTGCATGATGCATAGACCAACCTGTACGATAGCCATTCAATTAAAGAGGCCGTGTTTCCCACCACCGTGTTTATATTCTCTCCTCAAGCAAACCAGCCTTTGTTATTATAAGCAAGCCCAACCTCCCTAAAGCGACAGGTAACTCCTTCGTTACGGTTACTTAAAACACCTTCGTTCTTGTGCTTTAAGTTTAGCCCAACCATCAACTTTCAAACTACCAACCTTCGCTTTCGCTTTATACTCCACAGTCCATCCTCATATCAACATGAAGTCTGTTTTCACGTCTGTCTTAGCTTTGGCTGGTGGTGCTTTGGCAACTTATCACCCCGAACCAGTCAAGTACACAACGGTAGCAACTGTCACGACAACCACCGTCTGCCCAGTAACATCCACATATACTCATTCTGGCACTGTTTCATACGTCACGGGTACCACAACGTCGACAATAGTTGCCGTTGTCCCCACGACGATTGTACAATAGTAGGTTCTCAACTGAGCATAGATTGGTCTTTTTACTTACAAATCATAGCACTACACTTCCTGATGTTACTAAGACCGTCCAGACATGGGTTTACGAGACTTCCACATCTCTCTGCCCCGTTACCGAGACCAAAACTGTTGCTGGTGTACCACACACTGTTGTGTATACTAGCACTAGCCTCGTCGTCGTGAAGGTCCCAACCACAATCGTGGACTACACCACCGCATCATACACCAAGTATGCCACAACCGAGGTTTACGAGACTGAGTCCTCTTACGAGACTGTTTACACAACGGTTTCTGCCGGATCCACAATCGTTTTAACAGAGACGGGAACGTCTACGATCTCAGTCACAGGTACATACACTGTTACACAGACTCTCGAGCCCCCTACTACCAAAGCTACCGTTTTCGTCCCAATCACCCTCGCCACCAGCGTTCCTTACACTGAGGTTGTGACCTACCCATCAGAAGTCACAGCAACATCCGGTGGTTCTACCGTTTATTCTACCATCCCAGTCCCAGAGACCTCAACCTACCTCCCACCGCCATCTACATCTGTGGTTGTCGCCCCCCCAACTACCGTCCTTGTTTCTCCAACATCTCCAACAGCCACCCCAGTTGAACCAACTCCTACCTCGCCAGAAACTTCTGCCCCTGCCCAAATCACTGGTGCTGCCTCCTCCAACAATGTTCCAAAAGCCCTTGCTTTTGGAGCAATGGCTCTCCTTGCTCTAGCATAGATTTCCCATCCATATCAAAACAATTTTAATAACGACGGCGTTTCGAGTACACGAATTTATGACCTAATGGTTTCACACTCATTTTAGCGAAAATTTGGATACCCAGATGGATGAATAATGGATCATTCTATGATGGACCATCTAGAATACATTGATGGTGGTATGGATACACCTCACGGCGTGTGTAGGAGGATGGATGTATTAATGTGGTTAGAGAGAAAAACGGAGAAATTGGAAATTCATTGTAAATATTAAGGCAACTCGTTCCAGATAATACTAGTAGTTAAAACAATACCTTGTTCTAGTATTTCATCTTGATGATCTTTTTAACCGAAGCTTTTTGAGAGCTTTGCGTAAGTTCAGGCGGGGGGTGTTAAGTAGCGCACTATTCTTCCGAGTTTGGAATACTGTTCCTGAGAATGACAAAATCTGAGGGTTATCATCATTCAAAATTTATTCCTTCCAATATAAATGTTCTCCACCAAGGTGTTGGAGAATAGGTTCCGTCACGAAGGTAATAGTACTTCATTTAATGACAGGCTCATGCTGAACGGAAAAATCGAAATCGAATAATCATGTTGCTTGAGATTCCCACTTTTCAATTTGCCGTTTAGAGGTTTAACTGTTAGGTTTACGATATACCAAGCAGATACAAATGTTAAGATAAGCTGACTTGCTTTAATGAATTGTAGTTATCAAACCGTTTGAAGATGCACCTAACAGAGTGGAATAATATCAGGAGGACAGTCTGTTGTATTTGATACGTGAATGTAGGGATTGAAGTGTATCTAACATATCATAATAATAGAAAAAGGTGGACCTATTATAATGAGATCAAATAAAATGTACAAAGGCGTACTTGTATTAACCCTTTTCAGAGCTGAAGCTACGTGCCGCGAGACTGGCTGCTTCACTTCTTGTAGATCTGTTGCCTCTGGTTCCAAGCACCCTGCAAGAAAGCCAGTGGAGTGATCATTAGGTGGGGTTAAACCAAGACGCATCGAACGGTGTCGACTGCCGTCAATTCGCCAATTCTTCCTGGAGACCCTTTTCTTACCTGATCTTCTAACCAATGCAGCATGAGCCAACATGGCGACAGCTTATGATATCGTGAGCGGTCACCTTGTAGGTATTACCGGTTCAACTCCCGCAATTCGTAAATACAGCGAAAGTGATACAAAAAACACAACAAATGAGGATCATCAAAGTTTTGTTATTTCTCATGAAGCCAGGAAGACTCATTATAGCCAATAGAACGATTGGGTTTCTCTATATCGGTTATGATGACTAGACATAATTCTAAATCACCAGGATGAGAGGTAGAAGACTTTTCATATGACCACATTATCTTATACTGTACTGTAAATCGCATGAAGACAGGGTCTTAATATAAGATAAGTTACCTTATGCCTCAATACCCACCTCCGCCCCTGCCTTCGCCATTCACACCATTTGCATACAATAACACGGGCTCATAGGAGAGACAGAATTTTCAGGATTGTCAGCAATACCATCCATCATCCCGTGTAACTTCTTCTAGTAGTAGCCATGAAATGAATCAGTCTGAAAAAGGGACGAGCTCTGATGCATACTCCGAGCACGGTCGTCAATACCGGAGAAGCCAGTCTGATGAGATTCCACAAAGTGTCAGAATTTTCGAGATGGATATCTGCAGGTACATTGGGTAGCAGAACAAGAACGCACACCAGCAAGAGCGATGTTGTGGCCTGAGGCACACACCCTCATTAGCTAGCATACTTAGACCTCTCCCGTACGGAGAGCTTCCTTCCCTAGACTTTACCAAAACAAGAAACCTTTACACACGTTTTACGCACAGGAACCTCTCCTCCGCTTTCATCGTGAGTCCAGGTCCTTGACAAGCGATGCCATTTCCACCGACATTAGCAGCACGAAAACGCTGCCCTACCCGAATGAAATGCATCCTTCCAAGCGACCGTGCTCATAGGTGGAATTGGCAGTTGTTCTTTGCTTGGAAGATATTAAATTCGTTGACACAACTCAAATTTGCAGAGTTTGTTTGTAACTCCCACAGAAAATACTTGTTATATTTACTGTTTAGCTAGTGAACTATACAAACAGCGTGAATCAAATCGAAAGCTACTTAACGAGTTCTCTATTGTAATGGTAGGAAACAAGTGTTTATCTTCGCACTACGATGATATTTTTAAGGTAATTGAACAAGTTTTCCATTTGGGATCTCATCCCGTTGGTTTAGGATTGTGTTCAGGCGTCATAACTAGTTTAGTATATGCATTGAGAGTGCGAAGGATAATATGGTATTACATTTGTTGGCCAACACCAATTCAGGAACTCATCCAACCTGCCGTGTTCATGGGACTTTGATGACAACCCTTTCGACAAGGTGCCCCTTTTATTTTGTTTCCAGCGCACACAGACTAATAGAAAATATCAATCTACCTAAACCCGGTCTTACCATTCACATCTCAAGCCAAGAGCAACTCCATCACCCATTATCCAGCTACACCACGCACACCCCCGACTCCTGACCCAAAAGCATCCAATGATGGATAAGATATCTGATGCCAATGCGTCTCTCAACGATGACCCACCAGAAAGCACCAAGTTTGGAAGTAAGATTCACTGGACGAAGTCTTGCAAGATCGTCGTTTGTGGCAAGTGTGCTGCTGGTAAGTATCGCACAGTGAATCGCTCGGCCAAGCTAACTCGTACGAGTATGATGTACCCTGTTGATACTGAAACTGGCGGTGCATCTGCATCTTGAGATTCTCCTACAATGGCTGTATTCTAGCTTGCTTCCCGAAGCAATGAGCACAAATAGGCTCTGTTTATCCACATGATATTATAGTGATTGTATTTTGGCTTACTGTCCGATTCAATAAGATTCGATAACACTCTATTTATAATGTAGATCCCTCTCACCTTACAATTTACAGTGCAATATGAGGAATTTGTATATATTCAAAAACTCATAAACCTCAACCGGATGGTTCAGATAATGATTAGGAAACTGTGGATTGACTCTCAATACGTAGCACCACTACGTGTAATCACGTATGTGCCAGTTGTATTGTAGAGTAATCGATGTTCCATTACTAACTACGTAGGGGTGTTGATGATATCCCCAACTAGGGATCCACAGTGGTCATGTGACTACGTCACATGACCGGAAGTAAATACACATAGTGAGAATATATCAACAGAAACCTCCAATATTCCCAATTTTACCGAGGTCACGGGTGCCGTCAATTGCCTTGGTCCGGGAACCGTTGCTTTCGAGAAATCAAGCCAGTATTGGAAGAAGAAATGGTTGATTATTCTCATACTACATTTATAATAGCATCAGATATCTATTTTTAACGGATTCTTTTCTGGCACATGTCCTTTGTGTCAGTATAGTTTAATGATCGCGTTGTTTAGCTACTGATGCTCGTGATGAACTATGAGCGTTATCTCAAGCGGTCTAAAATTTGAAGTATTAGCTCCATCAAATTTTGCTAAACGATACGTTACAAAAAGACAGTAAGGAACGATGCTTAACGCCATATGTCTCGGTTAAGTCAGGTAAGTAGGTCGCCAAGCCAATACCTCACGCCAGCTAATTGGTCACAGTCATCGGCAACAACAAGATGTCAAAAGTGAAGGGATGAAACACAGATTCCAATTAGAATTCTCAAATCCGAAAACGATTCATTATAGGAGAGTATTGTTTAAGTACATAGTAGTAATTAAGTTGTGAAAACCGTGCCACAAGTGTGACCCAGAATATTTTCAAGTGTTCAAAACTATGCGTCAAGTAAAATAGTCTAATCGTGCCAAAGTTGCTATGGAAAATATCCAAGTCACCATCGACAAATTAGGCACGCATATGATTGATCCAGTATTTGGCGGTAGCAGAGACTCAACAAGTAAAGTGAAAGAGAAATCCCAAGTTTGTAAGTGATATGCTGTGGGACAAGCTCGACAACTACAACTTATCATAAAATACCTTGTTCCCAGCTTAATTTCCAGATTAAGAGAATAGTTTTTAACTTCTTATAAGCATTAAACTTTCGCTATGTATTGACTACAGGGAATGTAAAGAGTACCGCTTCTCCACATACCAGATCACCATACCCGTCGGGTGCAGATGGAGTGTGGAATAAACTTCCTGGTGAGGCTATATTGTGTTCACTAGCGTGTAACAGCTTGGGACTAGCGTGCAAGACTAAAAGTTTGATACCGCACACGTGAGGCACTAAACTACACGCAACGCGTTTTTCCTTTGACAGTTGACTCAATTAATTTTCTTCGTCGATCACGCTGTCGTAGCACTTCTCTATCTACACCTACAACCTCCTCAACTTCAGTTCCAGTTTCAGTCCGCCATAATTTAAACCATGGACTTCCTCTATTCATCACATCATATTCTTTTACTCCCATTGCAGCGAAAATTCTACCACGTTCCCAGAGTCTCTTCATTATTGACAGCGTTCTCAACAAGTAAGTACTACAGTCCTCTCTACTTCATTGTACTACAACCTTCCAAAACGGTGTTGGCATCATGATGTCGTCAATGAACGCCTACTATCCAACCCTCGGATTGGATTGTCAAGTTAAGGGCTGTTGCTCTGTCGCTCCCGGGTTATGTGGCAAGTATTTACTAGTGTGCCGTAATGGCCAGCGTTGGGGTGCAGGGTTGGCGAAGTAAGGGCAAACCGCGTTGATCTTTGGAGAAAACGGTCTGGTTGGTCTTCCTTGCACTTTTGGTATAGTTGTCGTTATTTTCCACTCACTTAGGAGAGCTTCGGTCGGTACGGGTGACTGGTGAGATAGCCAGTACAATCGGGTTTAGAGGTTATTCTTTTTTTCTTTTCGAAGAGCGGTTGCTAACTTTTACTATACTCTATCACCTTAGGGGCAAAGCCCCGTTCGGCAGGTAAGTCCCTTCCCTCCCTTTGTTACTGACTGTGTTGCAGGGCGCTCACAATGGCCTACCTTCCCGCGGTGTGAGTGTTAATCCAAGTGAGACCAAAGGCCAAAAGAACTTTCACATCTCCCAAGAAGGTATTCGATCCCCTCTACTGAGCTAATAACACACGCTAATTTACTATAGTCTCCTCAATCATCTGCCACAAACAGCGTATGAGGGTTGCGTAGGGTCGGTTATGACATTTGGAATAAAGCCGTGGCCAGATTGGCTTGTACGAACTCATAAGCAGATCAGCCAAATAGCTTGGAAAGCAACAGGCATCATATATAGCAAAATACAAAACACGAAATGGCATACCACAATCCTCCGTATAAGATTCTATCAGTTACACCTCTTCGTGTACCCCTCTCTACCCTCTGAATATCATATGACTCTTCGCCATGCATGTTGAATGCAAACCAACAACTGTCGACGATCCGTTGCTACTCTGATACGACTCCTCTATGCACGAATACACATTCAAAAAACTGTCGAAGAAGCATTCAAACAAACCCCATTACTGAGAATCGACTATAATAGAAAATTGTTCCTTACGCTAACACAAAACTTCGATATACATTCTTGACTGCAGAAACTTTAACTTAGCAGTAGCTAGAGTCAACCTTAGCGAGATTTGAATCTTTGGGGTGATCTCTAGAGGGGGATCAAAGTAAAATGAGATTCATTATCCTGTGGTGGCAGAAATTGCATGTCATATATCGGAATATTAGCAGATCAGAATGGTTCGGAAATGGGGAGACGGCAGCAGCTACCGGTGACCGTTATATTGGAACTCAACGACTATATAATACTTTATTAGCTTGAGTAGTTGAATGTTCAATATTTTGCCAACAACATGATAGATAGATTTTTTCATGGATTTCTTAGACTCAATTTCGAGTTCTGACCACTTTTATACTATGTGATCTAGAACTCTTCGTCTAAAACCTTACTGAATTAGACCAACAGCCCTTCAAAACTGCCGGTTCTCGCTGCCGCCAAGCATAACAAACTTGACGTCTAACAAATTAAGTTAAGGTTACCCCACTCCCGCTTTCACTCCATCCTCACTATGCCCAGTTAGGCATAATTCTCTGACATCTATCAGTCCTTTTATATACAGTGTTTATCTTCTTTCATTCGTAATTTTTCAGTTTCCAAATGGTAAACACTTAGGTCGTTATGTCTTCGCAATCTAAAAATGTCGAATCTGCTACCAAGGGAACGACCAATGGAGCCACTGGCAATGATCAGGAATCTCCATATGATCCCACTTTCACTAAGATGGTGATGGAATCTATAGGGCCAAATGCAACTCCACGTTTCCGAGAAATTATGACAAGTCTTATTAAACATACGCATGATTTTGCACGGGAGGTCAACCTGACCGTTGACGAGTGGATGCAAGGTGTCGATTTCATGAATGCGGCTGGGAAAATGACCACGGCTAAGAGAGATGAGGTACAACTTGTGTCTGATGTATTTGGCTTGTCCTCGTAAGTAGCCCCATTTGAGCCCATCAATCTACCCGCATCCCTGACTCATTTGCGGCTAGATTAGTCGATGAGATTACAACCAAGCAAACAGCAGCCGAAGGCTACGAGGCAACTGCAAGCGCACTTCTCGGGCCATTCTTTAGAAAGGATGCACCGATGAAAGAAAATGATACTAGTATTATACAGCATGAACCTGATGGCGAGGTAGTTTATATGCATGGTTATGTGCGTGATGCAGTTTCTGGTGATCCAGTTGAGGACTGTTTTATCGACATTTGGCAAGCTTCAACCAATGGTTTATACGAACAGCAAGATGAAAATCAAAATGATTGTAACTTAAGAGGGAAGTTTAAAACTGATAAAAATGGCTACTATGGGCTCTACTGCCTTCGGCCAACACCTTACCCGATCCCCGATGATGGTAAACATTGTACTCCATCTGGTTAGAAGCAGCATTTATTGACACAGGATAGGCACAATTGGACAGTTGATGAAGTCACTTGACCGGCACCCATGGAGACCTGCCCATATTCACATATTGGTAAGATTAGGACTAACGTTCTATCCCTCATCGGTTGAGGCTAATCTACAATAGGCTGGCAAAGAAAAATATAGGGCTTTAACTACACAAATATTTGATCGAAAGAGTGATTATTTGACAGACGACACAGTATTTGCAGTCAAAGACTCCCTTGTTGTCGATCTAGTCCCTCTGCAGGGAAATTTACAAGCTTCTTTAGAGGTTGTATACGACATCAGTCTCGTTCCTATGTAAATGTTTTATAAAATAAACTTCACCGCTAAGTGTATTCAACGAAACTAAGTAAATAATAAAAACTCCTAAAATTCAAACCAACAAGACCTCACAACTTTTTCCACCTACCAGTCGAGCATTGATCATAAGATCAAACCTCATGAACCCTGTTAACTTCCACACATAGTCCCCTTCTGAAGCTAACAGTAATTCCTTGCAAGAGACATTAGAGATTGTGCTTGGTAGATTCAAATACTAAAATATCCTTTGCATAAACACAATCTTTAACCTACTGTCCTGACATTTTATATCAAAACTGTATTGATCCACTTCTTCACCATTCTGAAATAATCATTTAATTCTTGTTAGTTGCGTCCCATTCTGTTTCAGGGGATTTGCTCCAGCTCTTATCGGCAGAACTTGAACTTTGGTTGACCTCAGTTGTCCTAATAATTCCTTCCTCCATGTTTCCGGAGTTGTTAGTATTAGTCTTTTCGGACTCATGAGCTCTTGAATAGTCACTTCGACGTAACAATCCTCTTGAACTCCAGCCGGAACTAAGTGATTGGAACCGTTTAGTGACGAGCAAAGGACGCATAGCCGCGAGAGAGGTAGCAATGATACCGAGGCCAATCTCAACAGTAGAACTATGGCAAGTCAACTTAGATTTTGTCACAATGACAGTGATAGCTCGTACCAGATAGCCAATGGCGCCCAGTCTTTCCAGAAGTCATTTGTCTTTAGCAAGATATGAATCGGATATGATCTAGCAATAGCTGCAAGTCCACATCTACTCGCGTTTAGCTTCCCCCGCCCGCTCAGTACAAGTGATAAGACTTACAGAAGGCCGAGTCCAAGAAGAATAGAAATGCCAATCTTCCTCTCCCGGCTAATCTGTACATTCCATAATAGCCAAATGGGTATCAATCCCAGCGTCCAATCTGCTACAAAACTCAACGCCATATGTGCATATCCGGTGTTTGCCAATACTTGATGATTATTGCAAGATCCAGGATCGCCAGGAATCCAGTTCCAGAAGAACTGAACTGGATCACATTGGAAGATGACGATAAAGAGGAAGCAGAGAGAGTAGATTATCATTAAGACCATGATGATCCAAATAACGACACGTTGAGACTTTGTCGAGGCAATGCGCAGAAGTAAGAATGCCACGGAAGTTCGGAGAAATGCAGCGGTAAT
>Ga0247807_10000712_pt1 | contig 20755 bp, 20 predicted proteins | sample UWRJL074202C1_FD_179931 | JGI IMG/M metagenome (GOLD analysis project Ga0247807, IMG submission 179931) | Plant litter microbial communities from Arlington Agricultural Research Station in Wisconsin, United States - UWRJ-L074-202C-1 | ecosystem: Environmental > Terrestrial > Plant litter >...
GCACCAAGAACAGTTTTTTCTTTTGTGGCAACAGATTCCGATATGGAATATTTATTGGTCGAGTTGAAGGGAAGGGTCAGCTTATTTTTTATAATCTTGTCAATATTGATGTCAAGGTTATACATACTTTTAAGGATAATAATATCAAAAGCAGAACCCGTAAATGCCCAATTATTTCTATCATCGGTTATTTTCTCAACATCAGCCTGGATGTTTGAATAGGCAACTTGCACTAAATCTTTGTGCTTTGAATTCAATAGCTTGATATCTCGACTTTCGATTTTTGAAGCCAACATCTCTTCAATTGTTAACACATTATCAAGTGTCAGCTCTGCCTTTGTCAGTGTTCCGGTCTTATCGGTTAACACAAGCGTTGTTGAACCTAATGTCTCTGCGGCTGACAATTTTCTAATGAGCCCGCCTTTCTTTGAAATGTTTAATACTCCAATTGATAGAATAACCGTCAGCGCAATAGGCAAGGCTTCAGGAACGGCACCCACAGCAACGGCAGAAGACAATACAAGCATATCAAAGACTGATTCACCGCGACGAATTCCCAGGAAGAAGATTAATATAACAATTAGGATTGCAACTGAGAAAATATACCAAGAGATTTGCTTCACTGCATTTTGAGTTGGTGTACTTACTTTTTTGGTTTTTGAAATAGAGGTCGCAATCTTTCCAATCTCTGTGTTGTTTCCAGTATTAGTAATGATCGCCACACCACTTCCATTAGTTACGAACGTTCCCGCATAGACATAGTTATGACGACTGATAAGGTCATTGCTTGTTGCAATCTCCTCATTTTTGCTCGTTGGAATAGATTCTCCCGTAATAATCGCCTCATCTATCTGAAGATTGTTGGCTTCGATGATTCGTGCATCAGCTGGAATCCGTGAGCCATATGACACTATTAATATGTCACCGGGAACAAGTTCTGAGGCATCGATTTCTCTGACTTCGTTATTTCGTAAAACCTTAGCCTTGTCTTTGATAAATGAATTTAATTTTTCAATCGTTGACTCAGCTTTATATTCCTGATAAGTCGAGAATAATACATTGATTAAAACTGCGGCTGCGATAACAACCGTTTCGATTATCTCATTCAAATAAAAAGTAACGCCAGCTGCAAATAGCAAGATGAAGATAAGCGGACTTAAAAATTGGATGAGAAAGAGCTTTACGACGCCATCACGCTTTTTATTCTGAAGAACGTTGTAGCCGAATTTCTGTCTTTTTTGTGAGACTTCATCTTTGGTCAAGCCTTTTTCTCTTGATTCAAGAATTTCGAATAATGTTTCTTTTTTCAATACCCAATAATCAGTTTGCATGAGGGAATTATAGCATTTTAGGGCAAGGGAGATGGGTTGAAAGATTTCAGATTTCATGGAATTAGCAACATTTGCATGTTTTACTTGTGTGTTGTATAATAAAATAGCAATGTACCCTCACATCATTACATCAACAATGTACGGGTTTTTCTTTTTGACCCTGATTATCGAGTGGTCCTTTTTGGAATGGTGGGTTCACAGCCAACCGATGCACAAGAAGGAATACAAAAAAGTTCCGCTTCTGGGACTTCTTACGGGAAGTCACACGAATCATCACAATGCCCACAACTATTCGCCCAAGCATGCAGAATGCTTTGATCACGACCATCACCATGAATCGATTCTTCAAAGACTTTGGTTCGGACCCTTGGTGGCGTTTGCTGGCTGTGTCTCATTCATTTTGTTTGACTGGCTTACCGCATTTGAATACAGATTGACTTTGACCGCAGCTATACTGACTTATGCGTACTACTGGATATTTGAACTAGCTCACGTGGCATCGCATGACGGAAAAAGTTGGCAAAGGACGTTCCTACAAAAGATCGGAGTCTTTGACTTTATTCTTAAGCAGCACAAGGGTCACCATGTGCGTAAGCTTAATAGGAATTACACTTTGGTCAATCCGCTCATGGACTATGTGTTCAACACCCAGCTTGATGCAAGCCCGAAATCTGTCATGTTGGCCAGATGGATAACATGGACGGTACTGTCTGCGTTTGTCATCCTGTTTGGGATAGTTTTGTTTTTGATTCACTAAATGGAACAATTCACTGCGGCGGACTCTTTATTGAGTCCGTCGTTTTTAATTGATATTCATATATATAAATAGTATAATCCAACCATACCTAATACATAAAAACCTATATGAAATCACATCAGAAAAGAACTGCCATATCGCATTATGTATTAAAAAACCTAGCCCGACCGCTTATAAAAGCATTATGGGTAAAGAAAGTTACAGGTTTGCAAAACATTCCTAAAAAAGGAGCGTTTATAATAGCCATGAACCATCAAAGTTTTTTTGATTTTTTAATCTTTACTGCCATAGCGCCACGAAATATTCACTTTCTCGCCGCTGAAAAATTTTACCAAAATAAATATTGGAAAGCATTGATGGTCTTAACTGGACAAATTAAAGTCGATCGTCATGCAAAAGATAAAACTGAACTTCACGGGCATGTTAAGTGTCACCTAGGCAAAGGATTGCTGTTGGGAATATTTCCCGAGGGAACAAGGTCTCCGTACAAAGATGAAATGCTTGAAGCTTTCAACGGCGTATCAAAATATGCTATTGAGCATAAAGTTAGTATCATCCCGGTTGGACTTAAAGGGATGTACGACATACTGCCAAAAGACTCTAAAAAAATCTCTTTCAAAAAAACATCAGAGGTTCATATCGGTGCGCCGATTGACGTGTCAGAATATTGGGGTAAACAAATAGATGATGATACGTATTCATTCGTAACAGAAAAAGTTATGAAGCGTATTGAACATTTATCAGGAAAAAAGTATAACTTTTATAAACATGAACATGCAGAATAAAACATTTGTAATAGATTTGGACGGGACACTTATCAAAGGCCAGAGCCAAAGATATCTTATCCAATACCTCAGAAAAGTAAGGAAAATATCTTTCTTTAAGCATATGGTAATTCTGTCAGCATTTGTTCTGTATAAAATGTCCCTGTACAGAGATATACCAAAGCTGCTGCAGTATTCATTGAACAATTTTAAGGGCGAACTCGAATCAGAAATATATAAAGACGTTAACGTTTTTTTTGAAAATGTACTTAAGACAAAATACTTCAAACACACAAAAGTGATGATAAAAATCATACAGGACAGTGGTGCGGACATCGTAATTCTATCGGCCGTTATAGATCCTTTGGTAAAAAGAATTTGCGAAGACCTTGGAATTAAAAAATATATCTCAACCTTATTGGAATTTGACGAACATAAGGCGTTTACAGGACACATAATTGGCAAACAGGTGTATGCTAATACAAAATTAATTAATCTCCAGGATTATATGGAAGAAAATAAAATTCCAGAATATGATATTACAATAATTACAGATCACATTTCTGATGTTTCGCTAATAAAACATTTCAAGCATTCCATAATCGCAAACCCGGGTCCTGTTATGAAAAAATGGGCTCGACAAAATAATTACCCCGTAATATACTTAGATAATAATGAATCTATTCAGTATATCAAACATTATATTGAGTCTCAGTAGTCTACTCTTCGGTTTATTGGTTTACGAGTCAAACAAAAAAAATCCTTTAATAAAATACTGGCTGATGTTCGCGTGGTGTTTTTCTTTTTGGTCTATTGGATTGTTTGGGGTAACATATTATACCGACTACGATACCGCTTTAATGTGGCAATATGTTCTCGATTTTTTTGCAGTTTTTCTGCCATCTACGTACGTAATTTTTCTAATTAAGTTTTTTAAATTTAACAATAAGTTTTGGATGCCGGCGATATATATAACATCAGGTTTTTTTGCCGTTTTCAGCTTTACGCCATATTTTAAATTGGGCCTTACAACTCAAAATGGCTCGTTTTGGATTGAGCCGGGAAAATACTATTTCTTGTTTATTACGTATTTTGTGGTCTATGCCGTAGTTTCAATATGGATACTTCTGTATCAGTTGATAAAAAACTGGGATGACTTGCTGTTGAGAGGGCAGATACGAAACATAATGATAGCAAGCATATTTGGGTATGGAGGCGGTTTGACGAATTTTTTTCCTTATCTGTTTAAGTCATTCCCGTATGGGAATTATTTTGTTATTTTCTTTCTCGTCTTCATGGTATATGGCGTTTTAAAATATAAAATACTTAACACCAAGGTTATTTCTGCGCAAATATTTTCCATTTCAATTATTTTAATATCATTATTTAATTTTCTAAGATCATCAGATTTGAGAGATCAAGTAATAGGTTTCCTGACCCTTGTGTTAACCTCATTCTTCAGTTATTTCCTAATCAGAAGCGTTAATGAGGAGGTAAAAGTAAAAGAAGAAGTTGAAAAATTGGCAGAGAACCTTTCAAAGACTAATGACAGCCTCGAAGATGCCAATATTCACCTTAAAGAACTCGATCAGAAAAAATCAGAATTCATGTCACTCGCAACGCACCAGCTTCGCGCGCCCTTAACTGCAATGCGCGGATACTATTCCATGATTCAAGACGGTACATTTGGAAAAATTGACAACCCTGAGCTTGCTGATGTGATCGACAAGATCTCTCGCTCAACAACTGACCTTACTATGATCGTGGAGGATTATTTGAACATTTCTCGAATAGAGCAGGGTAAAATGCAATACAATTTTGTCGCAATAGATATAGCTGAAATAGTGAACAACGTGGTTAGAGAAGTCGAATCTACAATAGTCCATGCCGGCCTTACGTTAAAGCTTGAATACGACAAAACTCAAACATACAAAGTGAGTGTTGATCAGGGAAAGATAAAGCAGGTTATATTTAACATTATCGATAACTCTATCAAATATACACCAAAAGGAAGTATAATTGTTACGATAGAAAAGACTCCTGATAAAGACAAGGTGAGGATTGCCATCAAAGATACGGGAGTTGGCATTAAGCCTACAGTGATTCCACATCTGTTCCAAAAATTTACCCGAGCGCCAGACGCGTCCGATACAAATATCCTTGGCACCGGATTAGGACTGTATGTTGCTGATCAGATACTGAAAGCCCATCATGGTCGAGCTTGGGCAGAATCTGAAGGGACAGGGAAGGGGTCTCAATTTTATATAGAACTCGCATTAATGGAATAAAGAATTATGGATATTACTAAATTTTTATCATTTGAAGCAATAAGCTTAACCTCAACGGTGTTTTTTAACTTGACACTGTTTATCATTATTCTTGCCAAGAAAAACAAGATACCGAACATTTTCTATTTCCTTGGGTTTCAGTTCTTCGTTATTTTCTGGGTTGCGACAACCATGTTGTTTTATGTGGTTGAAGGAGAAACTTTGAAATTTGTTACTCATTTGATTTATTTCGGTCCGCCTTTCATACCGATGTTTATGATCATGTTTACGAACACTTTTCCTAATGAAAAGTTGAATTATTCCAAACTTAAGATGACGATCTTTCTTACGATACCTGCTATTGTATCGATTCTGGCGATTATACCAGGAGCAGTGGTTCGAGACGTCATAATGGTTAACGGCTTAAATACCATTACATATGGGCTGTTTTACCCGCTTTATTTTATCCACGTATCTACCTATTTCCTCATAGGTTTGATTGCCATGGCAAGAAAATACCTGACGCTTCACGGAAAAGAACGAAGCCAGATCGAGCTGATCTTTTTGAGTTTATATATAGGAACATTCGTTGGAGTGTTCGCCAGTTTGGTTCTGCCTTCAGTTGGAAATTTCACATTATTTTGGGTAGGATCATTTTACGCCGGATACTTTGTAGTTGCGATAGTGTACGGGGTTGTTCGATACGGACTATTTGATATCAAGCTGGTAGCTACCGAGTTTATTACACTGGCAACATGGATTATCCTGTTTGTGAAAATAATCTTCGATACAAGCATGGCCAGCAGACTTGTTGATTCTGGAGTTTTAATATTGATCATCATCAGCGGTATCATGATTATTCGAGCCGTGATGAAAGAGACCGCGCTTCGAGAAAAGGATGATCAGCTCGTTAACAACATTACTGGACTTAACCAGCAGCTTGAGCGAACCAACGTAAAGCTGCAAGAGCTCGATAAGAAGAAGTCAGAGTTCATGTCACTCGCCACTCACCAGCTCAGAGCCCCATTAACGGCCATGAAGGGCTATTCATCGATGATTCTTGATGGAACATTTGGTGAAATCAACAACCCCGACGTAGAGGACGCCATTGAAAAAATCGCGCGCTCAACAACTGACCTTACTATGATCGTGGAGGATTACTTGAACATTTCTCGAATAGAGCAGGGGAGGATGCAGTACAATTTTTCCACGTTTGATGTGGCAACTCTTATTCGTCATATCATAAATGAAATGAGTCCGACCATCACAAGAGCCGGCCTTATTGTAAATTTAAATCATGACGGCGAAACGAAGTTTATGGTGAATGCTGATGACGGTAAAATCAAACAAGTACTTTTGAACGTAATCGATAACGCCATCAAGTATACCCCTAAGGGACGAATTGACATTTACTTGACACGAACGGAAAACCAGAAAGTTTTGATAAAAATTGAAGATACCGGAGTTGGTATCAAGAGCGAAGTCTTGCCTACGCTCTTTCACAAGTATGTACGTGCCCCTGACGCCTCACAGATCAATATTTTAGGTACTGGCCTCGGGTTATATGTAGCTGGAGAAATTCTTAAGGCTCATAATGGGCGGGCTTGGGGAGAGTCTGACGGTGAAGGAAAGGGATCAAGGTTCTTTATTGAGTTGCCGTTGGCGAATTAAGGGAAATCAATTATTTGACTTAGGTTAAGGTATGTATTATAATATTTACGTTAAACCTTTCACAACTTTATATCAAACATCAGCATGACAACAAACGCACTTCGAACTGTTAGACTTTGGCAAAAGCCCGAACTTAAGCCGAGCGAACACATTCTTGTCGAACACATTTACGGCATGATTGAAGACCTCGGAGTATCAGGACTCTGCTTTAAGAGACTTGATCTAAGATTCTATCAAAGGAATCCCCACAAGATTCCCCCCGAATGGATCGGAAAACGAATTTACGCATTCGGAACCAGGAGAATTCATTCTCGTGGAGAAGATTACGTTATCTTTCTTGATTGCGTAAACTACAACGAACAATCCAGGCGCAATTTCAAATTCGACCGGGAAGTGTATAAACGCCTTCCTACCATTGATGGACTCGAGAGGATGGAGGTTGTCAAAAAGACAGACTTCAGGCCAGAGATTAAGTTTTGTAGCACCATGATACATTGGGACGCAAAAGATCGTGTCGTTTATCTTACCAGGTTTCCATTCCACGCCGGCTTCAAAAGGCTAGGTAAAAAGATTCGGAAATTACTTAAATAGGAATGACAGTATTTCACTGACCGTGGCCGGGACATGCTCCTAGCCACGGTTTTTTATTTTAAAACAGGGAATAGGTACCCTCTTGCAATTACTTCAAAAAGATTATAACGTATTATCTATCATGAACCTTAATCAAAAAGAACTTTTTACCGTATATCGAGATTCAATAACTAAAGGCTTTGTTTACAGTTACAATTTTGATTACACCAAAGCTGCATGAAAAAACAGCATCGCTCCGGGGAATGGCTATATAAGTCAGACCCCGGTTTTTTTATTGTATAGAGAAGGGATATGGTTCGTTATTGTTATATGTCGCACAATATATCTTTTGCGACATTAATATAGACAAATAAGCCTTAATTTATACATATACGTATTCGGTTTATTTCTACATCAAACCCACCAACCAATCCATTCTTCAGATATGTGTGATCTAAAATATAAATCTCGCCACATATAACCATAATTTATATTTTTAAAAATCTTAAAGATTTTTCATTTTTCTAATTTATCTATAAATTTTGAATTTTCTAAGGCAAAATTTGCCCGTTTAAGGCCTGTTGATTTTTGGAGTCATAATCTTGTATCTTTGGTTTTGTCTTTCAAGTCCCCTATTTTGCCAATTTTCTAAAACTTGACAAATACTAGTATTAGTTATATTTTTAATAGGTTAAAAACCAAGTACACATGAACATACCTTTATTAGCATTAGGTTTCGCCAATTGGATTGTCTGCTTCTACCTCTTGATGAAAGCCTGGATTCCTGCAATCAAATTTTTAACCATTTTTTGCCTTAATACGGAGCGCTCAAAATCGAAAGGTTTGTTATCTAATTATTGCTGCAGAATATGTATGGGGGTCGATATTTTCATTACGGTAGTCATTTTTATAATGATAGCCTTAACGTTCAACTACCAACTAACATGCATTATACTACCAGCAGTCATATTCATCTCGATCTACAATTGGTTGCTATATGTAATGGATGATATGCAATAAGGCAGGTTCAAAACAAACATCAAAAAAAACCCCGCGAGCATTGTAGCTTGCGGGGTCAAATTTTTGCTTTCTAAAGAAACATCGCGACCACTGTCGCAATTGCCGTCATACTCATAAGCGCTGCAATAATCCAACCGACAACATTCGTCAATTTTTTATTTTTAAATTCACCCATAATCTTTTCGCTCGAACTAATATGCACTATACAAACAATGATAACTGGCGCGATGATACCATTTGCTATCGCTGAATAAATAAGCGCCTTAATCGGATCGATACCAACAAAGTTTAATAAGATTCCAAGCCCTACAGACACTGCTATAACGCCGTAAAATGCTCTGGCTTCCTTTAATTTCCAATACAAACCCTCTTTCCAGCCCAAGCTTTCTGAGAAGGCATAGGCTGTAGAACCAGCCAACACAGGCACGGAAAGCAAACCTGTTCCAATGATTCCAACAGCAAACAATAGTGTTGCAAATCGGCCTGCAAATGGCGTCAGGGCTTGAGCAGCGTCAGCAGCAGTCTGAATATCTGTGATTCCAGATACAAACAATGTATTCGCACATACGGCTATGATAAAGAACATCACAAGGTTGGATAAAAAGATCCCTGTCCAGACATCGATTCGCATGTCTTTAATCTCTTCCTTATTTGTTCCAAGACGTGACTCGGGCGTAACTTTTCCTTGATCAATCTGAGCTTCTACTTCTTGAGACGTTTGCCAGAAAAATAGATATGGAGAAATTGTCGTACCTAAGATTCCGGTTATCAAAAGCAATTGCGTCTTTGTGAATTCGATATTTGGAATGATTCCTTTAATTGCCAAATTTGACCAATCCATATCGATAAGCAAACCGGTAAAGATATATGCAAACAATGAGATCACTAAATATTTTAAATATCTCGCATATGTCTTGTATGGGATAATAATTTCCAAAATCAATCCAACAAGACCAATAAACACAACCCAAAATACAAATGACGCTGATGGCCAAATTAATTGAACAGCTTCAGCCATGGCGCCTAAGTTTGCACCAATGTTCAAGGTGTTAGCCAAAAAAAGCAAAAACGTACAAACATATAACACCTTTTTTGAAAATGAAGCCTTGATGTTTGCTGCCAAACCTTGTCCGGTAACCAAAGCAATGCGGGCGCACATCTCTTGAATAGTTGCCATCAGCGGAAATGTCCAAGCCGCCATCCATAATAATCCAGTACCGTATTGGGCACCAGTTTGTGAATAGGTTGCGATTCCCGAAGGATCGTCATCAGCAGCGCCAGTTATAATTCCAGGCCCTAGTTTTTTGATATAGTTCTCACCAGCTTTTAACTCCTTGATGATGAAGGCATTCGGTTTTTCCATAATGGAATTATTATACTATATTTAAAAGGAATATTATATTATACTTCAGATACGAACCTTGCTAGATATGAAAAATAAAAAGACCGAACCAAATAAACCAACCAAAGGATTAGCTGAATTTTTTGCTTTCATGAAAAGACTATCTGCATGGGAAAAGAAATCCAGAAAAGTGAATCCTTTTGTCCGATAAAATCCTAGCTCCCTTCATTGATCATTCAATGCTTGGGAGTTTTGCTATACCCCATTGACAAAAACTTGACAAGTCACAAAAATAGTGTTTGTCAACCCTTGACACAAAATTCCAACGAAGATTAAACTTTTGGCTTAACTTGCTTGGGTTTTTTAATTTGTTTATTTTTTTTATCTCTATGTTCTCCTTTAGCCATATGTCATTAGTATATCACTTCTTCAAATCCATAATCAATATCACTGTCCACATCATAGCTTTTAGTTTTAGCTTTTGGCTTTTTTGAAAACCCGGCTTTCTTTTTATATGCAAAATAATTTGATTTTTCTTTTGGCTCTGATCCAGTCGGTGCAATAGTCGTTATGTAATTATCGTGAATCTTTTTCAATTCGGCGGGCATTATTTTATTAAATTCATAATCCGCCTCAGTTGATTTTTCTTTGAACTCAATATCTTTTTCCAATACTTCAGGATGGACTTTCAGGGCCATTTCATTGTAGCCAACAAGATGAAGTCCTTTTAACGTCCTTACACGTGAAAGAGCCACATAGCCTTGTCCGTATTCGAATACATTAGAAATATCCATCATTGCTTCATCAAGTGACATTCCTTGCGATTTATGAATAGTCATCGCCCACGCAAGACGCAATGGGATTTGTTTTATAGTTGCCACTTTCCTGCCCCCGTCCTCGATCGACCACTCCATTGGTTCAATTTCAACTTCTCTCGTATAGCCTTTTTCATTTACAAACTTAATGATAGGAAATGATGTCGTTGATGAAAATTTAACTACCTCCCCTACCGATCCATTAACAAAACCTTTTTCAGGGTTATTTTTAGTACACATAACCTTAGCTCCCTTTTTAAGCTCAAGCATGTATGGTGAAAGACAGTTCTTTACAAGGTTGTCGACGATGAAATCCTTGCCGACTTTGGTCATTTCAAAAAGCTTTACCTTATCGCTAATCATGCCCAGCTCAAGGTTGTTTACCTTGTCTACATGGATATTATGAGAATAGAGCTTAGTAACTTTCTCCATATCCTTACCATCTTTTTTCAAAATCCTTCTTTGTAAAATATTGTGAACTTCGGTATCAACTTTATTCTCTCGAATGTTTTTCAACACTGACATAAATTCCGTATCGCTTTGTCTGTGTTGTTCGGTAAGATAACAAATAACTGGTGCAGTTTTTGTCCAAGCTCGTGCATTGAATGCGAGTTGTGAATTTTCAAACATCTCAAGTGTTGAGGTTCGCTCAGTCGCTTTTATAATCGGCGGAAGTTGAAAAAAGTCTCCTACAAAAATAACCTGCAGCCCGCCAAATGGCTTGTCTTCATTGTGTCTAATATATGAACAAACTCGTTCAATCATATCAAGCGTATTAGCCGACAACATCGAAATCTCGTCTATAATCAACACCTTAGCTTTGGTAACTCGTTTAACGATGTACTCTTTCTCAAGCATAGCCTCTAAATCATAGATAGAAAGCTCAGATTTGATGCCGAGTCCTGACCATGAGTGTATTGTCATTCCGCCAATATGCGTTGCTGCGATGCCTGTTGATGCGGTTACGGAAGGAGTTACACCTTTACTAATCAGATAATCGATATATTGCTTAATAGTATATGACTTACCAGACCCAGGTTCTCCAGTGAGGAACACAGATGCGCCAGTTTTAAGGATGGTTAATGCTTGATCTTGAGTCATTGAGGGTTATTATATCATAGTTTGGATTCGGACCGATTATTTGACTAACATGTATTATTATAATATAATTTATTTTGTCTAACCTTGTACCACCATGCCCGAAACCAAACCACAAAAAATAAAAGCCAGGGTTCAAATCTACACATGTGGCGGCGCTCCGCTCGGAGAGCCTACCGAACAAAGGCTCAAACAACTCAAGTTTACCGAAAAAATGCTCCGAACAGGGAGAAATGACTATCGACAATTTGTGTTTGTCAGTTGCCGATTAAATGATCTACCAGCCATTTTGGTCATCAAATATGCAGCAGATAAAATTGAGCGATTGTCATGTCAAAGCCTTAAAAACTGGGACAATCAATCCTCATTTGACCCGGTGCCACAGGCATCAAAATAACCAACCCGGCAGGTCCCGCTGCCCAGGGTTGTTTTTTATTGAATGGTATTTTATACTGTGTGAGTCTGAATTTTTAAACCAAAACCAATATGTCCGAAATTACCGCACCCAAACCTGTTTCCCGCCTACCATCCCCCATCAAGGGGCTTACTCTCTTTTCGCCGATTAAAATCTATAGCCCCGAAGAACCCGGACTTAATCAGCCCGACACGGCTGGTGTGCTATTCTCATTTCCTCACGAGGAATATGAACTCCACACAAGTAAGCCTGATGATGCCGATGGATCGATTGGCTTTTTCGCACCAGACAAGAATGATCCTGATACCGTCATTGTCCTGCATTTCTTAACCGAGGGACGAAACTGGACCGTCTGTTCTTCGCAAACCCTCCGAGAATGGGATCCAAAGGCCCAATTGGTGAAAATCGCATAGGAGTAAACCTTTTTATAAAAATCAACAAACCCCGAGTAGCACGAGCTGCCGGGGCTTTTACTTGACAAAATGTATTAGAAGTGATAAAATAAGACCGTGAGCAATAATACGAATGACAGCATCCCGTCTTTTTTGGCTACCGGTATTACTGTCATCACAGTGTTTATTTGCTTAACCGGATTAAGCAAATGTGTCCACTGGTTAGATACAGACAAACCTGAGTTTCAGATTGAAAGCCAAGGGAATGGCCAACCAGATCGTCTGTTTATCGAAAAGAACATAGATGGACAGATTCGAAAAGTATACATAATGCCAAAAACACCCTGACCCCCCAACAACAAAGCACCCAGCCAATCGGCTCGGGTGCTGTTTTTTATTCCCAATCTTGGACCAAAAGCAACTCTGTCTCGCCAAAATCGCTCCAGATTTCTTCCGTTACAAACGGCATAAATGGATGAGCGATAATCAGAATCTGTTTAAACAAATGTCTCAATACTTTTTTATTTTCAGGAGACAAATCTTTCTTAATCTCTTCAATTACAATGTCGGCATATTCATGCCACACGTATTGATACAATTCTTCAGATGCAAGATGCAGCTGATAGCTTTCGATGTTTTTTGTTATATCTTTTTTCGTATTCAAGAATGTTACGATATGTTTGTTTGTTGAATCAATTTCCCCAACATCATTTTCATCGGTATTCTCCAACACAAATCGAGCAATGTTCCATAATTTATTTACAAACTTCTTATATGCCTTCACTTTATCATTTGACATTGGAACGTCATTTCCCGGAGCATTACCAACAATGAGTGCCATGCGAAGCGCATCCATTCCGAACTCGTCAGCAAGATCGATTGGTGACAACACATTCCCTTTTGATTTACTCATTTTCTGGCCTTTTGGATCAAGAACCATCCCATGCATGTAAATGTCCTTAAACGGCACTTCACCGGCCAAATACTGACCAAATATAACCATCCGTGGTACCCATTTAAAGATAAGATCTCGTCCAGTTTCCATAAGCTGAGTTGGATAGAATCGTTTGAAATCATCCGATCCAGGAAAACCAAGAGTTGCTACCGGCCATTGCCCTGATGAGAACCAGGTGTCGAATGTATCAGTGTCTTTCTCCCAGCCGTCACCTTCTGGTGTGTCTTTACCAATATAATATTCCTCTTTTGATGTTCCCTTATTTTTAAACCAAGCTGGAATTTGAATTCCCCATACGATTTGTCTTGAGATATTCCAATCCATTGGATTTTTCATCCAGTGTTCATAGGTTTTTCGATATTGATCCGATACAAAACTTATCTTTCCTGACTCTGACGCTTCAAGCGCCATCTTTGCAAGTGGAGCCATCTTGATAAACCATTGATCTTTCAATTGAGGTTCGATAGGCGTCTCACATTTATAACATACTGGAACTATTGTTTTATATGCTTCGTCTTTTGAAATAACCAAACCTTTTGATTCAAGAATTTCTACAACCTTAGCACGTCCTGCAGTTGTTGCTTTCAAACCCTTTAACTCACCGGCAACGTCTGTAAATTTTCCGTAATCATCAATCAATTGAACCATGTCCAAGTTGTGACGCTTTGCTATATCAAAGTCGATACTTGAATGCCATGGTGTAATCGTCATTGCGCCTGTTCCAAACTCAGGGTCAATCGAATCGTCTTTGATAACGGTGAATGTGCTTTTTCCTAATACCCATTCGGCTTCAAAAGTATCACCATGAGCATACTTTGAATAACGAGCATCATCTGGATGGACTACAACATATTTATCGGTTATCTTAGTTTCTGGACGTGATGTACCAATATTAAAATCTCCAAGTTTAAAGGTATAGAATGTTGTAACAATTTCTTTCTTTTCAGTTTCCACATCAGACAAAGACGTTTGATGCTTTGAGCACCAGTTACAATCTCTTTTTCCGCGGTACACCAAATCATCGTTAAACATTTTTATAAATGTATCTTGTACGCCTGACACTATCTTAGGATCTAACGTAAACGTATCTCGACTCCAATCATACGATGCTCCCATTCTTTTCACATCACTTTTTACAGTATCTTTATTTTCCATCGTAAAGTTGTAAATCTCTTTATACAACTCATCACGATTCATGCCAAAACGGCTTCGTCCTTCTTTCTCCAATTTCTTTTCATATACCACCTGCGTTTCAAAACCGGCATGATCAGATCCTGGGACCATCAATACTTGCAAACCTTGCATTCTCTTGTATCGTCCAACAATATCTTTCAGTGTTACATCTAATGCATGCCCAGCATGAAGACGCCCGTTGGCATTAGGCGGTGGGGTTATCGTTGTCCATGTCTTTGAGTTGGCATATTTCTCAGGCATTTTTTCAACCAACACATCAGGATTAAAAAAACCAGAGACGACCTCCTTCTCATAGATGTTGGATTCAATATCCTTTGAATTGTAAGGTTGTTTGTATTTTTCTGGTAAATTCATTCAACCATAATACCATATTTATTTTAGGATTTCCTTATATTCTCGGGTCAAAAAGGCTCTCTGTTGTATCGCCATTTAGTAGATCCGCTATCCTTTTTCCGCCCCAAATCGCTGGCAAAATTCCAATACCATTACATCCCAAGTTATACATCAATTTCTCTTCGCGATTATCAAACCCAACCAATCGCAAACCGTCGGCCGTATACCCCATAAGTCCATGCCAGATAAATTCTCTATGACCTTCTTCAACTGGTTCCTGGTTAATATTATTTTTCATAAAATCCAAATAATACTGCTTGGCATTTTCATCATAAATATGCTGTTTGTTGTATGACGTTGTATCTTCAAGTACCGTCGCGATTCCCCCAATACAAAATAGATTTTTTGTATCCTCATTTTCCAAATCATAATGACGTCGTGTCGTATACGTATAGTTATCCAAATACGCAACGTCTCTATTTCGATCAACATCTTCCGCTGCTTCCTCCATGTTGTCCTCAAAGTATTTGTCAAAGTATGCAAACGCCCCCGGATTCTTGTTCAAGCTTTCAGTCTTGGCAAACATGTAGCCAACTAAACCTTTAATATGCTTATGAAAATTGAAGTTTAAGTTTTGATCCTTATTTGATCTGATGGTGAAGTTCTCAAAACCATTCGTACACAAGATGAGCTTTTGTGATGTAACATTATTTCCCAAATCGGTTCGAACGACAACATCATTAACATTGATATCAATTTCCTTCACAAATGTATTTTCATGAATGCTGAATCGGTTTGCATATTTTTTCAAAAGCATGTGTGCGATTTTCTCAGTAAATAAAGCAGAGTTAAGACAGCCCTTCTTCAACGGAAAAGCGGCAATGTAATCCAGGTTATTGGTCTCAGACAATGAAAGCATATCGTCTTGATCGATATACTCAACAACCTCTTTATATTCATCACCGATTTCAAGCTGCTCCGCGAACTCTTTAGCAATAAGCATTTTACGAATGTTAACACCGGCATCTTCTATGATAACCAAGTCTTTCAATTTTTCATGTACCTGTCTCTTTGTTGAATACAAGTTATATCCCATGAAAGTCGAATAGTTTATTGGAATATCCAAATCCTGAATAATCTGCTCAATGGTAACCCACGATGATTCAATATCCTCAATCGCTTTCATGGTCTTAATCAATCCAAAATCCTCTACGATAGAAAATATTGGACGCTCAAGCTCAGCAACAAGCTGTCCGGCATTGTGCCCTGTGGCACCGTGAGCGATTTCTCTCGCATCAAGCAAAACTACTCTGTGGTTTGTATATTTTAAAATGTTGTATGCCGTGATAATACCAGAAATACCACCTCCAACAATACAGATATCCGTTTCGGTATCTGCATCAAGCGGCATAACATCTCTTTCTTTTTTAATTTGGGTTGTCCAGGGTGATTGTAATTCCATAATTGTATTTTATCGCAAATTGCTCATGCCTAAATCTTCATAATAACTATCTTTGGCCGTATCGTTCGCGCTTACGATTGATATTGTCTCTTTATAGCGTACGCCGATATAAAAAAACCAAGCTGGAATAATACCTAGGAGTACAACGAATGATATTATGCGAGCGATTGAACTGCGTTCTTGATTTTTCATATGCATTTAATTATACCAACTCGCCTGAAAAATATCCATACGCCTCGAGGGTTGATTTTACCATGTCAGTTAAGCTGTGCGTTGCCTGCCATTTTAGATTTTCATGTGCAGATGCGGGGTCGGCAATAACTATAGCTGGATCGCCTTTTCTTCGCTCTGCTATTTTTACATTCATCTTTTTTCCAGTTGCGTTTTCAAATGACTGAATCAGTTCTTTTACCGAGTAGCCATTCTTTGTTCCAAGATTGTAAATCGCCGATGTTTCACTTTTGAGAGCGAGTACATGAGCCTGGACCAAATCTTGCAAGTGAATATAATCACGTACCCCTGAACCGTCTGGGGTTGCATAGTCATCGCCAAAGACGGTGAATTCAGTTCCATTCAATATGGCATTCGTTAACAAAGGAAACACATTTTGCGCATTCTTTTCTTGAAATTTTAATCCTGTGTCACCTGCAACGTTGAAATATCGGAAGATGGTATATTGTTTTATTTTTCCTAATCGTTGGAAATCCTTTATCATCAACTCACACATGTATTTCGTTCGACCGTATACATTTATTGGATCAACCTCTGAGTCTTCGGTGTAGATGGCATTATCTTCGTTTTTAGGTTTGTAGACCGCAGCGGTAGAAGAAAAAATTATATTTGGCACTTTATATGTATTCATCATTGAGAGGATGTTCAATGTTCCGATTACATTGTTTTGAAAATAGAGTTCCGGGTTTTCCTCACTTTCGCCAACTGCTTTTTTTGCAGCGAAATGGATTATTGAGTCAAAAGCGTTTTCCTGGAATATTTTCTCAAGACCTGGAATATCTAAAATATCCCCGTGAATAAGCTTAGCCTTTTCATCGACCTTTTCGATCTGTCCGGTTGAAAAATTGTCCAATACGCTGACATTGTAGCCATTCTTAACAAGCTCCTTGACACATGATGAGCCGATATACCCTGCCCCACCTATAACTAGTACGTTTGTATTCATAGGTCGATTATACCATTTCGCATTGTAATTTAAAATAAAAATGCTATTATATTGAACATTGCCAGATCGTCTAAAGGTAGGACCGAGGCCTTTGAAGCCTTTAATCTTGGTTCGATTCCAAGTCTGGCAACATTTAAAGTTATTGTTTCTTTGCCACTAAACAATTTCCCATAGCTAAATATCTAACATCCTTTGATTCCAGGAATGCTTCTATCGCCTGCTCAGGAGTATTTACGATTGGCAAACCTTTAATGTTGAATGATGTATTAATGAAAAGCGGAATACCTGTCAATCTCTCATACTCTTCCAGTAATTTAAAATAAGTTCCATTATCATTTTCATTCACAGTTTGAACACGAACACTTCCATCCACGTGCTGTGCGGCGGGAACCTTGTCTTTATGTTCTGGCTTGATATGATCCACGACCAACATGTAAGGGGATTTATTTCCCTGCACCAACCAATCTTTGGTCCTTGATTCCAAAATCGAAATCGCAAATGGTCTAAATGATTCTCTGTATTTTGTTTTATTAAGCTCATCTATCATTCCTTTGTTAACAGTTGATGCCAAAATGCTTCTTGATCCCAAAGCTCGTGGACCAAACTCAAGTCTACCTTGAAACCACATCACCACTTCCCCATCAGCTATTATTTTTGCCGTATCTTTGTAGACCTCATCCTTGATTTCAATTTCAAGTTCCGGGTGTGGTAGCAGCGCTAAATTAATTTCATCCTGAGAATATTCTGGACCGAAATATGCATAATTTACCGGTTCAGGTTTTTTACCATTATTAAACTTCTGATATAGCAAATATGCCGCACCTATCGCAACGCCCGCATCATGTGAAGCGGGTTGAATAAAGAAATCCTTAAAGGGAGTTTTTTCTAGAATTAAACCGTTAGTTACCGAATTCAGACAAACTCCTCCGGCCATAACCAGCTTATCTTTTCCTGTTTTCTTGTAGATATCATTTAATTTGCCCAAGATAATATCCTGCGTGTATTCCTGGAGTGATGCAGCCACATCGGCATGTACTTGCTCATACTTTCCAGGCTGTGCTGACGGTGCGCCGATAAGATCCTCAAACAACTTTTTTGGTTCTCCTTTACAATCTGCAACTCTAAAATATTTTGTTGTAACTTCAAGCCAGTTACTGTCTCGCTCAGGATAGAATTGCATTACCTTTTTCATCTCTTCTTTATATTTCGGAGTACCAAGTGCAGCATATGCCATCGTCGTCCCCGCCTTTTGCCATCCTGGCTTAAATCCGCAATATTCGCTTATTCCTCCCCAGATAACCCCGAGCGAGTTCGGGTGATATATATTTCCCTTTACATCTAACCCCTTTTGATAATCAACTTCACCCCAAAGGCTTGAATAATACTCTCCTCGGGCATCCATTGTTAGAAACGCTGCATCATCAAAACCTGAGGCATAAAAAGCAGATGCAGCGTGCGCCTTGTGGTGTGAAAAATATTCCATTTTTATTCCTGATGAGAGCTTGCCGATTTTCTTTTCAAACAAACTGTTCAAAGTCACAAGCCCGTATAACTTTTTAAGCGTTTTCTTGTACACGTAAAATGGCGGATGGAATTGGAACACATATTCCTTAATCGCTCGATCAAACCACAGTTCTTTTGCTGACCAACCAACAGCTACGCCTTTTAAATCTTCTGCTCTGATTCCGGCTGTTTTAAGACAGTATTTTATAGACAGTTCAGGAAATCCTGAAAAATGTTTCTTTTGAGTAAATCTTTCCTCCTCAGCTGCTGCAACAATTCTGCCATCATTATCTATGAGGCAGGCACTGCTGTCGTGAGAATAAGCGTTGATACCTAAATACATGATTATATGCTATCACAAGCTTATTTAGATAAATAGTGGGTTCGAACTTCGACCAAGCCTCGCAACAAGTAAATTTTTAATATGGCCAAGTATAATAATTAGTGTTTTGCTTACGATTATTTTGAATCTTATTTTCTAGTTACACTAAACATGAAACCTCACTGCGAAAAGTGAAGGTTTTTTGTTTTGCAAAAATATTGACAAAATAATAAAAAATGGTATTTTGAATCGGTAACACCCTAACACCTATCACATCATGATCACCCAATTCCTTGTCACCCTTTTTGCGGTACTTGCCGCTCGCTTTATTGTCAAAACCATCAAACCAATCTTTTTTCCCAAACCTTTCATCTTCCCCGAGAGACCTCCTAAATTTCCAAGTCCCTGGGATGCCTTGGACAGGGACATGGGACAAGTATTTGACAGTGTCATCAGTCGCATTCCATTGGAGTTGAAAACCTCAAGCTTTCCCTACAAACTTGACCTCTATAGTAGCGACAGCCAGTGCTACAGTCCATGGAAAGCTTTAATACCAATATTGTGCGCAAGGCTTGAACATGTTGGCTGGGTTGTCACCAAGACGCCAGAGTGTAAATGGAGCGAAGTCTGGATAGATGTCCCAAGAAAAACATTAGACTGACCTTAGTTGCCATACCTTCCTCGACACACACCGAGGAAGGTATTTTATTTTTGCACATATATTACAGGGAATGATACACTGGTACCATGTATCTCTTCTTCATTTCAATAAATCTTTGCATTGCCTACTTCGGACTTTACTTCCTATTCCCCTACTTTTTCGAAAATAAGATTAGAAAATTAACTTCAAAATCTTTTTACTCGATATCAGCAATTATAATACTGAGCCTTATCGGATATCATATTTCTGCAATCATTCCAAATTTCGAATTAAGCAATCGCTTTCTTCATGCGTTTGGCGGAGGATTCATGGGGTTCTTTGTGTGTTTCTTGGTTGCAAAAGATTCTTTGGTGAAAATATCAAAATTTAAATTTCTACTATTCAGCGCGATGATTGTACTCACACTTGGAATTGGAAATGAGATTATGGAGTTTACACTGCAAAATACGACCAGCATGATCTTTTCAACTCACATTAATGATACGTGGTTGGATTTGATAAGCAATACCGTTGGGGTTTTGGTTGGCGCTTTATGCTTTACCCCTTTCATACAAAAGCATTGACATATGTATCACAAGTGTTAATTTAAAGGCAGCACACTTAACACATACCACCATGCAAATGAAAACAACAGTACTCGGCCTTCAAGGCCACTTTGCCCAGATGTCCAACATGCGTAACCATTTTGTGAACGGCTCGTTTGATT
>Ga0247807_10000713_pt1 | contig 20723 bp, 22 predicted proteins | sample UWRJL074202C1_FD_179931 | JGI IMG/M metagenome (GOLD analysis project Ga0247807, IMG submission 179931) | Plant litter microbial communities from Arlington Agricultural Research Station in Wisconsin, United States - UWRJ-L074-202C-1 | ecosystem: Environmental > Terrestrial > Plant litter >...
TTCTGCATTGCTATTGCAAGGTCGGTATCCCGGGCATGATAACGCGCCTCATGAACATGTGAATGAGCATGGTCTAGCACCGACTTCAGTTGCAGAAACTACGTGCGCATTACAGGATGGAAAATCCAATATAGCTGCTCATGCAGCACTTACCGTAGCAGTAACAGCCCCAAGAGGGAATCACACTATACGAGGCAGGCACAACAATACCCAAGCCAGTGATTCTTCCCTTACAGTTGACTTGAAGATGGAGGTACCCCTCAGCACTATGAACGAGAATCTAGGGGGCAGAGAGTGGCAACATGAGGTTACAGACATTGAGGCTTATGTTACCCGATCTACAGAAACACGCCTTAGTGAAGTCGGCACAGGCAAGCAGCCCGGCAAGATCCGCCGTCCTCAGAATTCGTTCATGCTGTACAGAAAAGCCTATCAAAAGCGCGCAATGGAATGGTGCAAAGGGGTAACTAGTCAGACGGCTTCTATGGTCGCGGCAAAGAGCTGGGCTATTGAAACCGACGATGTGAAGTTACAATTCAAGCAGTGGGCTGGGATAGAACAAGATCAACATCTTATTGCATTTCCGGGGTATAAGTATCGCCCGCGGAGAAAGAATGGCCCTGTGAACTCTAGATTGAAGGCTGTAGGGCATGTGGATAAAGGTGAATCATACAAGCAAACTAGTGCGGTAACGAGATGCACTCGGGAAAACCAATGCTTTCCCATGCCAAACACTCAAAGCCATCCACGTTCTTTACGGTACAACACTTGAGTCGATCCGAATGCGTATGACAGATGGTTATTTAACACGCCGTGGCAGCCAGATTTTGAAAATCTTGGTGGTATTGAGGAACCAAAAGTAGAGGCACCCATCAACAATAACACTCGAGGCCAGAGATGTGCTCAAAGAGCTAAATTATTTGCTAGCAAACGAAAAGCAAATAACAGCGATGAAGAGTCTGACGATGATGAGTACACACAGGCTCATCAATTCAACCGTTCCCGAACTCCTCAGCCAGATATGAATTTACAATTCTCTAAAAAGCGCAAGATGGAAGTCGTGGAAGATTCAGAAGAGAGTTAATGCTTGCATTTATAAGAAGGCACAATATGAGTGAGCTGATAGACGAATATGACGATATGTAGGGACGGGCGAGAAGAAAATAGATCCGGGATTTTAGAAGGCGTAGACGCATTTACGGTTGACGCTTTAATCAGACCTTAAATTTGACTTTAGGCTTCCTTCGTGTGTTTCTTCCTTCGTTTTTGGTGACATATATACCACGAAAGCAGGTAAGCGATACATATAACTGACACTTTTCCAGTTAATGGACGACTAGAATAAGGTACGCCAATACAGCCAAACAGTAATTAGGCATTTGATGATTAGATCTTATTGGATCATTGTTAAAACGGATCGAGTTGTAGGAGGGAATTTATCGCTAAATTAAATAGCGGACAGATAGGCAGTCATCATGATTTACATTGTTCTGTTACATCCCTACATTTGTCAATATAAACCTGTTTTCGGTGATTGATATGTTTTATTTACAGTGATTCTTATTTAAACATCTTTAGCACGAGTACAAACCTCCCGATAAACCCCAGCTCCGATGCCAATAACGAGAAGTATAGCATTGAAGATTGCCATCATGTAAAAAGGCGCCCCAGTAGACAGGTTATCGAACAAATAACCGCCTAGTTTTGTAAGAAGCAGAATTGCTGCACCACCCGAGAGGCTATAAACGCCGGCAATGGAGCCCTTGAGGTGGCTTCTCGAGGTGGATTTACTGGGCGATGCAGTAACTAGTAAAGACGTTTCAAGAGCATCGCTAACCTGTGGGGAGTTTGTATGTTCAAGTTGAGACGAAAGGTTGTATCCTCCTTCTTCTCCTAAAACCCCACGACCGAGAAGCCCCAAACTGCACACTATGGCTCCAATCTGGCTAATACCAATAAGCGATACTATCAAGAAAACAACTGGACTTCCACCCCTTCCCTCAATATCTTTCATTTCTGGGCTGGTGAGGTTCGCAAAGGCTGTGTATCCGACTATTCCAAATACACTTGCAATCAGAAGAGGAAAATTGAATCTACGATATCGATCTGATAGATAACCGAAGATTGGCGCGCACAGTAGAGCAACTAACTGCGATACCCCAGTCAATTCAGCTGACAATATGTACGCTACCCTGCATTCTTTCTTCAATTCGGGAGAAGGATCATTTGGAGAACCTTGACAGAATCCATTACGTATGAAATATGCGTTGATGTAGAGAGGAATGAAGAGTGAGATACCAACTGAGGAGGCTCGAGCAACAAAGCCTCCTAGGTATCCTAGGCCAATCTGAGCATCTTTGAACCCCAAAGAGGTCGAGTCGATCAAGAGCCGCCAGTATGGAAGGAATGGGGCCCTTATGACATCCTGAGTCTCGGATTGTGTCACGGCCTCGTATCCAGGCGAAGTCGATTGTATCCCAAGCAGTAACCGCCAGCCCTTGCCTTCTTCTCCTTCTAAGCCACGTAATCCAAAAAAACAGAGGCATGCCACCAATAGAGCTATAGCTCCAACGACATAGAAGCTATCCGCAACGGCCTGGCCTTGTGTCACACCATCCAAATTTGAAAATCGCGCTGGCAGTGGTAGGAAAAGAGACAAAGCTACTAAAGCACCACACCCTGTAAAGACGCCAACTAACCCAGCCAGACGCGGTGGGCTTGAGGAAGATGTTTTATTGATATTATTGGTACTCCAGGGTTTGGCATATCTCGAAGGCGTAATTGTAGCTTGGGAATCCAAAGAACCTGCAATACTATTTCGCACTTCCCGCGATGTTATCGAACTTGGAGTAGCCTGACCATTACTCTCATTGATACGCTGTATTTTTCGTTCATTCCCGGTCATCGTAGGTAAGATGGCAGTAACCATCGTAGCTCTAGGCAATGCAACTGTTAGTATTTGAACACAAGCAAGCGGGGATAACTCACGTCGCAGCACCCCCTACACTAAACAACATTCTCGCCAGCAGCAACTGTGGATATACATTTCTGGCTTGCACAAACAAGAGAAGGGACAATCCCACGATTGTATATCCCAGCACACAGACTATGCGAACACCAAGTCGGTCGGAGAGAATGCCCCATAGCGGACAAGCAAACAGTGCAACCAATTCATCGACGAAGCCCAATGTGCCTACCAGATCTCCTACTCCATCCTTAACTCCAATCAAATCGGTGATCACAAAAGAGACGCTGCTATTAAGGAATACCAGGAAGGATATTGAAAATAAGCAAACAGCGAAGAGGTACGAGCAAGCCTGGACGACCGTGGTGGAAGATGCAAATGGCAGGTATTTTGATATGTTGATCATTGTATCTCTACAGGTACCAAATCGGCCAACTTGATAGACTCAATGGTTAGTATATGTGGTCATATTTGTATGTTGGTTCGTTCGTTTACACTAGTTTGTAATTGTGTTGACGTTGTTGACGTTTGTTCGCGTCATTTCGTTAGTGATCAGCTTCCCCACACTTTTTGGACCTGACCTCTCCATACAACTTACTCACCATCAATAATAGCCAGTATTCGTTAGTCATCAACAGGACAGTGATAAAGCTGAGTGCCTCAGTATTTTAGAACAATTCAGCGTCAGCTCAGAGCAGACACTGTACGCTATACAGTGATTGCGGGGTCGTGTTCTTGCATTTCAGAGCCTAGAAAGTGTAATGTGGTTGGTGGTCGAAATTCATATTCAATATACTTTCAGATCTGCCCGCGTAGGTATCTCTTGGCCTCTGTCTCCGTGCCCTTGAACAGGAGCTAGATGAAGTAGATATTAATCGTACTTTACTGTCTATTTTACATGATCGATGGAACTAAATTTCGCGTGCAATTTGATACCTCGTCAGAAAACAGTCTTAGTCCACGATGTCCTAACATTTATGGACCGTAGGCTATCAGTATTATCTATGCCAATGCATCATATTTAAATATAGTTTTACCGAATGAAAGTGCACACATCTTCGCACTTTGGCATATAGACACGCGTATTGGGCTAAACTTATTCTTTACATCTCATATTTTCACCGAACTGCGTTAAAATCAGGTCTCCTTAGCTGCATCTTCCACATGAGCTTTCATAATCCACTCTTCTCATACTATGACATAGATATAATAGATTTAGGGAAGGCGGTATGGATCTGATATGGTTTGCTGTTGTTAGACACATGTCTTACTTTAGCACTGTACTCTTAGCATTGGGGCTTATGTCCTACATAGAAGTCTTACATATGATAAAGTTGATCCGCAAGAATGTACCACGACAATAGCATAGCGTTGTTCTTTGCTATAAGCTATCTCAGATTGAAACCAAATATTTTAAGATATAAGCTCTTTGGAAATACAGTTGAACAGACCAGAAGAAGAAATGTGACGCCCACCGTCTAAATGTCTTGGCTTCGCTGAATGAGAAGTATGGAACTACAAGACCTAAAGCTTAGGTAATCCTTGTAAACAATTTTCAGCAAACATATGCAGGCCAGAAGTAGACAAAAATGTAAATAAATTTCGGAAACTGCCGTAGCCATTCGAACAGTACGATAGATTTGGAGCCTTGCTATAGATGAGCTTCTACTGATGAAGCTATTTGTGTGGAGAAGTGATTATCGCTAATAATGCACGCGATTTCAGTAATGCTGGATCTGGGATGGACTCTGCAATATCATAGAAGGGACGGTGATGCCAAAAGGAAGAACAACTATACATTGGTTTCTAAAGCAAGAATATAGAGTAGAGCGAAATAGAGTTTACCGCTAGGCTCCAACGAAGATCGCTAGATAGTTACAAATGCCACTTCAAAGTACTTGTCATAGGAAACAAGAAACATATCAGCTCTTGAAGCTCTAGTTTTGGCTTGAATTTCTGGCACAAAAGGACATTGAGGTCCCTAAGGAGGTGCGTTGAGTCGACTTGACTAAGTTAAGTGAGATTGTCGGCCTCTTTATGCACATCAAGGCTTTAGGTCTCAACAAATATGTCGATTTTACTGGATTTCCGTTTGTATTCACATGAACATGAATGAATTACCAATCGAAATCTAATATGAATCGCGCTTTTAGACCCTTAAAGCATTAACTTGCCAAATCAAGGCTTTCCTAGCCAGAGTCTCCCTTTCTCCATATTCGCTTAAGCCCCTTTCTTGGCATTCAAGACTCTAGCTTCAGTAGAAGACCGAATTTAGAACTTTTTGGTTTTAGATACTATCAAAACCGTTATCCAGTCTATCAAGCTTCATTATAGAGACTCTTCGACCAAAGTGTCTTTGCGAACGGTAGTATTTATTCATTTTTCATGTTTTCGAATCGATTTAAGTAAGAGAAACTTGAAGCACACATTACTGTTTTAGACAGATGGGCTCATCAAGGTGTGAAAAGAACAAAACTTGATTTGTGAGGACATCCCCACAACCGTCCACACTTTATTGAATCAGGCCAGGTTATAAAACCCGACAGTCTGGTACCAACAAGCCCCGATGAAACGATTATGTCATCGAAGCCGCCCAACTTATTACCCCACGACAATGTTTGGCTTGAAATTCTCTCGAAGATCTTACATATTGTCTGAGAAATTCAATACAGTTTGGAAAGCCATTGAATTTAATTTTGAGTTTCTAGAAGACCACAAAATCCCAGTATCATGCTTTGGCAAATCATTGCAATTTCCCTATCGGCGCTCTTCCTCGCACGTCTTATCTACGTACTTACAGGACGAGCGTATATTACTCCTATTTCAACGTTCTCTTCCTCAGCGACAAGGTCAACAATGCGCCATATGCCTAGGTCTTCTAAATCATTGTCTCATCAAGAGCGTTTCTAAAGATGAGGTTGGAAGAAGATAAAGGAATACCGAGAATTTGGAGAAATCATCTTAATCAGAATCACACTTGTCAAAATATCGCAATCTCAAGAGAGAAGAATTCAATCATGGTATTCTTCGGTGGAATGTGTCAGAGTAATGTGTGGTCTGAATGAATGGGCCATTTTCATAGGTAATGAACTCCTGTTACTCAAGATATGGGGTACGGGACCTACTAACTGATGGACAAGGAACTCAGAATTCGCGAATTGAGAGGTTTTTTTGAGTGTGTGTCAGGGCTGGATGAAAAGGAAATTTGGAACACAATTTGAAGGTTTGTGGTTGCCAATAACGATTTAGGTAGCAGATACATGATCAAAGTCAATTGTATCGAAATATAGAACTAGCCACCCAGCCTCCCAGTACTTTGATTGAGGAGGGCATTTGGAGCTTTTGACTTCACTTATAGCCACATCATCTCCTGAATCGTTGGAATGTGCTGAATATGTGTATACTATCATCCCAAACTCTTCCAGGTCTGGTGGACTAAACTTAACAGATGGAAATCTCTAATTCCATCGTGTCCCTTAAAACTGGTATAATATTAGTTCAGCTGTCGGCAATACTTTCTAATATATAAGTCACTTCTATGTTACCACATCCTGTTTATTCTTACTGGAAAGCACATAAATAATGTATTCAGCACGCGACAGCGAGCGCTCCTTCTTCCTTTAGTTTCGAGTCGGAGCATCCTTCAACAATATCGATGTTCTACAGATGTTTTGGTTATGGGGAAAGACCGCATGGACCATATGAAGCCTCTAATCATCCAGCAACCGGCAAATTACTCCATTGTGGACTTTCAATCAGGCAAAATCCCGTGCAAAACTTCTCCGCCATGATCATTACAAAGCACATAATTCGTTCAAAGTCTCTCATTCGTTCAAGCAATTCAGGAAGTATCTCTATATTGAGTCCAGTGCATCCTCACATTGAGAGGCCACATAGGTGATCCTGCAGATTTGACCAGTAGCCATCTTAGTTCCAGTAGATACGAAGACAAAATTGACATCGGACTTAGTAATTTGGTAATCCAATATGCCGTGCTACATCAGGAATATCGCGAAGCAGAATTCACCAAAACTTCTGTTGGGAGGTACATTAGGTTACCATTTGTATGTCAATTTAGCGTGAATTTTCAACATTTCTTCCGTCACTAGTATGTGACGAGGTGAGAATGACGGTAGCCGCGAGTCGAAGGATGCTGCCTCACAGTCTGAGCTTCTAAGTCACTCTTTCGAGTCTTTTGTGTAACTAGGTAAGGATAATGGGGTTTTAAGATAGTGTATCCGCCAGGCTAGACTCATCATAACTGTAGGATGTCAAATGAGCTAATTAATTTACTTATTCTGGGGTTCCCACCATTTCTCCAGATATATCTAATTACGAATGTGAAACTTGACGTTGGAGAAGGCTTCGCTCATGCCAACAAGGGTACCTAAATGAATGCTCGTTAATATTTGTGTGCAACTTACCGTAGACCGGGGTGGTTTGTAGTACAACATTTCAACGTTTGTGAATGTTTCAAATCCGTGGAGGCACGCAGATTTTCTAAAGGATGTGAAGAGAAATTTGAAATGACTAGAGGAGAGGCTTCCTCAGTCTCTGAAACCAGTATTTCGGGGTGAAGGATAATGGCAACGATTTCTGATCTAGCGAAATTTGCTTGTCGATTTTACCAACGGAGTGAAAGTCATGTTTGTCTAATTTTCTTAGCAAGTGTGTGTAGCGCTATTTCCTTTTCACATCATCAGGCAGAAATTCTACCTCCAACTCGGAGGGTTAGGATCACTACCCCTACAATTGACCAGAGCGGTAAATCCTGCAGCTGGAGGTTAGGCAACACATGGGTCGTTTGTCGGATGAGGTTTTACAACCCAAGCCCGGCCATGGGGATGCATCCAGCCGTGAGTTTGCTATACGTCAAAACGGCTGGTTCATGAGCCCATCCCCGATTTCCGTGAACACATACCACTTTCGGCGAATATGATACTGGTGAACGAGTGAATTCGCGTGCTGACATCTTTGGCTGGTGGCCACGTGCGTCAAAGGTCTACCTAAAAGTTATGACTGCTAGAATTAGTTGCAACGTGCATATCAGGCCACAAAGTATCAACTTGAATGTAGTATCGAAGAATCAAAAAGCAATACTCATAGTACAATGTGAAAGATACGGAGATAGAGATCTGACAGAATCTTTTGTTTCTTCTTAGGCTGGTACGAGTTCCTTGTGAAGCAGTGACAATGGCTAGCTCGCAGATTATCAAAAGTCCTGAAGCAAGTCACAATTCGCGGTTCATATTCCGGAGAAGGGAGCACGGCTCGGATGTAGAATTCTTCCATGGTATCTCTGGAAGGCCCATATTTTGAAGATTCCCAAACAGTGTTTTACCTCTCTTGCCGGCGTGACAATTAAGACTCATTTTGATTTTTCAATCACTTATGCTTCTTTCTAACATGAATTCTTGTTTAAATCTTCTCGGGTGATTTCGAAATTACTTAATTAATTGACTTATATTTGCTATAATTTTGTCGAATTCGCAATAAGGAATATTTTCGATTAAACATTTTTGCACGCATTTCAAGAAGTCTATTAATGACCAAAACTCGGAAATCATAACCAAAGTAAGCATTACCACTCTATCACTGTACTGGTTAGTTAATGATAGGCAAAGTAACGGTATCGTCCTCTCATTTACTGGCACAACATACCTCTTGGATTGATTGCGGTGCTCAATTAGCCTCGACCAGTGTGCAACAAACCATTATCAACTAGTGAGCGCGGATTCTAAGGTTGGTATAAGCGGTAAAGTATTGCCTCCACTTGACCGCCTCCATATCACCTGGTGTTTGGAGCGAGTCTGCATTACATCTGGGGTATGTACATAAGTTCGGCTTCTGGAGCACGACTGGCATCCGATCCCAAGCAGTACTCCCGCGAAGGTACTTCCTTCTCAGACATCACAGCGGTGAGAAGAAACCATAATGTTTATGAACGCACGACTCCGAATTGTCTCGAATGGTTCGAAACTTTTGTGCCTAATCGGGGAATCAATCCTGTACACCAAAGGTGTATCGAGATGAATAACAAGGTCGATACTGGTAATGCCATCTGGCCCGTGGCCACCACGGTGAATGACAACTGGGATTACAATATCGATGACTTTACTTGTAAAGAGAATACTGCAGTCAGTAAAATGGCTTCGTCAAACTTGAGATGATATCTAATTTCAATAGATCCATACACAAAACTCAGCTCATATTCAGACAGTGAACTCATTCCATCCTCAAATTCCGTTCTTCAACTATGAGAACCTGCCAGCATATAGTTCTTTATCTCATACCCACACTCAGTTCCAAGACAAGCGCGCCAGACTTCAACAGGCTTATGACGAGCCGTCCACTGACCTGAACTGGTTCGCTGAGCACAATCCAATGCTCGAAGATGGATACTATTGGAACTTCAGACATCTTAACGGAAGCCTTATCGACTCCACAAATGAACAAGATGCTACAAAGTTCGTGGACTCACAGCCAGTGTCATCCGGCAAAGATCTCAACTCTTACACTTCAAGTTTGGTATCAACAAATACGTCCTGCCAGAACAAGCCTGAAAAGAAACTTGTTCAAAGACTTGGTCAACAAAACGATAATATAACCCGGAGAAGCTGTCATTCCCACCCCACGTCTATAAATCCTTCATCATCAACAAATCCAGCAGTGTCTAGAATCGACACTTCAACCACAGATTCATGGTACTCAGAAGCCTCTAATATCAGCAATCTCTTGTGCCAGGACTACTGTGATGCGACTCAATTCCACGACAATCTGCCTAAAGGTCAAATGTTAGAGGAGCACATCCCAAATCGTGAATGCTTTGGAGATATCTGGAGTATGAATTATCAAGCAGGTGGCACATGGGCTTCACAGCCATACCCAACAAGCTCTGGGACAATTTCTCCTAAAGCCTTGACGCTCAATGTTCCATCAGTGTCTTTGTCATCCTCTGAATCAAATGACCATTTGAACTCAATGTCAGATCTGAGCACAGGCGCAAGCTCCGAAGATGATGACCACTCGATCCCTGAAAAGTTGACGGTAGAAAAGGAGGCAGCAGTTCACTTTCGTCAAGTACTTCCAGATTCTCTTCCCACTTCACGAATGATAGTTCCGTTACTGGCAAGTAATGACCACAGTACCCCAAAACCAAGCAGCAAGAACAAGAAAACAAACGCCGTCTCAGGTACCCAGGAAAGAACAAAAGCCAAACCACTGTATACCAGTAAACATAAAGATCTAACAACAACTCACCCTTCACAGACAAAATTGACACCAAAACGAATTGAACCAAAGCACGTGGATCCACCAAACGAGGAGTTATTGAGTAAGGCGCCACATTCTACCAAGGCACTACACCAACGAGATGCTAAGGACATTTTTCTTGTTCAATCAAAGCTGGCAGGCATGTCATATAAAGACATCCGGAAACAAGGGGGCTTTACTGAAGCAGAGTCAACGCTCCGAGGACGTTTTCGCACACTAACAAAAGCTAAGTCAGCGCGAGTACGAAAGCCAGAGTGGGACAATAACGATGTGAGTACTGCTATGCAATTTTCAACAAGGTCAAAAGAAGCTGACACCCAACGAGATTCGACTGCTAAAAAAGGCAGTCCGTCGATTGACTACTGCGTCAGACTATGCGCAGTCTCGAGTTCCTTGGAAGCAGGTTGCAGAGTACATAGCAAACAACGGGGGCTCGTATCATTTTGGGAACGCCACATGTCGGAAGAAATGGGATGAACTCAACGAAACCTCTGATGAATGAGCATACTTTGGGTACGCCACATTGTAAGATAAACTTGTATAATTATGGGACTGATGTCTGCTTCGATTTAAACTAGATTAGATCTCAAACACTATCTTGAGCGTGAGTCTATATTTATTGAACTAAAATCTGAGCTTAGATCTTTCCGCCATGCTTGTTCCCAGAGGGGTAAATTCCGACGGAACTCAGGACGTCCTTCAATTTTGACTCGTTACTTTTTAACAGATCCCACTCTGCTTTACTCTTCACTAAAAGTGTCCCTCCAAGGAGCGTGCCATTGAGAGATACTGGCCCTACACTCTCACCGCTCTCGCATTTGATCTTTATTCCCTCGCAAGTACGTGGACATATAATCATGGCAGTGTTAGTGAGGCCAAGATTATAGCTAATTGGAGATTCAATGTCTTCAAATGCACCTGTAGCCAGCCCACCGGACGCGACACATGCTTGCCGATGGAGACCAAGATACATCTCATATAGCTGCTTTGTTGTATTTGATTTCTCAATTTCAGAGGCAAAGTACATAAATGGCATGGCTATTCAAAATAAATTAGTCAAGCACATTACGATCTGTTCATATACATACGAGGATTCTCAGTCGTTAGGATATTAGCAAGTAATTTCCAGGAATCTTTCTCATCCATGCCAGTCATCATAGAATCAACGGGCAAAAACTGAATATGACGATGTGGCTGACTTGCCCCAGATACATCTCCAGAATTGAAAAACCCAAAAAGTTCTTCTCCGTCATCACGAAAAGCTGACAAGCACTGGTATGCAGCACCTATGTCAACTTCTTCAAGCAGGCGTGTCTGCAACTTGTATTGTTTTGTTGCCAGTATAAAATGATCAGGAATCACGGGAAACTTGTTAAGCACAATAAAATGCAAGTCTAAGGCGTTGCTGACGAGAAGACCTCCTTCTGGATTTGAAAATGGGTCGACAGGCTTCTCGTTAGGATCGCGAACTTTGTTTGACTTTGGTTTGTTTGCTAGGGCTGGAGAAAAGCGTACTTGAAACTGTTGAGATTTTGGACAACATTAGTAGACATCATGGCTAGGTCCTAGTGTTATCTTTACCGGTATTCCATTGCATTGTAATATGGAAACTTGTGTCTCATAGAAATTCAAATCTCCATTGATTCGGGCAGCCTTAAATCTTTCACGTACAAGAACAGGCAAATTACGGATTAATGACATGATTGAACGTGGTTGCAGTGGAGTTTTTGTGGTTATTTCTGAAGCTATCGACATTGTTTACGTTTCTGCAGGGATTCACACTAGCGCGACCGACTACCGACAGCCAACATGTCATGTTTGGAAAAACACTCATCACTATCAGAGTCACTGCACAAATCTAAAAAGGGTCTCGTTGTAAGTACCGTGTTGGCTGGAGCAGGCTTAACAACTGTAGTAATCTTTAAGTTATGATCTGATTTCTGAAATGGAAAGTTTTGTCTATTCAATTGACTAGCTATGCTAAAGAATTGATTAGAGTTTTCTTGAGCTATAGTAAACATATTCACCCGAAGCTTTCCAATCTAAGGTTCAAAATGTGACCCAGTGTTGCTAAACAAAAGAGGTGTTTGGCATTCTCCTCCTGTAGTATGGTTACCATCACATGATTTCACTGGAACGTGATCAGGAAGAGCAAGAGCAAGAACTGAAAGACCCTGGCTTTTCCATTAACTGGTTCAAATGATAAGTAGCAGCTACTTAAATCTAGCTTCGCATTCTAAACTTCCCAGCTCTTTCCTAGCACCTCCGCAGTGAATGCCCTGATTTCTTCACATCTCTTCCGTTCAGTACATGACCCTAAAAGATCAAAAAATCATTATTGAATGATATACAAAATTCAGTTATCGGTCTCCTCGATCATTTTTATGTATTATTGATAGCTGGAAATCTAATGGATAACGTTCAAGGCACTTCACTGAATACAGTGTCCGAAGTCTCATCATCATCACTAAATCACACGAAGGATGGCTCAGAAGACAATGTCACAAACAGAAGTTTGGACACAGCCTCATCATCATTAAGACATGAGAGAGAAATATCTCTTGTAGGAGCACTTGATGGACCACCACCCCGCCAACAAGGTGAATGGCTATCCTTGCACAGCGAAGAAGAAGCACTTGGAAGTGTAAAGATGATCCAGCTCACCCCCTCCGATCATTCATACGTATGCCAGGCAATCGGTGCAACTAGCCTCGATGAAAACCACACTCTCCTCTACACAAAATCGTTTTGGTGGCCTCCTAAAGGACTCCCTGATGGTCTATACAAGGACGTCATTTCAGCGAGATTCCTAAGCCAGTGCCGATATCATACTTGCGCTGTGTTTTTCAATTTTTCACTAGTTGCTCAGTACGATTTACATTGTCCCTTTCCTAACTTTTAGTTAACCATAAACTAGGTTGATAATTGGCGCCATCATTACTGCACTTGCGGCATCTAACCCACCGCAGAACTTTGCGATTACGATTATTGCAGCATGCAATACCGTCAATGCGGGTCTCCTGGCTCTAATTAATGGCTCCGGTGCGCCTGATCGATACAAGAACGACGCGGTTGAGTTTGAGAAGGTGGAAAAGTTCCTAGAGGAACTTATGTATGGTCGCATCGTCAAGGAAGGCGTTACTAAAGAGCATGTCATCGCCGAGTGCTTCGATCGATACGCGAAAGCTAGAGCAACACAAGCAGCAAACAAATCTTCAACATACACCGCGACAGCTGCAAACAAAGATGGCATTACTGCGTCTGCTAGGAATTAGAGAGCAAGCTTTCTGGGTCTTGGCTTTGGCATGAGTGAACTGAGAAAGGACGTGTTAAGATTGGACGGAAAAACATCCGGTTATGTAGTCTGCAGTCAGATTGTATTGGATTGGATTCATGTTATGAGGGAGAATTCATCAGGGCTGTATTGCGATGCAATTCCGATGAAGAGTTTGTTGTCGTTGCCCATAATTTCACACCAAGAGTGGCGCTTCTTTAAACTTAGCCGGTACCCAACCTAGAACCGAATGAATTATACGATCTTTTATTTACACTTCCACCTTCTTGCAAATGAAGAAAGGGTTTTGTGCAGGTAGTTTTCCTGTATAAACTTGTTCTACAAACCGCACCAGGCAATAAGCTTATCAGCAGTCCCAGCCTCCGTCGCCACCATATACTGATCCAGTAACATACGTGCTCTCTGGACCAAGTAGAAAGCATATAATGTTGGCTATCTCCTCTGCAGTGCCTTGTCTTTTGATCGCGGTTGGATTTCCAATACCTTCGTTAGGGTTCGCTTCTTGAGCTTTCTTCAACAGAGGAGTCCAGATAGCTCCAGGTGCGACGGCATTCACGCGGATTTCTCGATCTCCAACCTCTTTTGCGGCAGAGCGGGTTAAACCAATAACACCGTGCTTTGAAGCGGCGTAGGCTCCTGCTCCAGCAAATCCCATTACTCCCTGAATTGAAGATATGTTGACAACTAGTAAGAAATATCAGCTGATGTATACTCTATTTTCTTTTGTTTTAGGCATATTATCCTTTTCCTTGCGAACAAAGTTATGGAAACCATGAATGTGAAGAATTTGGAGACATACTTGAGCCAAAATCAGCAATCTTTCCGAGTTCCGCTCGCAGCGAGTACATCATTCCAGTCAAATTAACAGCAATGATCTTATGCCATTCTTCATCTTCTAGCTCAGCAACAGGTCTGAGCCCGTGATGTTTCCCGACGATTCCAGCACTATTTACAGCACCATCTATAATACATCAGCGTCAGTGCTCTGAACAGTTTCATTGAAAATTTGCAATTATGGAGTCATAGGGAACAAAAATACCTAAGCGACCAAATTTTTCTACAATCCCATCAACCCATGAATCGACTTCGGAGCGTACTGTAACGTCAACTTTTTGTACGAAATATGGGAGACCATAGGAAGAAAACTCTTTCTCGGCAGCAGCGAGAGCAGTTGGGTCACTATCTGCTATGCACACTGTTGCTTTTCGACTGGAAAGGAGTTTTGCAGTTGCCAGACCTATACCGCTGGCACCTCCTGTTATACCGATGACTTTGCCTTCCATAGACATCCTTAAGCTATTTAGTTACGCAGATGGAAATATTCTCCAATAATCGTAGATATAGCTATATATCTTGACGAACCCCTCATTTTGGTACTAGCCTGTATCCGGACTAACATTTTTCCTCCCACAAACCCACCAGATATTCTGTACTCCGTAAGTGCTATACGGTAAATATGTATTACTTCTGAAACTTGGATTATAGGAATCTCAAGAAAATCACTGCCCAGAATTGCTAGCAGCACTTGTACAAGCTAGGCCGACAGGATAACACACCGATCTAAAAGTCATAGCACGAACGTCAAATAACGGCGTGAGTAACTACAAAATCAAGAGCGCGAACTAATTAACCTTCCTACCACGGCAATAGTATTAGCAAAACTCCAGATAAATGTTTAGACCTCACAGAGCGTCTAGGGGTAAGAAATAAATGATATACAACAACGGCATTAAGAGCTGGTAATGCTTGCATAAAGCCATGCACAACATTACATAAAGCAACTGCACAAATGCGCCACTTCCCCATGTTTCGAACAAACCCTGTCGAATGACCGCACTGGGGAAGGAATCTCACATCGCCTGACAGACTGCCCGCTCTCCATGCGTTGCGCCAACTGCAGTTTCTAAATTTCTATTGCTTCCTACTCTACTCTCGTACTTTGCACATGCTAATTCACCTCCATTCTACCATATACTGCTTGTAGTTTAATTGCTGTGCCCTTACAACTTGTCCAATGAATTAAATCATCTTGATTTATAAACTTACACTTCTCTTTCTCAAAATGCGCTGGTCGATATACCTCGGAACGGTTCTGGCGGCTGATATAGCTAGAGCATCAACCTTAACTCCTCCGGTTTTGCCTCTCGTTGTCCGAAATCCATATTTGAGTACTTGGTTAGGCAATGCAAGAGAGCCGCCTTGGAATGCGTGGCCCATATTCTGGACAGGACAGGAGCTAGGACTCTCAGTCCTTGCAGCTGTTCCCAAGTCAGATACAGTGTATCCTCTACTCGGCAGGCCCCAAGATTCTTTACCCAAGACTGGAGAGCAGTGAGTAGCAAATGCGTTCGAGTGTTGGCTCCTCCTAGCTGACATGCTCTCTAGCTTCAATGTATCCTATCCAAGCTATCTTGGAGCTACTTTCGATGCTTCGACGACGAACCTCACCTACAATATTCCTGCGCCAAACTCCTCCCATTCACCGGTTGAAGTGGTCTTATCTTTCCTCTCTCCAATTACCCCAACATCCACGCTGCGACAATCCATCCCTGCTTCCTACTTGATGATCCATGTCAGTGGTGGATTTAACATTGATATCTACGTTGATATTAATGGACTTTGGGTAAGCGCCAACAGAGGCAGTGATATTGAGTGGTCTCTGAGCCTACCAGAAACAAAAGACGATACCGAAGTTCTACCATTAAAAACCTGGAAGATCAAAAGGAGAATCGAGCAATTGTTGACTGAGGATGCCGATCGAGCAGAATGGGGCACCTTACATTTCACCGGACCTGCCGACGTTGAACATGAGGCCGGAGAGTCGGTCTTACTTAGGAACAGATTTTCATCAAGTGGAACTTTACAAAACAAAATAGATGGGAACTTCAGATCGATCATGGACAAGGAGCCAGTTTTCGCATTTTCTAAGTCATTCAGATTGAACGGTACCTCCAGCTCAAGCTATAGTGGAAAGGATCATGATAGTGTGCTCTTTACGATAGCTCATGTTCAAGAAACAGTGATTCAATTTGCCTCAGCAAGAGGCATGACACTGATGCGTCCACTATGGGAATCTTATCACCCGACAGCCGACACTGTCTTGGACTACCACTACAATGATTTCAAAAATGCTTTTAGTCTCGCTAATAACTATTCGTTACAGCTGGAGAAAGATGCACTGAAATCAGGATCCGAGGACTATAAAGACATTCTTGCACTGAGTGCTCGCCAAGTTCTGGGTGCTGCGAGCTTTGCAGGAACGCCAGACGCTCCTCTTATCTTCTTTAAAGAGATTTCTTCTGACGGTAACATGAACACAGTCGACGTCATCTTTCCGGCTTTTCCGTTCTTTCTTTACACGAATCCTAGATGGTTAGCATATCTATTGGAACCATTGATAGAGCATCAGCTCAGTGGTCAATATCCGTAAGTTACCATTACTGTGTAGTACCTGACTCAAATGCTAATTGACAATGAAGGAATGACTATAGCATGCATGATCTTGGCTCTAGCTTTCCTAACGCAACAGGGCATCCTGATGGCCGGGATGAATATATGCCTGTCGAAGAGTGTGGTAATATGCTAATCATGGGACTTGCACTTGTAAACGCTCTCAAGTATGACACGCAACCAGCAAGTATATGGTCAGCAGCTGGAGAATCTGTCGAATTAGATATGTCCTCAGAGTCTACGTTTCCTCTCTATGTTGATGAGCAAGGGCTGGACGATAGTTTCGGAGGGCCAATTCTGTCGAAAGGAGAGAAACAAGCCCAAAAGTGGGTTAAGAAATCATACAAGCTGTGGAAGAAGTGGACAGGCTATCTTGTCCGAGAAACTCTCATCCCAAGTAACCAATTATCCACAGATGATTTTGCTGGCTGGCTAGCAAATCAAACAAACCTCGCATTGAAGGGTATTGTTGGCATTCGAGCCATGGCTGAAATATCAGAACTTGTCGACGAGTCCGAAGACGCTAAGGCATACAGTGACATTTCTAGCTCATACATTAAAACATGGGAAGAAGAATATGCTATTTCACGAGATGGAAGTCATGCTAAGCTTGCATATACTTGGTACGGGTCATGGACAACACTGTATAACCTATTCGCGGATTCCTTATTGTGTTTTCATATTCCGAGTAGCGCCTCCACGGCCAATAGAGCGATTGGTCAAAAACCTCTTCAGGACGCGGATCTGAAAACCTCGAAATCTGGGTTTGTTAGCAAGAAGATCTACAAAATACAGAGCGATTGGTATCACCAAGTACGACAGAGATACGGCTTACCACTTGATAGCAGGCATCTTTATGCTAAAAGTGACTGGGAATTCTTTGCTGTTGCGGTTGCTAGTAAAAGTGTGAGAGAAGAGATCGTGGACTCCATTGCACTGTGGGTAAATGAGACCTCGACTGGTAAATAATCCTATTCAAGGCACTGGTTCTACTGTAACTAACAAAGTATTAGACAAACCACTTACTGATCTGTACGATACGGAAGGAGATGGAGGATTTCCAGGTATTGCTTTCAAAGCGAGACCTGTTGTTGGTGGTCATTTTGCATTCCTGGCCTTAGAGAGGGCTTGCGGAGGCGATGCTGTCGCCGGCTTAGACTTTTTGAATGATGGAGAGTCAGAGACCATCAATGACATTTGACCGTTGATGAAGCGAGCTTTTAGATTAACAAAGATGCAGAAATAAGAATAACACGGAGAGGAAGGACACCATGTGTAGACTTATCAAAACTTCTTGGTACCTGCCTCTGCCTAAAAGATGCTATTAGCGTTTATGAACATATGAACATAAACCATAAAATTATGGCAACTAGCTCCATTTTGAGTGATTTAGTGAATTAGTATCCCCATATCTCTATTTCTGTTTGCGGCGAGTGGGGCCATGTTGACTAGCCCTTGTTCGGCTCATGGTTGTGATACGCCTTACCCAATGAGGCTAGAGTCTTACGAAGAGCTGTGGCCTCAAATAAAATCAACTGCGCAGTCTCAACAGCTTCCTTTTCTTCACAAACAACGGATTCTTTGTATCCATCAAATCCAACCCGCACCCATCGGATTTTAACAGTAATTGCACTGCTACTAAATTACTTGACCTGCACCAGGCATAATTTTTTCGCCATAAGCCTTGAGACTCCTATCTCGACATCCGCAGCCCTTCATTAATCATGGCTTCCATGGATTACGAGAACGAGAACGGTACTCGTGAGTATGGTATGTTATTATGCTGCCACCAGCTCATCTTCTTGCCTTCCTCGAATAGTCGTAATTCGGAACCTCAAACTGACTCGAATTGTGACGCGTAGAGGAAGCTCCTCGTTACGAGCGTGATCGTAGCGCGTCCCCTCGCCCAGCTCGTCGTAATGACAGCCCTCGAGGTGGTCCACGCAGATCTGCCTCCCCAGGTGGAAGTGGTGCAGACAGCCGGTCAGTAGCGCCCAAATTTACAAATTATTAAACCTTTTAACACCCATACAGTGGTCCTCCTAAGAGCGACCGTGCTCCTCAAGACGATGGCGCAATCAACCCAGGCTCCAACCTCTTCGTTACCGGTATTCATCCTCGTCTCTCCGAGACAGAGGTCACTCGTCTCTTCGAGAAATATGGTGATGTTGAGAAGTGCCAAATCATGCTTGACCCACATACCAAGGAGTCTCGTGGTTTTGGTTTCGTCAAGATGGTCACTGCCGAGCAAGCTGATGCCGCCAAGGAAGGTCTTCAGGGCGAGGTTATCGAAGGCCGTACCTTGAGCATTGAGAAGGCTCGTCGTTCCCGCCCACGTACTCCTACCCCAGGCAAATACTTTGGCCCACCAAAGAGAGGCAAGCACTTCCTGATCCCTTTATTTTACACAATTAACTAAAACACCAGAAGACGACCCTCGACAAAGCCGTGGCTACGGCCGTGATGACCGATATGGCGACCGTCGTGGAGGTGGAGGATACGGAGGTCGCGACTACCGTTCCGGACGAGACTATGATGACCGTGACCGCGGAGGATACCGACGTGATCGTTATGACGATGGACCTCGTGTCGATAGGTACGGTGGCGGTGGAGGACGCGACGACCGCTACGGAGGCGACCGACGAGGTGGAGGCTACGGCGGCGGGGGGCGTGACGACAGATCCTATGACCGAGGTGGAGACCGCCGCGATGGTCCTCCACCAGCTCAATATGGTGACCCAGCTCCTCGTAGAGAGGCCCCGGATCAACCTTATGGTAGCCGCTACTCAGATGAGAGAAACTATTCTCGTCGCGATTAAATGCTGACAATCATAGGGGAGCGCCCTGCTCGTTAAACTGCAGGATCGACAGCGAAACTATAGCTTTGGATCTGCGGCTTTCATTGATGCGGGTGCACTTCCACTTGTGCTTGGGTTTCTTTTTCTTCTTGTTTTCATCGTGGTCCAGAATTTCGCGCGACGGAACATGCAAAAGCAGAATTAATAGCGACGGATTGAGAATATCTTCGGGTCATGGAAAACTTTCGCGAATGCTGGGATTTCATTTTCATTCAGATTTCGTCGGCACGACATTCGGTCAGGGGTTTTCAATCGGCGCAAAATTGACCTTGGGGTTGATGGTGTGTTCTGGGGCAGTGTCTAGTTATTTCTCGTCACTCGCCCTTAAGTTGAGCACCTCGCATTACCTTGTACCATATTCAGCTTTGGCTGAGCTTCTATTACACCTTTGAGTTTCGGCCATTTTGACCCCTTCGATGGTTGTATTCGACTTCCTCATTTTTAGTCGCCAAGAGCATAACAAAATTCGAAAATCAACCTTCAGAACAATCCCGTGATCAGCAATACTCGCACATCGCAAGCAGAAAGAGTTCTTTATTGACAGCTAGTGCCAAATCATTTCGAAGTCGATCTTAGAATATTGCAACCCCTTCGCCTCCCTCAACCCCTTAATTTAGGCAACTAATCGTAAATCTTGCACAAATCACAGTACTTCGCATAGGCCTCTCGTGCACCTCTTTGGATACATCGAAAGCAGAAAGGTAATGCCCCTTTGTGAGGATGCCGTGGCTGATTTTAGGGACAGGATGCATTTCATTGCTTGCGGGCATTACATACAATATTGTGCCATCAATGACCAACTCTCGTAATCAAAATCTACACAAATTTATGCATAAACCCGATGCTCTATAGACAAAGCTGCAACAATACCTCAAGAATATTT
>Ga0247807_10000714_pt1 | contig 20715 bp, 7 predicted proteins | sample UWRJL074202C1_FD_179931 | JGI IMG/M metagenome (GOLD analysis project Ga0247807, IMG submission 179931) | Plant litter microbial communities from Arlington Agricultural Research Station in Wisconsin, United States - UWRJ-L074-202C-1 | ecosystem: Environmental > Terrestrial > Plant litter >...
ACCCGCAACCGTGGCTCGCGCCCATCTCACCACGTCGATGCCTCCGGATCCGTTGACCGTAAGGTCTTCCAGGCTCTCGAGAAGATCGGTGTTCTCGAGCAAGATGAGGACAAGGGAGGTCGCAGAATCACACAATCCGGCCAGAGAGATTTGGACCGAATTGCCCAGACTACCATCGAGGCGGATGATGAGGAGGAGGATGACGAATAAATGTTTCTTCTGATACTTCGGGGTTCTGGCTTACTTGGGGCATTGGGCTTGCATGGTGTATACACAATGAATAAAAGCTCTTGGAAGGCATTTGCTTTCTCCGAATACCCAATCTGTTTATTTCATCCTCTTTCAAACATGTCTATATCTCACATTCTCGGTGACAATTTTTCCTGCTTCCAGTGCCTTAGATTGAGTGAAATCCTAGAAACCTTTACTACTTTGTAATCGTGCACCAAAGTTTCAACAAACACGTAGCCACTAAAAGTGAATTGGCATGACATTATGGTCGATAGTAGTTCCACCTTATTATAGGCCGTACTGCTCGTTTAGGATTGACAGGTTACATACAATAAAAGAGAACAGTGCACCTGTGCCCACATCACAAGTGATCTAACCATCCAATTTTTTGGGGCGGTAATGGAATTACGACTCGACTGTTGAAGAAGCGCAGGTATCAGAACTATCGAATAGAAAGGATCTAGCACCTCGAACAAGACCCAATCAAGGTGAGGTTTCAATGAAGCCGCGCATCTTCTGTTGCAGACCTCAACTTCCGGACGACAGGATATCCGGGAAAGCAGTGTAACTCGGCGCGTTTATTTTGTGGTTGCTTTTTATAATGATCGATGGCGCATGCGGCGCGATAAAGAGCTAGTATATAACTCGAGGCCCTAAACAACTGATTCCTGCTCTAGTCAATTCCTTAGAAATGTGACCAAATATCTCTCGTCGCATATCATATGAGACATTATTACAGTTGTATCGCTTCTAGCCGGCTGCCGGCTAGGGAGAACGTCCCAGTCGATACGAGCAAGTTGTACGAAGCCGGACTCTCACGAATTCAAAACTACGCGTAGCTTTAGCTTCAGGAACAAGTACGTCGAATCAATTTGATGAATCTCCAGATTGAACAAGGTTTTGTTGCATGTCTGATTTTCTTTTTTTTTTATTCGAGAAGCAGACCCCAGCGAAAAGGTTGGAGGTCGGAAGAATTGGGTAATATGACCACCTCGAGATCAGCTATACAGGGGCCAAGGACATCATCGAGCACGAACTGGTCCGACCGTGTTAGCCAAACCTCTTGTAGAGATATTTTGTTGCACATCGCATCATCCCCTGCTTCGCACCATCTGGTGTAGTATAACGCTACGGGACCAGATGGTTGATGCTAGTTAACAGCTGCTGCCTTAGCTCATGTGCCAAACTGGGGAAACGTGAGCATCTAGGGAAATCCAGTCACTGAACTAACCTCTTAAATCGGACCATTATGTTCCAATTGCTAAAGAGGTGCACGTCCTGAGTATCTTTAGCAGTGACCTCCATTTCCCATCCCATCACTTAGAGCAGCTAGCACGCACGTTCGGGTCTCCACGTGTGCAACGATGTATCAGATGGGGAAATGGCTAAGCACATTGTGAGTGAATATTGATCGAATGAGAGAAATCCAAAAGGTCTTGTTGCATGTCGTGAGCAGGGGATAAGGAGATAGTGAGTGAGTAGGTTGCGGCAGGTTGTAATGATAAGGGAAATAATGTCTACTGGGGAAGACCATTCGAGCTCATCCAATTATCCAGTACGGGAGTAGACTTTGCCAATTGCGGCTTCTGATTGTGATTTTTCAACATATAGGTAGAGACGCGAAGTATAGTTGAGTTCAACGAGAAGAATTTTGGAGTGAGAGAGAGCGCGTAAAAGCTGGGCATATACTGTAGATATGGGCATCCAAGCGGCCTCAGCCGTGCAGAGTAGCTGTGGGCTTTGTTGCATATATTCAAAGCGGGTAGCTGCAGTAGCATGTAACTAGCTGAAAATTCAAGATCTGTGTAATAAAAAACCATCTGCTAATTAGAAAAAGCACCAATCTATTCATGTCCGGGTAATACTGGAGATGTGACATGAAAGTCAGGCATGGCGCTAAAGTCCAACAAACTGCTGAACTCTTGCACACCACGGTCACACCCAGCAAGGAAAGAGTCGTATGCGCCTACGAAACTTGTGTTTTGATTGTTATTCCTGGGAGGTGAACATAATTATGGGTCATACATTCTAGAGGATGGAAACAATTTTTGAAACTGGGAGGAGGTTTGAGAGTAAAGTGTTCTCCACAATTAATTGGTTGATGAACAACGGATCTGGACCAGAACTCTACAGTGCACATCATCTCCGTTCCTGAGATCATGCTAGAAGAGTCTATATTTACGGTTTGGATCTCGTAGGAGGAAGGGCAATTGATTACAATTGTGGTGAAGAACAACTTAAAAAAGAAATTGGATTTGCAACGGGCCATCAAATCAATGCAAAAGTAAGCAGAAGTAATACATAGAATTTATAACGAACCGCACACCTATGCTTATATATACACCTCTCCTTCTATCAATCAGCACATCCGGGGCCTTTTTTTTCAGGCCCATGCTCCTATACTTTGGTTTACATGTCTCCAGAGTCGGCCAAAGCCTCGCTTCTCTTAGCCCATTTCAAGAACCTCTTGTTGTTAGCGTTGTTCTTTCCCTTACGAGTGTTGCCTGTGTTGCCAGCATTTCCCTTGTTGCCAGTGTTACCAGCGTTGCCAGTGTTACCAGTGGAGGCAGCGGGAGCGTCGGTCTGTTGGACAGCAAAACAGCCTCCGAATGGACCAGCTACAGCGGCATTACGGCATCTAACGGTACAGATGTTACCAGTGGAAGCTGTGGGATGCTTGTTAGTAACCTGTTATTCGAGGGAACAATTAAGAATACATACCACCAGTGCACGCAAGATCATCTGGTAGAGCCACATCGATAACGAAGGCTTCAGTGAAGGCGTCAGAAATGCCGTTTGCGCCAGGTACATTGTTGGTAACGGTCAAGTTCTGTGAGATAACACCGGAATCGCTAGCGGTGTCAAGGTCGCACGCGTAAGGGCCGGCTCCATCAGCATTAACCTGGTGAATTGTGACTTTCATAACGGTTCCTGCTTTGACCTGTGTTATTTGGCCAGCAGCTAGTTGGTCCGCGGTGCTCTTTGTGACATCAATGTTACCAGTCAGTTCGGTTCGTCCGCATTCGTCGACGATTTTGGCGTCGATCTCAGCATTTCGGATGATGGTTGTGTCCATTTGGCAAGGGCTAATACCGGTGCAGTTTCTGGTAATGGCAGAGTCGACTACTCACGTTAGTAGGTCCCTATGGAGGACGGTGCGAGGTCACCTACCCTGGAAACCAATTCCATCTGGAGATCCCGCTTCACCCTGGACCTTTAATATAACACCATGAGCATTTACGCACGCAGACGCAGCCAGAAGTGAGAGCAAGATTGAAGAGATCATGATGAAGAAGTGAGGTGTCCGGCACGAAACAAAGAATGTATAAAGTTAAAAGTTAAATGAAGAATCGCCTGGATCCGATGAAGTGAAAAAGCTGTTGCGGGAAGAAAGAACGGGATGAACAAGAAAACAGAAAGCCGTAGCAGAAGTGAGATACTCCTCCTTTATCAATCATCGAAGAACGACTTTGAATTGAAACGGAAGTTGGTAGTGGACCCAAAGCATCCCGGTCACCTTGATCTCCGGACAGAGGGGCCTGCGTGCGTTTCCACCGACCACAAACAGCAGAGAAACATGAGAGCAGTGATTTGAAGACTTATGAATGCCGAATCCACCAGATCTACGAATCAGCACCCCCGAAATAGCATTTGTGGATCAAATATCGAGTACTCGCCACCGTCCGAAATAGTGTTGATACATCACAAGGATCAAGAGCAGCATGATGGTTGCGTTTGTACGATGCTTGACACCCGTTTGACCCTCCGCTAGGCGGAGTGTTGTGGATCTATTGCTGCGTAAAATCAGACCAGATGGTGATGCTGTATCGTGTTGTTGAAAGTTGAAACGGCTGCCAAGATAAACATTGGCCCCCTTTAAGCCTCGCTAAGGTTTGATGCTGGTGGAGATGATTGAAAGCCGCCCGAAACGGTAGCCGGAATCCTCACAACCAAGACCTCGGGCAAGTGTAGCCGTCGCAGAAACCACCCTTTGTGCCGATGTGGAAGAATTGCCGGGTTTGGGAATGTTGTGCCAGAATGACGTTAAAAGCTTAGTGTGACAGTCTATTATAAGTTGTGGTCTGAATTTTGTGGTCCGTTGTTGCTCGTTGTACTGTTCTATGCATAATGGTGCGAGTGTTAACGCTGCGACACAGTTAGAGAAAGTTCTAGGATCGCTGTCCTCTACCCTCTTTGGAGGAATTAGAACTTGTGCTTTTGCCAACTCGAATGTTCTTCAATTTCTTTGAACCAATAGGGGGATTTGATCATTCTCTCGCGATAATTCACGGTGTTGATGGTCTTGTGGTGGATACAGCAAATGGCTAGAGCTGGCTGCCTCTAACCCAGTCTTTCAACGTCAAGTACCCTGCTTAGGCATAAATGCATGAAAGTACGCTTGTTCAAATCTCACGGAAGGGTGAGCAAAAAAATTTGTAAGTTTTGCACAAATAAATGGATGTGTATAGCCTTGAGATACCAATGTCACAATAACATATCAAGGTAACTTGAAAGCCCAGCTAGGTGAACAGATCTTTGGTATTAAGCAAGGTATATTCTACAACAATCACCAACAGACTCATGAGTCGCTCCTTTGCGCCTAAATTCCGCATCGCTACTGTCCTTTTAAAGCTTACAGGGACCAAACACCGGCCCATGCTTTCAATGCCGGATGAACCCAAACTAAATATTCAATCAATTTACTCGTCTTCACCTTCGGCGTCGACATCCATTTCGTCTTCCGCGAACAAGCCGTTATTTAGAGCTGCATCTCCGAATATCTCATCCAGTGCCTCTTTTCCTTTGTTCAGCGGCTTCCCTTTAACATCTAGCGGTGGCTTTCCTAGTCCCGCTCCACGACCCGATTGCCGATTCCTTCTCGACCGCGGATTGTTATATACAATGGCGTTATCGTCTTCCAGTTCTTCTGCATTGCTCTCGACCTCTTCTTCCTCTTCGTCGCCCAGCAAGACTTCATTCCCAAGTCTACTTCTCTGTTTTACTAATGCGGGAGGTAAGCCCGGCCCGCTGTCCGCGTCACCGAAGTCTTTCTTGGTTGTACCTTTAGGCCATCTTCCTGGGCCGCGCCCAGTTCCTCCAGTCTTTCTTCGTGACCCACCACTGCTTGGCCGTGCTGCTGAAGAACGCCTCGAGGAGCCGGTGGATGGGCGTGATCTAGATTTCGGCCGACTTGGGGTAAATGCTGATATCGAGGATCGCGATCGAGACGCAGGGCTTGGACGGGCAGCAGAGGGGCGGGGCATAGCGGATTTTCGAGTGCCTGGTGCAGGAGGGTAAACCTCGAAACGAGTCGCAGGAATCGAAGCAGCAGCCTCAAAATATGACGGCAATTTAGGAGCACCATTGGCCTTAGGTATCGAAGGTTCGCCGTTTGTGTTTGTCGACATTTTTGCTATTGATTCCGTTAAGTCGTCCGTTTCGCCATTAGTTTCGTTGAATGTGTCAAAATCACGCTTTCCATTAGTGATTAGAGTATGAGAGTCTTCATCTTCCTCTTCTCTGTGACCCATGCCGTTGAGAGGGGGCACGTGGTCAAAAGTTGATGCATTACCTCTTCCCATTATGTAGGGTGTCCAGATCAGCCCTTTGGAATTTAGCTTCGCGTATCCCTTAATCTCGTGTTGCCTGATAACTTCCTTGTAATAGTCAGTCTTCAGCTTGAAAGCATATGTGCCGGTTATCGGATCTCGTATTAGAGCTCCCAGTGCATCCAGTGCGGAAATAACATCGTCTGGTGTTAAACCCATCTCATCAGACATCTTCCTCACACTAGGAAGTTCGTCGCCAGACTTATAGTCTCTGAGATAATAGCAGAGGATAAGCCGCCAGTAGTTCCGGTATGAGACCAGCCCCATGTCGGATAATGGCTTCTCTGGCGAGCCAGTCTTTTTTTCCACCCTTGTTAAAAGGTAAGAAAAGTCTATAAGCAAATGACCATAGCCCTTCCGCTGGTGGATAGGAAGAACCAAGATACAAGACACATTATTCAGACTACTTGGCCGTTTCTCTTTGGAGAAATAGCCAACAAAGTGACAGCCAAATTCGTCATACTCGGTCATGACGTAGAATAGGAATGGTTCCACATCATAGTAGAGAGTTTTTGAGCCAAGAAATAACTTGGCAAGAAGACAGAGGTTTTGGCAGTATAGAGGATTCTTGCGACCATCAACCTCAAATATCATTATTTTGCCATCTCTATATATCTCATCTCCGGGGGGGTGTTTGTGATGACATTTCGTTTTGTGCCGCCAAGCAACAATGTCCGATTCCATGTATTTGAGACAAAATTCGCATATGAAAAGGGCTTTGTTTCGACTATATTCTTCCGGGTATGGAGCAGCGTACCAAATATCGATTTGATATTGCCCAAATTCAATATATTCGATTTGGCTGGCGGGGCCAGAAACCTTTTTGGGCTTTTTTATACCAGAAGCGGCTGCAATCTCGGCTGCTTCTGCCACCCTTATTTTCCACTCCTCCTCGGCCTTTTGGCGTGCTTCGTCAAATTGGCGCCGGTGCTCGGGTTTCGGTAAGGTGAGCGTTGTATCTGCTTCAGCCTCTGTGAGGATGCCACCGTAGGGCTTAGACTTCAGCTCATCAATTTCCTTGTCGTGTAAAGAGTAAAACGGCTGGGAGTAACTTGAAGGAACAAATGTAGTTGCTGCTACTGTCGAGGCACCCAGTCGCGATGGCACTGGGCGTCGCTTTTTTAAGGGCTTAGGAGGTTTTGAGAGGATGCTCTGTAGTTCTACCGGGTCAATAAGAAATTTTATTTTAAAAGTCGTCGCTGATTTCGCTAAAGTGCTGACGAGAACTTGTTTGGGTACTGGTTTAGGTCTCAGCGATCTTGACGCTCGTGGGCTTGCTGGCAAGTCTGGCTTGCTTTCATGGCCATTGGTGAGTGGCTGCTCAATCGAGTCAATTTCCATTTCCTCGCTAGGGATTGGAAGTAGTGGATCTGATGCGACCGAAACAGCTTTGTCACGACCTCTCCTCCGTGCCGGTGATGTTGCTTCGACTTCGGCTTCTGATGATGGTTTTCGTTTTCGGAGTAGACGTGACCCATCCATAGGATCATCTGGGGCGATGAGCTGGTTGAAAACCGAGTGGGAGTCTGGCTTGATAGTGCCTCGATGTGACGGCAACAGATCTCCAGGGACTCTATCCCTCGATATTTTTGGTGATTCTGATCCGACACTTTCTTCTGGTATATCTGGAACCATTGCCTCAGGTATCAAATTATTCGTAACACATTCTGGGCAAATCCAGTGTTCGGCTTCTAAAGTAAATACATTATTAGTAGTCACTTCGTGAATTTGATAACAACTTTGCAGTATTCTAAAAATTACCTTCGTCTGTCTTGAGAGCATCAGCTTTTCTAGCGCATTGCCGGTGTGCTACAGCCTTGTTAGCCTCCTATGATTCACTCCAATGAAGAACATACCATTATCACCACAGACATCACAAGCCAAGTAAAGTTCAAAAACTTCACTAGGATCACTTTCTTCATCTTGTTGGCAGAATCTAGAAGCTGTTAGTATCTCTAGGGAGTTAGGCCTGGCTTGAACGTACATGCAACGATTCGGGTTTACAGGTTCTTCGTCCTCTTCTTCATCTGCAGCAGGGTCCCACCGAGCTTCTGTCTCCTCCACATCTGATGAGCTCTTGGATTCATCGTCGTCATCTTCAGCACTTGCTACACTTTCTTCATCCTCGTCCTCTGTTCCACTCAAGACGTCCTCGTCGTCTTCTTCTATCTGTCCAGGTTGTATTTTGACTGCACCAACACCTTCAGCATCCTCGTCTTCTTCTTCAGCCGCGTCTGGATCTCCTTCCTCATCCTCTCCGTCAAAATCAGGCGCTGCGTCGGCAATTTCATCATCATCTTCACCTTCGGCATCTTCATCTGAGAGCGGCTCCTCGTCTTCCTCCATGGCATCCTCCAGTTCATCTTGATCGCTTTCATCATCGTCCATCATACCGTTGTGAAGCTGGTGATTTGCTGCATAAGCGTCTGCATTCTCTTCTATGATGTTCGCGGCAAGCTCATCATCTTCCTCGAATTCTGCATCATCCTCAGACGTAGCTAGACTTTGCTGTAGTTCATCCTCCAGAAAAGCCGCTGCAGCTGCCGCCATCATCTATATAGTCTCTGTCATTCGTGTATAGCTGATAGGTGTTGGTTCAGCGCAGCCTTCTTGACGCGTGGGTTGCAAGTGGGATACTTGCGCGGAACTGATGCCCTAACGAAACAAAGCTTCTGAGCTCCAGATTTTTGCCCGGACTGATTTGCAACAGCCTTGGGGACCAGCAATAGAGTTATGTATTCGTTCTCCAACAAAGGCGAGGAAAGATCGTGGGTCGCAGAGGGCGGAAGTGTACCGAAAGGGCCAAGGATGAATGGGCGCAAGACGCGAGATTTTAGGCCTCAACTCCTATAAAACAATTAATAGCGCGATTAATTTAGAAGCATATGAGCATCCGACGCGTAGGAAAAGGTCCTTTCGACACGATAGCGACTCTTGGATTTAATAAAGCGATTTTGACCGCGCCCCTTCGAGCTGTCCCCAAAAGTTGAGGTTCGATTGTCTTGGCGTTTGATGACTAATGAGACCTGACTACCTTCCAACATCAACGACATTCAATGATAACAGGCAAAAAGAGCTTTTCAATTGCGCAACAGCAACCATTGGGTACTATTCGCACTCCTAATATTGTCGTGACCTGAAGAGCTAATTGATGCGCAGGTCCGATTCATAACTGCCACGATGGGTGTCCCGTTCGAAGCTCTCCTCCCCTATGGGATTATGCTTGCCGTACGTACATCCGAACAATTAACACCCATTGCATTCAGCAATTGCGCGATTTACTAAGGGAACTAGATGTTCGGAATAAGCGGAGCTGGGCTGTCAAAAATTAGACACATGCAGAACGGAGGCAAAAGGGCGAGACATTCGATTGATCAATGGGATAAGGTGAGCGAGCACATCTGCCGGACAGCCAAACTCTATAAGATGAGGATGCTAACAATTATGCAGCAAAGTACGCACCTACAAGTATATTATATGGATTAGCAGAATTAACAGTGGAACTAGTGATGGATCGTGACTTCAGATTGACAGGATTTCTAAGAGGCCAAACGGATAAGCCAGAAGCACCTCTTGGATTCGAATTAAACAACCCCTGGAGGGTATGGACCATTCTCAACCCTACTAAACACATGTGCTAATAATAAGAACAGATCGAGAAGCGCTTTACGTGAGGATTGAGGATACTAGAGCCTTTTACATTATTTGGGAGATTGGAAGACCACAATAAAGAATTTAAGAAACCAGCCATATACTAAGCAGATGTGATAACAAGAAGTGACGTATTTGCTATTTAGAGTGCAAAGGCTGTGATATTAGTAGCAGTTGCTAATATTCGTGATATTTTGCTATACACTGCTTCACGTTTTACTTCAAGTTTACTCCGCCATAGTCATAAATCAATGTGGCTCAATCCAGGCTCTCCAAGGTGGAAGCTTTGTGGTCAAATCAAGCGATGACTTCGAATATTCACAAGGCAGCTCATTCGGTTCAATCACAGCTAGTGCCCGTTTGTCATAGGTGGTTATACAAAGAGTGTATGTATTAAGGCTTGGAAGAGATTTATGGGGGAAAAATGTACGCCTCTGATTGTGGCCGCCTTGGATACAGATACTAGTGAGCTCTAAATAGATGGAATATGGCATGATCCAGGAAACGATGGGCTTCACCTACGCCAACCAGAGTCGCACCATATCTCACATCTTTCATGCAAGATTTGCCGCTTTCAAAAGCTTTCAGGAGTCCATGCTTCCATCACTGAAAGCAGCTGTATTGTTCATATCAACAATACTGTGAATACGACATACCACAGTTGCGATGGTCTTGACTAGGCTTAACAAGACCTACTTTCAAAAAAGGTTCGTGAAGGACGTGTCGAACTCGAGAAGCACCACGACAGGTGCGCTACATTAATGACGTTGCTGGTCTCAGACTGCCAGTGGTAATTTTCAATATCTACTGGTATCATTCCCGAAAGTCACTCGGCAAATCTTATTGTGATGCTGATGCTCTAGGCGAGCGAGAACGGTAATGTCGAAAAGCCACCTCACTAACAGGTATATTCTTAAGTCATAATTCACGCAAACCCCGACTTCGATTTCTATTACATAGACCTTATTCAGAATTAGACACCTAGATTTCGCCTCATATCTTGTTATCGAATATCCAATGCTCTAGAGACATTAATGAAAAAGAGTTGATGTTTCTGGAATTTCTTGAGACGAATCTCTTGGGAAATATGGCAGAAAGACCGGCGTAATTCAAGGTAACCACGTTCCTCCAACAATTTTTATTTTTTGAAACAAAAGATTGGATTTAAGCGTTTCTTCTCCTGGACTATAATGTCGTTGTAGATACTGAACATGATCAAGCTCGTCGACTACCCCTATTATATTCTTTTCCGGGCTCATTTTTTTTTGTTTTTTTTTTTGGAAATTATCGAGTGAGTAGAAAGCAGTACAGCCTTTTAAAGTTGCCCGCTGAAATCATCCACGAAATGAATTCGATCAAGAGTACAACTTTTAGAGGTCCTCCATTGTTCCAGCCATCACTGACACAGCATGGATTCTCCTATCTCAAAAACTACTAGGCGAAATATCCAAAGTCAGTAGCCAAATGATCTAATCTGAGTGACATTAGATGTTCTATTCGCGCGATCTAAATATAAGACCCAGCTAATGAGAAGTTTTGGAGTGCACAAAGACTGCCATATCCACCAATAGTAACTACCACTAACCGACGATCCGTTAAGCGATCATTATTTTCGCTACCCCTTTTTCCCTTGATGAACCCAGGTCTCACAATCTCCCGGATCCCAGTATCCAGGTTCAAATCTTGATGGACACATAAGACATCGAACCAGCAGCTTGTTTTATTTAAAAATCCAATATTGATCAGTAGTTAAAATTTTCCACCAACCGGGACCCTGGGTTAGCGGCAATCATACCCTACCCACATAGAGAAAACAGGGACGTTGTCAGATACAACGTTAGAAACAACCTCTATCCACCTATAAGGCTAGCTACTGCGATTGGGGTGCTCATGAGTTTTACAGGAAGGAACAGCACGAACGAGTTGTAGAATGTTCACTCTTGATACTACCTTCCTAGATATCCCCCTGTTCATGCAGTAAGGTAGTATCTCACACCAGTGTAACTGTTCAATCAAATACTTTTACATACGTCTTCTTACTCGCAGTGAATTGTTGGAATAATGTTGCAGTGCGCTAGGCTACTTCAAATAAGCTGGTATCCACGCCGGGGAGCGTAAATATCATGTGACGATGTCGAATATTGTTACATACTTAAACCCGTATTTTATCTGTATCTGCTCGTATTTTTTTCGTCGAAACCGTCGAAGCTTAAAACTGCTTACAGAGCAAGAAAGTTTAATGGGTAGCAAGCAAGCAATCAGCTACAATGAGTGAAAGTGATTCTCGGATCGATCAAGGATAATGGTCGAACTACATACGTTGTACATCTAGGCAAGTATATGTGACACTGACCTACTGATGTATCACAGAACGAATTGTTTAGACTATCTTTTCCATCTAGATAATTTGAGGCTAGTAAACGGTTCGAAATTCGATGAGATTCAAGAGGTTAGAATTTTCATTTGAAAACTCGTGTGTTCTTCGTCGACCAACAGTACCCCAAATCTGAACATGGTACCCTCAGATCTGCAGTCACACGGCTATTTGGCATGTAATTTGCTCTTCTTCGTCTTCTCGGTCTTTTATCCCCAATATGATGCTTGGTATCTCTTCCCACCTCCATTTACAATATACACTGAACCTGTGGCTACCTTCCCACAAACACGTCCATGTAATCAATTTCTAGAGCGTAGATAGATGAACGACCGAGGTACTTATTTGAAATAATTACTAGTCTGTGACGAAGATAAATGTAATTCTCTGTACACGACAGCGTGTCAAATTTGTAACCCTAGAGGCACGCAGTTCTATAGATCTGGTTATCAGCAAAGAGAGGTGAAGCATTTACAATTTAATCGGGTACTGTTATAGAAGTCAATCAATGTCCTTCTATACGTCTACCTACCAAGCTCATTGCTAAGTAGTCTCCGACTTCAGTTGTAATTGAGTTTATTTGGACTAGGAACGTTTATATGTAGATATTGATATGTTTTGGCTGCGCAGATTCATTGTAAAACAGGCATCTTTTGGCAACCAAGACTAGTAGCAAAAAATGAGTTCCGAACTTTACATGCGATTATAGTTCTATTACCATTTGTACTACTAGCAGTAGTGAATAGAATGATATATAGACGTTTCTGAATTACCCACCGCTCGCTACCACCACTATCTCGAACTTGGCCTAGGTCGGAAGAGGAAGACTTTATACCGATTGAGACCAAGAATTCGAAAGCCCGCAATAAGCTGTTGTCTATGATTTTCACAATCACGTGAAAGAGATTCCATCCTACTTATCGTTATCTCAGCTATCCATTTCCCCCTCAGGTTCTTCCCAGCCTTCGTGATGAGGATCGTCACCCCCACACACCACGGCGGCTCCCCACGTTACACATTCGGAAGCCGGCTTCACGGCAGCTACCGAGCGCTACCCACCTGCAGTCTGTAGGTGGGTGTTATCCGGGTTTGACCCGCGTCGATGTACTCTTCCATGCAACACATCGATACTCCCAGCCCAATTATTGGGCTAGTGGTATGTTATCCCTCAAGGCCTGGACAAATAGTTGAGGTCTCCACAACGGGCTTCAGCTGTAGCTATACTCCGTGGATAACAGTGCGGATATTCGAAGAATCAATTGTCTACATAGTTAAGGGTATTCTCATGTACGTGTGTGTACTTTTACTAAGAAGTCTATCTTGAAGCCTCTTGCATCCAGGATCCTAGTTATTGGTAGGTCGGATAACTCTGTAATGCCTAAGGAAATATCTGCAGAAAGTCAATCAGCAATCTAGAGTTCGCAATAGGCCGTAAAATTGTGAAGAATTTATGTTAAATATTAAACATCTAATTATGCTAGCACGGCTGTTAACTACTTGTATGCAAATATACCTCATGCCCTCAGCACAGCCGTAACAATGGGTATCAAATAATAAATATTTACTTGCGGGTTGCATGTGTGTGATCTGTGCCCTTAGTCTTCTCCAAATTGTTTCACACAAAACAATCCCTCGCTCCTCAAATTGCTCCAAACTTGTAATAAAGTATCCCCAAGGGTATAGACAAATCCTCAGAACAAATCGCAATACACAAAAAGGAAGAGAGTTCCAAGATAGGGACGCCTTCTATGCTTAGCAAGCCGCAATGAATGTATGAAAATATGTACTGCTACCTCCAACGCCCAATGTGATGCCGCGGTATGTTATTATATCCTGCCCACCGAACACATTTCCAGTGAAAGGTTTTCCCAGCCCCAACGCTATGAGTATATGACTACCCGTAAGGATTCAAAACAGGACCGATTTACAAAGAAAAGAAAACAGGGTTGTATAAGTTCAACTAAGCCCAACGCTACCACTTCACCAAATTCCAACTTTTTGATGTGTGGAGAATGCTAACTGTTAGCTAACAATTTTAATTTGTTAGGTAGATACATCTGTTCGTTATTTAGGGGTGATGAAAGTATTCACCCCCTAAAGCAGATGTTGTTCCTGGCATCGTCGTTGGCATACTGCTTGTAATGGCCGTAAGGGGCTTCATCTCTGCCGAGCAAAAGGATGGATATGGGAGGAATGTTTGTTGGGGTGGAAGTCCTCTAAACATAATAGAATCTGTTGGGTTATGTTCCTGTGCGATATTGTTCGGTGGATAAAGTGAAGGTGTTATATGGTGCTGCTGTTCTAGCTTCGCTTCGTACAAAGGAGATGATTGCTGCCTATAGATTGACTGGGTACCTATGCCTGGAATAAGTGGCGAGTGAACCTCCAGCTTTGTAAGGCTATCACGTACTGTCGTAGTTGGTGTTAGTTCTTGTTGGTACGCCATAGGTTGTTGGAACTGAGATGGTGGTTGAATAGTCAGTGGCATATGTGACCGTGGTTGTTGCCCTCCGTATGAAGTTCCCCCTGCTTCTGCTGAACGGACAAATTCAAGTGGTAGTTCTCCGGGATTGTTTGTTGTTTGAGGTGATTGGGAATAATAGCCACCGTAGCTTGCCTGAGCTGCAGGCTGATTATACATGCCGAACGGAGGTTCCGATTGATACATTCTCTGAGGGCTTTGCATATGATACTGTTGCTGGCCAAAGGATTGGGGAGTCATCTGTTCACTCCCCCGCGGGCTATGGTATTGAGCTTGGCCATATGATTGAGGTGACATCCTCTCAGACCCAGTCCGTGATCTCTTGAAACTGGGCTCTTCGAATTCTGACCGTTGGGTGAATCCTCGTGGTCCTAATTGTAGGGGACGTTGTGAGAGAGGAGAAATCGCGGAATGGACAGATGCCACTGAGCTAGCTTGACTGTGTTGGGAGCCATGAGCAGAACTGTGCAGCGAAGCTTCATCTTTGCTAATCTCTGAATCAGAAGCCTTCGATTGCTGTGATTGCCCTTTAGTATAGGTCCGTGGCTCATAATTATCCGATGCAGGGCCTCGCTTTCGGAGTAAAGTTCGAGGTTCCTTGCGTAGTCTTAGCCGTACGCCTTGCTCGGCAAACTGTCTGGTAAGAGGAGTAGACTCTTGCATGCCAACCCAGCCCTTATGCGATTGAACCTCGAACGAACCAGATTTGCACGAAGTGATGTAAACACATTCCCCATTCTTCATTTGGTAAAGGTTGAATTGCAGTGCCCATATTCCTTCCACTTTGATTGACAAATCACCGAAAATGAAGAAAGCTCCCTCTTCGTTGTTTGTATCCTTCAGCCGGTGAATAGACGAAACATGAGTACCAGAAAGCGCGGCTCCTAGACTAGTAGGCGCGGGGCCTCCCTCTGGAGCTTCTACTAGAGTTACTGTCATGAAATAGTGAGGGCCTGTGACATATTAACTTAACATTACATTCACACAAATATTTTCATATTGACCTACTATACATAAAGTCCTGGTTACGATCTGAAGGTATCTTCAGTTGTACTACAGGAGGAGGATCCATCGGCTTGCGGTCTATAGCCATGGTTAGCTTAACTGGGTGAACTCCCAAACTACACTTACCCTTTTCTTTGCCAATGGCCATCTTTGCAGTTTTGGGAGATTGTACAACTATAAGTTTAACTTCATTGCTAAGAGGACAACAATATTAGCTGCGGTCGTGAGCCAGGAAGATGGTACTGTGATAGAGAGATCCTACCGATTTATTGTTAATGATTGGGATGCTGTCGCATCTGCGTACTGGTGCCCAGAGCCTGGAGGCAATGGAGGCTCCATCGGACCAAGTTGTGGATATTTCGGGAGTGCTAAGTTCGTACGAGAATCTGTCTTGAAACTTGTCGTTCGAGTACTAGCCCTCGAAGAAAGGAAGGACGTCGGATGAAACTGGATTGCGGTGGATGTTGAAATCATAGGAGCCAGAGAAGGGCTTGCCTGGGTTTTGATAAATAACTAGCATGAGGTAGAGATACTCAGTTTGATTCGAAATACGATTCGTCCACGACAAGTGTCATCAAAGTCTTTGGCGGGAGCTAAGGTTCTCCCCGGACTCTTTGACTTCTCGAATCCAACCTGGTTTAGGAAGACGCTTTGAGTACTATCTGCCGAAAATATGTCGTAGGTTTAAGCCCTAGATCTTAAGCATGCAACGGCTGCCAGGCCTTAGTTTGGCTTTCCTTTCAACCCTAGGAAGGTGCCGACGCTGAATGATTTAGAGAGGTTTGAGAACCACGCTTTTGGTAGATGGGGTGAACTAGTGGGAGGCTCTTTCCTCGGTACTAGTCTCCGAGAAAATCTGCAGCAGGCCTTGACAATCCAAATACCAAACCACCAGACTTCAGATGAGACAAACTAGGGAGCTGACTGGGATGTATGGTAGTTAATATGTGAACGTGGTAAGATGTGACGTGACAGGCGAGAAGGCTGATAAACAGGAGGGTATCACTGATCTGTGTATGTTGAGCACAGATGTAGCACGGTAGTACTTATTCTCTCGAGGGTCTCTCGGAATAAGGTAGAGCCGTTGAGTCCAATAGGAATGTGTTTGGTAAGCCTGGAAGGATATGGGTGGGGTGTTGTCGAGTCTCGCTGGTGCTTGGTCCGAGGTACCTCTGTAGGAGAAGAATAGCAGAAGGCAGAGTGAAATGATTGGCAACGAAGCTCGTCACAGAAGTCGAAAGAGCTACTTTTGCGGAGAATATATGATGTGGCAGCGAATAGATTGTGGGCGGGTTTAGTTAGTAAGGCCTCTCTATTGGGCGTCTGATCAGAAAGACAGGGCCTCAAGTTGCTGAACCAGAACTCCAAAGGTATGTTATTCGTTTGGCTTGCGTGGTGTGCCAAGTGGATTGGACCTTCCAAATGTGTGGGTTTGCTAGATGTGATTCCCAAAGGCGATCTAGGTTTCAGGACTCAAACCGATGAACTGATGAAGGTGCTTTACGAGCGGTATGGGATGAGATGAGTGAAGTATCAGGTACCAAGGCCACGGTATAGTATGGTACCAGGCTACCCGTGATCACTGCCCGGCGTTTGCTGCAAACAGATTGGGAAATGAGCAGGAATAAGAATTATCTATTGGCCCTTTTGATTGTTGCATAAGGTAAAGGTCCCGCGTGAGGTCGAGGTACAGTACTCTCGGTCAAATTGGCTTCGTTCTCTCAAGAACGTATCCGGCATAGGCGCTTTCGAGACTTCTCCTTGGCATAGAGGAGCCAACGGCTGTCCCCAAAGTGCCGGAGGCGAGCAGATCAGTCTGGTCAGTTAAGAGCAAGGTTGCCGATAGTAAGCTCGGACAGTACGGCTTGACACCAGTTGCAGTATGAGTTTTGCTAGGGGTCTCATGGGGGTGCACAGTAACAGTAGAGATGGGGAGGAGAGAGCTTAAAGCTACAATCCGAGTTGAGACGCCACGGGGGAGTGGTTGGATGGCGAGGATGGCATTGGGAAGGAGGAGGAACAGGCATCACGCCCGATGAGCTCAAGACCTGGCCTGGGAAGCGGCGAGCGCAGGGAATGCAAAGTGCTACTTAAATGCTATACAGGGCAGTTTGGTAGGCAAGACCAGAATTTGGGATGAGATGGCTGGATTGGCGTATAGGCGGTGGTGAAGGCGGTGGACTGTGCTTGAGCTGTGGGGAGCTTTGGGGGATCAAGATCTGGAGACGAGGTCGTTGGCGTATCTGTTCTCGGCGTACAAGATGGGTAGAGCAGGGCAAGGTAGATGGGGAGGCCTGCATGTTACATCGTTCCCCTACAACGAGCTACAGCTTGGCTCCATTGGGGAGATTCGGCGGCGGTGACGTTTGTGCTCTCGAGGAGCTCCGCCTGGGTAGCTTTCTCTTAGAGCTACACTCTCCGGAGCAAGCGATGGATTTCCCAAGGGTCGGGCAACGTGGCCTGTCTCAGGGTCAATGTTGATGGCGATGTGCGGTATAGGTTGCTTGGACGGGATCGTCTGCACGCATCCATACATGAACCATTAATCGGCAGGATCTATGCGAAGCCCATTCCATATGCATGCTACGCAGGGACTATAGACGAACGCCAAAGTCATTGTAGCTAAAGCGCGAGAGAGCAGTGAGTGTCAACTTCGTGACTAGGAGCCAAGCGCGTAGAGTATGATGACTGATGATGAGACATATAATAAAAGGCAGCTCCGCTGCACAATGCAAGCCTGCTCGAAATCATGCTCCAGGGCTGGACCGCACTAGACATGAGAATGGCATGTACATCGTACTGTATCTCTTGTACGCCCACATAAAGCCACTTTAAACGAGCCCCAAAAGGAGAATTAATTATTTACCGTTCGGGAGCGAGAATAAGCACAGATACTCGGCAGTACTGTACCCGCTTCGAACTCGCTTCGGCTCGGATAGAGTTTAACTCAATTGGCGGTTGTGCTACAGCTCTACGAGATATTTCTTCACATAAGTACACTGAGCTGTGCTCGCGAAGAGCGTACGTACATTCTACTCTGTTTCTCTACAAGCTGGAGAATGCATCTGTTGAAGGAACATCGCTTGTTGAAGTCCAGAAACAAAGACTGCCCGGCAATGTTGCTTGTTTACTCAGGGGGGGTTCTCCGAGTTTTCTTTGTTTTCTTTGGTTCCAGGCGGTGCCACCACCACCGAGTCAGATCCGGCGCTGGGTTTTGTCCTGGGATGCAATTGAACTGGAAGAGTTCTAGGCTAGACGCAGCAACTTAACCAGCATCCCTTCCAACTGATAGACTACGAACTCACACATGTTCAATTGCTCTGTTGAATTGACAAATACGCACATGAGATGCAATGCAATGCCCTGCTATGCAATGTAATTGTGCCGTCGTCCCCGCCCAAGGTAGGCAGCATGACCGCTACCTAAGTCGACGGTTTTAGAGTACGTTGAATATTCAAAGAATATCACTTTGGGGTTTTTCCACTCTTCGACCTATGATTACTCACTTGATACGCTTGGTATGGACCAGAGACGTCATACAGGGGGAAGAACTATATGAAGCAGGCCGGAATCTAATTTCTACACGGAGGAATAAGCACCTGAGAAAACTTCGATTCCTGTTATTAAACATGCTTGCTCCATTATAATCAGGGTTTGAGCGCCCCAAGTCTCGACATACAAGGACCTGCAGCAAGCCCCACCGAAGCTAAGCCCTCGTTGTCTAATTTCACGGACATTTAAGATCTGAAGAATCATAAAACCTAGTCCCATAGGAGCTGAATGTCCTATACTGAATCAAGACCGAAGTTGTGGTCGGAATTTCAAGATTCTAGAATGTCAGGTTTGTCTCGCTTGTTTGTGTTGCGAAATGACCGAGCTACTTATGGTCGAATCGGCTATTCAGTAGGAGGATGTCTCCTCTGCTGCCCTATCGATCCAATATCTCTTTTGGTCAACTCCGCGTCTATCTTCATAATAATTGGAGGAGTACTCTGCTGGTGGTTTTCTGTCAAATTTGCCCTGTGTGCGGTGGCTCGATACCGTTACACTCGTCTCGCACGGCCCTTAATCTCCAAGCAGGTTTGATGTCTACGGAAGATTCGAAGATTGCAGGTGGGCCATTGCGCGCGGTCCACCTGCTCGTTGGCCCCAGCCCTGCACATCAAATGATCGCCATGCGTCTAACTGCCTGAACGACTTCTCATTCGAAAGGATTGAGAGATCGCTTACGGCCGGGACTGACCTTGACGGGAATTCGGGACATTTATGAAGTACGGACCTGGAGCCCTAGATTAGTATAGTAATGGTCGGCCACCTAAGTGATTGCCAACAGCCTCTGTTCGAACAGCCGCTGTCTAGTTGTAGGTACCGTATATGCTGTGGCAACCAATGGCGTATTGCTATTTGCGTCTCTCCTCCTTCGAAAGTCCAAGGCAATGGACGGTTCTAGTTCTGGCAGAGAGATTCGTCAGGCTAGACCATTGATCATACGGGATGGTGCAGCTTGCATCCGCATGGACTTCCTTCTCGCCGCGCCCACGCGAAGACCACATGGCAAGACGCAGCCATTAGCAAAAGCAAAAAAAAGCTGTTCCAGCCACGGGCCAAATCGTCGACAAGAAAGCCAACAGACTCGGAAACCACCGAAGATTGCGCGACTCAGTGCTGTTACACAAATCGGCATCCCGAAGCCACCTGGGAACATTGGTTTAGTCCCTGGGTTTAAGACGTCTTCATTCATGCATGCAGCCTCGCAAATTCGCGAATAACAGTGTACGAGGCAGGTTTCATTATAGATTGATCAGGACAGCCGGGTCGAGTTTCTTTTCGCGAGTTCGGCATGAACGTGAAGGTATTTTTCGGCAACACGAACCTATGCAATATCATATTGTTGTATGACATATCATACAATAGCTCAGCTAAGGGTGGAGGTCTATGCAAAGAGCGGTAGACGTCTCAGCAAACCCGACTCTGATGAATGCATCATGATCGACCGCACGCGCTTCGTCAAACGCAATTGATTTCAACTCTCAAACCATAACCGCAGTGGCACGTGTCAAGAGGACTGTATGTTTGTTATACGGAGCTGATTTCAATGAATACCCCATATTGGTCATGGGAATACTGAGCAAAATAGTGAAAGCACGGTTTTCAAACAGATATGAAATACTCTTCAATTATTGGTGACTGGTTCTGCGGTGTACATTCTCTGATCACGTTACCTCGTAAGTTGAAAATACACCAGTTGTAGAAACCAACCATGAAATTTCCTGACCACACAGACAATCCTCTCGAGGCTATGCTCTTTCTTCAATCAAGGTACATTCGGCATTACGACTCAATCGAATAGTCAACGTTGGCAT
>Ga0247807_10000718_pt1 | contig 20583 bp, 17 predicted proteins | sample UWRJL074202C1_FD_179931 | JGI IMG/M metagenome (GOLD analysis project Ga0247807, IMG submission 179931) | Plant litter microbial communities from Arlington Agricultural Research Station in Wisconsin, United States - UWRJ-L074-202C-1 | ecosystem: Environmental > Terrestrial > Plant litter >...
TACTCTCGTTGTCTGCGGTTCACCACCACCTCATCCGTGCGGAGAACCGCATGAAGGTGGGCATCATCGTCGAGGCCGGCGATGTTCGCGAGGTGCACCACGTCGCCCTTTTGGTCGGCTATGGCGCGTCCGCGATCAACCCGTACCTCGCCATGGAAACCGCCGAGGAACTCGTCCGGTCCGGGATGATTCACTCGCTGACCCCCGAGAAGGCCGTCAAGAACCTCATCAAGGCTCTCGGCAAGGGCGTGCTCAAGATCATGTCGAAGATGGGCATCTCCGTCGTCGGATCGTACGCGGGCGCTCAGGCTTTCGAGGCGGTTGGACTCAGCCAGGACCTCGTCGACCAGTACTTCACGGGTACGTCGACGATGCTCGGCGGTGTCGGCATCGAGGTCATTGCGGCCGAGAACGCGTCGCGTCACGCCGCCGCGTATCCCGAAGACGGTGCCACGAGCGTTCACGAGCGTCTCAACACGGGCGGCGAATACCAGTGGCGGCGCGAGGGTCCTCCGCACCTCTTCAACCCGGACACGGTCTTCAGACTTCAGCACGCGACGCGTGAGCGCCGCTACGACGTCTTCCGCGACTACACGAAGCTCGTGGACGAACAGGCCGAAAACCTGATGACACTTCGCGGCCTGTTTAAGATCAAGCAGGGCGAGCGTCGTCCCGTGCCGATCGATGAGGTCGAGTCCGTCGCATCCATCGTCACGCGTTTCAACACCGGTGCGATGAGCTATGGCTCGATCAGCCAGGAAGCGCACGAGACCCTCGCGATCGCGATGAACCAGCTCGGCGGACGGTCGAACACCGGCGAAGGTGGCGAGGATGTCGCGCGCTTGCTCGACCCGCGTCGTCGGAGCGCCATCAAGCAGGTCGCATCCGGTCGTTTTGGCGTCACGAGTATGTACTTGACCCACGCGACCGACATCCAGATCAAGATGGCTCAGGGAGCGAAGCCAGGTGAGGGCGGCCAGCTGCCCGCAGGCAAGGTCTATCCCTGGATCGCGCGCACGCGCCACGGCACCGCCGGCGTCGGCCTCATTTCACCGCCGCCGCACCACGACATCTATTCGATCGAAGACCTCAAGCAGCTCATCTTCGATGTGAAGCGCTCGAACCCGGCCGCTCGCGTTCACGTCAAGCTCGTGAGCCAGTCCGGTATCGGTGCCGTTGCCGCGGGTGTCACGAAGGCTCTCGCCGACGTCGTGCTCGTTTCCGGCCACGATGGAGGAACGGGTGCAAGCCCGCTCAACTCGCTCAAGCACGCGGGAACACCCTGGGAGATCGGTCTCGCCGAGACACAACAGACGCTCATGCTCAACGGCATGCGTGACCGCGTTGTTGTGCAGGTCGACGGTCAGATGAAGACCGGCCGCGACGTCATCATCGGTGCGCTCCTGGGCGCCGAGGAGTACGGTTTCGCAACCGCGCCCCTCGTTGTCTCTGGCTGCATCATGATGCGGGTCTGCCACCTCGACACCTGCCCCGTCGGCGTCGCGACTCAGAACCCCGAACTGCGCGCTCGCTTCAGCGGCAAGCCGGAGTTCGTCGTGAACTTCTTCGAGTTCCTGGCTCAAGAGGTGCGCGAGTACCTCGCCGAACTCGGATTCCGCACGCTCGAAGAGGCCATCGGTCACAGCGAGCTTCTGGATGTCGACCGTGCCGTCGAGCACTGGAAGGCAGACGGTCTCGACCTGACGCCGATCTTCGAGGGACCCGTCTTCGACGAGGACGAGCCGCGCACCAACCGCACGACCCAGAACCACGAGCTCGAAGAGCACTTCGACCAGAAGCTTATTCAGTTGAGCGGCGACGCCCTCGAGAACGGCAACCCGGTATCCATCGAGCTGCCGATTCGGAACACGGAACGCGCAGTGGGAACGATGCTCGGCCACGAGGTCACCGTTCGCCACGGCGAGTTCGGCTTGCCGGATGACACCATCGTCGTGAACCTCAAGGGAACGGCCGGTCAGTCCTTCGGTGCCTTCATGCCGTCGGGAATCACTCTTCGACTTGAGGGCGACAGCAACGACTACGTCGGCAAGGGGCTGTGCGGTGGCCAGATCATCGTGCGTCCCGACCGTGCGAGCCTGTTCCCCGCAGAAGAGAACGTGATCGCCGGAAACGTCATCGGCTACGGCGCTACGCAGGGCAGCATGTTCCTGCGCGGCATCGTGGGCGAGCGGTTCCTCGTGCGCAACTCGGGTGCGACGGCTGTCGTCGAAGGGGTGGGTGACCACGCCCTCGAGTACATGACGGGCGGGCTCGCCGTCATCCTGGGCGGTACCGGGCGCAACCTCGGTGCCGGTATGTCCGGAGGAACGGCCTACATCCACAACCTGCGCACGGAGCGGGTGAACCCCGACTCCCTCGCCTCTGGCGAGCTTGAACTGCTCCCGTTGGGAAGCGCCGATGTCGAGATTCTTAAGGATCTACTTGAGCGCCACGTCCACGAGACAGATTCCGTCGTTGCTGCACGAATGCTCGAGAACATCGAGGAGACGGCAGCGCAATTTACCAAGGTGCTTCCGCGTGACTACGCCGCGGTGCTCCGTACGCGCGAGGACGCCATCTCCGAGGGGCTCGACCCCGACGGCGATGTTGTCTGGTCAAGAATCATGGAGGTGACCGGTGGCTGATCCCAAGGGATTCCTGAAGGTCCAGGATCGAGAACTACCACCCCGTCGGCCCGTGGCGCTGAGGCTCATGGACTGGAAAGAGGTCTACGAGCAGCAGGATTCTGCGGTCCTCCGCCGTCAGGCCGGTCGTTGCATGGACTGTGGAGTGCCGTTCTGTCACCAGGGCTGCCCGCTCGGCAACCTGATTCCCGAGTGGAATGACCTTACCTGGCGGGGCGAGAACGCCCAGGCGATCGAACGACTTCACGCGACGAACAACTTCCCGGAGTTCACGGGACGTCTATGCCCCGCTCCGTGCGAGAGCTCGTGTGTGCTCGGCATCAACCAGCCGCCCGTCACAATCAAGCAGGTCGAGGTCTCGATCATCGATCAGGCGTTCGCCGATGGACTCGTCACGCCCCATCCGCCCGAGCGTCTCACGGGCAAGACCGTCGCCGTCGTGGGCTCCGGCCCCGCTGGCCTCGCGGCAGCTCAGCAGCTCACGCGCGCAGGTCACACGGTTGCCGTCTTCGAGCGGGACGACCGCATCGGCGGTCTGCTGCGCTACGGCATCCCGGACTTCAAGATGGAGAAGAAGCACATCGAGCTGCGTCTCGCGCAGATGCAGGCAGAAGGAACTCGCTTCCGTGCCGGCGTCGAGATTGGTGTCGACATCACTTGGGCGGACCTCCGCTCGCGCTACGACGCTGTGATCGTCGCAACGGGCGCAACAGTTCCGCGTGACCTCCCCATCCCGGGCCGAGACCTCATGGGCGTGCACTTCGCCATGGAGTACCTCGTGCAGGGCAACCGCGCCGGAGCGGGCGAGACCGTTCTCGATCAGATCACCGCTGAGGGCAAGCACGTTGTCGTTCTCGGTGGCGGTGACACCGGTGCAGACTGCATCGGAACCGCTCACCGCCAGGGCGCGCTGAGCGTAACCAATCTCGCGATCGGAACGCAGCCTCCTCACGAGCGTCCCGACCACCAGCCGTGGCCGATGGCCCCGACGCTGTTCGAGGTCTCGAGCGCTCACGAGGAGGGTGGCGAGCGCATGTACCTCGCATCCACCGTGGAGTTCCTGCGCAACGAAGCGGGCGAAGTTCGCGCGATTCGTGTCGCGGAGACCGAGTACCTCGATGGACGTCGTGTGCCCAAGTCGGGCACCGAGCGCGAAATCCCGGCTGACCTCGTGCTTCTCGCACTCGGATTCACCGGACCCGAGTCCCAGTCGATCGAAGAGCAGCTTCCCGTGCCGTTCACCGACAAGGGCAACATCGAGCGCGATGGCGACTACCAGACGAGCGAGTCCGGTGTCTTTGTCGCGGGGGATGCCGGTCGCGGACAGTCGCTCATCGTGTGGGCCATCGCGGAGGGGCGTGCCGCTGCCGCTGCTGTCGATCGTTTCCTCGAGGGCGAGACCCAGCTTCCGTTCCCGGTCAAGCCGACCGATCACGCCATTTCACTCTGATTTTCATCCCACCACCACACCACCACAAGCAACACAGAAGGAAGTCATGAGACGAGCTAAAATCGTCGCGACACTCGGCCCAGCAACGTCGAGCTACGACAACATCAGGGCCATCATCGATGCAGGTGTCGATGTCGCAAGAATGAACCTCAGCCATGGCTCCTATGCCGTGCACGAAGAGGTTTACGCCAACGTGCGTAAGGCCGCAGAAGACGCCGGTAAGGCCGTCGCCGTCATGGTCGACCTGCAGGGGCCCAAGATTCGCCTCGGCAAGTTCGAGGACGGCCCGTACGAGCTCGCGGTCGGTGACATCTTCAAGATCACCACTGAGGACGTTGTCGGCACCAAGGAACTCAGCGGAACCACCTTCAAGGGGCTGCCGCAGGACGTTTCTCCCGGAGACTTCCTGCTCATCGACGATGGCAAGGTCAAGGTCGAGGTCGTTGAATCCGATGGTGTCGTGGTGACCACCAAGGTCATCGTCGCTGGATTCGTCTCCAACAACAAGGGCATCAACCTCCCCGGCGTTGCGGTCAACGTGCCCGCACTGTCGGAGAAGGACGAGGATGACCTGCGCTGGGGCCTCAAGCTCGGCGCCGACCTCATCGCGCTCTCGTTTGTGCGTAACGCGGAAGACATCGTGCGAGTTCACGAGATCATGGAGGAGGAGGGCCGCAAGGTTCCCGTCATCGCCAAGATCGAGAAGCCGCAGGCTGTTGATCACCTCGAGGACATCATCGACGCGTTCGACGCAATCATGGTCGCCCGTGGTGACCTGGGTGTTGAGCTTCCGCTCGAGGCCGTGCCGATCGTGCAGAAGCGCACCGTTGAGCTCGCTCGTCGCATGGCGAAGCCGGTTATCGTCGCCACCCAGATGCTCGAGTCGATGATTTCGAGCCCCGTGCCGACTCGCGCGGAGACCTCTGACGTCGCCAACGCCATCCTCGATGGTGCCGACGCCGTCATGCTCTCGGGCGAGACGAGCGTGGGGGAGTACCCCGTGATCACGGTGCAGACCATGGCCCGTATCGTCGAGTCGACCGAGACCCACGGTCTCGAGCGCATCCCTCCGCTGGGCACAAAGCCCCGCACCCAGGGTGGAGCAATCACGCTTGCGGCCGCCGAGGTTGCCGACTTCGTTGACGCCAAGTACGTCTGTGTCTTCACCGAGTCGGGTGACTCGGCTCGTCGCATGTCGCGACTGCGCTTCCGAATCCCGATGAAGGCCTTCACGCCGGATCCAGCGATCCGTCGTCGCATGGCGCTCATCTGGGGCATCGAGTCCTTCATCGTCGACCGGGTGACCCACACCGACGCGATGTACGCCCAGGTAGACACCGTATTGCTCGAGCAGGGACTCGCCGAGGTCGGTGACAAGGTTGTGGTGATCTCCGGATCCCCTCCCGGAATTCCCGGATCGACGAACGACCTGCGCGTCCACGTGGTCGGCGACGCGGTCAATGCTGTCGCGCCCGCGTGGGAGAGCGGCGAGCACGCCGACTAACGACGTGACATCCCTCGACGACACGGTCGTTCCCGGCGTCTACCGCCACTTCAAGGGAGCCCTCTATGTCGTCGTGGGGACGGCTCGCCACAGCGAGACCGAGGAGGCCCTCGTGGTGTATCACCGCGAGGGCTCTCCCGAGCTCTGGGTGCGGCCCATCTCGATGTGGAGCGAACACGTCGAGCGAGACGGATACGCCGGTCCGCGGTTCGCGACGGTCTAGCTAGTAGAGAGTTCCCATCGCTTTGAGCACCTCAGCGAGAGTTGCCTCAGTGGCGAGAGCTTGTCTCCGCGCGTAACGGTGCGAGAAAATCGCTGACTGCGGTCGACGTCACCGCTTTGAGAGCACTCGATACTGTTCCGGATGCTTCGCGACGTTGGCCGCGACGTCCACTGAACGCTGTGCTGCTACGCGGAATGATTCCATTTTTGTCTCCCAATCATGGGGACTACACGGATTCCTCGGGTCGTTCACGAGCTGCCGCGCAGCCCGTGAACATGTTTCAACCGGCTGCTACCGCAGCCACCACCAAGCGGTAAGAGTTGAAGTTCAGGAAACGGATATTACGCCGTTTCGAGTGCGCGAAGGGTCACGACCACGCGATCAAACAGTTGTGCCGGATGCGGGACTTGAACCCGCACACCCTTTCGGGCGGAGCATTTTGAGTGCCCTGCGTCTGCCATTCCGCCAATCCGGCGCACAACAACGTCGATAAGAATACCGTAGGCTCGTGTTCGTGACTGACCAGGATGTAACTACCACCGCCCCTCGCCGGGTTGTCGTGGCTGAGGACGAATCGCTTATCCGCATGGATATCGTCGAGATTCTTCGCGACGCCGGATTCGAAGTTGTTGGAGAAGCTGCCGACGGCGAGACCGCCGTGGCCCTCGCGACCGAGCTGCGTCCCGACCTTGTCATCATGGATGTCAAGATGCCCCAGCTCGACGGAATCTCCGCGGCAGAGCGTCTCAGCAAGAACCACATTGCGCCCGTTGTTCTTCTCACGGCGTTCAGCCAGAAGGAACTCGTCGAGCGCGCGACAGAAGCTGGCGCTCTCGCCTACGTCGTGAAGCCGTTCACTCCGAGCGACCTGCTTCCCGCGATTGAGATCGCCCTCAGCCGCTACACGCAGATCATCACGCTTGAAGCCGAGGTCGCTGACCTCGTTGAGCGCTTTGAGACCCGCAAGCTCGTTGACCGTGCCAAGGGCCTGCTCAACGAGAAGATGGGCCTCACTGAGCCAGAAGCGTTCCGCTGGATCCAGAAGGCATCCATGGACCGTCGTCTCACCATGCACGACGTCGCTCAGGCGATCATCGAGCAGCTCAGCGCCAAGAAGTAGCGTCGGCCGGCCCGCGGGTCCGGCTAGCTTGCGGGAAGGGCTTGTTCCTTCAGAAAGTTAGTCATCCGCACAGTCGAGAGCCTGCGGCCCTCCTCGTCGCGAATGACGATCTCATGCGTTGCTAGTGTGCGCCCCAGGTTGAGCGCTGTGCACGTCGCGGTGACGACGCCAGACGACGTTGAACGGCTGTGAGTCGCGTTGATCTCGATGCCGACAGCGACACGCCCGGGACCGGCGTGGATCGCGGACGAAATCGATCCGAGTGACTCTCCCAACACGACGTGAGCGCCGCCGTGGAGGATGCCGATCACTTGAGTGTTGCCCTCGACCGGCATGGTCGCGACCGAGTGCTCTGCTGATAGCTCGAGAAACTCGATTCCCATCTTCTGACACAGCGCGCCGCCGCCGGAGTCGATCAGCCGCTTCACGAGCTGGGGATCGAGGTGGTCGGGAATCTTCGTCATCGCAGAAACGTCCTCTGTGCACAGGTTGGGGTGTCGGTCGCAGCGTTTAGGCTGGCTGTCGTGTCGGACATCGAAAAGCCTACCCTCATGGTCATTGACGGCCATTCGCTCGCCTTCAGGGCCTTCTACGCACTTCCCGTGGATAGTTTTCAGAATCGGGATGGTCAGCATACGAATGCCATTCACGGCTTTCTGTCGATGCTTATCCTGCTGTTGCAGAACGAGAAACCGACCCACCTCGCCGTCGCTTTCGACATCTCTCGCTACTCATTCCGCACGCGCGAGTACCCGGAGTACAAGGGCACACGAAGCGAGACTCCGCCTGAGTTTGTCGGCCAGATCCCGCTACTCGAAGAGGCGCTTCACGCCATGGGCGTGACGACAATCACGAAAGAGGACTACGAGGCGGACGACATTCTCGCCACCCTCGCCACTCAGGGTTCAGACCAGGGCTTCCGAGTGCTTGTCGTCTCGGGGGACCGGGATGCGATCCAGATGGTCAAGCCCGACGTCACGCTGCTGTACCCGAATGCTCGCGGTGTCTCCGAGCTCAAGCGCTACGACCGTGATGCCGTCGTTGAGCGTTACGGCATCGAGCCGGAGCAGTACCCAGACATCGCGGCGCTCGTGGGGGAGACGAGCGACAACCTCATCGGCATCGACAAGGTCGGCGAGAAGACGGCCGTGAAGTGGATCACGCAGTACGGGAGTCTCGACGGCGTGCTCGAGCACGCGGACGAGATCAAGGGCGTCGTCGGTGAGAAGCTGCGGGAGCAGAAGGACCGCGCGATCCGCAATCGCAAGCTCAACCATCTGCTTACCGACATCGAACTCCCGGTCGGTCCTGCCGGCCTCGAACGTCAACCCATCAATGTCGCCGAGGTTCGCGAAGTCTTCGACAAGCTGCAGTTTAAGACTCTTCTCGAGCGCGTTCTCAAGATTGCCGCCGCCGAGGGATCTACTGACAGCCCGGCGGATGCGGGTGCACCACAGAACGACGTGCCCGTTATCCGCACGATGATCGATGAGGAACTGGGCAAGTGGATCGCGACGGTCAGCTCCCAGGGCACCGCGCCTCTTGGCCTACGCATCGAAGCGCAGAACGGCATCGTCACCGGGTTTGGACTCGCGAGCAGCACTGAGAGCGCGTACGTCCCGTGGGCAAGCGATCGCCCGGACTACGTCGCCCTGGAACAGTGGCTCGCAAGTGACGCACCCAAGTACCTGCACAATTCAAAGTCGCAGCTCAAGATCCTGCGCGACAACGGGCTCGAGCTGAACGGCATCGCGTTCGACACGACGCTCGCGGCCTGGCTCATCAAGCCGGGTCTCAAACCCGAGACTCTCGAGTCGCAGGTCTATGACTACCTGGGCGAGACGTTGCAACAATCCGACCCCGCGCAGCTCGTGCCCGAAACCGAGCCCGCGAGCCCCGCGACGGAGGCGTGGTACATCCTTCGCGTTGCCGAATACCTTGCGTCGAAGCTCGAACCCGGCTCGCGTGGTGTCCTAGATGACATCGAGCTACCCCTCGTCCCCGTGCTCGCGACGATGGAGCGCACGGGAATCAGGATTAATCGGGATATCTTGGGCTCGCTCACGAGCGAACTGACCGCCACGTCGACCGAGGCCGCGCAGAAGGCATACGCCGAGATCGGTCGAGAAATAAACCTCGGCAGCCCCAAGCAGCTGCAAGAGGTGCTCTTCGACCAGCTCGGTATGCCCAAGACGCGGTCGAACAAGACCGGTTTTTCCACGGATGCCGCAAGCCTCGCTGACCTCCAGGAACAGGCTCCTCATCCTTTCCTCGACCTGCTGCTACAGCACCGGGATGCCACCAAACTCCTGCAAATCATCGCCTCGATCGACAAGGCCGTAGACACCACGTCGCGCGTGCACACGACCTACGAACAGGCCGGATCCAGCACGGGTCGGATCGCCTCCAACGATCCGAACCTCCAAAACGTGCCGGTGAAGACAGAGGTCGGCCGCAAGATTCGCTCGGCGTTCGAGGCCGGCGAAGGATTCGAGACGCTTCTCACTGCGGACTACTCACAGATCGAGATGCGCATCATGGCTCATCTTTCCGGTGACGAGGGCCTCATCCTGGCCTTCAACGAGGGGGAGGACCTGCACCGCTTCGTCGGTGCTCGCATTTTCGGTGTAGAGCCTGCCGACGTGACCCCGATCATGCGCACGAAGGTCAAGGCTATGTCCTACGGCCTCGCCTACGGGCTCAGCGCCTTCGGCCTGTCCAAACAATTGCGTATCGAGACCGCTGAGGCCAAGGCTCTCATGACGGACTACTTCGCCAGGTTTGGAGCGGTGCGCGAATACCTGCAAAACGTTGTCGAACAGGCCCGAGTAGACGGCTACACGACAACGCTGTTCGGTCGACGTCGTCCCTTCGGCGACCTGACGTCCAGCAACCGGGTGCTTCGTGAGAACGCGGCGAGGCAAGCGCTCAACTCCCCGATCCAGGGAACAGCGGCGGACATCCTTAAGCGCGCCATGATCCACATCGACCGGGATATCTCTGATGGGGGTCTGGGTTCGCGGATGTTGCTTCAGGTTCACGACGAACTAGTCTTTGAGGTCGCCCCGCGAGAGCTCGAGGTGCTCTCGCAGATCGTGCGCTCCCGCATGGCTGGGGCAGCCGAGTTGACCGTGCCGCTCGACGTGCAGATCGGCACAGGACCGAACTGGGATGCTGCCGCGCACTAAGCATCACGTTTCGGCGACACGCCGAAGCTGATAGTTAGCCCAGAGTTGACAGTCGGACACAAACGGACTTATATAAACCCATAACCACATTTGGTTTGTCCGCTTTTGTTGTCGATGAGGTCTCGTTTTGTACGCACCGGAGCGTCACCAGCAGATCCTGGAGACAGCACGCGCCCACGGGCGAGTGGATGTCACGGGTCTGGCTCGCGACCTGAGCGTCACGCCGGAGACGGTTCGGCGTGACCTCACCGCGCTTGAGCGTCGCGGGGTGCTCCGTCGTGTGCACGGCGGCGCGATTCCCGTTGACCGCCTCGGCGTCGAGCCCGGGGTGGCAGATCGTGAGAACCAGGCGCAGGGCGAGAAGGAACGCATCGCTATCGCCGCGCTCGAGGAGCTTCCCGACGGTGGTTCCATCATCATCGACGCGGGGACGACGACTGCTCGGCTGGCCGAGCTGCTCCCGTCTGATCGCGAGTTCACTGTGGTGACGCACTCGGTTCCCGTCGCAAGCTTGCTCGTGAACCGCCCGAACATCAGCCTTCACCTGCTCGGCGGAATTGTCCGCGGCCGCACACTCGCTGCCGTCGGTGACTGGACCAAGGCGCAGATCGCCGAGGTTTTTGCCGACGTCGCCTTTATGGGAACCAACGGCATCAGTGTCGGGCGAGGGATAACCACACCGGACATCGCCGAAGCCAGTGTGAAACGTGCACTCATCAACGCCGCGCGCCGCACCGTGGTGCTCGCCGACCACTCCAAGTTCGGACGCGAGGACTTCGCCCTCGTGGCGCCAATCTCGAGCATCGACACCGTCGTTACCGACAGCACGACCGATGCCGAGTTCATCGACGAGATCGAGAGCATCGGGCCGCGGGTGGTGGTCGCGTGATCGTCACTATTACTCTCAACCCGAGCCTCGACCGCACCATCGAGGTGGACCGACTCGACCGCGGCGAGGTGCTGCGCACATCGGCCCCCACCCTCGAGGCCGGCGGCAAGGGCGTCAACGTGACGCGTGCCTTATGCGCGAACGGCGTGGATAGCATCGCGGTTCTCCCGATCGGCGGTCGAGAAGGTGCGGAGCTGAACACCATGCTCGACGATGCCGGTGTTGCCGTGCGCGTGGTGCCGGTCGTCGGTCGAACCCGATCCAACATCACGGTAGCCGAGACCGACGGCACGGTGACCAAACTCAACGAGCCAGGCACGGCGCTTTCCTCCGCCGAGCGTGGTTCGCTTGCTGCGGCCGTGTCGGCATCCGTTCAACCGGGGGACTGGGTTGTGCTTAGCGGCAGCGTTCCCCCCGAGTTCACGTCAGAGCAACTCACCGACCTGGTGGGAACGCTCGCAGGTCGTCAGGTGAATCTCGCCATAGACACGAGCGGCGATGCGCTAGTTGCCTCGCTCGCCGCTCGTCCCCGCCTCATCAAGCCCAACCGAGCCGAGCTAGAGGAGATGGTTGGCCGTCGCCTACTCACTCTGTCTGCGGTCATCACGGCTGCGTCGTCGGTGCGAGACCGGGGAGTCGAGTTGGTTCTTGTCAGTCTCGGTTCCGAGGGCGCCGTCCTCGTCGGCCCCGGTGGCGTCATCGTCGGCAGCTCTGAGGTCACCCAGCCCCGCAGCACGGTCGGTGCCGGTGACTGCTTCCTCGCCGGCTTCCTCTCGCGTTTCGATGTGGACGAGACCGATCTCGATGCCGCGTTTCTCACGGCTCTTGCGTGGGGTGCTGCCGCCGCAGCACTTCCCGGCACGGCGGTACCCGCACCCGCGGATATCGACTACACACGCGTCCGCCTGGTGCCCCAGCCAGACCTGGACCGGTCATTCGTGGCCAACTAACCCCATCCACCACAACCAGGTACAACTCGTACAAAGGAGTACTCAGATATGTCTGACTTCACCCCAGCGGCAACCGGAACAGGTGTCCGCGCCCGCGTCCAGCGAGGTGGTGCATTCCTCGCGGGAATGGTGATGCCCAACCTCGGGGCATTCATCGCCTTCGGTCTCATCACGTCAATCTTCCTCAATACCGGCTGGGTCAACCTCATCGCCGGCCGCGTCGACGGAAACGTCGTCACGGATCCATTGCCGATCACGGTCGCGATCGGTTCGGTCATCGGCCCACTGATCGTCATCCTCATCCCGATCTTGATCGGGTACACCGGCGGAAAGATGATTCACGGTGTGCGTGGTGGCGTCGTCGGGTCCGTCGCAACCGTGGGTGCCATGATGGCTCCCGTCGCTCTGGGGCTAGCACCCATCGCGCTCAACGGAGCTGAGCCTGCCGCCGCGCCGACGAACATTGCAGAGATCCCGGTAGCAATCCTCGCCGCTTTCATCATCGGCCCGACCGCAGCCCTCGTTATGAAGCTGTGGGACCGGTTCATTGACGGCAAGGTTCGCGGCGGCTTCGAGATGCTCGTCGACAACTTCTCCGCGGGAATCATCGGCGGTATCTTCGCGATCATCGGCATCTACGTTGTTGGCCCCATCACGTTCTGGATCAGCCAGGGTCTGGGTCTCGGTGTCAACGCGCTTGTTGAGGCCAAGCTTCTGCCGCTCGTCTCGATCATCATCGAGCCGGCGAAGATCCTCTTCCTGAACAACGCGCTCAACCACGGCGTGCTCACCCCGCTGGGAGCTGCGGATGCTGCAGACACCGGCCAGTCGATCATGTACATGCTCGAGTCGAACCCCGGCCCCGGCCTCGGAATTCTCGTCGCCATGCTGCTGTTCGGCCCGCGCGCTATCCGCCCCACGGTTCCCGCGGCGATCGTCGTGCAGTTCCTCGGTGGCATCCACGAGATTTACTTCCCCTACGTACTCATGAAGCCGATCCTCGTCATCGCGGCGATCGCTGGTGGTGCGACGGGTGTGCTGTGGGAAGTTATCTTCGGCCTGGGGCTCCGAGGACCGGCATCTCCGGGAAGCATCATCGCGTGGGTCGCGATGTCGCCTCCCACGCAGATCCCCCTCATCCTCGTCGGAGTTCTGCTCTCGGCCGCGGTTGCGGCGCTCGTCGGTTCCGTACTGCTCGGCTTTGGCCGCAAGGAGTCCGCCGTGGATGCCTCGATCGACCTCGAAGCGGCGCAGGAGAAGAGCGCAGCAACGAAAGCCGCCGGCAAGTCCGCGCCGGCTTCGGCGTAGCCTCTCATTACCACCCAGTAGAAGGAGAACCTCATGGCAACCATCGATGGATCCAGCATCAAGAAGCTCATCGTCGCGTGCGACGCGGGCATGGGATCGAGCGTCATGCTCGCGTCAACGCTCAAGAAGCAGCTCGCGAAGAACGGGGTGACGGTTGAGCACTCACCCGTCGCCAACATCCCAGGTGACGCCGATGTGGTGGTGACCCAGGCCGGACTCGCGGATCGTGCTCGCGGCGTGGTTCCGGATGTTCCCGTGATCCCGTTCCAGCTCTTCCTCGGAGACCCCAAGATCAGCGCACTGGTCAAGGCAATCCAGAACGGAACGTCGGTCGAACTGTGAGCGACTCCACTGAGAGCAAGCCCCTTCACGAGCTGCTCGCCGAGGTATCGATCAATCTCGATGCCTCGGCGACCAGCCGCGACGACGCGATTCGCCAGGCCGGCGCAGGACTTAAGGCAGCCGGAGCGATCAATGACTCCTACATCGACGCGATGATTGACCGGGAGAACTCGGTGTCGACGTTCATGGGCGAAGGTGTCGCTATTCCTCACGGAACGCTCTCGGCCAAAGACTCCGTAATGAGCGACGCGCTTTCTCTCGTGCGCTTTCCTGATGGAGTGGACTGGGACGGCAATGATGTTCGGCTCGCCTTCGGTATCGCGGCCAAGGGGAATGGGCACATTGCCCTGCTTTCGCAGCTCGCGACGGTGCTCATGGACCCAGAGAAAGCCGCGGCATTGCGCGCGGCGACCACCACTGAGGAGGTCTACGCCTTGTTGACCTCTGAAGACGAAGACGAGTAGATCACGTTGAGAGTTGCCACGTTTCACGCTCCCGGCGATATTCGCCTCGAGGACATCGACGAGCCCACCGTGTCGGCCGGCGAAGTGAAGATCCGAGTGCGCAACTGCTCTACCTGTGGCACGGATGTCAAGATCTCGCGATCAGGGCATCCCAATATGACCCCACCACAGGTCATGGGCCACGAGATTGCTGGCGAGATTGTTGCCGTGGGGGATGGCGTTGAAGGCTGGGCACCGGGCGACCGGGTGCAGGTCATCGCCGCCATCCCCGATGGCACCTGCGAGGACTGTCTCGCGGGTCGCGAGACCGTGTGCCCCAACCAGCTGTCGATGGGCTACCAGTTTCCGGGTGGATTCGCTCAATACATGATCGTGCCGCGCGAAGTTCTGCGTGTCGATGGCCTCAACCGCATCCCCGACGGGCTCGGTTTCGCGGAAGCGTCCCTCGCCGAGCCGCTTGCGTGCGTGCTCAACGGGCAGGAGATCGCCAGGGTCGGTGAGGGCGACACGGTCGTCGTAGTCGGTTCGGGACCGATCGGATGCCTCCACGTGCGTCTCGCACGCTCCCGGGGTGCTGCACGCATCATCCTGATCGATCTCAACGCCGAACGCCTCGCCCAGGCTGCTGCGCTTGTGGGCCCTGATCTCACGATCGTGTCGAGCGAGACCGATCCCGTGGGCGCCGTTCTGGAGGCCACAGGCGGGCGGGGAGCGGATGTGGTGATCACCGCCGCTGCATCGGGCACGGCACAGGAACAAGGGCTCAGGATGCTCGCCCGCCGAGGTCGGCTCAGCCTCTTCGGTGGCCTTGCGAAAGACGCACCGAACATCACGGTCGACGCGAACCTGGTTCACTACCGCGAGTTGTCCATCGTGGGCGTCAACGGCTCGAGCCCAGCGCACAACAAGCGAGCGCTCGAACTCATCGCTTCCGGCGCAGTGCCGGTCTCAGATCTCATCACTCATCGCCTCGGCCTGGAAGACGTACTCGATGCTCTCGAGATTGTCGCTCGGGGCGAGGCCATCAAGGTAACCATCGAGCCCTAGGCTCACCCACGAAGGAGCATGTCCATGTCAGAACGCACCGTCACTGTCGCCTCGAGCGTCGGTCTCCACGCACGCCCGGCTTCGCTCTTCGCGCAGGCCGCCGCCAAGGCCGGAATTCCCGTAACCCTCACGTCTGCCGCTGGCAAGTCCGTCAACGCCGCGAGCATTCTCGGAGTGCTCTCCTTGGGCATCGGCCACGACGAGGTCGTGACTCTGAGCGCCGAAGGCGCGGGCGCAGACGAGGCGCTCGACGCTCTCGTCGAGGTGCTCGCAACCGATCTCGACAAGGAGTAGTCGGCACCGCGCGGGGGTCGAAGGTAGGCTCGTTTTATGACGAGCGAACCAACTTCTGCCCCCCGCACGCCGACGCAAATCGACCAGATCGCGGAAGAGTGGGTAACCACTCTCGCCGAGCTAGACCCGACTATCGCGACCTGGATCGGCATCCCCGGCAAGCTCGACGAGTACGAAGATCTCTCGCCCGCCGGCCACGAGCGCTACATCTCCGAAGTCCGCGCGGTTCTCGCGAAGCTCAGGAACGCGACCGAGGTTGACGATGTCGACTGGGTGACGAGAACCGACCTCACGAGCGAACTCGAGCTCACTCTCGAGTCCGACGAAGCCGGTCTCTGGATGCGGGACGTCAACGTCATTGCGAGTCCCGCTCAGGGGCTGCGCGACGTCCTCGATCTCATGCCGACGGAGAGCGCCCAGGACTGGGCGAATATCGCGGGGCGCATGAACAACCTTCCCGCCGCGATCGAGGGCTATATCGAGACCCTCCGTCTCGGCATCGAGAAGGGTGTCACCCCCGCTAAGCGCCAGGTGCGCGAAGTCATCGATCAGGCGCGCAAGCACGCGGCACCCGATGGGTTCTTCACCAACTTCGCGTCCTCCGCGACCCTGGACGGCGACGTCACGCTCCCCGACGCACTCTCGCGCGACCTCGCGCGCGGTGCCGAGACGGCTGCGGCCGCGTACGCGACGCTGGCCGAGTTCATGTCGGCAGAGCTCCTGCCCGCGGCCCAAGAACAGGACGGAGTCGGCCGCGAGATCTACGCGCTCAACTCACGGCAGTTCCTCGGCGCGAAGATTGACCTAGATGAGACCTACGAGTGGGGCATCGAAGAGCTCGCGAGAATGACCGCGGAGCAAGAAGCAATCGCCCACGAGATCAAGCCCGGCGCATCCGTTGCCGAGGCCATCGAGATCCTGGATGCGGATCCCGCGCGCAAGCTTCATGGCACGCAGGCACTGCAGGAATGGATGCAGCAGCTCAGCGATCGCGCTGTCGACGAGTTGTCCCGCACTCAGTTCGACGTGCCTGATCCCATCAAGCGTCTCGAATGCCTCATCGCCCCCACGCAGGAGGGCGGCATCTACTACACGAGCCCGAGCGACGACTTCTCTCGCCCCGGCCGCATGTGGTGGTCGGTTCCCGAGGGCGTCACAGAGTTCAACACCTGGAGAGAGACCACGACGGTTTACCACGAGGGCGTTCCCGGACACCACCTCCAGCTGGGCCAGGCCGTTTACAACCGCGCCAAGCTCAACACCTGGCGCCGTCAGCTCGCGGGCACATCGGGCCACGCGGAGGGTTGGGCACTCTACGCCGAGCGTCTCATGCAGGACCTCGGCTACCTCAACGACCCGGGGGATCGCCTCGGCATGCTCGATGGCCAGCGCATGCGCGCCGCTCGCGTTGTTCTCGACATCGGTGTGCACCTCGGAAAGCCCCGCCTTGATGGCACCGGGGAGTGGGACTGGGACTACGCGCTCGACTTCATGGGCAAGAACGTCAACATGAACGATCAGTTTGTGCGCTTCGAGGTCAACCGCTACTTCGGCTGGCCGGGGCAGGCTCCCGCGTACAAGGTCGGGCAGCGCATCTGGGAGCAGATCCGGGATGCCTACAAGGCCTCCGAGGGCGCCGACTTCGACATTCGTGATTTCCACCGCAAGGCGCTCGACATCGGCGGTGTCGGGCTCGACACCCTCAAGGCAGCGCTCCTCAAGTAGTGGGGCCGTGGCAGGCTGCGCTGGGCGACTCGTTCGCCCAGCTGCACCCGTCCCTTCGTGCTTACTTCGCGACGATCCCGAACGGTTCTCTCGGTCGCGGCACAGGCGTTTTTGAGGTTGTGGGAACTCCACGACGGTGGCTATGGCCGCTGCTGGCCATCCTTGACCTCGATGGGGTGATCTTTCCCCGTTGGGAACGGGACGTAGCGTTCACCGTGGAGAATCGCCCGGTGTACTCGGGTCTGGCCTCTGAGCGACATTTCTCCTTCGCGACGGGGGAGCGGGTCATGAGCGACCACGTCGTGCTGACGCCTCACGGACTGGAGGATCGGCTCGGTCGGCACGGGTGGATCGTCGCGAAGCTTGAGACGCACGTGGCGGATGGGATGCTCACCATTAGTTCGGTGGGAATTCGCATGCTCGGCATCCCCCTTCCTTCGTTTTGTGCGCCGCGCGTGACGGTGACAGAAACTCTGATCGGGGAGCGACGACAGGTGTCGCTGACGCTGGACATGCCCGGCGTCGGGCGACTGTATGAGTACTCGGGGAGCTTCGAGTATCGGATAGATCGGGGGAGTGCGTCATGACGGAGAAGATCGTCATCGCGGGCGCATCGGGTTTCATCGGCAGTTACCTCACCGCCGCCTATCGCGCCGGAGGGGCCGAGGTCGTGCACATCGGCCGAGCTGGCGACGCGGTCTGGGGAGACACCGCGGCCATCGCGGCGCTGGTCGAGGGGTCGGCCCTCTTGATTAACCTCGCGGGCAAGAGCGTCAATTGCCGGTACACCCCGGCAAACCGGGCGGAGATCATGCGGTCGCGAATCGAGACCACGCGGGAACTCGGTCGTGCCGTGGCTGCAAGCACGACTCCGCCGAAACTCTGGCTCAACTCATCCACCGCAACGATCTATCGCCACGCCGACGATAGGCCCATGACCGAGTCGTCCGGTGAGATCGGCTCTGGTTTCTCTGTTGGCGTCGCGACGGCCTGGGAGCGCGAGTTTTTCGGTGCCGTTACACCAGACACTCGCAAGGTCGCGCTCCGGATGGCCATCGTGCTCGGCGATGGAAGCGCGCTCATCCCGTTACTTCGACTCGCCCAGTTCGGGCTCGGCGGCGCGCAACTCGATGGTCCGTGGTTCTCGACGCAAGATCGCCGCGAGTCCGGGGTCTTCCACGAGTACCGGGCAACGCACGGGCATCAGAAGTTCAGCTGGATCCACATCGCCGACGTGCTCGGAGCCATCACTTTCCTGCGGGATCACGAGGAGATCGATGGTCCGGTGAACCTCAGCTCGCCGGAGCCGCGGGACAACACAAGCCTTATGGCCACGATCCGACGACGACTCGGCATACCTTTCGGCATCCCCGCTCCTAGGCCACTGCTCGAACTGGGCACAGCCATCATCCGTTCGGAGACCGAACTCGTGTTGAAGAGCCGATGGGTTCTGCCGGAGACTCTCGAGGCATCCGGGTATCAGTTCAGATATCCGCAGCTCGAGAGCGCTATCGACCAGATTCTCGAGAGCCGCTGACCGTCAAAACGGCGCCGATTTTTAGGATGCGCTCAGGCCTCTCGCGTTGTAGACAAGCGAATCGGATGCGCCGTACGCGGCAAAGACGGCGGTCGCTTCATCCCGCAGCACTCCCTGAGTCACGCTGATGCCCCGGGCCTCGAGCTCGGCAGCCCAATCCTCGCGCAGCGGACCCTCATCAAATCCGGTGAGCTCTTCGCACTCGGGGCCCGAGCCCGCGATAAGCAGGTGGCGAACACCCGACCAGATCGCCGCGCCGTAACACATGACACACGGGCGCCAGTTGACCACAAGCTCGAGCTCTCGATCGGCGCCCAGATCCCAGGCGCCCAACGAAACCTGGGCGAGGGAGAGGGCGACAACCTCGGCGTGTGTCGAGGACAATCCGGACGATAGGACCACGTTCACCCCGACGGAAACCAGTTCGCCCGAGGCCTTGTCGACGACGAGGGCAGCGAATGGGCCACCATTACCTTCGCGCCAGTTGCGGTCAGCAAGTGTGTTGGTCAGACGCACCTTCTCTTCCGCCGTATGGAGAAAGCTAGGCAGGTCGGTCAGTTCGCCGACGAGCCACGCGGGAAGAGTTGCACCGAATCCGGTCGCCAAGGTGTGATCAGTCATCCAGACACACTAGCCAACACGTGCGCCGATGCTGTTGCCTCGCCTAGGAAAACCGGGCTAAACTGGACTGTCGCATTTGTGACGTTCTATTCGCCTGCCATTGGCGTACTCAATCAGCTTTACTCGCCGGTGGCCTAAAACATGTCCATATCGGAGCAACCACTACATGACAATCGTAACGACCGACAAGGCACCCAAGCAGGTCGCCATCAATGACATCGGATCTGCTGAAGACTTTCTCGCCGCGGTCGAAAAGACGCTGAAGTTTTTCAACGACGGAGACCTCATCGAGGGCACCGTCGTCAAGATCGACCGTGACGAGGTTCTCCTCGACGTCGGTTACAAGACCGAGGGTGTAATCCCCTCCCGCGAACTTTCCATCAAGCACGACGTGGACCCCACCGAGGTCGTCCAGGTCGGAGACCTCGTCGAGGCGCTCGTTCTCCAGAAGGAGGACAAGGAAGGCCGCCTCATCCTGTCCAAGAAGCGTGCTCAGTACGAGCGCGCGTGGGGTGACGTTGAGAAGATTAAGGATGCCGACGGCGTCGTGACCGGTTCGGTCATCGAGGTTGTCAAGGGTGGACTTATCGTCGACATCGGCCTCCGTGGCTTCCTGCCGGCATCGCTCATCGAGCTGCGCCGCGTCCGCGATCTCACGCCGTACCTCGGCCAGGAGATCGAGGCGAAGATCCTCGAGCTCGACAAGAACCGCAACAACGTCGTTCTGTCGCGCCGCGCTCTGCTTGAGCAGACCCAGTCCGAGAGCCGCACGACGTTCCTCAACAACCTCGCCAAGGGCCAGGTTCGCAAGGGTGTCGTCTCCTCGATCGTCAACTTCGGTGCATTCGTGGACCTGGGCGGCGTCGACGGTCTCGTTCACGTCTCCGAGCTCTCGTGGAAGCACATCGAGCACGCTTCAGAGGTCGTCGAGGTTGGCCAGGAGGTCACCGTCGAGATCCTCGAGGTCGACCTCGAGCGCGAGCGCGTGTCGCTCTCCCTCAAGGCAACTCAGGAAGACCCGTGGCAGGTATTCGCCCGCACCCACGCCATCGGCCAGGTTGCACCGGGTAAGGTCACCAAGCTCGTTCCCTTCGGTGCGTTTGTGCGCGTCGCAGAGGGCATCGAGGGCCTCGTTCACATCTCCGAGCTGTCGGGCAAGCACGTTGAGCTCGCCGAGCAGGTTGTCTCGGTCGGCGACGAGGTGTTCGTCAAGGTCATCGACATCGACCTCGAGCGTCGCCGCATCTCGCTGAGCCTCAAGCAGGCCAACGAGGGT
>Ga0247807_10000719_pt1 | contig 20560 bp, 13 predicted proteins | sample UWRJL074202C1_FD_179931 | JGI IMG/M metagenome (GOLD analysis project Ga0247807, IMG submission 179931) | Plant litter microbial communities from Arlington Agricultural Research Station in Wisconsin, United States - UWRJ-L074-202C-1 | ecosystem: Environmental > Terrestrial > Plant litter >...
CTACTGATGTAGTTATCGTCAACGTCACGCCAGCTGGCGAAACCGCTGCTTCGGGATTCAGAGACATGTTCGAATACTTCCACAGTAAAACCCGATATGGGGTGTTGACGAATAAAGGCAGTGGCAATATCCGCGACACCTACCTTGTTCCTGTAGCTACCAATGATCCTCTACCAGACTTTATCATCAATCTTGAGGGACACCACATTCCTGAGGTGCGCACCGAGAATATTATGTTGGTAGTCCTTGTTATCCGCAACGAATGGCAACCACCGCTCGATGGCCTCCCACTCAACTCTATCAATTACGATGCAGGAGCACCAGGAAACAACTCCCCATCTATGGCCTCCCATCCAGCTATGCGCAACCCCTCCCTGTCCGCTCCTGGCCCAGCCATGTCGCCAATAACTGGTCAATCCCCATTTCCTCCTAACAACAATACCCTCCCTCCTAACACTCCCTCCAACAATCCTCCACCATCTAAGAACGATCATTCTAAGGGTCCAACTCAAGCCCAGATTGCAGCCCAACAACGCGACGGCGAGGAGACTGCTCACCGTATCCTTGGTGATCTCGTACAAGCACCTACGATTAGCTTTTTGATGCCACAAGCTTTCCAAATGCGGCCATTGGAGTGGGAGGTGATTAGGGGCATTTTGGAGAGAGATGATAGAGCTCGCACAGATTTGACGCACTTGAGCCAGGTGCTGAGCTATACCATGAGTCAGCAAGGTGCGGAGCAGCATCAACAGCAATTGCCGCTACCACATCAGCCCCAGCAGGGTAATGGTGCTTCTCCTCCTTCCTAATCGCTTGCTTGCTGGTTATCTATGGATAAGGAGTTAGAGAGGCGTTCATGGGAGGATTTTGCTTTGTTAGCAAGGAAAAGAGATACCATATTAGGCGACCGTATACAATCTTCTCTTTCTAGGGCGGTTTTTGTGGTAAATCGTCAATTTTCTCTTTATATTTCGCTGGTGTTTGGTATGGCTATGGGCTTTATAATAGGGGTGGTGGCTTGAAAGCTCCTTTGAGATTTGAAATGGGTTTTGTGTTTCTTGTACATAAGGGTAATAAGATGCTGAATTACAAATGATCTAATAAAACGTCTCTCATATGACGAATCTTGCGTAAAACATGCTGTTTTGTTCAGATATAGAGATATCTTCTTTGGTAATGAGTCTGGATCTCAAATTTGGGAGTCATGTTGTGTTTTGGTGGTGACCGTGTAATTATTCGTACTTATAAAGCCTCTTCGTAGCTGATATAGATGTTATTTACCGTCTTCACAATTTACAGGTATGAATCTTTATGAATCTTGCTTGCATTGAGTATGAAGCATTACTCAAAGCCTTTTATAATTATTTATCGCTTTTGGTTCTGTCTCAATTTTCATATGGAGACAATAATAAGTACATGGTGTGGTGGTAACTTAGTGTAGGATGGCTGGACAGGTTGGAGAATGCTCAATTCCCTCCATGTAAATCAGACTTTTGGTATCCATCCCCAACGCCACATGAGAAGATGATCCCCTTATGCATGCATGCCTGATATACCTAATCTCATGCTGTTATGAGAAGATGCAATGCGGTAAACCCCCCTTATGCCTGTTATCTAACCAAACACAACTTTCCGTTCATTTATATGACCTCTGCGCTCTGTGCTCCTCGATGTTGCTTCATAACTCGTCGATTGTTGAGAAAGTCAAGTATTCATGATCATTACCCATCCTCCCTTGTCAGTTTTCTGCTCCAGTTGGTGTGGTAGCCATTTCCTCTGCCCAGTCGCCAACATCTGCCGCTGGAGACTTGATATTGTCTTCCTTTGCTTTTGTAGCTGCGCCAGGAAGAGATGGAAAGTCTTCAGCTGTAGGTACAGTCGGCGTAGCAGTCTTACCACCACGTCCCCCACCTCTACCACGTCCTCCTCGTCCTCTTCCTCTAGGTTCATAATCACGCTGCCGTCCATTTGAGCCACTCTCGGATTCATTCGTACCATCGGCCGTTGCATATCGACTTCCAGCCAATCCTCCCCGAATAACACCTCCGTGGTTTCCTCTCACATATTCGCTCGTCCTAGCCTTCGTTCTATCCACTAGGTCGCTCTCTTGTTTCTCACTATCCCATTCTCTTCCGCCTTGAGCCTTCAACTTGCGCTCTCGGTTCTTAGCACGCTCCATGTCCATTGCTCGTGCATTTTTCTGTTCTTCCACGCGTTTCTTTGCCATCTCAGCCTCTTGTTGTAGGAAAGCAGCAGAGTCGGCTTCCGAGAGACGGAATTTCTCGGCTTTTTGTGCATTAAGGATTGCCATTTTGGCCATTTTTTCGGTGAGTTGGGCTTCAGTGAGTTTTGTAACTGGAGGACCACCAGTAGCAGATCTGTCACCTCGGACGGCGGTTGTGCGAGGTTGTTGGGGGATGGTAGGTTGGGACGAAGGTTGTGTTGGTGGGGGTTGTGTAGAGGATGCAGAAGTAGATGCGTCTGCAGCTTGCGCTGTTTCGGTGGATTCCGTAGGATCTATCGAAGGTATGTCTGGAGCGGAGAAGGATGATGCGGTTGGATCAAGGGGTGTTTGTACTGTAGGGGATACATTGCTTTCGGGTACAACATCGGAAGTCGAGATGTCGACAGCTACCTCCGGAGAGCGCGAATCTGCATTGGCTGGTGCAGAAGCTCGAGGTGCGAATCTCGATGCCGCTAATCCATTTGATTCGTAGCTTTGCCCTCCTTGACCACCTCTTCCTTCACCTCTGTGCTGTCCTGCTCCACCTCTTCCTCGGTGGTTAGCACGTCCTCGTCCTCGACCTCGATCTTCTCTCCGGTCTCCGCGGTGATTCTGGTTGTGCCTTGGTTTTCCTCCGCCTCCTTCATTTTCTGCAGGATGTTGGACAGCTTCCACTTGTCCGCCTGGGAACTGGCCTTGCGAGGAGCTCTCTTCGACAATTGTGGGGGTGGTTGCGGGTTCGAAATCGTCGCTGAAGAGGTCGTCATCCCCCCGCGACTGCGCAAATTCATCCATGGTCTGTATATATCTCGCGGGGTGGGAACGGTGACGTGATGTCTTAAGGAATAAATACCCTCTGGGAGGTTGAGTGGATTTGGTGGTGGTGATGGAGTCTTTTTGTTACGTCCTGGAATATCAATTGGCTGGGACATGGTAGTTTCGGGGTTAAGAGTGGTGGATACTACAGATTGTTAACTCCGAAGGAAAGGGGTTAAAATTTAGCCGAAAACAAGCGATGTTTATCTCTCCTAGTATATGTATAGACAATCTTTTCATGAAGAAATAAGCTGTCAGGGGGAAGTATACACATGGAGTATTGACTGGTCATACTTACACAACTTTGGTTTGTGACAATTGTTGTTGTTGTTGTAGTTAAAAGACTGAGACGCGTAAAGACAAAGCAATTGTCGCGTGAACACAAAGATGAATGGCTGTTCTTGGCGGAAAGAGACGTAGCAGACAGTCTGTATTATAGCTGGTACGATAAGGCTTTGAATGATGTCACTTGTAATGGGCTAGCGATTAGTGAGTCTAAGCGATGTGGCATGTTACAGTGAGTGGTCATTGCTAGCGCATGTTGACTTTTGCAAATCTATTCATCTTAAGTCATCATACCAAGCTGTGTAAACAAGTAATGTTAATTTACAAACTACGACGTATAGTTCATACTTGGTGGGATCAGTGATCAAATTGTTACGCAGCCTGTAAAGAAGAAATCAAATATATGTCTGCTCTTCACCAAGATGACTATCAACTGCTCTACGGGTTGGGTTTTACAACCTCAAAATGAAATTGAATAAAACGAAAATTTCCATCAGTCCGGAACTTCTCAACTCCATACACTAAATCTAGTCAAGCTACCCTTATTAGGGGTCATAAAGACAGACATAGTGTGTTTTTCATTCTCGGAGAAGCAAATTAAGATTGCTGTTAGCTGATAGACGTAGGTTAAACATCACTTTTGCTCTTCCTATTCTCAAATAACCGATATCGAAGCAGTGTTTGGCACCTAGTATAGGCATTTTAATTTCGTCTCAACGAAAGCATGACTGAATTGAAACCAATGTAGCATCGTTGAAGTCTTTTCCCACTCCATCATCAAGTACCACTCCAGGAACAGATCCCAACCTCAGCTACGTGCCCAGAGATATCAGGATGACTAGTTTCTGTCTTAACCACTGTCTCAATAGACTTTTCAAGGTCTTTCTGGTCTCCTAAATGTTGGAACTGATCACGTAATACCTCAAAGTCGCTTTGATTTCTAGCAAGGTTGAATTGACCAGATTACGGTCGTAGTAACGCGGTTTTCCACGAGCTCAGTACCTTATATGAATTAGATATTCAGGCGTTGGCTATGAAACCGCTCTATTGATCGACATGCTTATGTTTATGAAATCTGTATGTTGCATTTCAAACTAATGGAGCATATAGGTAATCTCCCAGTCTAAATATGTCCCCCAATCTCCTAGAATCCTCCATCAAATCTCTTCCCGTGCCTGTTCACCTCGGACGATAACCAGATCTACCAATCTCCAATAATCCGAATCCAGAAATTGAGAATCACCCAGCACGAATATCTGTTGTCCCTCTAGTTCTTTCGTCTCGTTTGAACCTTTATATGGCTTCTATTTTCTCTTCTGTCAGCCCTACAACGTTTGCATTGCATAGAGTGTAAAGGGCGGAAAAGGAAGATCCATACTTGTGCCAGAAAGACCGCTTCTCCATATTGAAATGCATCGTTCTCAAATGCAATGATCTCATATTCCTCCTCCTTATCATCCGCTTCGTGTTTGTAGATATCGAAATCAGTTGTTATCTTTTCGGCCATGTTAGTTCTTCTCTCCTCTCGCAATGGTAAAACCAGAGGTCTTGGTCAGAAGTTATAAAGATAGGAAAGTGGGAGCACAGACCTTTACTTCATTTCCCACATTCAAACTCGTTAACGGTGCGAGTCCCTTTTTGGATAAAGTTGTGTTGAATATTCCAACTGGTTGACTTCGCGCCTTACCTGGGAACGTGACCAACTAACCATTTATCAATACCGCGCAATCTATTGTTCACTTCTGTGAGATGTGGGATAGACGGATGCATAGATACCTGTTGCTTATGATTGACATTGAACTCATCAGCATCCCCAATCTCAGATGTGAGGTAACCGAATCGAGTTACATAGAGAGGGGTTCCTGTCTCGATCGTGTTGTTCTGGTGATAGACTTGGGCGCTGAGATGGAATGCGAGTGTCTGTGTACTGTGACTTTTAGCTCTTGAACGCAGTTGTATTCTACTAATAGAAAGCGCAACTTACGAGGCGAGAAGTAGTGGAATCAGGATGTTGGTGATTTTGGTGATTTTGGTCATATTGAGAGTTTCTGCTTTGTATCTTAATTGAACGTACTCCTGTTGCAGTCTCCTGTAGGTTTAATATACTTTCTTCTATCTTTCTGTTTACGATGAGCGAAACCTGCAGTACATGAGGACGTACTTATAACCATTAAAGTAATACTCTCGAGGCTTAGTGAAAGCGGAAATTAGATTGCATCACAAACATAACATGTTACACAACCTTTGCATAAGTTGTGTCCACAAACCTTAAAAATTGCTTTGTCGATGTGACAATACATAATTGAGCTATTGTCACCGCAACGTAGCACAAATTAGGCACCGGAACTAATAACAGGAAGTTTCAGGTACAACAAGAAGTACATAAATGTAAAAAAAGCAGCCTAGACAATGCTATCAGCTCCATATCTGAAGAATGTGTTTGAAGTGCGTGTGCCAACGTGAAATTTGGTATATGAAAAAGTAAGTTCGGTCATGCCGATCGCTATTTATGGCCAGTGCCACAGCTGATATCACTCAGCATATGGTAAACCTCTGCCTAAACATTCTGAGCACTTCTAGGATGCTCAAAGAACAAGCCCGCTATGTATTTTGGAGCCTTATCAGTACTCACCCTTGCCAAGCCCAAGATTATATGTCTATTGATTCTCGAACAAAGTATTTTTCATCTAGTTTGTAGCGTAGCCGTAGCTGAAGAAAAGTCTAACAGACGAGAACTCACATGTCAAGCTGACTTTGGTGCGCTGATTCTTGATTTCCCAAGATTTCCATTCTTCCTGGTATGCTTTGAGATCATCAAAAGAATTTAACTGCAAATACCCTGGAAGTTCAATATTCTCTCTACATAGAATCAAGTCAAATTTCCACTCAATACTGGTTCTGGGACGCATTATGCGTACATGTTCAAGCATCCACTTCTTTTAAGAAACATCAAGTAAGCACTTCATTCACAGTTCCCTATCTGCAATATTCTTAATTTCCAGACTACTCTAGTCTATTTAAGGGTTCACTATATATTGGTAATGCACATATGGACGGTCATGTGGCTTAGTCACATGACAATCGATGGAGATACCTCGTAAGGATATACCAACACTATTCTAACTAGAGCTAATCAGACCATATTTAAGCTGTAAAAACTGTCGGACAATTTACAATCGGAGTGGGCCTTAGACAAATTTGGGTAAAGGGTATATGTTGGAATTGCCTAAGGGTATATTTGTGTAACAATAGCAAAGTTGAGTGGGGGAATAGGATTACCTGCGCCATACTCTTTCAGCGAGTGGCGGTGGCTCCATAAGTCCTTCGCTGCAGTAAACAGTCTATACGAAATGGCTTCGCACAAGATTGGCAGTCGATGAAGATAATTGATCGAACAACAGTAATCCTTTACAATCCAGCAAGTCTAAAATAGCTCTACCACCCAGATGCTGGTTGAGGCTATTACTACGTGCAGGGATTCTACGAAAGTGTAAGCGAAAGCATCAACCGTGCTGAGGGTTGTAGAAGGTGGGGTTTTGTGAGATTTCGCAGATTAGAGTTGAATACGCTCTAGATCTCTAGCGGTTGACCAGATATCCATCTATTAGCATGGCGTTATGGTATATTCTGCCTGTTCAAATAACCCGCGAGTGGCTGTTGCGTGTTCTAAACGCGCCTAAAGCGACGGTCGCTGACGTAGGGAAGCTAGCTGAAAAACATCACCATGCTGACACTCTTGAAGGGAATCGTAGGAATCAGTTGCCCTGCATTCATTAATTGAACTTTGGCCCGTCTTACCATGTATTCCTATGATTTTTGAGACCTACCCAGCAATTTGGTTGCATCCAACACGTATGACAGGCGGGGCAGAATTTGTTGATGTGTAAATTATTTGCTGGTTTTTTTGAATTCTGTCAACAGACTTATTCTTACGCGGTATCTATTCAGCCGTACTGATCCTGATCCGAAAACAAGCTGGACCCATTCCAAACATTACCTTTCAATCTTTAGATGTTGTGCCGATACGCTTAGGATTCAGCCGTCTCATAGTAATAAATCGAGTTGACTTAAAGTATAAAGCACTATTAAAGCTGCCTTCTGCACTTCCAATACATCATCAACAAATCTTCTTTACAACAAGTTAAAAGCAAAATAAAATATTTCGGAACAAATCAACAAAAATAAACAGAAATTTGCACAACTCAATAACATCATGCAGTTTGCAATCTTGGCCCTTTCGTTGGCTTTCACTGCTCCTTTTTCCAGTGCATATCCTGTCATCGCAGATACTCTCAATTGCCGCGATGGTCCTTCCTCATCAAATAAGTACATCAGGGCGTACTCTCAAAACACGGACTTGAAAATTACCTGCCAAGTAGTAGGCGAGAGCATCAATGGACACAACCTTTGGGACAAGACCTCTGATGGCTGTTACGTTAGCGACTACTATGTGAAGACCGGCACATCACAAATGGTCACGAAGGAATGCAGTGGTGGTGGTACCCCAAGCGGCGGCACTAATGGCGGAAGCTCATCGATCAATGGCAAGATTAAGCGCAGCGAGATCATCGCCCGCGGACAGTACTGGGTATCACGCCATGTTCCTTACTCCATGAGTGCCACCTACCCAGATTCAAAAGGTACTCGCTATCGTACTGATTGCTCAGGTTTTGTTACCATGGCACTACACGCTTCTGCTCCGGGCTACAATACCGTCAGTCTCCCTCAGATCGCTAAATCTATCTCCTGGAACGATCTGAAGCCCGGCGACTTTGTTGGTACTCTCGGCCCTGGTACCGCTGGTGCTGCTGGCCACGTCACTCTGTTCCACTCCTGGGCTGATAGTGGCAGGAAGAACTACAATACTCTCGAGTGCCGCGGTACCTATGGCTGCGTAGCCTACAAGCGCCCTGTCGCCTGGAAGGATGGACCATTCACGGCCAAGCCATACCGGTATATTCATGTGGAAGACTAGGTAGCTTGTATAACATTCAGACGGTACTGGGTCTACTGCCGTTACAGTTTTCTTGGAAGGCGTTATATGTTATACTGGTATCCAGATAGAATTACTCTACATTCTCATTTCAGTTACACTCGCAGAAGCTATAGAGAAGGTTACGAAAACCTATACTGTAAGGGCATATAGACTGGTTGGAGTAGACGAATTATCTGTCAATATTTATGTTATTTGTTTGAACAACACTTGGATTTTGTGAAGTGCGCCATGTGAGCTTTGGCAAGCTTTACATCTAGTCCATTAGGTAGCCAAACACAATTGCTTTTCGAATTCTCAAATAGGTCGGTGCGTATATTGAAAAGGGGTTCCTACATAATTCAATTATAAGAACTCAGTAAGGGACTTAGCAATGGGCTGTGAACGAATAATCACGTTTCCGTTCTACGAGAAATAATAGTGAGCGGAGAATGTGAAGAACTTTGAATAAAAACTGCATTCGAAAACCTCAAATAGAATGCTCATATGCCACTTGTATGGGATCTCATGATATATAATTAACTGATTTTGAAGGATAGATAGGTATCTATACGATTAGGGTAGTTCTATCTATGATCTGTAAACAGTTGGTTCCTGTCAGATTTCTTAACACTTCATTGATCAAAAGTTCCATCACTGCTCTCTCTAATTTGCTATCATGTGCGACTATCTTCTCAACCGAGAACATTTGCATTAACCCGAAGCTGTTTGTAGAGCACATGCATACGAGTGATCTGACCTGTTGAGAACGTATTTAGACAACCTAAGTTTACATATGTCAGTGCAACAACTCCATTCTATCAGAAAATCTTCTTACCATCATCGGAGTAATCCATATAATTATGGATAGGATCTAAACCTGGCTTAGACAATGATTCGGCTCCTTGACAGGTATCTCGCCCCTAAGGTATTTTAGAAAGTCTTTACTTCAACCATTCTTTTACTCTAAATGAACATACTTCTAAACAGCCAAAAGCTGCTGACTTTTCTGCTGGAGTATCGTACACGTAGTCACCATCTCCAGTGCATCCGGTTCCAAAGTTGATGAACGGTCCATTGGGTTCCTGAAAGGTGTGAAGAAGTCCTAGCCAATGCCCAATTTCGTGCACTAATGTGATACCCAGATCATACTTTGGGAAGGTTCCGTTAGGAAGTGTGCCGGGATCAACAACCACTCCATCAAGGCTGAATATTTGTTTGTTAAGATAGTCCGGGAATGAGCTGCGTTCGTTAGCCAGCAAATGAATAGGACAGTGGAACCTGTTACGAATAGCCTAGGATCTCGCCAGAGCCACCACCAATCTCATTTATGTAGACCTGAAGTCGCATTAGTCTCACTGATAGGCTAGAGTAATATCATCAACCACACATTTAGATCAGTATATTTTCCTTGACGAAGTGACGACTTCACAGCCAGCTCCTGTTTAGAGTCGGGAAATATCGGTACCCATTCTTTCTTCGTAATACGTGTGATGTTTCTGAGCAGAAAAGTGAATCCAGTTCCCCTATATCCGCGATTAAGTACATTTATCTGCTGAGACTCTATCAGCTCTATGCAAACAGTGTGTAAGTTGACCCCCAATGTACCTGATCAACGATTTTCGCTTGTGGCAAGTTTCCCTGCTCTTGTGCAGGTCCCTTGCTGATGATATGGACAAAGGTATTTACGGAGACTTTGGGGTGAGTGTTAATCTTGTCATTGAACCGATTGGCAGTATCGACCTTTGCTTGATTAGTATGGGCATTTTGCAACTTCGAACTCGGGTTTCCGGTCGCGCAACGGATTAATTCAGCTGAACCTAGCAATGGAAACGCAAAGACGAGGGATTTTAGAATCTGCATGTTGATTGTTTAGGACTGGTAGTGATATTCTAGTTGCGTAGGGATTAAATATAAGGGCCTCTTTGTTATTGAATCAGTACGTATGACAGAGCGTCTTGGTGTTCTTTAGGATGTGGAAAGCCGCGATGGTCGCATTAGTGTTACATATGGCAGGTGTTATCAAGTCATGTCCACTATTCCTAATGGTTTTTACCTGATACATTTTAACTATTAACTCTATTCCAAATAATATCGATACCTCAAGCAGTCTGATATATATCAAACTAAATGCCATTGGTGTTAGCTTGGCGGCATTCTCCAGAAACTTGCAATGTAGTCATAATCCATTTCAGAATCCCAGATTAGTCATAAACAGACTTATACGAAAAATTGAACGGCCACCGCAGTACGGAAGGCTCGCGGAAGGATGGTCGCAGGATATCGACAATTGCTACCAAAAAATGTTTCATCTCAGCTTGAACGATGCTTTCTCAGAAGAGTTCTGAAAATATCTTACAGCTTTGGAGGACACTTCTCGGAACTAAAGAGTCTATATCTCGATTAAAGCTGCTGAAATTTATTTTACAAAGAGGTTTCATATCAAATTCCTTAATAGTATACAATTCGAATCTCAGCCACCCCGCTTGTGTTTCTCAGAGCATACGCGAAGGCGAGATGTCGGGTAGCTACTCCAAACTGCTATCAGTCAAGCAAACGCATTAGGTAAAGTCTTCTGTGAAACACGGGTCACGTACTCCACAAGATCAAGAATGTTGGGCACAGGAAGACGTCCAAGATAGAGAGCTGTGGCACCAGTTGCGTCATTAGATACTACAAACAAGTCACTGTTGCTGTTTGCAAAAGTATATTGTAATATTTATTCCGTGAATAAGGTGCGTCATCTGATCATCTATGCTCCTATCATAGCTATATGCATCTACATCGAAAATGCGACGGCCTGAAACTCATGCTATCTACGTGGTGTCCATTCAGTATCCGCCGCTATCGTGTTAATTATAAAGCGAGTGCAAGAAGTCGCCCTCGCCATTCCTCTCTTTTCTCTCCTTCAAGAACTCCTCCATACACTTTGCAGCCAGCGCGGTATCACAAACCAATTTACCCTCCGCAATCTTGGCACCAGCAAAGACTTTTCTCGACATCGCCTTCCCCAACGTCTCGACGTCTCTTGCATTTCCCCATCCTCTCGTGTTAGAAAGCGTTCTCATTAATCTCTCCAGCTGCTTGAACTCCATTGCTTCTTTGTCATTTGCCACTGGGAACTCGATTCCTTGATCCTTCAACTTCGTTTGCAGGACTGTCAAGCAACCACCTGGTGAAATTAGCTTGAAGTGAACCTCCTCACTAAATCTTGATGCCAATCCTGGATTCATAGCCAATAAAGCATTCATCTCATCCTCGTAACCAGCCAATATAACAATAATCTTCCCCATGAATTTTGGTTTCGTAAGCTGGTCCACGAGTTCCGAGATTGCTTCCCTGGCATACCCGCCTCCTGAACCACTGGCGCTTTCAGCTAATCTATACGCCTCATCAATAAACAATACTTTCCCCAGTCCTCTCTCGAGGGCTTTGATAGTTTTTGGCCCTGTTTGGCCAAGATAGCTGCCAATCAAATCTGTTACCGTACATTCCACCACCTCCGCCGCGGCCAAAAATCCCATATCGTAATAAACCTGTGCAATCTTCCGTGCAGTCGTTGTTTTACCCGTTCCAGGCGGGCCTTTGAACACAAATGTGGTTGGGATAAGTGGACGAGGGTCGAGGTCACGGGCTTTCATGGATTGTGAGACAATTTGATATTGTTCAAATTTGGATATGACGGGTTCGCAATCTACAACGTCGGCGAAGAGTTCTTTCAACTTCGTGGTGGCACTGTCGCCTCGATCGTATTCAGGATCGAAATCTTGGGGTTCGAAGAACCACACCTTTGGTCGTTCAGAGATGGGAAGTTGAATTAATCGGGCGAGACAATTGGATTTAGCTCTTGTGACTGGATGTACGGATTAATAAAATACCAATGGAGATAATTGAGCATTCACTTCAAGTGAAATGTTTACTTACTGAGGTTCTCTACTTCACCCCCATTGCCAAAATTAAGTTTGGCTTGTGCTTTATCAAGAACCCCCATCGCGACTTTAATTCCATCCGGACTAGCTTGAAGCTTGTATTCCTCCAATTTCGTCTTCATGATACTCTCCAGCTGTGTCAGTGTGTAGTCTTTGAAGATAAAAGCGTCTTCCATCGGGAATCGCCGTGCCAAACCAGGATTTGCATCACTGATCATGTTTCTCATTTTATCTTCGTAACCTACGAGAATAACACAGCGGTCCTCGCCTGGTACATTCTGAATCCCGCCAACTAGTGTGGTAATTATGGCTTTGCGGAAAACATCGCTGCCACCAAGTGTGTATGCTTCGTCAATCACCAAAACACCTCCTTCTGCTTCTTCGAGTGCTTTATTGGTCTTGTCCTCGGACCAGCCTATATATTTGCCCACCAACTCAGTTGCATTTCTAACTACCAGATGGCCCTTACTTAACACGCCCATCTCAGCGAGAATCTGGCCGTAGAGCTTCGCCACAACCGTCTTGCCAGTTCCAGGTGGTCCTAAGAAGAGACGATTAAAAGTAAAATCTATGGGTGGCAATTCCATTAACTCTCGCTCGTAGTTTGTCCGTGCTAGCTCAGACAGATGGAGAAGTGCCTTTTTCACATCTTCAAGTCCAGTGAGAGTCTGGAGCTTCTTCCAAGACTCACTTTCCTGCATCTTTTGGCCGGGGCAGGGACCAAGAATATCATCTTTGGTAAATAAGTGGGGACCAACGCACTTGGTTCTGAGTTTTGTTAGGTTGGATTGTTTATCGGATTCCGCCTGATCCTCTGACTTAGTTTCAGCGAATGATGATTCAGTTAAAACTTTGGGAGGCGTTTCAGGTCGTTTGGTATCTTTTGCTGGTGTCGAATCGTTCTTTTTAGCATCGATGGGATCTTTTTGATCCATCTTTTCATCTGGAGTATCCAATCCTGACTTTTTGTCTGGACTCTTCAGGTCTGAAGAGACTTCATTGGATGATGATTTTTCTGTCTCAGATTGTTTATCATCCACTAACGTATTATCTTTTGACTCTTCCGTCTTCTTAGCATCCTCTGGTTTTGGTTTCTCTGTCACTCGTTCATAATAACGAGTGAATATTTCCGTGATGAGCTTGTTAATAGCCTCCCCAAAATCAGGCGCCTTTTCGTTCTTCACCTTTTCCTTTGTGATGATTCGCTTAGCTGCGATTCGAATGTAAAGTCCATCCCAGCCGTCCTCAACCGTGGTATCCGTACCAAACCAATTCTCCATTTCGCGGCAGATGATGTCTTGCACATCATTTTCCTCAAATGCTGGACATGGCAGGACATATGGTAACAGCTTTCGATGATTTGTTTCGGCTAAAAAGGCGTTCATACCTTCCTCATGCCCTGACAGGATCAAAATGAGTTTTCCATTGGATTTGGCGACCTTAGTAAGAATATAATCCAACGCATGTTTTTCTTTGTGCCGGAATGAGACAAGTTCATGTGCATTGTTAACTATTGGAGTGTTAATTTAGGTAACACACTGGTTTAGTTATTATAAAGCAGTGAAGAGGAATTTCGTCAGCCTCATGAATAGAGGCCAAATCGGATCTGGAATACCAGACGGAGAGAACTTTTAGCTTGGAACCGGCTCAACTTACTAAACAAGACGCCCCCGTTTGTGCTAAAATATCCCATCGTTCGATGCGGCTCATGTCTCGTCAACATTGCGTTGGCCTCAAACTCGTAAAAGGTGTCGTGGACAACCCCACAAGCAATCAGATACTTTGCATAATTTCGGGCATATATTGCCTTTCCTAATACACAGATGTTAGTTGATGGTCATGCTTCACTTCAATTTGCTTCAATCTTACCGGTATTTCCAGGTCCGGAGAGAACTATACCGAATTGTCGTTCTACCCAGGGATCAGGCTTCCGATACTCTGATCTAATCAGATCTCTGATTAATAGAAAATGGTGTTTGATATTCTGACGACCGACATGATCCAAGGTGATCTGAAGAATAGCCTCCGCCTTTGCTCTTGTGGTTGGGTCTTTTGACCTTTTTCCTTGTGGACTGTTAACACGATTCTTTATCTTTTTGGAGGGTGACTGGAATTGCTTACTGATTTCAGCCTCGTCCTTCTCAATATTTCTGGGACAAAACGCATCATCTGAATGGTCGTCTGTATCTGCGGTTGAGGGAACAGGCGTGTCATCGTCGTATGTGCACTCGCACTTCCACCGATAAACGACTTGTTCATTTGATTCTTCGAATTTCACTTTTCGTTGTTGTTGATGGTCCATATTCCAAAGACTGCTCGTCGTAGGATCTCGTGGTATGTGGAAGTATTTTTCAAGCTCGTGAAGAGCTTGGATGATGGCAACGTGGAATCCATGCTCTTCGCATCTCTTCTCTATGACACAACGTAAATTCTTCAATCTTCTCATAAGGTTGGCAGCCGGTGCATACGGGGAAATGGTCTGTAACTTGCTTAGTTCCACCTTTGGCGAGCTTTCCCGCGAGACAAAGGAAACAAGTGGAGTAACCTCAGTCTCCTCGCTACTCACCTTCACCTCACTTTGAACCTTGGCTTTATCATCAAGCTTGACAGCTATCTCAGCTTTTGAGGAAACGATCGAAGGTGGTACATCGATTTTGATTTCAGAGACAAGAGTCTCTACTGCCGATATCTTTTCAGAAACCACAGCTGAATCGACTTTGAAGTTCTTCCAAATCGACATGCCATCGCCAATGCTACAATCCTGGTTGTATAGAATGATGTGGAGTAGTGATAGGCTGTGAAACGCTTGTTTGAACTTAATGTCTACAGTCGATATATCGGATCGTAACAGCTCTCGGGTGGTGGATGGGTTCTTGGCCGCCCGGAGAATATTTTGATGCGCGGAGTAAGCAGCCTCGAGCGATCGCACTGCCTGTTTCAAGAGGATTTGGCAATGTTCCGAGGCCTCACCCCAGCCTGGAGGGGAACTTTCCAACATTTTGAGTTGGTTTGTTATTTTTGGGCGGTGGAAAACGACGAAAGCATAGATGTCATAAAGGCTGTGTTTTATTCTCTAACTGTTCGGCAGCCTGAATAATGATCTCTTAACTTCTCGATGATCAGGTGAATAACCATATAAAGAGCGAGTGAAGTTGGAGCTAGAGTTTGGAATAGGTTGTGAATGTGAGAGTGAAACTGAGAAAGATGTTGGGAATCAGTCTCCGTATATTCAAGCAAGACGAGGATCTGGTTGAAGTCGCATGCCAAGCCTCGGTGCTGTGAATACGATTGGAACGGTAGCGGAGGTCAAGGTAGTACATGCATAAGTAAAGCTACGGGGTGAGGTGTCACAGGGAGTAAGTGTGGGAGATCGAACGTGTGGAATTTCCGCATGTACTCGAAGACGTTGGAGCTAGATGAGAAAAGAGAGAGTATAGCCCCCACTACAGCAGCCATCGTTGCATGATGGTCAGGTGAGATAGGCAGACTTACTCGGTGAGTTGTTCGGTGAGTGGCTGTAAGCTTTTCGCCGCGCTGGTCAGCCCAAGCGCGAGAGATATCGGCGAGGCGAAAGATAAAGCTTGACGAGAGGAAGCGAACGATCCAAAGCATGCAGCCTCGTTTGCCTAGAGTGGATTTGTATATAGGTGACCGGATTCGTGGTCCTATGATAGCGTTGTATGTTGTGAGCGGCTTTGGTAGGATGCACGGAGTATCCGGGGAAGAACATGTGCGTGTCCGGCCTATCACCGCCATTTGAATGGTGTATCAAGTTTCACTTGCCTCGCATAATGCATACCGTCCGCAGCCATACCCGCAATATCTATCCCATTATGATTCTAGATCTCCGCCTCATATCTGCTGCCTTGTTGATTTGTGGACGATGGCGCTTCTTGACTCAGCAAACAATTGGGTAGGCGGCAGGCAGAGGCTTTTAGACTGAGGATTTGTGAGGCTCTGTTGGAGACGTCTGGGGTATACCGAGATGGGAACTTGGGCTGTTAAGGCAACAAAGAGAGTTTAAAAGACTCCCAAGCTCAAAATATGTGACAGCACAGGTCCCGAGTATATATATATATATATATATAGAGGCTATTAAAGCGATTTTCCTGTCACGTGAAAGTTCTCCTGTTATAGTGGCTGGGAAATACCCAGGGTCAACTATCGGAGTGACTAAGCTATTTATCCTTGTTGCTTCCTCAATCCTCCAAGTTCTTTTTTGTTTTCATCCACACTATGGACTTGAGTCCTGCTTCATTTACTTGTCCGATCTATAGCACATCTATTTATAGGAAATTTGTTTCCTGGTTTGTTTCAAATCGTTTGAAATAATAATAAGACATCTATCGGGTGCCGGCTTTATCAAGATCTATCTGATGCTGCCATCGCATTTGACGTTTCCCACGCACGCTGCAAATACATGCGCATCATCAACAAACTAGCAGGTATGTCTCGAGGTTAGATTTCAGTTACTTTCGCCATGGAAAATGAAACCTCCTCCTCATCCTGACTCGTCAACCAATTCCGCACCCAGATTTTCCAATTCCTTACTCATCGACTCGGAGCTAGCATTCTCCCGAAGATGCTCAAAGTCGAGTAGTTTCACCCCTTCTTCAGTGACGAGAAAGTTGTATCGGTTCACATCCCCATGTACAAGTCCCAGTTCGTGGAGTTTCCCTAGAGCGGTTTCGCAGACGCTCAGACCCTGGAAGGAAGCAGAGCGTCCCTCTATTTTCTCTAATAAAAAACCCATGATGCGACCATTCTCATGGACATGGGCGAGGAAGCGCGGGATCAGTCCGCAACTCTCAAGTAACTGATATACTCTCGGTTCTTGTTCGATGCGAGGCAGCTCCCATTCGAAACGGGCTATTTTGGCGATCATGGTGGCTGGTGGTGGGAGAGTGATTGGGAGGATCGAATGTGAGAGGGCTTCGAAAGCCATTGCCGTGAGCTATTTAGTCTTCTCCAACTCTAGGCAATCAGACCTGGCATGATGCCATTGACACTTGACGCCAGCTAGTGTTCAGTTCAAGAGGGAGGCTCCGAAGTTGCTGCTGGTTTTATCTCATGAGATGTTGGCCACGGTCCATTCCTCGTTGTAAGGAAGACGGGGCAGGAACTGAAGGGTGAATGAAAATGTATCTCTGTCAAAGGTTCCGGGAGAGATGACGAGATATATGACTCGGTTTCCGATTCGTAGCCGGTATTCGCTTTCAAAATAATTGTCATCGTCCACTTCCATGGAGAGGATGATCGTCTGCATTGGCGGGTTTGTAGTGTGATTGTCAGCCATTGTCACCATTGGACCACTCACTGTACGGCTATCAGCGGATGTGTTAAAGGCACTTGGTCAAGCCAGACGCGCCAGTGAAATACACGGACCAAGATGGAGAGATAGTGGAAGAGTAAAGCACAGCTTGTGAAATAATTTGCACTCTACTTGGGATCGAGTTCAGGTATGGGTAGGGCAGAAATATAAGACAGTAGATATTGTAGTTGTATTTATAAATAAACATATAGCTTATAAGCTTAAATCATCAATTGTTAGAACAAATGAAGAATAGCGCATGCACTCCATATTAACAGTGATTGTGATATTTAGATAATGGTAGATTATAGAAGCTAGAGGCAAGTGTACTATTTACTAGCGACGACGATGTGCATTAAGCATCAGGCAGATGTTACGTAAGAAACAAGGGGGGAGATAAATCTTGGGGTTGGATTTCTAGGCCTTGGCGGTCTCTACGGTCTCTACGGTACTTGGAGGCACGATGACGCTATAACCTTGGCGCTCGATGTACATGTGCCTGCCACAATGGCACATGGTCTACAGCCAACAGCTTACTTTTATTTATGTTGCCCCTGAATATCCTCCTCCTAATCTTCCACCAAGATCGCACAACGTCAACACGCGTCAACAATCTGTCAACATAATAAATATACTTGCCATGCACCCTCTCACCACTTGGTGCCTTTTATTTCTAACACGCCTGGCGGCTGCGGCTAGGTAAGTTGCCCTCGCTACTCAGAGAGAAAGCTCTAACAGCCAAATCAGCGGGAACCTCACAATTAGCTTTAGTACCAACGAGGGTACTTCAACATGTGGCAGCGAGAGTCAATCAAAATGGATATCTCTTACCACTGACGACGCGCCTTTTGCATTTACCTGTTTCAGCCTCAGCGATACTTTCTCGCAGCACAACACAACTGGATTTCAACTTGGCCGCGGGACGGACAGCTTGAACGACTCCAGCCTTTCGCTAGGAGTCAACTATACGCTCAGGAACCTCGATGTATACGTTCCCGCCGGCAATTACACCCAAGTGTCGGTCAACCAAGTGAATCTTACTAGTGATCAGGCTGTAGAAGGCAAGCCAGCAGGTATGCTCTCAATTTCTCAATTTATTCTTGACTTTTTAGATGTTTTGGAGAGTTCTTAGTAATTTCTCCATTTGGCAACTTTACACTAACATTTTAAATTCCAGGACGCCGTTTCAACGTCTATTCACTTCCGGACTGTCAGCAGGCAAGCCAGGAGAATGGGGGCGACAATCCCCCAGAGAGGCATCCTTGGTATCTGCAGTCCTGCCAGACCAAATCCACTGGAGATTGCCAAGTGGTAGGTCAAGGTATCCAGAGTTTCTCAATCCAAGGAGACACAGGCTCCGAAACATGCGCAAATTGGGCATTTTTGGGCGCTGCTCCGATGTCGTCGCAGCCTAGCATTCGATGCGTGGGTGGTCTTGCGGTGATGGTGGCATTGTGGACGATATTGTAGAGGCATTCTGCATTCACCAGCAGGCAGTCAATTTTAGAGGGGATGCATAGAAGAGCGTTTTGATTCATTACGGCTCTCCACTTTCGGATGAGGGTAGGCAGATTGTGAGAAATCCGTAAAGAGTTATTACAAGGAGTAACGACAAAATATTTGGTGTTGATAAAGGGTGGACAATGGAATAATTGAATTAAACATTGAGCATTGATTGAGTTGTCCAAAATTTCACTTCTATATTGTAAAGAACTCAGGACAAATGCGACTCTTTTGTGTTCTACTATTGCAGAATAGAGCTAAAGAATATTATTGATATTTTGACAGAAAGCTGCAAAGTTGAGTCTGTGATTTAGATATAAAAATTTGTTCCTAAGGAATGGATTAGGCAAAGCTTGCGTTTGTTGGGGTGAGGATTAATTGTAAACTAAGCCACTCGCTGTAGGGCTGCAACAGTCCTTTAATAGAGATATCTAAGATCTTGGTATCGCTCGATCCTATGCATATTCGGAAATCTAAATTACCATCTTAAGTATTATTAGATAGGATTTGGAATCTCTAACGATATAAAATTGTTCAACTCAACGCGGCTGCTTTTCTTAAAGAACTCAAATTTGCATGAATCTCGGTAGACCCTGACAACGATATCTACTAAAGCCGCATCTAGGAAATTGAGCTGGTTAGGAGAGAAGAATGATCAATGCTATGTAAAATTCGTTTCGCGGGTCTTAGTTATACTTTTGGCCAATATCTTGCGTTGCCTTTCTTTGTTCTTTTAGACAATGCTCGTAGAAAAAGAGTCTTCTGATAAAGAAAGCTTCTAACTGGTAGAGATGCTCATATAGGGCTGAATAAAACTATCTACGAAAGTTGGATCTAGCTAGCCATGAACGCCAAACCGTTCTGCTCAAGAATATTCGTGTCTGCTATACTCGGCGCCAGGGACTGAATCAAGAGCTGTTATATTGCAGGCCAGGTTAACATCCTATGGGCTGCAGATGCATGTTCGTACGGCCTGGCCAACATTCGTAGACGTAGAATGCTTCCTGAAGATCTTGCCTCAAGATCTGGATTTGTGATAAAAAGTTAGAATTATTTAATTGACTAATTAATTATCAAGATATGTAATAATTTTGTACAATGCTAAGGAAAATGTAACAGTTCGCTTGGGATGACAATTAACTTGTGAACTACATTATTTCTATTATGAATCATATTACACAACTAATCTAATCTCTTCAATTCTGCCAAGCTGGTTCACAATATTGTACACCGCTTTCAATCTAGACTACCACAACGCAGCATGCACGCAAAAACAAACCCCATTGGTAACGTCATGTTAATGATAAACCCCAAACAACATTATAATATCCTCTTTCGCGTTACAAACATAGTCTCATAATGAATGATGATAGTAGCGAGCTATATTCTTCAGTACGGTTTTTCTTGCCGCTCTCATTTTTTGCCTAGGTGAAATACTAACTGTTTTCTGCCAGTGTGACGCTTGCAGAGCTCGCAAATTCAAGGTAAATCTCAACAATGCAGACGCGCGATTACGTAGC
>Ga0247807_10000720_pt1 | contig 20545 bp, 17 predicted proteins | sample UWRJL074202C1_FD_179931 | JGI IMG/M metagenome (GOLD analysis project Ga0247807, IMG submission 179931) | Plant litter microbial communities from Arlington Agricultural Research Station in Wisconsin, United States - UWRJ-L074-202C-1 | ecosystem: Environmental > Terrestrial > Plant litter >...
TCATCCTGCGTATCGCTCTCTTTTTTGTGGGCTCGCTGTTTCTTCTCGCGGTCATCCTCCCGTGGGACTCCACCGAACTCGGCGCGTCTCCCTTCGTCGCGGCGTTCGACCAGATGGGCATCCCCTACGCCGACGACATCATGAATGCTGTTGTGCTCACCGCCGTGCTGTCGTGCCTCAACTCGGGGCTCTACACGGCCTCGCGCATGCTTTTTGTGCTTGCCGCCCGCCGTGAGGCTCCGGTGCAACTCATCAAGGTGTCGCCGCGTGGGGTTCCTCGGGCCGCAATCCTCTTCTCCTCGGTGATCGGGTTCCTCTGCGTCATCGCCGCGGCGGTCTCCCCCGACACTGTCTTCCTCTTTCTGCTCAACTCGTCGGGCGCGATCATCCTGTTTGTCTACCTGCTCATCGCGATCTCGCAGATCATCCTGCGCCGCCGCTCCGGATCGGAGAACCTCAAGGTCAAAATGTGGCTGTTCCCCGGTCTCTCGTTCCTTACCGTGGCGGGCATCGTGGCGGTGTTGGTGCAGATGGCAGTGGACCCGGAGGTTCGCCCGCAACTGATCCTCAGCCTGCTCGCCTGGGCCGCGGTGATTGTATTTTTCTTTATCACCAAATGGCGTGGTGGATCGGTGGATGCCGCGGCGCCAGCCACTCCACGGGCAAGCGACCAGCAGGCCCGACGTGTACTTGTGCTCGCCAACGAAACCGTCGTTGCCGACGAGTTGCTGCACGAGCTGCGCGCCATCGACGACAAGGGTAAGGCGCAGTACTTCGTCTGTGTTCCCGCCAACCCGGTGGACACCGGGCAGGCGGAGTACAAGGGAGCGGTGTATCTGTGGGATGCCACAAAGGCGGCAGCCCAGGAGCGACTCGACTACACCCTGAGTGCGCTGCGATCCGACGGGCTCACGGCCGAGGGCGATCTCGGAGACTACCGACCACTGCGGGCACTCGCCGATGCGGTCGCTGCGTTCTCGCCCGACCAGATTGTGATCTCCACGCTCCCGCCGGAGTCGTCGGTCTGGCTGAGGGACAACGTGGTCGATCGGGCGCGATCGCTCTACGACATGCCGGTGACTCACGTGGTGTCGAAGCGCCCGCAGACGGCGTCGTTGTAGGCGCCATTTTCACGTCCCGTTCTCAGCCACTCCGGGTCGTCGAGGTATACCGTTCAAGAAGGCGCGGGTGCTCGAGGCGAGTCCCGCGGCGAGAGGATTCGGCAATGAACAAAACAGCGATGCGGTGGTTACCCGCCGCAGTCCTTCCCGTAGTTGTTGTGGCAGCAGCTGTTGCGGTACCCGCATTTGCGGAGACGTCACCGTCACTGCCCGAGAGGTCGGCCGAGCAGGTGCTGACCATGATCGCGGACAGCGCCGACGCGACCTACTCCGGCACCGTAGAGCAGTCGTCCGACTTCGGCCTGCCCGACATCTCCGCTCTGACCTCGGGGTCTGAGTCCGGTGACTCCGGGATGTCCACCGCGATGGAGTTGCTGACCGGGTCTCACACCGCGCGCATCTACGTCGGCGGCCCCAACACCTCACGCCTGCAGATTATGGACACCCTCGCCCAGCGCGATGTGGTGCGCAACGGTGACGATGTCTGGTTCTACGATTCCGACGCTCAGGAAGCCACCCATCTCACGCTGGGCGACATCCACAACGATGCCGACGTTCCCGCCACCCCGGCCGAGCTGGCCGAGAAGCTTCTCGACAGCGTCGACTCGTCCACCACCGTCACCGTGAGCGATACAGCCCGGGTCGCTGGACGCGACGCCTACACACTGACCCTCGACCCCACGTCCGACACCACACTCGTCGACTCGGTGGCGCTGTCCGTGGATGCGGAGACCGGGCTTCCCCTCGCCGTCACCGTGCTGGCCGCCGACCAGGACGCTCCTGCCTTCCGAGTGGCGTTCAGCGACATCTCGTTTGCGTCTCCCGACGCGAGCCTCTTCGACTTCACTCCCCCGGAGACGGCAACGGTGATCGAGAAGGACGTCACGCCGTCTGACCTGCCGGAGGCGCCGGACGCCACCGAGCGTCCCGACCCGACTGTTGTGGGTGAGGGCTGGGACAGCGTGGTGATCCTGCCCGCGGACGTCGCCGCCGAACCGGGAACTGACGCGGAAGCATCCGGCCCCGGCATGCCCGACCTCGACAGCACTGACCCCGGCATCACCGACATGCTCGGCCAGCTGACCACCGAGGTTGCGGAGGGACGCGCGTTCCAGACGTCGCTCGTCACCGTGCTGTTCGCCACCGACGGCCGCATCCTGTTTGGTGCTGTGCCGCTCGAGCAGCTGCAGGCTGCTGCCACCGCGGCGGAATAACCGCGCCGCGCAGTGTCCATAGGAACAGTGCCTCCCGACTCCGCCACACCAGACAACACCTCACCCAACACCGGCCCAGCGCTCGCGATCGAAACCCGCGGGCTTACCAAACGCTTCGGCTCGCAGATCGCGGTCAACGACCTCGATCTACGGGTTCCGCGCGGGGCCGTGTTCGGCTTCCTCGGGCCGAACGGGTCGGGCAAAACGACAACGATCCGTATGCTGCTCGGGCTGGCTGCGGCGAGCGCTGGGGAGATCCGGATGCTCGGCGACACAATGCCGGCCGCGACTCAGGGAGTTCTGCCGCGCGTGGGTGCGCTGGCGGAGGGTCCCGCGTTTTATCCGTTCTTGTCCGGGCGGGCCAACCTGCACCGGTATGACTCCGCTGATCGACGCACCTCCTCGGCGACCCGACGTGCACGGGTGGACGCGGCGCTCGAGCGGGTCGGTCTCAGCCACGCGGCATCCAAACCGGCGCACGCCTACTCCCTGGGCATGAAGCAGCGCCTCGGGATCGCCAACGCCCTGCTCAGCCCGCGCGACCTGCTCATTCTCGACGAACCCAGCAACGGACTCGACCCGCAGGGCACCCGCGAGGTGCGGAGCCTTATCCGCTCGCTCGCCGACGACGGAACCACCATCTTTCTCTCCAGCCACCTGCTCGCCGAGGTGGAACAGATCTGCAGCCACATCGCCGTGATGAGTGCCGGTCGGCTTGTGGCGCAGGGCACACTCGACGAGCTCCGCGACGAGGGCGCGACCCGTATCGAGGTGCGCACGCCCGACCCGAGGGACGCCCGGCGAGTGCTGACCGAGCTCGGTCTGGGGTCGAACGATGCCGGAGTGGATTCTGCGGTTCGGGATGCCCTGGGCCACACGGTCACGGGCGCTGCGACCACCGAACCGTCGGCGACCAACGCAGCAACCGATGCGCTGGTCTCGGCCGCTGTGCCGAACGGGCTGTCGGACACGGAGGCGAAGCCCGAAGACGTGGTGGGCGCGCTGGTCGCCGCCGGGGTTCGTGTGCGCGGATTCGCCGTGGTGCACACCAGTCTCGAAGAGCGCTTTGTGGCACTCACCGGGGAGGGATTCGACGTTGCCGAATAACGCTGCCCTCTTTATCTCCGAGATCACCGTGCTTTTCCGCCGTCGGCGCACCTGGGCCATGATGGCAGCCCTCGCCGCCGTTCCGATCCTCATTGCGGTCGCGGTGCGGCTGTCATCGGACGGCAATCCCGATGGCGACGGGCCGGCGTTTCTCGGCAGCATCACGCAGAACGGCTTTTTTGTTGCGATCACTGCGCTGACCGTGGCGATCCCCCTCTTCCTCCCTCTCACCGTCGCTGTGGTCGCCGGCGACACCATCGCGGGTGAAGCCAGCCTCGGCACCCTGCGCTACCTGCTGGTTGCTCCCGCGGGACGGGTGCGACTTCTGGTGGTGAAGTATGTGGGCGCCGCCGTCTTCTGCGTGGTGGCGACGCTGGTTGTGGTGTTCTCCGGAGTGCTGATCGGGGCTGCGCTGTTCCCCGTTGGTCCGGTCACCCTGCTGTCGGGAGACACGATCGGCGTCGGCGGTTACCTGGGCCGTTGCCTACTCCTCGCCGCCTACGCCACCCTGTCGCTGATGGGGCTGAGCGCCATTGGCCTGTTCATCTCGACCCTCACGAGTGTGCCCGTGGGGGCCATGGCGGCGACGAGTGTGCTCGCGGTCGTCGCGCAGATTCTCGGCCAGCTGCCGCAGCTCGAGTGGTTGCACCCGTGGCTGTTCACCGACCTGTGGCTCGGCTTTGGCGGACTGCTGACCGCACCGCTGTCGCTCGCGACCTTCTCCGACAACGCGGTGCTGCAGCTCGCCTACATTGTGGTGTTTGGCGCGCTCGCCTACGGCCGGTTCTCGACCAAAGACGTCCTCAGCTAATAGACGCGCCCTGGTAGGAGACGTGCTCCCCTACGAAGATGCGCAGCTACTCGAGGGCCTCCGGAGACACCCCGGCAGCGGCGAGTCCGGCGTCGACGAGTTTGCGGCGTTCTTCCCGGTTGCTCTTCGCGCGCGGGTCCGCCTGTGGCACCGCGGCAAGCAGCGCCTTGGTATACGGATGCTGCGGCGCGTTGTAGAGCTGGGCGACGGAGGCCTGCTCCACTATCCGACCCCGGTTCATCACAATGACGTCGTCGGCCATCTCGGCGACCACGGACAGGTCGTGGGAGATAAAGAGGTAGGTGAGCCCCAGCTCCGCCTGGAGTTTTTTCATCAGGTCGAGCACCTGTGCCTGCACCGACACGTCGAGTGCGGACACGGGTTCGTCACAGACGATAAAGGACGGGTTGAGCATCAGAGCGCGGGCAATCCCGATGCGTTGGCGTTGACCACCCGAGAACTCGTGCGGGAACCGATCGGCGTGCGAGGGCTCCAAGCCCACCAGTTCGAGGATCTCCGCAACCCGGTCGGCGCGCTCCGTTTTGCCGAGCTCGCTGTGGGTGACGAGGGGTTCGGCGAGCGAGCGGCCGATGTGCCAGCGCGGGTCGAGCGACGCGTAGGTGTCTTGAAAGATGATCTGCATGTCGCTGCGAGCGGCGCGCATCGCGTCGGGGTTCATCGCGAGGATGTCGCGGCCGTCGAACAGTACCGACCCGGCGGTGGGCTCCACAAGACGGAGCACAGCGCGGCCGGTTGTGGTTTTTCCGGAACCAGACTCCCCCACAATGGCCAGGGTGCTGCCGCGCTGTACCGAGAAGCTGACGCCATCGACGGCCTTCACCGGCTCCGGCTTGGGCGCTAGCGGGTGGGGGCGACGGGTCTCGTAGTGCATTGTGAGGTTCTTCACCTCGAGCAGCGGCGCTGCGGTTGTGTCGATGGCCGCACGCTCGCGTGGCTGAGTAGTGCCCGGGCGGTCCTCGGGCTTCGGGAGGAAGCTGAGGAGTCGACGGGTGTAATCGTGCTGGGGGCGCTCAAACAAGTCATCCACCGTGGCGGTTTCGACAATCTGCCCGCCGTACATCACCGCGACGCGCTGGCAGGTCTGCGCGATGACGCCGAGGTCGTGGGTGATGAGGAGGATGGCGGTGCCGTGGTCCCGCTGCAGGCCAACCATAAGGTCGAGGATCTGCAGCTGGGTGGTCACATCGAGCGCCGTGGTGGGCTCGTCGGCGATGAGAAGTTTGGGTTCACACGACATCGCCATGGCGATCATAACGCGCTGCCGCATTCCGCCCGAGAGCTGGAACGGGTAGTCAGCCATCACACGCTTGGGATCCCGGATGCCGACCATGTCCAGCATCTCGAGTCCGCGAGCATATGCCTGGCGACGGTTCATGCCCAGGTGTTTACGCACCGGTTCGGTGAGCTGGTCGCCAATGCTCAGCACCGGGTTGAGCGCCGTCATGGGCTCCTGGAAGATGGTGCCGACCTTGCCGCCGCGAATCTGACGGAGTTTGCGCTCCGGCATGGCAACCAGGTCGTCCCCGTCAAACGTGATGCTGCCGCCAGTGATGCGCGCCGATTCCGCGGGAAGCATCTGCAGGATCGACATAGCCGTCATGCTTTTGCCGCTCCCCGATTCCCCGACGAGGCCGAGCATCTCCCCCGGCCCGATCTCCAGGCTCACATTGTTGACGGGCGTGATGGGGCCACGCGCGGTGTCGATGTTCACCCGGAGGTCGTTGATTTTCAGAAGCGGCGTCATGAGTCAGTCCTTATGCGGTGGGCGCGAGGGTTTCGCCCAGGGTCTGGAAGCGGGTTCCGGTGCCGTAAAGGCTCACGATGCGGTCGAATTCCTCGGTGCTGTGGAAGGCGACGCGTCCCGGCCCAAAGGCCTTGGCGACCTCGACCGAGAACCGGGCGGCGGCCGCAATGTCGGTCTCGTGGCTGGCGCCGGTGGCGCTGCCGGCCACCGCGGTGACGGCCGTGATGGCGACACCCACCACCGGGGCGGCGGAGGCCGCGGCGGGCTGGAGGATCGAGTTGAGGTGGTGCAGGCCGTTGCCGTAGGGAGTGATGTCCTGCACGGACAGCGGGAACACCTTCGCCGGCTCCCCGGTGACGGTCTCGAGGATGCTGAGAAGGTCTTCGCTGGTGCGGAGGATGTAGCCCTGGCGCACGGTCGGCGAGATGGCAATGCCGCGGTGGTTGATCACGCGGTTGCCCTTCGTGGTGTCGATCGAGAGGATCGCCTCCATCTCGTCGGTGACCTCGTGGTCGTTCATGGTGTCGATGTCGACTGGCGATCCCATAAACGCGACGGGTTCGTGAGGTTCGGTGGGCGCCCAGGCGCAAACGTGGGTCGACACAATAACGTCGCCGACAAGGCGGTCGCCAATGGATGCCATGTGCAGCAGTTTCGCGGCAGACGCGAGCGCCGCAGTGGCGCCATCACCGTCGGACACATACCCGATGAGTTCGGGGCGCGCGCCGATTCCGCCGAGTCGACCGATGATGCCGAGGGTCGGCGCTGTTCCGCCGGAGCGGCGGCCGGCGGTCCCGGGGATGACCACCTTGACGAAGTCCGTGGATCCCGCATTGCCCTCAACGGTGGTCACCGTGATGGTGGCGTCGGTGGGCGCGAGCGCGCGGAGGTGGGCGGCGACCGACTCCCCCGTCGCATGTGGGGTGTCGAGCAGTTCGAGGGTGTTCAGAACGTGGAGAAGCATCGGATCACTTTTCTTCGGTGGAGGAGGACGCGGAGATGCCGAGGTAGCGCAGCGCCGTCACGGCGTAGACCTTCGCAGCAAGGATGACGTCGGCGGCGGGGGCCTTCTCGTCGAATCCGTGGATCGTGGAGAGAACGGCGGGACCGTACTGCAGCACGGGGATGCCGTGGCTACGGAAGGTACGCGCATCAGAGGAAGCCCACTGCAGCACACCCTTCGCTTCGGGGTCGCTGAGGTCGCGGAGGGCACCGATCATCTCGCTGACAATGGGCTCGTCGGGGTGGGTCCAGTTCGGCTCGCTACAGAACCCCATCGGTTCGATGGTGGCGTCAATGCCCTCTTCCTCGAGGATCTCGAGGATGCGGGCGTTGACCTCGGCGCGCGACAGTCCGATCGGAACACGGGTGTCAATGTCGACAACACAGCGGTCGGCGACAACGTTGTTCGAGGAGCCGCCAGTCATTTTGCCGATGTTGATGGTGACATGCTCGAAGACCTCGCCGATGCCGGCTGCGTAACCCTCGCGCTCCTCGGCGTACTCCTTGGAGCTGCGGATGAGTTCGCGCACGTCTTCGGGGGCGTTCGGCACCATGTCCCACAGTTTCTGCAGGGCGATCACGGCGCGCGACGCGAGCAAGTTGGCGTTGACGCCGTGCAGCGGCTGCAGGCTGCCGTGACCCGGCTTTCCGTTAATCGTGAGACGGAACCAGTTGCTGCCCTTTTGCCCGATCGTTGGGTGGGAGCGTTCCGCGGGCTCGGCGATGATGCCCGAGGTGACACCGTCGAGGTGACCCTCGTCGAGCACCCAGTCCGCTCCGCGGGGGCCGCCCATTTCCTCGTCGGCGACGCCGAGGAAGGTGACGGGGCCTGCCGTGGGCACGTTGAGTTTGTGGAGAACCTCGTGGACGAGCATGGCGCCAGCGAGTCCGGCCTTCATGTCGCTGGCGCCGCGGCCGCGGAGGAACCCGTCGACAACGTCTCCGGCGAACGGCGGGAACGACCAGCGGGCGACATCGCCGACCGGAACCACGTCGTAGTGGCCGGTGAGCACAAGGTGACGCTCGGGAGCCTCGGCGGCGTCTTCGAAGCGGGAGAGAACGTTGATCCGTCCGTCTCCGGCATCAAGAACGGTCGAGGGAAGATTGTGGGATTGCAGCCAGCCGTCGACAAACGCGGCCACCTCGGTGCAGTCGCCCGACGGGTTCTCGCTGGGGATGCGGATGAGGTCACCGGCGAGGGTGAGGAGTTCGTCGGAGCGCGAGTCGATCTCGTCGAGAACCAGTTGTTCCCAGTCGGGCTGAATCATGGTGTGTCCTTTGTCTGGCGGGTGAAGCTGAGGCGGGGTGGGGCAGACGGTGACGTCGGCCCCACCCCGGGTGTGGTGCAGCGGAGCTAGTTGACGCTCATCTGCGAGTAGCGCACGATTCCGTCGGGGTAGGAGGTGTAACCCTCGGTTCCCTCCTGGAGTCCGACGACGATGTTGTACTCGTAGAGGTATGCCCAGGGGGTTTCCTCGTTGATGATTGCCTGTGCCTGGCCGTAGAGGTCGTTGCGCACGTCCTGATCGGGCTCGTTGGCGGCTTCGGCCCAGAGAGCGTCGACCTCGGCGTTGTTGTAGTTCGCGTAGTTGCTGGTGCCATCGGCCGTCAGCAGCAGACCGAGGTGGTAGCCGGGGTCGTTGACGAAGGAGGTCCAGCGGGAGATGTAGGACTGCACCTGGTTGGTGGCGATCGCTTCAAGGAACTGTGCGCGGGCCATGTTGGTGATGTTCATGGTGACGCCGATCTTCGCGAGTTCTGCCTGGATCAGTACCGCGTCGTCGCTCCAGTCCTGGAATCCGCTTCCGAGGGTGAACTCGAAGGTGAATCCGTCGGGGTAGCCCGCCTCGGTGAGCAGTTCCTTCGCCTTGTCGAGGTCGTACGTTGCGTCGTTGCCCTCGGCGGTGAATCCGGGGGTGGAGCTGGCGACGGACGACTTCATTTCGCTCGCCTGGCCCTGCATCACGTCGGTGAGGAGCTTCTCGTACGGGATGGCGTAGGAGATGGCCTGGCGCACCTGCTCGTTGTCGAACGGTGCGACGTTGTTGTTCATCGCGAAGTAGAGGATCTTGTTGCTGGCGCGGGAGTCAACAACCACACCCTCGGTTTCCTCGAGCGACGCGACGTCCTTAGCGGGGATCTCGAGTGCAAGCTGCACCTCGCCCTTGCTGAGGAGCTGAACGCGGTTGGATGCCTCGGTGATGAACTTGATGTTTACCGTCTCGAGGGCGGGAGCATCACCCCAGTAGTCCTCGTTGCGCGTGAGTACAGCCTCGGTCGACGGGTCCCAGGAGTCGACCGTGAACGGGCCGGATCCTGCGGTGTTGGTGGCGAGCCACTCGGCGCCGCCGTTTTCCTCGACGAGCGCGGTGTCGATCATCGAGAAGGAGTACATGGGGAGGATCTGGAGGAACAGGTGGTTCGGCGCGGTGAGGGAGATCTCGACCGTGCTTTCGTCGATCGCGGTCACCTCGTTGATGCCGGCCATGCCGTAGAGGAAGCTGGCGCTGTTGGATGCGGCGATGAGGTCGAAGGATCCGACCACGTCGGCGGAGGTGAGCGGGTTGCCGCTCTGGAACACCACGTCGTCACGAAGCGTGAAGGTGTAGACGGTGTCGTCGTCGGAGACTTCCCACGACTCAGCGATCATGGGGACGATCTCGGCGGTGTTGGCGGTCTTTTTGCCGTCAACTTCCTGCGTGGCATACGTCACGAGCTGGTCATACGCGGCGAGCACAAAGGTGTCGCTGGTGACGTCGTTGGCCTCGGTCGGGTTCAGCGTGGTGCCACCCTCGGAGTACGCGGCGGTCAGTGTGGTGCTGCCGGTGGAGGCGTCGTTGGCGTTGCTGTTGTTGGCGTTGGCGCTGCAGCCGGTGAGCAGCAGGCCTGCGACCACCGCCGTCGCGACATATTTCGCTGTGACTTTCATTACTTCTCCTAGTGGTGAGGTGCGTGAAGAGTGATGGGACCAGGTGCGTGAGGTGCTTGCTATCGGGGTGGCTACGCCGTGGTGCGCAACCGGGGGTCGAGCACGTCACGCAACGCGTCGCCGAGGAGGTTGAACCCGAGAATGGAGGTCGCGATTGCGAGGCCGGGGAAGAAGGTGAGCCACCATTCGCCGCTGATGATGTATCCCCGTCCGTCGGAGATCATCACTCCCCATTCGGCGGTGGGTGGCTGTGCGCCGAGCCCGATGAAGCTGAGCGCTGCGGCAGTGAGGATCGCGTAGCCCATACCGAGGGTGGAGCGCACCACGATGGGGGCGAGGGCATTGGGGACGATGTGGCGGATGACGATGGTGGTCGACGTCAGTCCGAGGGCACGGCCGGCTTCGACGAACTCGCGCTGCTTCAGCGAGATGGTCTGGCCGTAGGTGATTCGGGCGAACTCGGGAATTCCCACGATGCCCACCGCGATCATGGCGCTGCTGGTGCCTGGGCCGAGCGCGGCGGCAACGGCCATGGCGAGCACGAGGGACGGGAACGCGAGCAGTACGTCCATCACCCGCATAATGACGGAGCCGATCCAGCCGCCGGCGTAGCCCGCGATGCCGCCGAGGGGAACCCCGATGGCCAGCGAGATTGCCACGGCGATGAGGCCGGTCCAGAGGGAGATCTTTCCGCCCTCGAACACCCGAGTGAGCAGGTCGCGGCCGAAGTTGTCGGTACCAAACAGGTGGCTGGCGCTGGGGGCGGAGAGCAGGGGGCCCGCGGCGGTTTCGGTGGCGCCGTAGGGGCTGAAGAGCCCGATGAACACACTGCCGATCGTCCAGAAGGCGATCACGCCAAGACCGATCATGCCGAGCCGGTTGCGCAGCAGCAGGCGGCCGAATCCGACAGCCTTGGTGCGGGAGCGAGTGGATCTAGTGGTCTCAGGCATTGCGAACCCTTGGGTCGATTGCGGCGTTCACGAGGTCAACGATGAGGTTGACGACAAGGAAGATGGCTGCCGCGAGGAGGGTGAAGGCCTGCACGGGCGCGTAGTCGGTCGCCATGATCGACTGCGTGACGTACGACCCCACGCCCGGCCAGCTGAAGATGGTTTCGGTGATGACGGCGCCGCCGAGAAGCTGGCCGAATTCGAGGCCCACCACGGTGACAACGGAGGGCGACGCATTGCGGAACGCGTGCTTGCCAATTACAAAACGCGGCGAGAGCCCCTTGGAGCGGGCGGTGCGCACGTAGTCCTGACCGAGCACTTCGAGCATGGCCGAGCGGGTCATCCGCGAGATCATCGCGATGCTGCCGGTGGCGAGCACCAGCGCGGGCCAGATGATGCTCTGCAGCGACGAGCTGAATGCCACGGTGTCGCCGGAGAGGAGGCTGTCGACGAGGAACAGACCGGTGACCTCGGTGGGTGGGTTGACGCCCGAGGAGATCCGGCCGATCGGAGCCGGTGCGATGCCGAGGGTGAAGTAGAAGAAATAGATCACGAGAAGACCGAGCCAGAACAGCGGCATCGAGGCACCCACCAGGGAGATCACCCGACCGACGTGGTCGATCCACCGGTCACGGCACACGGCGCTGACAATTCCGAGCGGCACCGCGATGACGAGGGCGATGAGGATCGCGACGAGGGCCAGCTCTGCGGTCGCCGGCAGGCGGGACGCGAGGTCTTCGACCACTGTGTGGCCGGTGTGCCAGGCGAAACCGAGGTCTCCGCGAAGCAGGTCACCGATGTAACTGAAGAACTGGGTGATCAGCGGCTGGTCGAGCCCCATGTCGGCGCGGATCTTCTCGACGGATGCGGCGTCAGCCTGCTCCCCGGCGAGGGTGCGCGCGGGGTCCCCCGGAAGCACACGAGTCAACAGGAAGATACAGATCACCACGCCCACAAGGGCGGGAATCATCGCGAGGATGCGACGAATCACGTAACTCATGGGTGGTTCCTTCGGTCGAGGGGTGTCAGCTTTTGCAGCATTCGGATATCTTGCTGGACCGCTGAGCGGAATCCCTACTCGATCTCACTATGTGAAAGTTACAATCACATTTCGGGAACGCAGTTGAGATAGTGAGAAAGACACAATAGGTTCCGGAGGCGTATTTATGACTGATCGAGGCAAGGAAACCGCGGCATCACCGCTGCAGACCGTCGACCGAGCACTGCAGGTGTTGCTGTCGTACAGCGAAGGCCGACACGACTGGGGAGTTCTCGAACTCGCCGAGGAGTTCGGCTTTGACAAGTCAACGAGCCAGCGACTGCTCGCCGCGCTGGCAGTCCGCGGCTTTTTGCTCGCGGATCCTTACACGCGTCGCTACAGCCTGGGGCCAGCAATGTGGCACATGGCCAACGTCTGGGAACGCGGAGGTGGTCTCGCCCGCCTGGCCGAACAGGTGCTTGCGTCCCTCGCCGCCGAGACCGAACGCACCGCCCTGTTCACGGTGCCCGACGGGGTCTACGTGCGCTGCCTGGCCGCGGTCGACGGTGTCGGCGGCCCGGTACGCAGCCACGCGCTCGTCGGCGATTTGTACCCCGCTCACGCCGGGGCGACCTCCCGCGCCTACTTCGCGTTCCTCGAACCCCATGCACGCCGGGCGATGCTCAATGGACGGCCGTTCGCCCGGTTCACCGAGAACACCGAAGTCGACGAAGCCGCCTTCGAATCGCTCCTCGACGAGACCCTGCGGGCGGGCTGGGCCTACTCCGAGGGCGAGTACGACTCGTCAACGCGTGCCATCGCGGCACCTGTGAGGCTGGGCAAAACACCGATCGGCTCCGTGTCGATCCTCGAGTCGAAGACCAGCGATGACACCGACCTGCGCGACTTCGTCCCGGCGCTGCTGCGGGCCGCAGACGAACTGTCGTCGCTGCTGTCGAATCGCCCACCGTCGACTCCCCAGCGTGACTGGCGACTGGGGCGCTCGCGCGTCACCCGCTAATCGCCGGAACGTACCCCACTTCGACAGAAGTCACTGAGGCGAATGCCAGCGCAGAGCGCACCGGCGCCCTACTGTGCCTTGGCTTCTTTCGCTGCGGCCTTCGCGGTTCGTTTTGTCTCGCGCACCCGGGTGAGTGATTCCTCGTCGACGATGTCCGCGACCGAGCGATACGATCCCTTCTCTCCGTAGGGGGCGGATGCTTCGCGCCAGCCTGTCGCAGAGATGTCCAGTCGCTTGCCGAGCAACGCCACAAAGATCTTTGCCTTCTGTTCCCCGAACCCGGGCAGCTTCTTCAGCCGCTTGAGGATCTCCTTGCCGTCGGGATCGTCCTGGGTCCAGATGGAAGTCACGTCACCGCCCCACTCCTCCACAATGGCCTCGGCCACGGACTGCACACGTCCGGCCATCGAACCCGGGTATCGGTGCACCGCCGGTGTCTGCTTAAAGACCTCCACAAATTCATCGGCGTCCCACGACGCCAATGCGGCTGGGTCGAGGGTTCCGATACGCTCGAGGATTTTTGCGGGCCCTGCAAACGCCGTCTCCATCGCCACCTGCTGGTCAAGGAGCATCCCGAGCAGCAATGCGAAGTTGTTGTCGCTGAGCAGGGCATCCGCCTTCGCATCGCCGGTGATGTGCAGGGTCATGGCCACTCCTCCCGGCATGTGCCCGCCGGATGGCGCAGGAATGAACATGCCGCAACCTCCATAGTGTCGGAGAGTTCTGGGTGACACCATTGAGAGACGACGAAGTCCGCGAAGGAGGCCGCGATGGCCCTCGAGGTGACACCAGCCCACAACTTCGACGACATGGCGACGATGTTTGCGCCAAAAAAGCCGGAGTCGTCGGTCTGCTGGTGCCTGTCGTGGCGGCTGAGTTCCCGCGAGAATCGCGAGCTGACCGGCACCGCGCGGGCGGACAAGGTGCGCGAACTCTGTTCCCGCGACCTGGCCCCCGGCGTGATCGCGCACCTCGACGGCGAGGTCGCAGGATGGGCAGGAATCGCCCCGCGCTCCGAGCTGCACCCCTTCGCCAACTCACGCAAGATCCCCCACGTCGACGACCTGCCCGTCTGGTCGTTGTGGTGCATTCGGGTGCGCCCCGGTTACCGCAAACAGGGGGTCACTGCGGCTCTGATCGAGGGGGCCGTCGAGTACGCCCGAGCATCCGGAGCCCCCGCCGTCGAGAGTTACCCCACCGACAACGGCGACCAGCGCGTTGACCTCACCATGGCCTTTGTGGGCACGCGGCGCATGTTCGAGAAGGCGGGGTTCACCCAGGCCGCCGAGACCGATTCCATTGCGGGAGGTTTTCCGCGGGTGTTGATGCGCCGGATGCTCCGCTGACTACGGCCCCTCCGGCGCGAGGACTACGCGCGACCCTTGAGGATCATGTGCCAATACACCCACGGCAGGATGTGACGGTCGAAGACCCAGGTGAGACGGCGTTCGCGCGCGAGCCCCTTCCAGAACGGGATCGTGGGCTTCTGCTGGTACTCGTCGTCGAACTCGGCGAAGACCACCGTGCCCCGCGAGACAGTGAAGGGCGCCACCGAGTATCCGTCATAAACAGCGTGCGGCTCTCTTCCCGTCAGCACCGCCGAGATGTTCTTCGCCACGACCAGCGTCTGCTTGCGCAGGGCACCGCCGGACTTATCGTTGGTGGTCGCCGCAGCATCCCCCAGCGCCCACACATTCGCAAAGCGTGCGTGCTGCAACGTCTCGGGATCAACCTCAACAAACCCGCCTGCGTCACCCTCGGCCGCCAGGGTGGTCGCTTTCAGCCAGTCGGGAGCGGACTGCGGCGGCTCGACATGCAGCACGTCATACGACAGCTCGTCGGTCGCCGCGGTATCGGTGCGCCCGATGACCACGGTCTTCTTCTCAGCATCGACCTCGACCAGTTCGCTGCTGTAGCGCACCTCGATGCCGTACTCGGCGATTTTGCGCTCGAGCTCGCGATCGATCTGCGGGATACCAAAAATCGTGCGCGTCGGCACCACCAGCACCACACGAATGTCGTTCAGCCGACCGGTGGCGCGCCAGTAGTCACAGGCGAGGTACATGGGCTTCTGCCCGGCACCCGCGAAGGAGGCGGGCCCCGCGGGCTGGGTGAAGATCACGGTGCCGCGGCGCACGTCCTTGAGCAGCTTCGATGCCTTCTGGGCGAGGGGAAATTCATAGTTGGATGCCACGGAAGGCGACGCAATCGCCGCCGACAGTCCAGGCACTGCATCCCAGTCGTGCTGGATGCCGGGGCAGACAATGAGCTGGTCGTAGGTCACTTCGCGACCGGAGGCAAGCGTCACGGTGTTGACGTCGGGAACGATGTCGACCACGCTGTCCCGAATCCACCCGACACCCTTGGGCATCACTTGATCCTGCGGACGCCGAGCCATACTCGCGGGAGCCGTGCCCCCGGCGACGTGGGAGAAAATCGGCTGGTAGAGGTGGTGGGTTCGCGGTTCGATCACCACAACGTCGTTGACCCCACTCCGCTTGAGGCGGCCGGCGACCGAAAGGCCCGCATTGCCACCTCCCACCACCACCACACGATGGTGGGCCGAGGCGCGGTGAGTTGCCGAGGGGCGGTGAATTTCTGCAGAACGGTCGATGCCGTTGTCGTCAGCCATCCGCCGACACTACAGCGCGCAAATGCAGGGCAGCCTGTGACTTGACAGTTCTTTCGGTGGCGTGGTTCAGAAAGCAGCAGACTGTGCCGTAGCACGTGTTTTCCGTACCGGTTAGCGGCACTCAGGGAGCGTGACTTATGAATACCCAGCGACGACCAAACGCGCACGCACGTCTGCCCCGCGCAAACGAGACGCCGCAACCGCGCGAGGGGGCGAGTCGGAGAATCGTGGCCCGCAGGTTGGTCGCAGCATCCGTCATTGTTGCGGTGGCGCTTGTCGCCCCCGGGGGCGCGCGGCTGCTCGACTTCGCACTGCGCATCGGAGCCGGCGCTCTTCTCGAGAAAAGTGTGGCCCAGTTCTACGCGTCTCCCGTCCCCTCCCCTGCCGCAGCCGAACCGGGAACGATTGAGCGTCAGGAACGCGTTGCGGCCGCGCCCGCCGGCACGGTCGCATGGCGCATCCTGTACCACTCAGTCGATGTCGACGGTACCGATACCCTCGTGTCGGGATTGGTCATCGCACCGAACACACTGGCCCCGGAATCGAACCGCACCGTGGTCTCCTGGGCGCACCCAACAACCGGGACTGCTGCGCGGTGTGCCCCGTCCAGCGGAATCGCCCCATTTTCGCTGATAGAAGGCCTCACCGATCTCATCGCTGCGGGAAACATCGTTGTCGCAGCCGACTATGCCGGTATGGGCATCGCTGGACCACCTTCCTTTTTGATCGGGGTCACCGAGGCAGCGAACGTGCTCGACATTGTTCGGGCCGCCCGCACAATCGACACCATTCACGCATCCAATCGGGTCGTTCTCTGGGGCCACTCACAGGGCGGTCATGCGGCGCTCTTCGCCGCACAGGAAGCGGAAATCTACGCACCGGAATTGGAGATCACCGGCGTCGCGGTGGCAGCGCCGGCGACGGACCTGGGCGCACTGCTCAAAGCGGACGAAGGTGATGTCTCCGGTGTCACCATCGGTGCGTACGCGTTCGACTCCTACTCCCGGGCGTATCCGTCGCGACTACCCATCGTCGATCCACTCTCAGGGATTCTCACCTCGGCGGGAGCCACCGCCGTGCCCGCGATGGCGAAACTCTGCCTGCTTGGCCAGAACCGCGAACTCCACGCCATCGCGACACCGCTGATCGGCTCATTTCTCAACGCTGACCCCGACACGGCACCAGGCTGGAAGGAAATACTCGCGGAAAACACCCCGACTCAGGCACCCCTTGCTATGCCTCTCTTTGTTGCCCAGGGCGGAAAAGACACGCTGGTGAGACCTGAGATCACTGCAGCGTACGTCGCCGCGCAGACGCAGGGCGGAACAACAGTGGAGTCGCACGTTCTTGTCAACTCCACGCACGCCACCGTCGCACTTGACGCGCTGCCTTCCCTTCTCACCTGGATGCGTTCTTTGCATCAGCAGTGACCATTCACCACACTGGGTCACGACGGCTCTGCGTCATGGATTTGATGTCACGGTGCTGGGCGACGGCTGGCAGAGGCCGAGCCGTACGGTGTCGGACAGTGATTTTTTGCGTCGACGGTGCACCACCAACGGCTCATCACTGTCGGCGACCTCGGTGACGGCAACTTGCGCCCACGTCGAGGCAGCGGAGATGAGAAGGGACCACACATCGACGGGATCGAGGTCCGGGCGGATCGTTCCCTGACGTTGCTGCACCTCGATGTCACGGAGATGCGCCTCGTCGTTGGCTTCGAGGCCCTCATAGAGGTATCCGCGAGAAACCCGCTCCAGGCGCTTCCAGGCTATGAGGCGCGGAAGGTCAGGATCCGCCAGGTAGTCGTCATACAGACGGGCGGCATACCCGGGGAGGTCGTCCGCCGTAAAAGGAACTCGGTCGCTATTGGCAATAACGTGGCCAGCAAACACGGCGTCAAAGAGCTGCTCCTTGCCCCCGAAATAGGCGTAGAGCATGGGTTTACTTGACCCCGACGCCTGCGCGATCCGGTCCACGCGTGCACCCGCGATGCCGCGCATGGCGAACTCGGCGGTGGCGGCAGCAAGGATACGTCGGCGCGTGTCGTCTGCACTGGTCATTCCTCAATCGTACTTTACTACCACCTAGTAGGTAGGCTAGAAGCATGCAGACTACAGCTCTCCAGGCAGCGCACCCGGGCGCGCCCCTTCTTCCCGTTCGTATCTCTCGACGAAACCTTCGGCCCAACGATGTGGACGTCCGCGTGACCTTCTGCGGTGTGTGCCACAGCGATCTTCACGCCATTCATACCCCCGCCGATCAGGGCGGCTCCTTTCCTCTCGTTCCCGGTCACGAGTTTGTGGGCGAGGTCGTGGCAGTCGGCGCCAACGTCACCGAATTTGCTCCGGGAGACGCGGTCGCGGTGGGTAACATCGTCGACTCGTGCGGGCGCTGCGCGATGTGTCTCGTCGGCCAGGAGAATTTCTGCGCCGATTTCCCCACGTTGACGTATGGCGGAGCCGACCGCGAGGACGGCACTCTCACCAACGGCGGATACGCCGGCCGATACGTCGTTCAGGAGCATTTCGTTTATCACCGCCCGGAAGGCCTCAATCCCGCCGCTGTTGCTCCCCTGATGTGCGCGGGCATCACCGTCTGGGAGCCGCTTCGCTCCGCACAGGTTGGCCCCGGAACGCGACTCGGTGTTGTGGGTCTCGGCGGACTGGGCCATCTTGCGGTCAAGCTCGGGCATGCACTTGGCGCCGACGTCACCGTGTTCACCACGTCCCCCGCGAAAGCGGCCGACGCGCGAGCGCTGGGAGCGCATCACGTGGCGGTCTCCACGGACGAGGCGGCGATGAATGCGCATCGCGGCCAGCTCGACGTGGTGCTCGACACCGTCGCCGTTGACCACGACCTGGCGCCCTACCTTGCCTCACTCGACCTCGACGGTACGCTGTTCTCCCTCGGCTTCCTTGGCACGATTACGATCGGCACACTCAATCTGCTCAGCGGTCGCAAGCGGCTCAGCTCGGCCGGCAGCGGTGGACACCGCTATACCCAGGAGCTGTTGGACTTCTGTGGTGAGCACGGAATCGTCGCTGACGTTGAGGTGGTCCCTGCGGCGGATGTTGCGATCGCCCTCGACCGGCTGGCACACAACGACGTGCGGTATCGGTTTGTACTCGACATGCGCGGAATCGACGATCAGGTCGAGCACCACGCGTAAATCGGGATGCTCGACCTGACGTCCTTCTCGTATTAGTCGACCATCAGCACTCGGTGTCTTTCTTCGGCATTGTGCCCTCGAGCAGGAACTCCGTGGCGATGGCATCCAGGCAGGCGTTATCGCCATAGATGTACGCCCCGTGGCCGCTGGCGTCGGCCGTCACCAGCCGCGAACGCTGCTCGAATTTCTCGCGGATCAGCTCCCCACCGAGAAGCGGGGTCGCGGGGTCGCGCTCGTTCTGCAGAACGAGAATGTTCTGCGGGCCCTCGTCGTTGATCGGTACCGGCGGTTCGGACGGCTCATACGCCCAGAATGCACACGGCATGATGTTCGCGGTGGCAGCGCCGAAGAGCGGATACCGCTCCCGGTCTTGCTCGACGGCCCGCTGGTAGTCGTTGACGTCGGACGAGAAGTCGGCGTCGTTACAGGTCACGGCGAGGAACACGGAGAACAGGTTGTCGGTCGGGACGAGTTCGGAGGCCGGCGGCGGTTCGGTCACAGAGCCGGGGATGTCGCCATTGTCGAGCATCGTCTGCACACCCGCGGTGTCGGAGGTCAACAGGAGTTGCCAGAGTTGGGCCGTGTTGGCGTAGCTCATCTCGTTGTAGAGAGCGACAAAGGTGGAGAGACGGAATACGTGCCCGGTGACACCAATAATTGGCTCGGCATCCAACCGCTCCGCCAGCTCGAAGTAGGTCGCCCGCACTTCGTCGACAGTGCTGCCCAGCGCGTAGCTGCCGTCTCGCTCCGCGGCCCACTCGGCGAAGTCGGGGAACGTTTCTTCGGTACCCAGTCCGAACCGACGCATCCCCTCGCGGTCGAGGTGTGTGTCACCGACATTGCTGTCGAGAATGACTCGGCCGGAGGTGTCGGGGAACATTGACGCGTAGGCGGCGCCTAGTGCGCTGCCGTAGGAGAGCCCGAAGTAGTTCAGCTTCTCCTCCCCCAACGCGATACGCACCTGATCGAGGTCGCGCGCCATATTCGCCGTCGAGATGTGCCGGAGGTGACCGTCGGTGTCGTTCGCTGCGCACTGCGCGGCAAATCCCCGGGCAGCTTCCGCTTGCGCGGTGACTGCCGCGCTGTCCACGGCGTAGGGCGGCACGGCACCCTGGTAGTTCTGCTCCGTCGTGAACCCACAGGAGATGGGAGCGGAGTGCCCGATGCCGCGGGTATCCATCCCGAGGATGTCGTAGCTGTTCATCACGCTCGCGGGCATTCCCAGGTCGACCACGTCGTTCGGCTGCGACAGCCCCGATCCGCCGGGGCCTCCCGGGTTGAGCATTAACACTCCACGCCGCTCGCTGGAATTGGTGCTCGCATGCCGAGACACCGTCAGTTCGATCTTCTCGCCGTCGGGACTGGTGTAGTCCAGCGGAACGGGGATCAGCACACACTGCAATTGTGCGTAGGGGTCGAGAACGTCGTCGGGACAGTCACCCCAGGCGACCGGCGGCGTCGGCGTCGGTGTTGGTGTCGGTGTCGGTGTTGGTGTTGGTGTTGGTGTCGGTGATGCCAGTGCTGTCGGTGATGTTGGTGGCGCGCCGGGTTCTTGTGCCATGGCCGGCACTGCGGCCAGCGCCCCAGCCAAGGCCGTGACCATCACCAGTGCTGCTCGTCGGACTACTCCCATTTTCTGAGTCATCGTTGCTCCCGTCATCGTCGTTGTATCGATCGATTCACATACCACTCCATGCCCTTAGGGCACGGTCAACCCCATCCCATCGGCTATGTTGATTTCCAGCGATCGGTTGGATCCTGACCTCGTGAATTTGCGCGTTCCCGCATCACGAAGGAGACCAGAAATGGCAACCGAATTCGGGCTCAGTGACCTCAGTGATG